>Ga0209863_10000325_pt1 | contig 26622 bp, 25 predicted proteins | sample OrgsoiDNA2013046_FD_185796 | JGI IMG/M metagenome (GOLD analysis project Ga0209863, IMG submission 185796) | Permafrost soil microbial communities from the Arctic, to analyse light accelerated degradation of dissolved organic matter (DOM) -... | ecosystem: Environmental > Terrestrial > Soil >...
GAAGGCGACGGCCACCACCGCGACGATCGCGATCAGCGCCCACCACGGAACCTCACCGAATCGGGTGGCGGCGGCCCGCGCCGTCCGGATTGCCGGTCGAGCCAGCACGACCGCGAGGCCGAGGCCAAGGACGATCGCCGGCAACGGTCGGTAAATGTGCAGCGCGAGCAGCGGCAGCGCCACCGCCACCCACGCGGCCGCAATGACGGCGGGCAGCACCGAGGCGAGCGCAATGATCACACCCGGTAGTTCGGCTCGGGTTGCGGGTGGACGTTCGGTCACGATGGCCCGCCGACCCGGTGATATACGACGATCGAATCGCGCGAGAACACCTGCTGGTACCCATGCGACAGCAGCCAGCTCGTTCGGGTTGCCTGAGACTCGGCCGTCATCGGAAACTCGAGGAAGCCGGTGTCGAACACCACCCATGCCGCATCGTGTGGCGTCGCATCGAGCAGCATCACCTGGGTGCGGTCGACCAGATGCGGCGCGAGCTGGTTGCTGGCCTCGACGGTGACCCCGTTCGGCACAACGTCGACAGCTGCCTGGCGGGCTTGGTCGTAGCTCGTGGTGCGCCACGATTGCGCGACACCATGCTTGACCAGCTGGTCGAACGGCATCCGGCCGCATGCCCAAACAGCTATAACGAGGACGCCGACTGCGTACGCCGGTCCGAGCGTCCATCCGAAGGTGGTCGCATCGACACTGTGCCGGCCACGCGACGTCCCGGGGCTGAGGATCCTTCGCAATTTTGCCACGGTGTCGACAGCCGCAAGGGTGAGGATCGGGACGACCGGCGCCGAGTACTGATGTGTCAACGTCCAGTGGTTCGGGTTGTTCGACAGTAGTCGCTCGGCCAGCAGTGGCAGTGAGAGCAGCACGAACGACGAACCCAGCGACAGGAATCCCAGGGGCACGAACAACCATTCGAGCAGGCGTACTTTTGGGTGCGGAGTGATGGCGAGGTGCAGTGTCGACAGCGGATGCCTGAAGACGTGCCACGCTGCTTGGCTTGGTCCAGACCCGAGAGCGGCGTAGTAATCCCAGTAATAGCCCACTTTTCCGCCGAATGCAGGAATCAGCACCCGGTAGGAGACAACAGTCGCCACCACGCCTACCACCGCCAGCACGCCGGCGAGCCGCCACCGTTGGGTGCGGAGCCCGACGATCAGACCGAAGAGGGCGACCACCATGCCGAAGTCTTCTTTCACCATCAACAGCATGAGGGCCGCGATGACGGCGGCACGCAGCTTCCCGGCGTCCAGCCGCTCGATCGCGATGGCGAGAAGCAGTACGGCGAATGCGACCTCGTGGAAGTCGGCGGCCATCGCTGCTTGAAGTCCCCACGCCAGCGCGTACGCAACGGCAATCAGATAAGCCGCAGGCTTGCCCAGCGCGCGCCGACTGAAGAGCCAGACCGAAGGCACGGACGCCGCGATGAGCAAGCCTTGCACGATCAGCAGCGTCACCGCGTCCGGGAAGATCCGGTAGATCGGGGCGACCGTCGCGATGATCGGCGAAAAGTGGTCGCCGAGCACTGAGAAGTGAGTGCCGAGGTCGTTGTGCACGCCCTTCATCAGCGAGATCGGCGCATGCAAGTGGGCGTAGCCGTGGATCGCCTGGTCAAAGATGCCGAGGTCGTAACCTGCGGTCTGAAAATGGCGTTGCTGCTCGATCTCGAAGACGGTGTAGATGCCTGCGGCAACGGCAGTCACGGCGGCGACCCCGGCAACGTCGGCTATGTCGGCTATGTCGGCGGCTGCGCCGACGCGACGCATCGCGGGCATGCCCGAGGGGCTCGGTCGTTCGACAAGAGGGCGCATACCGGGGCTCAGGCGAGCGACACCTTGCTGTGGTCGCCCAGCATCAAGCGGTGCGCACGCGGTTGGGCGGTCGACCGCGACACCTCAACTTCCTTGCCGATCAGCGAATCCTCAAGCCTGCTGACCCCGGTGATGGTGGTCGACTCGAGCACGATGGAGTGCTCAACCTCGGTCGAGTCGATCACACAGTCGTGGTAGATCGAGGTGAAGGGCCCGACGTAGCTGTCAATGATCCGGGTGCCCCGGCCGATGATCGCCGGCCCGCGCACCGTCGAGCGCTCGATCGAGGCGCCTTCCTCGATGACCACCCGGCCGATGATGCGGCTGACGTCATCGACGCTGCCCTGGCAGCTTGGCTCGATCGACTCGAGCACCTTCCGGTTGCACTCCAGCATGTCTTCGAGGCGGCCAGTGTCTTTCCAGTAGCCGGTGACCAGGTGCGGCCGGACATCTTTGCCGTTGTCGACGAGCCACTGGATCGCATCGGTGATCTCGAGTTCGCCGCGGCTGCTCGGCTTGATCGCTCTGACCGCCTCGTGAATCGTCGGCGCGAACATATAAACGCCGACCAGTGCGAGGTCGCTCTTCGGTTCGGCCGGCTTCTCGACCAGCCGCACGATCGAGCCATGGTCGTCGAGTTCGGCGATGCCGAACTGCTGGGGGTTCGCGACCCGGGTCAATAAGATCTGCGCGTCGGCACCACTGCGCTTGAACTCGTCGACCAGATCCGTGATGCCGCCAATGATGAAGTTGTCGCCGAGGTACATCACGAAATCGTCAGCACCCAGAAAGTCGCGGGCGATCAGCACGCAGTGGGCCAGCCCGAGCGGTGCGGTCTGCTGGATGTAGGTGGCCTTGATGCCGAGCGCAGTCCCGTCGCCGACCGCGGCCTCGATCTCGGCGTGGGTGTCGCCGACGATGATGCCGACATCAGTGATGCCGGCGTCGCGGATTGCCTCGAGGCCGTAGAAGAGGACCGGCTTGTTCGCGACCGGCACCAGTTGCTTCGCCGACGTATGGGTGATCGGCCGCAACCGAGTGCCGGCGCCGCCTGACAACACAAGTGCCTTCATGCCGCGAGAGGCTACCGGAGCGGGCTTGGGTGGTTGCTGGGAAGAGCCTGCGGATCGCTCGTCCACACGGGTCAGCCGACCTGAAGCGGGTCGGCACCGACCTGGCCGTGACCGCCCGCGCCGTCTCGACATGGCGGCGGGTGCCAACCTCCGGCTGCGGTGGCAGTGGCCGTCGCGCCGTTGGCCGGCAACGTGACCGTCACCGTGAGCGGGTTCGGGTCGGCGCCGCACCAATCCGAGTACCAGTAGAGCTGGGTCGTCGCAGTGCCGCCAGGCGCGAGGACGACGGTCGGCGCAGGCACGATCGTCGGCGTCCTGGCCATCTCGCGCTGATCAGCCTGCCCCTGGTCCAGGTCTTTCCCGGAACTGGTGAGGTTGACCGCGGGCGTGCCCCGAACCGAGCAGGAGGTGGTCGAGCGGTTGGTCACGATAAGACCGACCGCGGTGGCCGCACCCTTCGCGCCGTACATGTTCGGCCACCCCGGCACCACGCCCGGGCCGGCGATCGCGGCGCTGAGCTGGTCGGTCATGCATGGGGTGTCGGCGCCGTCGACCTGAATCGACGCATGCGCAGCAACGTCGTCGGTGAGGTTGTCGAAGATCGCCGCGATGTTCCAGTAGATGCCCGTCGGGCCGGTTGGGAAGTCGGCCGGAACCGCAATCTCCATCGCGAAACGGTCGGTCGTGTGAGCCGCCAGCACGGGCGCGGCGTCACAATTCAACGAGAGAATCGTGTTGCCGGCCTCGCCGAGCGCCTGCTGATAACCCGGGCAAGGGTCAAGAACCAGGTCGTTGGTTGTGGGGTTGCTCAGGTCGATGACGTACTTGAGTGTGCTGCCAGCTTTGACCGCGCTCGGCAGTTCCAGTTGCGCCGTCGCGCCAACAATCGGTGACTTTGTGTACTCCGGCTGCGGCTGGTCGACACTGAATTTGCCAGTATATAAACCACATTCGACGTCGAAGGTGTCGCGCAAGACCACCGTTCCGCCGCCGGGGATCGAGACGGTCGCGGTGTGATAAATCAGCGTGGGCGAGCCGCTCGATACTGTGCCGCGTGCAGTGCAATCGCGTTCGGTCTCGAGGCTCAAGCTCGTGGTGGCGCCCGGCTGCATCGTCGCCGACTGCTCCTTGCCGACGAAGAACGCGCCGTCGCCGGCCGTCACCGACGGCTTGCCGGGTTCGGTGGCCACCACGCGTGGAAAGCCCTGCAGGATGCACGGCACCGAACTCACGTTCATGAAGTCGAACGTCGTGTAGCTGTGACCACCGCCACCGTTGCCGCCAAAGTCCGACACCTTCAGATCGGCGGCGCGACAGGGCGGGCCACTCGTCGGCAGCGGCGCAACCGGAAGCGGCGAACCGAAGAACATGGTGCCCGGGCGATCGGCCCACGGCACCGCGCCGGCTTCATCGACGACAACGATCGACGGCGCCAGCGGAGTGCTCGACGGCGCCGCGCTCGTGGCCGACGCAGCAGTGCGCGGTTCCACCACGACCGGGCTCGACTGGGCCGGCGCCCGGACAGCCTGACCCGGGACGGCGCAGGCTGCTGTCAAGAGCACCACACATATGAGCACAGAGTTGCGGACGACAATCCACGCTGAGCGTGGGAAAACGTCCACAACTCTCATGGCGTCACGACTCGAAGGGATCCTCGAGCGCTGATGTCGACGGCAACCGCGGCGGCGTTCCAGTACACGGTGGCTGGGCCGGTCGGCACGTCCGTCGGCACCGCGAGTTCCATCGCAAAGCGGCGCGTGGTGTGGGCGGCCAGCACCGGCACGGCATCGCAGTTCAGCTCGACCGTCGCCTTGCTCGCCACTCCGATCCATTGCCAGTAGCTCGGGCATGGGTCGAGCACCATGTCGGACGACGTGGGGTTGGTCAGGTCGACGACGTACCTGAGCGTGCCGCCGGCCTTAACTGCGCTCGGCAGCTCTAGCGTCACGGTCGCCCCGTCGATGGGCGACTTCGTGTACTCGGGGTCCACCGGCTGCACACCAAACTGATCGGCGAAAAGACCGCACAACGGACCGACGTCTCCCGGCAAGACGACAGTTCCGCTCCCCGGAATTGACACCGTGACAATGGGATCGGCGAGCGGCGGCGCACTGCCCGACCCGCCGGCCAACGGGCAATCGCGGCCGGTGCCGACGACGAACTTGGTGCTGGCTCCGGGAGCCATGGTTTCCGGCTCCATCGGGAAGCCGAAGAACGTCGGTCCGTCGGTTGCGACCAGGGGTGCTTTGCCCTGCCAGGTCGCGACGACCCGTGGATACCCGCGGAGAATGCACGCCGCCGAGCTGACGTTCGTGAAGTCGTACCCGAAGAAGAGTTCGCCAGCAGCGCCACTCGAGCCGGTGAACGACACTTTCAGGTCGCTCGCTTGGCAGGCCGGGCCGCTCGTCGGAAGCGGCGCAACCGGGAGCGGCGAGCCGACGAAGATCGAGCCCAGCCGGTCGACCCAGGGCACCGCGCCGGTCTCATCCACAGCCTTGCTCGCCGCAGCTGAGGTGAGGGTGGGCGCTCCAGAACTCATGGGCGAGTCGATCCGACCCGAGGCGGCGGACGCCTGGACGACCTGGCCCGGGGCGGCGCAGCCCGATACGAAAGCGCCCAGTATCGCCGTCCCCACCATGAACGTCGCACCGAGCCGCTGGCCGCGCATGCAACGAAGGACGCGCGCGTCGCGTTATTGGTTGCAGGGCTGGGCGCCACCCGACGGTTAGCCTCGAACAACATCAATCACCGGGAGCCGACCGACCGTGTCAGACCCGATCGTCCTGCCACCTGAACTCGACCCGCGCGGGCCTAGGCGGACGCTTAAGCCTGGCGGGCCGGGCAGCGAACCAGGCACGCGGCGCGGCGGCCGACGCGGCCCGCTCGCGACGACGGCAGCGGTGGTCTCGGTCTGCGTGCTGGCCGCGAGCGGCTTCCTGTACACCCGCTACCTGCACTACAACCACAACCTGACCAAGGCCGCGGACGTCATCACACCGGGCGGCGCCAAGGCCGAGGCCGGCGCCGAAAACGTGTTGCTGGTCGGCTCCGACAACCGCACCGGCGCCGATACGTTCGCCCAGGCGCCCAAGGGTCAGCAGCAAGTCGACGGCCAGCGGTCCGACACGGTGATCCTCGCGCACCTCGCAAAGGGCAACCGGCAAGCGACCCTGGTCTCGCTGCCGCGCGACTCCTGGGTGACGATCCCGTCCTACACCGACGCGAAAGGCATCGTGCAGCCCGCGCACTTCGACAAACTGAATGCAGCCTTCTCGTTGGGCGGCGCCGCGCTGCTCGTGAGTACAGTGCAGCAACTCACCGGAATTCATATCGACCATTACGTCGAGATCGACTTCGCCGGGTTCCAGAACATGGTCACCGCGCTCGGCGGCGTTGACGTCTGCCTGACGAAGCCGACCCATGACGTACAGACCGGATTGAATCTCAGTGCCGGTGAGCACCACCTTGACGGCAAGACGGCGCTAGCGTTTGTCCGCCAGCGCTACGGCTTGCCGCTCGGCGACATCGACCGCATCAAGCGCCAGCAGCAGTTCCTCGGGTCGATGGTGCGCAAGATCGAAAGCGCCGGCACCCTTGCGAATCCGGTGAAGCTCAACGACTTCCTCGACTCGCTCACGAAGTCGATCAGCGTCGACTCGGGCATGAGCGCAACCGATCTGGCCAAGCTAGCGCTCAAGCTCAAGGGCGTCGGCACCGGGAATATCGCGCTGACGACGATGCCGCTGAGCGGCTTCGGAAAACAAAATGGCGTCGACGTCGACAACATCGATGTGCCCAAGGCCGATGCACTCTTCCAGGCACTGATGCTGGACGCGCCGCCTGCGCCAGCACCCAGTTCGGCCGCGCCGGCGCCTTTGACGGTCGCCGCAAGCGCGGTGCACGTCCAGGTCTTCAACGGCGGCGGAGCGAGCGGCCTCGCACGCCGCGCGGCGACCGACCTGTCGAAGCTCGGTTTCCAGTTGGTGGGCACGCCGGCCGATCGCATTACCGGTGCCAGCGCGAGCGTCATCGAGTACGGCCCGACCCAGGCCGAGGCGGCCCGCACCCTTCAGGCCGCAGTGCCAGGATCAACGCTCAAAGCCAACGCCCAACTCAACACCACGATCGAACTCGTCGTCGGCTCTGCGTACACCGCGGCACATGCACCGGGCGCCCCGGCGGCCCCGGCCAGCGCAGACACGAGCGCAGGCACCACAGCTGCGAACTCATCGTGCACCGCCTGACTGGGAACTAATCGACCGCGCCCGACCGTTACGATGAGCGCGGTGGGGCTGCGCGGGAGCCGCACCGAACTCCGGGCTGCCGCCACGAAGAGACGACCGACCTACCAGGAGAAACCGGTCCATGGCTCCCCAGATAGGTCGCCGCAAAGTGCTCGACCCTGCCGGTGAGCAAGACAACTACGACCGCGCCCAACGCCGCACCCGGATCATCGCCCGGCTGATCGTCGGCTTCTTTGCCCTCATCGTGCTGGCGAGCGGCATCGGCGGCGTGGCGTACCAGACGATCTTCAGCAAGATCAACTACGGCAAACCGTTGGCCACCGTGCTGCCCGAGAAGGATCGGCCGGCCAAGGCCGTGCCCACCGCCAATGCGGCGACCGGAGGCGGCGGCGGGGGCACGGCGAAGAACATCCTCATTCTCGGGGTCGACAGCCGGCTCGGTGAGAACAGCACCTTCCAGGTGAAGAACGCCCCCAAGCAGACCGAGAGCCTGTCCGACACCGCGATCCTGGCCCACCTGGCGGCGAACGGTAAGGACGTGACGCTGGTCAGCATTCCGCGTGATTCGGTCGTCCAGATCCCGGCATGCGAAAAGGTCGACAACACCGGAAACCCCATCCTCGACACCGCGGGACAGCCGCAGTACAGCAAGCCGACGAAGGCGCTGTTCAACGAGGCCATCCAACTCGGTGGGCCGTACTGCTCGGCCAAGACGCTCGAAGGCCTCACTGGAGTTCGGGTCGACAACTACCTGGAAATCGACTTCACCGGCGTCGTCAAGATGTCGAAGGCGATCGGCGGCGTACCGCTTACGATGTGTACCGCGATCCACGACGAGCACACCGGGCTCAATCTGCCCGCCGGACCAGTGAATCTCGTCGGCGACCAGGCCTTGGCGTTCGTTCGAGCACGGTATGGGTTGACCGGCGGCGACGACCTCCACCGCATTCAACGTCAGCAGCAGTTCATGGCCTCGATGGTGCGCAAGGCCCTTCAGTCGGCAAACTTCTTCGACCCGGCCACCATGTACAGCTTCTACTCCGCGGTCGCGAGTTCGCTCAGCACCGACATGAACCGTACGCAGCTGCTCCAGCTCGGCATCAACTACCGGCACACGAACACGACGAACATCGTGTTCGTCACGGTACCGACCTACGCGGCGCCGAAGGGCGACCCGTTCTACCAGCACCTGTACTGGAGCGAGGACGAGGCGAACGCACTGTTCTCGGACATCCACGACGACCGCGCGATCCCCGTCGCCCAGGGCACCAACGTTGCCACCGTCACGATCCCGCGCTCAGCAGTGACGGTGAAGGTGCTGAACGGTACGACGACCGACGGGTTGGCACGGCAGGTGCGCGACGATCTCACCAGCGCTGGCTTCGATGTGATCTCGGTCGGCACCGCTGGCAATGCCCCGGTGGCGAAGACGACCCTGAGTTACCAGGCGAATCACACCACGTCGATGCAAACGTTGGCCTCTGCGCTCAAAGCTGTGCCGCAGGAAGTGCCCGACCCGAGTGCGGGCTCAAGCCTCATTCTGACGCTCGGCCAGGACTGGTCTGGTCTCGCCCCAGCGTCGGCCTCACCGAGTGCGTCGAGTGCGCCGGGCAGCCCCGCGGCGTCCGCTTCAATCGGGCCGAACCTGAAGGCCACCAACGCGACGACCAACAACTGCGTTCAGGGCTGATGGCCCTCGCGTTCGCGGGATCGAAGGATCGCTTCGCGCCGGGCCAGTCGGGTGCCGCGGCGGATCTCCGCCTCACGAAAGCGCCGCCGGTCTTCGTCGTTCTCGGGCATGACGGGCGGGATCCGGCGCGGGTGCTCATCATCGTCGATTGCGACGAATACGAGGTAGGCGGACGCCACGTGCCGGCCGCTGTCGCCGGCCTGATTCCACGGCTGAGCGATGACCCGGACGCCAACTTCGCATGACGTGCGGCCGGTCCAATTCACCTGGGCATCGCAGGTCACAATGTCGCCGACATGAACCGGCACCAGAAACTGGAGTTCGTCGACCACCGCGGTGACCGCCCGGCCGCCGGTATGACGTGAAGCCACGACCCCTGCCGCCTCGTCAACAAGGCGCATGACGGCGCCACCGTGCACGTTGCCATACAGGTTGGCGTCAAGCGCATCGACGATCCGACTGAGCCTGATGCGCGAAGCGCTGGTCGGCACACCTCTCAGGTCGTCGGTCACCCGTTGATCATCCCAGACCGCCCGCCACCCAAGCGCCCAGGTCAGCTGTTGTGCTGCAGCAGCTTCAACATGTCGTCGGCGTGCTCTTCCTCCTCGGCCAGGATCTCTTCGAGAATGCGCCGTGTCGTCGGGTCATGGTGGCCGAGCCAGCCGATCGTCTCCGTATACGACTGGATGACGACCCGCTCGGCAATCAGGTCCTCTTTGATCATGTCGAGTAGTGCGTCAGGCGTGTTGTACTCAGTCTGCGACCGCGCCATCAGCGTGTTGGGGTTCAGCTCTGGGGTGCCGCCGAGTTGGTCGATGCGGTCGGCGAGGCGGTCGGCGTGCACTTGTTCCTCCGCCGCGTGCTCCAGAAATTCGGCGGCCACCGGCTCCGCATTGAGGCCCTTGGCCCCGTAGTAGTGCGCCTTGTAACGCAGCACGCAGACGATCTCAGTCGCCAACGCGTCATTGAGCACCTGGAGTACACGCGTCAGGTCGGCGCCGTAGGCGGCCGTTACCGGACCCTTGTCGATCTCCTTGCGGGCGCGCGCACGCAGCGTCGTCACGTCAGACAAGAACGGTGTCTCGGCGGTGGCCTTCGTGGACGCTGCCTTCTTCTGCGGTGCTGCCTTCTTCTGCGGTGCCATCTGAGCTCCTCTGTTCCGATGGTCGTACCCGCGCTCTTGGTACCCACCAGACGACCCCGAAACCACTACCCGCTCAATCAGCTTGGTAGGTTTCAATCATCAAACGCTCAACACAGCCGGCGCGCGAGCGCCCGGTTGCTCATCCAGGAGGACCCATGCGCGCCCTCGCTTCTGCGGACTTTGGCGCCACTCCGACAGTGATCGAGATCGGCATTCCAGAACCGGGCCAGGGCGAGATTCGGGTGCGGGTACACGCAGCGTCGATCAACGGGTTCGACCAAGCTGTCGCGGGCGGCTATCTGAAAGGAATGATGGAGCATCGGTTCCCTGTCGTACTGGGCAAGGATTTCGCTGGAACCGTCGATGCCCTTGGCGACGGCGTCACAGAATTCGCGGTTGGTGAGCGGGTCTTCGGCGTCGTGATGAAGCCATTCCTGGGCGACGGATCACTTGGTGAGTACGTGACCGTCCCGGTCGCGCTTGGGGTGGCCGCACTTCCTGACTCCATCGGGTTCGTCGACGCGTCGGCGCTCGGGCTGGCCGGCGCCGCATCGCTCGCGGCGATCGATGCGGCCCAGATCACACCGAACCAGCTCGTCCTCATCGTCGGTGCAACTGGCGGCGTCGGTAACCAGACTGTTCAACTCGCCACCCGCGCCGGTGGCCACGTCATTGCGACCGCGCACACCGATGCCGAGCGCGAGCAGGTGCAGGCATTGGGTGCCGCGGAGGTTGTCGACTACGCCGGTGACATCGCGGCGGCCGTGCTCGCTGCCCACCCTGGAGGAGTCGACACCGTCGTGCATCTGGCCGGCGACCCGGCGGTGCTGCTCGCGGCCATCAAACCTGGTGGCCGTCTTGTTTCAAGCATGATCGGCTCACCCGAACAGATCCCTGCCGAGAACGTCACCGTCGTCGCGATCCGCGCCGACCCGACCGCGGCCGTGCTGGGTCAGGTGGCGACGAATCAAGAACAGGGCACTACCCGGGTCGTCATTCAGCGCACCTATCCATTGGATCGGGCAGCGGACGCGTTGGACGACTTCGGCGGCGGCACTCTAGGCAAGTTGGCTGTCGTCTTCGACTGACGTGCAGCCGCTACCCGCCCCGCTACCCGCGAAGCTCGCGGGCGATCACGATGCGCTGAATCTGGTTGGTGCCTTCGTAGATCTGGGTGATCTTCGCGTCACGCATCATGCGCTCGACGGGGTAGTCCTTCACGTAGCCGTAGCCGCCGAAGAGCTGCACGGCGTCGGTCGTGACCTCCATGGCGACGTCGGACGCGAAACACTTCGCGGCGGCGCCGAAGTAGGTCAGATCGAGACTATCTGCCTCTGACTTCGAAGCGGCGGCGTAGGTCAACGCTCGCGCGGCCTCGACCTTCATCGCCATGTCGGCCAGCATGAACTGCACGCCCTGAAACTCTCCGATCGACTTGCCGAATTGCTCTCGCTGCCCGGTGTAGCCGAGTGCGGCGTCGAGGGCACCTTGGGCGATACCGACTGCCTGCGCGGCAATCGTCACGCGGGTGTGGTCGAGAGTGCGCAACGCGGTCTTCAGTCCGCTGCCCTCTTCACCGATCAAACGCCACCCCGGGATGCGGCACCCGTCGAAGTACATCTCACGGGTCGGGGACCCCTTAATGCCAAGTTTGCGTTCTGGTGCACCGAACGTGAGCCCCTCGTCGTCCTTCTCGACGACGAATGCCGAAATGCCACGCGCGCCGGCGGCAGGATCGGTCACGGCAAAAACCGTGTAGTACAAGGATTCCCCGGCCCCGCTGATCCACCGCTTCGTACCTCTGAGCACCCATTCGTCGCCGTCTTTTTCAGCCCGTGTCGTCATCGCGGCCGCGTCGCTGCCCGCATCGGGTTCGCTCAGCGCGTAGGAGAACATCGCCTCCCCACGAGCTACCGGCGGCAGATAGCGTTCGCGCAATTGCTCCGACCCGACCGTCAGCAGTGGCAACGTGCCGAGCTTGTTCACTGCGGGGATCAGTGCCGACGACGCGCACGCCCGCGCCACCTCCTCCACGACGATCACCGTCGCCAACGCATCCGCCCCTGCCCCGCCGTACTGCTCGGGAATGTGCGGTGCGTTGAATCCCGATTGCGCCAGCGCAGCGTGCACGTCCCACGGAAACTCCGCGGTCTCGTCGGTGTGCGCAGCCCGCGGTGCGATGCGTGCATCCGCCATCGCCCGAACACTGGCCCGCAGTTCGCGGTACTCGGCGGGCAGCGCGAAAATCTCGAAATCCCGGACGTCGCCAGCTGCCGCCATGGGTCCGCTCCCGCCGTGTGACCTTGATCCTAGGCCGGAAGTGGCCACCTACGCTGCGTTAGCATCGAGGCGCCTGCGGCACACACCGCCCGAAGGGACGATTGTGGCTTTGCGACTAAGCGTTATTGGTACCGGATACCTCGGTGCCACCCATGCCGCGTGCATGGCCGAACTCGGCTACGACGTGATCGGCTACGACGTCGATGAGGCCAAGATCGCGATGCTGCGCGGCGGCCAGGTGCCGTTCTTCGAGCCAGGGCTTCCCGATCTGCTGACCAAGCAGGTCAACTCCGGCCGCTTGCGGTTCACCACCGATATCGCGGAGGTCGCCGGGTTCGCCGATGTCCATTTCATTTGCGTCGGTACTCCGCAGATGAAGGACAGTTTCGCCGCCGATCTCCGGTACGTGCATGCGGCGGTCGACTCCCTTGCCCCGCTTCTCACCCGCGAATCGCTGGTCGTAGGTAAGTCGACCGTGCCGTCGGGCACCGCGGCGGTGCTGGCGGCCAGGATCGCCGAGCTCGCACCCGGCGGCGACACCGTTGAACTGGCCTGGAACCCGGAATTCCTGCGCGAAGGCTTTGCGGTGAAAGACACGCTTCGGCCCGAACGGTTGGTGATCGGCGTCGAATCCGAGCATTCGGAGAAGGTGCTGAAGGAGGTCTGGAGCCCGCTCACCGACATCGGCATTCCGCTGATCGTCACCGACTTCGCCACTGCCGAGTTGGTGAAGGTGGCCGCGAACTCGTTCCTTGCAACAAAGATCTCGTTCATCAACGCCATGGCTGAGATCTGCGAAACGACCGGCGCCGACGTGACCCAGCTCGCCGCCGCACTCGCGCTCGATCCGCGGATCGGCGGCCGGTTCTTGCACGCCGGCCTCGGCTTCGGCGGTGGTTGCCTCCCGAAAGACATCCGCGCATTCATGGCTCGCGCCGAAGAACTCGGCGTTGACCAAGCGGTCGGATTCCTCCGCGAAGTCGACGCGATCAACCAGCGCCGGCGGGCCCGCATGGTCGACCTGGCCATGGAGCAGGTCGGTGGCGACTTCACCGGCAAGCGCATCGGCGTCCTCGGTGCAGCGTTCAAGCCAAACAGCGACGACATCCGCGATTCGCCGGCCCTCGACGTTGCGGCAGCCATCCACCGCGCCGGTGGCGTCGTGACCGTCTTCGATCCGCAGGCGATGGCGAACGCCAAGATCCGCTACCCGCAGCTCGGCTACGCCGACTCGACGATCGAGGCCTGCAGCGGCGTCGATGTCGTCTTGCACCTCACCGAATGGCAAGAGTTCCGTGACCTCGACCCGGCAGTCCTGGCCGACGTCGTCGCAGGCCGCCGCATCGTCGATGGCCGCAACGCGCTCGAACCCAGCCGCTGGCGCGCTGCGGGCTGGACCTACCGTGCGCTTGGCCGCCCGTCGTCATGACGTTCGACGCCGCGGCTCGCCCGACTCCACCGCGCTATCGCGACCCGGCGGTCATTCGCCGCGTTCTCGCCGAGACGTCGGTATGGGCCATCGTCGGGCTCGGCAACGAGCCCGACCGCCCGGCGTACGAGATCGCGGCCTTGCTCCAATCCCACGGCAAACGGATCGTGCCGGTGCACCCGCGGGCTGCCGAGGTGCTCGGCGAGCTGGGCTACCAAACGCTTGCCGAGATCCCGTTTGCGATCGATGTGGTCGATATCTTCCGCCGGTCAAGCGACGCCGGCCGTTTCGTGGACGACGCGATCAGGTTGCACGCCCACGCGGTCTGGCTTCAACTCGGCGTCGTTGACGTCGAGGCGGCGGCCCGGGCGGCGGCGAGCGGCCTCGACGTGGTCATGGACGCGTGTCCAAAGATCGAATGGCCCCGGAACGGGCCGGCGGAAGCACCCGCATAACAGCGTGATCCAGATGTACAGCGCGGCGGACTTCCTGCCGATGATCGCGCCGTGACATGGTTCTCATGGCTCAACGCCGCCACCTCAGGCACCGCATCGAGTCGCCTCGGTGCCATCCGAGGTGCCGCTTCCGCGTCGCACGCGACCGCGATCCGCGCCGCACTTGCCGACCACAAAACGGCTCGCCGGGCCGGGCTCAGCTATGCCGAGGCTGTCGATCTCGTGTGCACGGCGACCGGCTGGCCGGTCGGACACCTCTGGGTGCGCAGCGCCGAAGGCTGGGAATCGTCCGGCGCCTGGCATGACGGCGGCCCGCAGTTTGGCGAACTCAAGGCTTCAACGTCGCAGACCAGCCTCGGCTCGGGCCGGGGCATTGTGGCCGCCGTCTTGCATCTCGAGGCATGTCGATTCCTGCCTGGGCTCGAGGGTCTCGGTTCAGAAGTCCGCCTGCGGCAAGCCGCCGCACTCGGGTTGACCGCGGTGGTCGGGGTCCCGCTGCGCCGCGGCGGCACCATCGCGGCAGTCTTCGAGTTCATCACGACGACCTACGTCGAGCCCGATGGCACTCTCACCGAGGCCCTGCTCGCCGTCGCGGCACGCACCCGGCGCCACGTTCCGGTGCCGGCGCCGCCGCCGGTGCGCCGTACCGTCTCACTCGACCCGCAGGTGGCGGTGAAGCTCGCGTTGGTCGACCCGACGGACACCCCGGCTGCACCTGCGCGACACGACTCAACTGCCCGCTAGCAACCGCTGCAACGCGACGTCCTTCTCTCGCACTTGCTCGGCAAGGGCGCCCTGGAATTGCACAATGCGCTCGCGTAGAGCGTCGTCGGTGGCGCCCAGAATGCGCACAGCGAGCAGCCCGGCGTTACGCGCCGCACCGACCCCGACGGTCGCCACCGGCACCCCGGCCGGCATCTGCACGATCGAGAGCAGCGAGTCGAGCCCGTCGAGCTGCTTCAACGGCACCGGGACGCCGATCACCGGCAGCGGAGTGACGGCTGCCAGCACGCCCGGCAGATGAGCCGCCCCGCCGGCCCCCGCAATGATGACCTGGAGCCCGCGGGCTACCGCGGTCTGCCCGTAGTCGAGCGTCGCATGCGGCATGCGGTGCGCTGACGAGACCTTGACCTCGTAGCCGATGCCGAACTCGGCCAGCGCCTGCGCGGCGGCCTCCATCACCGGCCAGTCGGAGTCGCTGCCCATGACGATCCCGACGCGGGGACTGCCGCTCATAGCGCTCCTCGAAGCAGACCAAGTCCGGACGACGTCAGCCTACCGACGCCCGTTCAGGGACCGGTTCAGGGCGGTTCAGCTGGCGGGCAAGCCCAGCTCGCGGGCGATCAACATGCGCTGCACCTCACTGGTGCCCTCACCAATCTCAAGGATCTTGGAGTCGCGCCAAAACCGAGCTACCGGAGCCTCGTTCATGAAGCCGTAGCCGCCGTGGATCTGAGTCGCCTCGCGGGCGTTGGTCACCGCGATCTCCGATGCGTAGAGCTTGGCCATCGCCGCCTGCTTCTTGAAGGGCTTGCCAGCAAGCATTCGGGCGGCCGCATCGTGGTAGGCCAGCCGCGCGGTATGGGCGCGCACCGCCATATCGGCGATCTTGAACTGGATCGCCTGGAACGAGCCGATCGCCGAGCCGAAAGCCCGCCGCTGGGTGGCGTAGGCGACCGACTCATCGACACACCCCTGGGCGAGCCCGACCGCAAGCGCAGCGATCGCGATGCGGCCTTCGTCGAGGATCGACAAGAAGTTGGCGAAGCCTCTGCCGCGTTCACCGAGCAGGTTGGCCTCGGGAACCGACACACCCACCAGCGACACCTCGCGGGTATCGGAGGCGTGCCAGCCGACCTTCGAATACGGCGGCGCGACGCTCAGTCCGCTGGTCGGCACCGGAACCAGGATCGACGAGATTTCCTTGCGGCCGCCGGCTTCACCGGTCACCGCAGTGACCGTGATCAGGCGGGTGATATCGGTCCCCGCGTTGGTGATGAACGCCTTGGTGCCGTCGATGCGCCAGCCATCGGCGTCCGCGATCGCTTTGGTGCGAGTGGCGCCTGCGTCGGTGCCACCGTCGGGCTCGGTGAGGCCGAACGCGCCGAGCGCTGCACCGCTGGTCAGCTGCGGCAACCAAGCCTCGCGCTGCTCATCGGTGCCGAACCTGAAGACCGGCATCGCCCCGAGCGAGACGGCGGCCTCGAGGGTGATCGCGACCGAGGAGTCGACCCGCGCGAGTTCCTCGATAGCGAGGCACAGCGCGAAGTAGTCACCACCCATCCCGCCGTACTCCTCAGGGAATGGCAGGCCGAACAGCCCCATGCCCGCCATCGCCGCGACGATGTCGTAGGGGAATTCCCCAGCTTCGTCCATTGCCGCGGCCCGCGGCGCGACCACCTCGTGGGCAAACTCCTCGACGGTGAAGCGCAATGCCTCGTGCTCGTCACTTAGCGGGTAGTCGAACGTCGACGGAGCCTTGGCAGCCAAAGCTCACCTCTTCCCTTGCCAGAACGGCGCGGAACCCTTGCCTCAGCATCCTCGCATTCGGGCGGATACCCTTGACGGAGTCCAGGCGCCGCTTTGAGCGGGCGTGCCCGAGGTGGTGAGGTGAGCGCCGTGCAGTCGCTGTACGCGCGCTTCCGTCATCTGTTTCACGAAGTCGCCAAGTTCGGCAGCGTAGGCGCGGCCGCTTTCGTCATCGACGTCGGCGTGTTCAACGGCTTGACCGCGCCCTCATCGCCGCTGCATCACAAGGTGCTCACCGCGAAGGCGGTGTCGACCACCTTGGCCGCCACGTTTGCCTACTTCGGTAACCGGCAATGGACCTGGAAAGACCGCAGTCGCACCGGTCTAGGTCGCGAGTACGGGTTGTTCTTTCTCTTTAACGCGATCGGTCTTGGCATCGCCGAAGCATGCCTGGCGATCTCGGAGTACGGGCTGCACGAGCACTCAGTGCTCGCGCGCAATGTGTCCGCCAACGGCTTCGGGCTGGTGCTCGGCACGCTTTTTCGGTTCTGGGCCTACCGGCGCTGGGTGTTCATCGACGCCGACGATCCTTTGCGGAGCGAAGAAGCAGCCTCCGCGTCGGTCGTCTGACCGCGCTTCACCTCAGGCTGGCGAGCCGGGTGGGAGGAAGATCGCGAAGATCGGCGGCCGTGGCTGGGCCAACTCGAGCCGGCCGCCGTCCGCCGCCACCAGGTCACGGGCCAGGGCCAGACCGAGTCCAGTTCTCTGCGAGCCACTAAACGAGCGCTCGAAGATACGCGGAATGAGGTCATCGCCGACACCTTCGCCCTCGTCACGTACCTCGAGAACCACGTGGTCACCGGCCTGCCTCGTGGTCAGGCTTACCGTGCCCGCTCCGTGCACCAGTGCGTTGTCGATGAGCGTCGCGATGGCCTGGGCAAGGCCGCCGGGGGTGGTTGACACCTGCAGTCCCACAGTGCCATTGCGCGTCAGGCTGCGACCGTCTCGACGAAACGCAGGCTCCCACTCGCTGCACTGCTGGTCGAGGACGGCATCGACGTCGACGAGCACTGCAGACTCCGCCCGCGCGCTGCGCCCGTGCTCGACGAGCAGGGAGGCGACCACCGCGGTCAAGCGCTCGGCCTGCACCAGGGCGGCGACCGCCTCTTCGCGAACCGCAGGCTCGGTCGATCTCGCGACGATCTCTTCGAGCCTGATCGACAGTGCCGTGAGCGGACTTCGTAGCTGATGTGAAGCGTCCGCTGCCAGAGCACGCTCCGCGCCGAGAAGGCGCCCGATGCGTTCGGCGCTGCGGTCGAGAACCTCGGCCACCTTGTCGAGTTCCGGCACCCCGTAGCGGTGGTTGCGCGGACGGGTGTCACCTGATCCGAGCCGTTCGGCACCGACCGCTAGATCCTCGAGCGGGCCGCCGAGCCGCTTCGCCTGCCGGCGGGCAAGCTCAACGGCGGCGCCAAGCGCAATGATCGCGAGTGCGGCAACGCCGAGCCAGACCGTCAGCACCGCTCGATGAGTCGCGCCCTCGGAGGCGTACACCGTGACGACGCTGTTGTTCGCGGCGACCGCCGTGCCTTTTTGCGCGGGCCCCTTGATGGGACGACCTGCGGCAACGGTCTGGGACTGAAGGCGGACGACGACGTACCGGTCGGAGGTGAAATCCCGCAAAAGAATGGTGGTGCGCGCCGCCGTCGTCGCATTCCGGCTGTCGAGGGCGGCCGCCACCTGTACGGCGTCTCGGTTGATGCGCTTCTGTGCCTCGTCGCGGATCAGCTTCGTGGCGACGACGCCGAGCGGGATTCCGAGCAGGATGACCGAGACCAGCGCGACGACGAGTGTCGAGACGAGCAGCCGCCTACGCACCTGCGCTCAACCGCGCTCGAAGCGAAAGCCCATGCCGCGAACTGTCGTGATGAGCCGGGGGGAGGCAGCGTCGTCGCCAAGCTTGCGGCGCAACCACGACACATGCATGTCGAGCGTCTTCGACGACGAACCCGCGGTCGAATCCCAGACGTCGCGCATCAGCTGCTCGCGACTCAGCACCTTGCCTGCACCGGCCACGAGCACGAGCAGCAGATCAAACTCCTTCGCCGTCAAGCTGAGTTCTTCGCCTTCGAGCCATGCCCGGCGGGATTCGGCGTTGATGCGCACCCCGTTGACCTCCGGCACCTCGGGGGCGCCCCGGCGCAACAACGCCCGAACACGAGCGAGTAACTCGGCAAGCCGAAAGGGCTTGATCACGTAGTCGTCGGCGCCGGCATCGAGGCCGACCACCATGTCGACCTCTTCGGCCCGCGCCGTCAGCACAAGGACGGGAAGTGACCGGCCTTCGGCACGCAACCTTCGACACACCTCAAGGCCATCGATAACGGGCAGTCCGAGGTCGAGCACCACGAGGTCGATACCCCCGGCGAGCACGCGACTCACCACGTCGTCGCCGTTAGCCCTCACCTCGACTTGGTAGCCCTCGCGACGCAGCGCACGAGCGAGTGGCTCCGAGATCGATGCGTCGTCTTCAGCAAGTAGAACGGCAGTCATAACGTGATCGTATGTGTCACGCGGCTAAACCGGCGTGATTCCGTGGCGACGCCGCGAAAACGCCCGATCCTTGTGCCGGACGACGTGCAGCCGGCGAATCAGCGCATCGCGCAGATCCTCCGGCTCGACGATGTCGTCGACGACCAACTCAGCGGCCAATCGCACGATGTCGATGTCCGCTTCGTACTCCGCGCGCAGCCGTTCGATCGTCGCGGCCCGCTCGTCGTCGTCGGTGATGGCGGCCAGCCGGTTGGCGTGCACCGCGTTCACAGCGGCGTCGGCGCCCATGACGGCGATCTTCGCGGTCGGCAGCGCGAGAGTCGCGTCCGGCTCGAATCCGGGCCCACCCATCGCGTAAAGGCCCGCCCCGTAGGCCTTTCGCACGATCACCGAGAACTTCGGCACGGTCGCCTCTGACACGGCGCTCACCATCTTCGCGCCATGCCGGATGATGCCCTGCTTCTCGACAGCGGTTCCAACCATGAAGCCTGGGACGTCGGCAAGAAAGATCAGCGGCACGTTGAATGCGTCGCACAACTGGATGAAGCGGGCTGCCTTATCGGCGGAGTCGACGAACAGCACGCCGCCCTTGTGCATCGAGTTGTTCGCGACCACCCCGACCGGTGCGCCGCCGAGGCGGGCCAGGCCGACCACGATCTCGCGGGCCCATAACGCGTGCAGCTCGAAAAAGCTGCCGGCATCGACAAGCCCGCGCACGAATCGGCGCATGTCGAAGGCCACCCGCTCACTCGTCGGCACCAGCGCCCGAAGGTCGATCGGCTCGGGTGGCTGCGCGGCGGCGGCCGGCGGTTCGCCCTGCCAGTTGGACGGGAGGAACGACAGGTACCGGCGCACGGCGTCGAGGGCTTCGGGTTCGGTCGAGACGAGCAGGTGCCCGCCGCCTGACTCGGTGCAGTGCATGCGAGCGCCACCCATCGCTTCGAGCGTGGTCTTCTCGCCGGTGACCATCTCGACCATGCGATCGGAACCGAGATACATCGAGGCATTGCCCTCAACCATGATCACGATGTCGCAGAACGCCGGCACGTAGGCGCCGCCGGCCGCGCTCGGCCCAAACAAAGCGCAGACCTGAGGGATCGACCCACTCGCCCGAACCTGCGTGTGAAAGAGATGGCCGGCACCTCGACGTCCGGGAAACATCGCGACCTGATCGGTGATGCGCGCGCCTGCCGAATCGACCAGGTACACCATCGGAATGCCTGCCGTGTAAGCGAATTCGACGATGCGCAACATCTTCTCGACGCTTCGGGCACCCCACGACCCGGCCTTGACCGTCGAGTCATTCGCAAGCACCGCGACCGGCCGGCCGTCGATTGTGGCGGTACCGGTGATCACTCCGTCGGCCGGCAGGTCGCCGGCGAGCACGTTCGCGAACGCACCATCTTCGACAAACGAATCGGCGTCGACCAGCAACCGCACCCGCTCGCGGGCGAACAGCTTGCCCTTCTTCGCGTTGGCGTCGTGGTACTTCGCGGCACCGCCCTGCTCAACATGGGCACGCAGGTCGGCCGGGCTGTCAGGTGTTGTGCCGCCATCGCTCACCCGCCGAATGTATCCACTCCGGCAAGATGGGCGGGTGGCCGAGTATCGCGATCCTGACGGCGAGGCGCCCTGGGCAATGCCGGTCGTGGTGCGCGTCGAGCGGGGCGGCGAGCCGACCGCGGCAGCCGTGGCGGAGGCCGCCGCGATGGCGGTCGTGCAGTTGCTCGACGATCCGCGCAGCGTCGATGGCGAATGGTCTGCCGACATTCAGCGCTGGGTCGATGGGCGCATCCGCAAGGTCGCCCGCCGAGCCCGCGGTGCGCAATGGCTTGTCGCCGCCGAGCTTCCCGGGGTGACGGTCGAGCACGCCGGAGCCGAGGTGCGCGCGTTCGTGCCGACGTCCACCGACGCCGTCCCGCCGGAAATCGCCAAGCTGCAAGTTGCCGGGCTTGAACTCGAGGCCGGCACGCCGTCTTCAGACCCGGCCGCGTTGCCCGTCGCCATCACTGCCCTGGTGGCGATGACTCCGCTCAAGTCAGCCGTGCAAGTGGCACACGCAGCCCAACTAGCCCGGACGACGATGAGCACCGCCGACCTCGAACGCTGGCGATCAACAGGTTTCGCTGTGCGATTGGTGCGGCCCGATGCGGCGACGTGGGCGCGGCTTATCGCGACGGCACAGGTCGTCGTGCAGGACGGCGGGTTCACCGAAATCCCGCCCGGCACCCAGACCGCCGCCGCGCTCTGGCAGTCCTAGCGGGTGGGCGGACGAAATCGGGCAGACTGGGCCCATGACCGCTTCGTCCAAGCGCATCGGCATCGTCGCGGCGATCGTCCTTCTGGCGACCGCATGCACATCGAAGTCCGGCCACTCCTCGCCACCCGCCTCGAGTGGGGTGGCGGCGCCCGTCACGAGCTCGAGCGCCGCGAGCTCGAGCGCCGCCGCGTCGAGTCCAGCCGCGTCGAACGCGGCCGCGTCGAGCGCGGCCGCATCGTCAGCCGCGCCGCCGCCGTCCGCTGCGGCGCCGACGTCCGCAAGCGGCTCGCCGAGCCCAACAGCTGCGGCGCACCCTGCCGCGATCTGGCCGACGTATCACCATGACGCCGCCCGCACCGGCAACGCGGGCACGGTGCCTCCCATCACCGGTCTGAAGGTGGCCGCGACCGCATCGCTCGACGGCGCGATCTACGCGAGCCCCTTGGTGTTGCGCGACGCGAAGGGTGACCTGATCATCGCGGCGACCGAGAACAACACGCTCTACGGGTTGCGCAACAACGGCAGCGTTGTGTGGTCGCGGCACGTCGGAACTCCGGTGAATGGGTCGACACTGCCATGCGGCAACATCAACCCGACCGGTATCACCGGCACACCGGTCTACGACCCGGCGTCCGGCTTGGTGTTCGCGGTCGCGTTCCTCACCGGCGACAAACATGTACTCGTCGCGGTGAATGCGGAGTCCGGTGCCATCGCCTGGACACGTCCGGTCGACCCGCCCGGCTCGCACTCCGACGTTGAGCAAGAGCGCGGGGCGCTGCTGCTGAGTGGTGGCCAGGTGTGGGTCGTGTATGGCGGTCTGGACGGCGATTGCGGGCCGTATCACGGATATGTCGTCGGTATCGAGGCGTCGGGACAAGGGGCCGCGCAGATCTACCAGGTGCCAAGTTCACGCGAAGCCGGAATCTGGACGCCGGCCGGCGCCGCGGCAGACGCTGCCGGCCACGTATATGTGTCAGTAGGCAACGGCGCTCAGACCAACCCGAACGCTTCGTATGACATGAGTGATTCGGTGATCGAGCTGAGCGGGACGAAGGTGGTCTCGTTCTTCGCACCGGCCACCTGGGCGAGCGAGAACGCTGCCGACCTCGACCTCGGCACTACCGGACCGGTGATTTTGCCGACGGGTCAGGTCTTCGTGGCCGGAAAAGCCGGCAACGCCTACCTCATGAAGCAGGGCGCACTCGGTGGCCTCGGCGGCAAGGTGCCGAGCATCGCGATCTGCACCGCGTTCGGCGGAGCGGCCTACACCAGCGGCACGATCTATGTGCCGTGCACGAACGGCGTCCGGGCCGTGCACATCGCCGGCTCGACCATGACCCCGGTGTGGCACGCATCGCCGGCCGGCTCACCTATCATTGGCGGCGGATTCGTGCTGACCGTCGCGCAATCAGATGGTGTGCTCTACGCACTCAACCCGACGACTGGCGCGGTGACGTTGAAGGTTGCCCTTGGTGACCCGACGACGCGCTTCGCCACACCCGCGATGTCAGCCGATGGGTTCGCCTACGTCGGCACCCAGCACGGCAAGCTCGTGATCATCGCGACGTCCTAGTTTCGGCTCCATTGTGGGTCACGTCACGGGCGGGTATCGTCCGCGCACGGGGCCTGCGCACGGCCAGGCCCGCACCCTGCCTGAGGAGACCAGTATGACGACCGTCATCGGCCACCACGACGTCAAAGACACCGAGCACTGGCTTGCCTCACCGATGCGCGAAAAGTTCTTCGGACCCCTCGGCGTGACGAACATCCGGACCTTCGTCGACCCGACGAACCGGACCAGGGTAGCGGTGATGTTCGATGTCGCCGACATGGATGCGCTGATGGCTGGCATGCAGACGCCAGAAGCCGGCGAGGCGATGGAGCATGACGGCGTCCTGCCCGAGACCTTGGTCATGCTCGTCGAGGCGTAGCTTCGCGGGACTCGTGAGCAAAAGGTTCTCTTGGTATACAGGTGCGTTTTGGGGGCGGCCGCGGCGGTGGTCGCGGTTGTGCTCGCGGTGACCCTGGCGACACACTCGACTCACGCACCGAGGGTGTCCGCGGTGCCGAGCGCCAACGTACTGACCCACTTCCACTCCGACAGCGTGTGGTTCATCGATGCACATCGTGGGTGGTCGTTGGGCGACGGCCAGTGTGCAGGCAACACCTCGAAGCGATGCATGTCGATCGTGCGGACGATCGACGGCGCAGAAACCTGGACTGCCATCGCGTCACCTGACGGGCTCACCGCTGACCTGGCGTCGTGCGGTAACAACGGAGTGGCGCTACAAGGCCCGTGCGTTAACCGACTCGTCTTTGCCGATGCCGCCCATGGCTTCGTCTACAGCAGGCGTGCCATGTTCGCGACGTCCGACGGGGGCGCAACGTGGCAACGCGTGGCGGGCCGTTACCCGACCGGAGGCGCCTACGCGGTTGTCACGACCCAAGGAGTGGTCGCCCGGTTGGCTGCGTTGGGCGACTGCGATGGGGTGTGCGCGACCCGCGTCGAAGTTGCGCCGCTGGGCAGCAACGCATGGACGGATGTGACACCAAAGGCTGCCGACCCTGGGCTGTTGCACGCGGCACTGGTCGCCCGCGGGCAGCTGCTGACGCTGTTCACCGACGGCAACGCAGCCGCCACCACGGCGCTCTTCACCTCCACCGACGGCGGTCGCAGCTGGATACTCAAAACGTCGGCCGTGTGTTCTCGGGCTGGCGGCACCGACTACTCGTTCAACGGCGCTGGCATCGCCCCCGATCAGACAATCACCGGCACCTGCGACGCGTTCGGATCAGCTGTCGGCCCGCCTTCCGTCCTGACCTCAACCGACCGGGGTACGAGCTTCACGGTCGGTGGCCCCCCGCCGCCCGGCGGCGATGTGACGTCATCGGTTGCTGCGGTGTCGAGTTCTCACCTGGTCGCCTACTCGTGGGTCAGCGGCGCCGAAACCCTTTATGCATCGGCCGACGCCGGGCGATCGTGGCAGAAAGCGAAGACCATCGACAACGCACCTGAGCCGCAGCTGCCCTCCGTCGTCACGCAGAACTTCGGGTTTATGGCCATCGATCCGAGCGGGGTCTGGACGACGACCGATTCCGGCAGCACCTGGCGGCGACATGCGGTCCCCTAGGCGCGCCATTCTCGGCGCGACGGCGATGCTGTGGGCGGTTCTAGTGATGGCATTCCCGGCCGCAGCAAGTGCCGACTCGACGACACCGACACTCACACTGACACCCGCAACCGGACCACCCGGCACCCACGTCACAATCACTGGCCACCTCAGTGCCACCCAACTGCCCGTGTGGGCACCCATGCTCAAAGCGCCGGAGATCTTCACTCTGCTCACGGACATCTCCGCACCCTGCGAGCCGAACGCGACCACGCGTTGCACCCGCGGACCGACCAGCCTCGCAGGGTGCGAACTTCTCGACGGTGCCATCAACGGTGTCATCCACCTCAACGAATCCACTGGCACCGTTACCGGCTCGTTCATCGTTGGTGGAACCGGAACCTGCGTTCAATCCGAACCCGACGCGGCAACGCATTCGGCCCCACCGGGCAGGTACGCCTTGTCGATCGGCTGCCCAGCGTGCGAGGTCGGCGAGTTCACGCTCACCGCGCCCTCGTCGGAGCCGACGCTACCTGCGACCGGGTTCCCTGCCGCCCTCGCGGGCTTGGGCGGGGTGATTCTCGTCGCCGTCGGGCTGCTGCTGCTGAGCATCCGCAAGATGGCGAAATCGGCGCCCGATGGCTGATCAGGCCGCACGCTCAAGGTCTCGCTTTGTGGGTCAGCTATTTAGACCTTCGAGATGGACGCCGCGAGGCCGGCGTCGTGCGCGGCGTCTGGCGTTCAGCGTGCTCGTGGTCTGGCTATTGCTTACGGTCGCTAGCGTCAGCTACAACCTCGCTACAAACCACATACCGGCTCGTCCAGCCGGCCTGACGTTTGTGCGCGCAGGAGACATCAACACCCGCTACCGCACTTGGGGCACCGCCGGATCGCCGATCGTGTTGGTCCCCGGAGCGTTCGAGACAGCGGACACCTTCGCTGCGGTCGGGGCGAATCTGGGACGCGATCACCGCGTCTTCTCTCTCGATCTGACCGGCACCGGCTACAGCCAAGCGCGAGCCCCGTTTACAGCCGGTCACCTCGCGACGCAGCTCCTCGACTTCCTGACCGCGATGCGACTGACCGGAGCTGATGCGCCGCTGTTGGTCGGACATTCCAGCGGCGCCGCCGTCGTCGGGCGGGCTGCGGTGGATCGCCCTGGCGCTGTGACGGCCGTCATGTTCCTCGACGGGGACGCGGCGCCCTTGCCCGTTCCGCCCGTCGTCGGGTCACTCTTCATCGATCCATACCGAACGACCGTTTTCCGGCTTGGACTGCGCTCGGATTGGGTGGTGCGCCAGATCTACAGCTCGCAATGCGGACCGTTGTGCCCGCGACTGAACTCTGCTGGCGTGCAGCTGTGGCGCCGCCCGTTGCAGCAGTCCGGAACTTCACAGGTGCTGTCGTCGATGGTGCGACATGGCATTCCCACCATGACCAGCGCTCAGCTCGACACCCTGCGATCCCTCTCGATACCGAAGAGCGTCGTCTTCGGATCGAATGATCCCCAGTACAACCCGACGGTCCCGGTCAAAGTCGCAGCCCGCATCGGCGCGCCGGCTCCGATTCTCGTGCCCGGTCGGCACCTCACCATGATCTCCTCACCCGAGCAAGTCGCGACAGCCGTGCGTCAACTCGCAGCTCGCGCTTCGTCAGCTGTCGCCACTGGTGGCGCGATCGGGCAAGCTTCTCCGGCTGGCAACGAATTGAACTGGGTGTATCGCGGGACGTTGCCTGTTGAGAGCATCGGCAGCATCGACGGAATTGCGTACGGCGCGTGGGCTCGGAAGCACGGCTACCAGCCGGCCGAACTGCTTGGCGTGCCGTTGCTGGGGGTTTCGGTGCCACCAGGCGCATCCGTACTGCTCTTCGACATCTCCAAGCTGACGTCGAACGAGGGAAACCTCGCCGCCTTCGTCCAGAGCGCATCCGGTGCCCACATCGTGTATGACGCACCGGCCGTGCGCACCGACAGCGGGATAGCTGTGAGGGTGCCGATCGACGGGAAGCCCTACGTCGTCGCACTTGCAGCGCCCGGCTACACCATCGTTGCCGTTCAATCCGCAGGGCAGGCGCCCCGGCCGATGACGGC
>Ga0209863_10000326_pt1 | contig 26609 bp, 24 predicted proteins | sample OrgsoiDNA2013046_FD_185796 | JGI IMG/M metagenome (GOLD analysis project Ga0209863, IMG submission 185796) | Permafrost soil microbial communities from the Arctic, to analyse light accelerated degradation of dissolved organic matter (DOM) -... | ecosystem: Environmental > Terrestrial > Soil >...
GTTCCGAGTCTTGGTCTTTGCAAACTCAAGTTTACTCGGCTCTCGCGAGGGGCCGTCGTTGTTATGAAATCAAGCGAGCGTGAGCCGGCCTGCGGTGAGCGCGCAGAGAGGGACCCCGAGAATGTGCGCAGCTAAGAGGTAGGTTCAAGGCATTTTCTCGTAAATGTTGCTGTTGCACTTCACCCCCAGAACCCAAAGGTGTGAGCATCGCAGAAATTCCCTGCGTCAGCATGGTTCGGTGAGCATCCTCGGGGTTCCTCTCGTCGCCGTCGCATACGCTCCGGCTTGCTCGGAATGACAGAATTAAGAATGATCGTGAGCCACGCGTTTCAGGATTGCCGAAGCCACAGGCCCGGTATTTTTACGGGCTCGGCGCGTGTTCGGCGAGTCCTCATTCTCCAACCACAATGTCGCACCACTCCCTGACACTTGGGAAATAGATTTACATCGCGGACGCATTTGGCATTTTCCGGACGCCAATGGCATTTTCTCGAAAGCGGTGAAGATTAAACCAAAGTTTAGTTGATTCGGCAGATGAAGTGAGGCATAGTGAGTCAGGCTCCCAGGGGTTGAACCGGCGCGTTCTTTGACAACTCACGTTCTGATAGATGTTCTGAAATTTTGGATGGCCCGCGCGCATGACGTGCCTCGGCGTGCGGGCCAAGCATTTCACCATGGAGGCGCGGAGACTGCAAGATTTGGTAATCGGATAATTTGGTGATTGGGTAATTTGAAACCGGATGCCAACGGCGAGGAGCCGGAATCGCTGAAACCTACGCCAAATTGGGATGAATGGGATGGCATGGGATGAGTGACGGGGGAGGGGCCGCTAGGGATCGCCGAGATCGACGTCATCGCGCGACATCGCCGGGATCGGGAAGGAAGATTTTGCCACTGATAAATACTAATCGCACGCCGCAACACAGCTCTGATTTATCATCTTTCCCATGAAAATCACCCACACCCTTATCGTCGCCAGCGTGGTACTTCTAACCGGCATCGCTGCCAGCGCTCAAGATCAAGGCCTCAAGTCGAAGGTCGACGCCGTCTATCCCGAGGCCCAGGCGCTCTATCTTGATCTGCACCAGCATCCTGAGCTTTCCGGACATGAGACGCGCACGGCGCAGGTGATGGCGGAAAAGCTACGCGGCCTGGGTTACGAGGTCACCGAGCACATTGGCGGCACGGGCGTGGTAGCCATCATGAAGAATGGCGCAGGCCCCATTGTGATGATGCGCACGGAGATTGACGCGCTGCCGGTAAGCGAAGAGACCGGCCTGCCCTACGCCAGCAAGGTCCGCTCCAAGGACGATAGCGGCCGCGACGTGGGCGTGATGCACGCCTGCGGTCATGACATCCACATGGCCACTCTCTACGGCATGGCTTCCATCATGGCCAAATCCAAGGACACATGGCACGGCACGCTGATGCTGGTTGGCCAGCCGGCGGAAGAGACCATTACCGGCGCCAAGGCGATGGTGGCGGACGGCCTGTTCACGAAGTTTCCTAAACCGAATATCGGCGTGGCCATGCATGATGAGAACGGCATTGCCGTGGGCCAGGTGGGCGTGACGCCCGGCTTCTCCAAGGCTGCCGCCGATTCACTGCGCATTACGGTGTATGGCAAGGGCGGGCACGGGGCGCGTCCGGAGAGCACGATTGATCCGGTGCTGCTGGCGGCGCAGATTGCGGTGCGGCTGCAAACCATTATCTCGCGGGAGATCCATCCTGGTGACGCTGCGGTGATCACCGTGGGATACATACAGGCCGGCACCAAGAACAACATTATCCCCAGTGAAGCGCAGATGGGATTGACCGTTCGCTCCTATAAAGCCGAAGTCCGGCAGCATCTGCTGGCGGCGATCAAGCGTATTGCCGACGCCGAAGCCGTGGCCAGCGGCATGGACAAGATGCCGCTGATTGAGAATTACGAATCCACCTCGGCGGTGTACAACGATACGGTTCTCACCGACCATCTTTCCGCCGTCCTGGAAAGCGTGGTGGGCAAGGGCAATGTGGTGAAAGAGCCGCCGCTGATGACGTCAGAGGATTACTCGGTGTATATCGAGCAGGGAATCCCATCGTTTTATTTCACGCTGGGCGTGGCCGATCCGCAGAAGCTTTCTGCTGCCCGTGCCAGCCATAAAGAGCTGCCTTCGAATCACTCTCCGCTGTTTGCTCCGGTGTACGAACCGGCGCTGAAGACCGGCATCGCCGCCGAGGTGACTGTATTGCGGGATTTGTTGAAGGGATCGGCGAGTGACGTGGCGAAAGAGACGGAGCCGAAAGGCAGCCTTTAGTATTTAGCCGTTAGCCATTAGCCAAACCTTTTTCACCACGGAGACACCGAGAAGAGCAAGCAATCATTTTTGAACGTCATCCCGAATCCCCGTCAATGAGCCAGCGTTTTCTTCAGCTGGCGAGTAGGGGTGAGGGATCTTGCGCTTCTGCCGTCCCGCGACCTCTTCCTGTCTCCACTGCGTTGTTGATTTTCTCCGTATCTCCGTGGTGAGAACGGTTTTACTAAAGGCTAAGTGCTAAGCGCTAACCGCTGTCTTCATCCATAAAAGCGAAGACCTCCTGCGGCGCGACATTACACATCCACACCGGCGCAAAGCTCAATCGATGCAACGGCGTTGGTCCGAACTCTTTCAACGCCGCCAAATGTTTTGGTGATCGGTAACCTTTATTCGACGCCAGATCATATTGCGGATAGACAGGCGCCCAGCGTCGAATCATCTCATCTCGATGGACCTTGGCGATGATGGACGCGGCGGCAATGGAGATGGAAAGCGCGTCGCCGTGGATGATCTTGGTCTGCGCGCAGTCCAGGTCCACGCGAACCGCGTCGAGCAGAAGATGGTCGGGCGCAGGCTGAAGTTGCGCGATGGCATTCTTCATGGCCAGCAGTGATGCCCAGTAGATGTTGAGCTGATCGATACGCGCCACATCCACGGCCGCAACGGCGTAAGCAATGGCATGTTCCTTGATGCGCTCGGAGAGCTTTTCCCGCGTGGCTTGGTCAAGCAGCTTGGAATCACGCAGCCCCTTGATGCGGTAGTCGGGTTCAAGAATCACCGCGGCGGCAACCACCGGCCCAAAGAGCGAGCCTCGGCCCACTTCATCCACTCCGGCAACAAGTTTTGCTCCGGCAGCCCACGCCAGCTTTTCATATTGCTGCGTGCACTTCAGCCGCTTCAGTAGACGCATTTTCAGCGTGCCTTTGGAATACGGCAGCCCGGTTTCAGGGTTCAGCGATAGCGGCTTCTTCTTCTTTTTCTTATGTTTTGTTTTCTTATCAACGGCACGTTTCTTCTTGCCAGGCCCCTCTATATTGAGATCGCTTTTACCGGATTGTTTGGGTGACGGCGGCATTAGGCATCAAACATTGATTAGAAGATCAAACGATCAAGAGATCACAAGATCAACAGATCACAAGATTAACGAGGTTCCTGCGAAAATAGTATATCTTTTGCGGCAATCTCAATCTTGCCCAGTTCAAGCCGCAACGTGTAGAGCACATGTCCGTCGGCGGTGAGCTTGATGGAGTCATCAAACACGTCGCCGTGTCCGGCAACGTCTTGCCGCTTTGAATCTGAGTGCGGCCGGTCGATGGAGTAGTGGCTGACGGAAGGAAACTTCATGGTGATGTGGCGATCACGATGCGCGCCCAGAAGACGAATTGCGATGTCGAGACTGCGTGGTTGACCGGGGTCGCCGGAACCTTTTTCCACGATGATGACTTGTTCTACAAGGGCGTCATGGATGCAGCGACGATCGGTGAGATCGCAGTGCCACGGAGCGAGCGCGTACTTGCGGGCGCTCTCCGGGAGCCGGGAAGCAATCTGGGCGACATCCTGTTCGTACGTCGCCCAGACCAGAACTCGTGTAGGTTGGTGGGGCTCAGTTTTTTTCGACACCTGAAAATAGTAAAGCGGTTGAAGGAAAAAGCCAAAACCTGGCGGGTGGAGCAGGCATTCATGCCTGCGGTTAAGCATTGATCGTTTTCGGCTTTAGCCGCTGAGTAACATTGCCCCCGACATCAGCGGTCACTAGACGAAGCACGAAGCGCCTTAACCGATCATGTCAATAACCAGTCCCGCTTATGCCTTTTTAGCAGGAGCTGCTGCGGCCGCGGGCTTGATGCGCGTATCAATTTCACGCAGACGGGCAGCTTTGCCTCTGAGTCCGCGGAGATAGAACAGCTTGGCGCGGCGCACCTGGTTGGACTTCAAGACTTCCACTTTGTCCACCACCTTGGAGTTGAACGGGAAAATACGCTCAACGCCGGTGCCAAAGCTCATTTTGCGGACGGTGAAACTTCCGGTGTGTCCGCTTCTGCAGGAAATCACGGTGCCTTCAAATGCCTGCACGCGTTCCTTGTCGCCTTCTTTGATCTTTACCTGAACGCGGACGGTATCGCCGGCATTCACCTTGGGAAAATCTTTACGCTGCAGTTTCGCGTGCAACTTTTCCATGATCGGATGCTGTGACATGACTTCTTCCTTCTTTTCTCAAGGACGCAACGCGCCCGATAGATTTGAAATTTAAAATTGTAAATTTGAAATTCTCAATCTCTTGCTCGCCCTCGCTCAAGCTTTATTTCTGCTTCGCTCAGGCTTTATTTCTGCTTCGCTCGATCTCGGCGATAATCTTTTTATCTTCGGCGCTCAGTTGCTCTTCGTTCAGCAGGTCTGGCCGGTGTTGCAATGTCTTTTCCAGTGCCTTGCGGCGACGCCACTTGCGAATCTGCTCGTGGTTTCCGCCCATCAATACTTCCGGCACTGCCATGCCGCGAAACTCTGCGGGTCGCGTGTAATGCGGATAATCCAGCAACCCGCCAGATCCGCATGTACTGTCCGGCCCGTCGACTGCGATGTTCTGCGTCGCCGTAAAACTTTCCTGCCGGGCAGAAGCTTCATTGCCCAGCGCTCCGGGCACCAATCTAGTGACTGCATCTACGATCACGGCTGCGCCCAGCTCACCGCCGCTCAGAACATAGTCGCCGACGGAAATTTCCCGGTCTGCCAGTCCTTCTGAGACTCGCTGGTCCACGCCTTCGTAGCGTCCGCAGATCATCACGATCCGCTCTTTGTGCGCCAACTCTTGCGCCACGGTTTGCGTAAACATCGTACCGTGTGGCGATAGCAGGATCACCGTATCAGCGGTTTTGCCGGCGATTCGTTCCTCGCGCGGCGTAACGCCCAGTGATTCCACACAGGTGAACAGCGGTTCCGGCTTCAACACCATGCCTTCACCACCACCAAACGGACGGTCATCCACCGTGCGATGTTTGTCCGTGGTGGACTCACGCAGATCATGCAACAGGATTTCAATGAGCCCGGCTTCGCGCGCCTTGCGCACAATGCCATAATCCAGAGGTCCGCGGAAAAAGTCCGGAAAAATCGTTACGATTTCGAACTTCATCCTCGAATCTCAATCTCGGTTCTTCTGCCGCTCTTTCTCGTCTTTATTCAGCGGCGCATCCAACTCCAGCATTCCCGCGGGTAACACCATCTCCACGCGCTTATGCTGGACATCCAAACTTTTCAGGAACTCAGCCGCAAAGGGGATCATGTATTCCTTGTCTTCCTTCGCAGCCCCGGCCTTTACGATCAGCAACGGCGCTTCTCCGCTGCCGAACTGTACGTCCTGTATCTTGCCAACTTCGCGATCAGCGTCAAAGACCGTGCATCCGGTGAGATCGCTCAGGTAGATGGAACCATCTTCCAGTTCAGTTCGCTGTTCCAGCGGCACCTGTATCTCACAGCGGATCAACTCTTCTGCCTGGCTGATGGAATCAGTGCCGGCAAACTTCAGAATGATCTGGCCTTTGTGGAACCAGTGGTCGTCCAGTTGGATCTCACGGCGGCGGTTCGCTTTGTCCAGTCCGTAATACGGACCGGGCTGAGAGAACCGTTCGGGGAAGTCTGTCAGCAACACGGCTGCAACTTCACCAATGCGGCCCTGGGTCTTGATCACTTTGGCCACAGTCACAAACTCGCCCTGAAAACCCGACTGCGGCGATCTCTCGCCGAGCAGCGGGGTTAACGAACCGGGCTTTTCATTTGCCATACTGCTGCCGAAGCTAGTCTTCGATTATTTCCAGCGTGTAGCGCTTCTTGAGCTTCATGCTGGCTGCGCCAAGAATGGTGCGTATGGACTTGGCAGTTCGGCCTTGCTTGCCGATGACTTTGCCAAGGTCCGTTGCCGCCACGCGCAATTCCAACACGGTGGCGTCACCATCCTCAACCGCGGTTACTTTAACTTCTCCGGGAGTATCTACCAGAGCGTGAGCAATCTGCTCCACCAGTGTACGCACATCGCCGACCGATTCGGTCATAGTGGCATGTCCTTAATCGCTTTGCTTGGGGCCGGTACACTCTTTTCTCTCTTGCTTGTTGCCGGGAAGGCTTAACTTCTATTAGGCCGCAGTGCCTGCCGTGGCTGGGGCTTTTGCAAGTAAACGGGTCACGGTGTCAGAGCACTGTGCACCTTTTGAAACCCAGTGATCAATGCGGTCACGTTTCAGGTTTACGGTTGCCGGATTGGTCCTGGGATTATACAAACCCACCACTTCCACGGAGCGGCCGTTGCGGGCGCGTTCCTTGTCAATCACAACCACACGGTAATAAGGCTGCTTGCGCGCACCAATGCGCGCTAGTCGAATCATTAACACAGTTTTGGGTGAATCCTTTCAGTTCAGGGCCCGGTACAACGGGCAAACCGTTATTATCGCGTAAGTTGCTGTCAGTTGGCAAGATGAGAGCGCCTCTTCAGGGCCTTTTGATCTCATCCAGAATGCGGGCCATCACTTTTCGGGCGTCTTCCGGGGTAGAAACCTGAAAAGCGTTTACTTTCAATGGTTTCAACATCTTCTGGACATTCGCCGGCGAACTGGCCAGGATCGGCCTGCGGGCGATTATCCTGCTTTGGTGGTTATGTTGTCCCATGATGTATGACTGGTCTGAACCCAGTGCGATTGAGTGCAGAGCCAGCGGCACGTATTGAATGTAGAACACGCGAACGTCATGTCCTTCAGCCATGTAGAGCGGTGGCAGGTCCTGGAAGGAATAAGAATCCATGGGGCTGCCCACAATGATGAAGATTTCCGGTCCCTCGCTGCCGGCAGCTTTGCCCATGCGACGGACAAGCTCATCGCGAAGGAATACTGGATTCTGGCCGCCATGCTGAACATTGCGAACGTCCACGACGCCCGGCCCGTTGGAAGATTCCAGTGTCAGCTTCAGCTTCTTCCAGTCGACATCCTTTTTGTGCACGTCGTCCTGGGCAAACGTCACTCGCTGCTTCACCAGGTCAAGCGCAGCCGCCTGCATGGAACCATTCGTCAACGCCACCTGCGTGAATGCTTTGAACAGAGGCAAAGCGCCGCGTAGATATAAATGATAGAAGTCGTACGAACCGTGAAAGTAGTCTGACGGAGTGAGATCGGCCAGCACCTCAACATGCAGCGGCTTTTCTGTGGTGACCGGCATGTGCAGACGTCCTTCCACATCAGGGCGGAACATGGCATCCATGGTGTCAATCAGCGGATCCCAATATTCAAAGGATGGTTCATCTTTCCATGCTTCCGGCAGCGGATCGTTCTTGAGCCGGTCAACGTGGAGCGTGTTTTCCGCAAAATCATGCTCGCCGGATTTCTTGTCATACATTGCCACAGCCACTTTGTAATCGCCCGGAAGCGCGTAAGCTCCCCAGCTGAAAACCACGTCACTCTTTGCCAACTCCGGCTTGAGTGACTGCAATTCAAGAATGCCGAAGTTCCTGTAAGCATGGCCGGCATTGTCAGTGACCTGGACCAGCAGGATCAATCGTCCATCCTGCCGCCGCTGGATCAGCTCTGATCCTGGAAGCTCAATGGCGATTTTGGATACCAATCGTTGATGGAAGGAAAGGCCGGACCCTGCGGCAGTCACCTTCCAGGGAATTTGCCGCATCGGACCTTGTTTTTGCCACTGGTCGAAAGGCGCGTCGGCGAACAGTCTCTCGCTCATTCCTTGATCAACAGCGGGGCTGGGAAGATCGGCCTGTTGAGCTCGGGCCGTTGCCAGCGAACAAAGGATCACCGCAATAACTGCGATCCACCGCATGCGAGAGTAGGGAATAGACGGCACGGCCCTGAGGTTCATACGTTGCCCAGCATGTTAGGCCCGTTGGCCCACAGCCACAAGTAAAACTTTGTAAGAGCTTCATGCGACTGCTTGCAGGATTAGGCAGATGCGGATTACAGATTGCCCGGAATGGCGTCTAACAGCGACAATGTTTGCCATGCACCTGAACCCCAAGCGGACTACCAAGGTCTTTGTCTGTGCTGTGCTTTCCATTTTGCTGGTCCAAGCTTCTTCTCCTGATACACGGCCGCTGCCGGAAGATCGTGGCGCTCTGCATCTCTACCAGTTACTCACCCGACTGAAGACCACGGCGCGGCTGATGCAGGTGGTGGCCCATCCAGACGACGAAGATGGCGGCATGATGACCATGGAATCGCGCGGCCGTGGCTATTCCGTGCTGCTCTTTACCGTCACGCGTGGTGAAGGTGGACAAAATAAGTTCGGCGCTGAAAGCTCTGATGAACTGGGAATCCTGCGTACACTGGAGCTTCTGGAAGCCGACAAATACTACGCCGTTGATCAACGCTTCAGCCATGTGGTTGATTTTGGCTTCTCCAAGACCGCCGAAGAAACATTCAACAAGTGGCACGGACACGACGTTGCCCTGGCTGATCTGGTTCGCGCGATTCGTATTTTCCAGCCGGACGTTCTTACCAGCCGTTTCAGCGGCACACCGCGCGACGGGCATGGCAACCATGAAGCTTCCGGTGTGCTCACGCGTGAAGCCTTTCGTGCTGCTGGCGATCCAAAAAAATTTCCGGAACAGATCAAGGAAGGTCTTCTGCCCTGGCAGGCGAAGAAGCTGTATCTGGGAAATCCGCCGCGCATGTTTCAGGGCGGCAATGTGTCCGACGAAGATTACACCGTGAAGCTCGATCCCGGCGAATATTCTTCCGTGCTCGGCATGTCTTACACGCAGTTCGCGTTGGAAGGTCTGGCCCACCAGACATCTCAGGGAACCGGAGGCATCCGTGTTCCTCCCGGACATCGTTATACGTATTACAAGCTGATTGATTCCGATGCGCCACGGTCATTGAGCGCTCATGAAGATGATTTCTTTGAAGGCATTGACGCCACGATGGTGGGTTTAGCGTCGCGACTTGGCGGCGAAGAATCGAAAGCCGGTTTCCTGCCTCCTGCTCTGGTATCGCTCCAGAAGCATGTTCAGGAAGCCACTGATCAGTTCTCCATCCAGGACACTTCCGCCTGCGCGCCCACTTTGCTGGCGGGCATTCGCGAAACGGAATCGCTGATCAGGCAGATTGAAGGTTCCGAACTTTCCGCCGCCAGCAAAGCCATGCTGCTGACGGAAATCCGTTCGAAGCTCGACCAGTTTCACGCCGCAGCGAATGAGGCTCTGGGTCTTTACTTTGACGTTTCAGTTGATCCTCCTGGTCCGCCGCCCGCGCCATCGTATTTTCCCCGTGCAGAACAGACCATGAGCATGGCCGTCCCTGGGCAGAACTTCACGCTCACGGCGCGCATCTACAATCGCGGAAAATACAGGGTTTCTTCCAATTCCGTGAAGATCATGGTGCCGCAAGGCTGGCTGGCCGCGCCCGTGCTCGGCCAGAAAATGCAGCAGGAGATCGCGCCCGGTGAATCAGCATCGTTTCAATTCAAAGTCGCAGTGTCTGATGACGCAAAGTACACGCAGCCTTATTTCACCCGACGCAACCCGGAGACGGAAACTCTTTACGCGCTGAGCGACCCGAAGTTGGTCACCGCGCCGTGGCTGCCGTATCCGGTCCATGCTGTAGCCAGCTTTGCCACCGGTCAGGGCACAAGTGAAGCCTCCGCTGTGGCGAAAGTAAAATTCGTTGATCCCACGCTTGGACAGTCAGAGCGTCCACTTGTGGTTGGCCCGCCAATTTCCGTGCAACTCACCACGCCCGTTGTCGTCGCTCCAGTCGGCGGAGCTGCCAAGCCAACGGTGGAAGTAAGTGTTCGCAGCAACGTGCAATCTCCAGTCAAAGCCAAACTGCGTCTGGAGACGCCGCAGGGATGGAAGGTTGACCCGGAAGCCATTGACGTAACCCTTGATCACGACGGTGACGTCAGCAACTATAGCTTTCAGGTCTCACCGCAAAATCTGCATGAAGGAACATATCAGGTGACGGCCAAAGCCGAGTACAACGGCCGGCAATATGCCGAGGGCTTCAAGGTCATCACACGGCCTGATCTTGATTCCTACAACGCTTATCGCCCGGCCACAGAAAATGTCCAGGCTGTAGATGTGAAGCTGCCCGCCAAGCTCCATGTCGGCTACATCATGGGGACGGGTGACGAAATTCCTGCCGTCCTCAGAAGTGTGGGCGTGAACCTCAACATCATCACTCCACAGGAACTGATCTCCGGTGACCTCAGCCGCTATGACACTATCGTGGTCGGCATACGTGCTTATGATGTTCGCACCGATGTGCGTGAGCACAATCGCCGCTTGCTGGAATACGCGAATAACGGCGGCACGCTGATCGTCCAGTACAACCAGAACACCAGCGTTTTCAACGAAGGCCACTACACGCCGTATCCCGCCACGCTGAGCAATCAGCGCGTGACGGTCGAGGAAGCCCCGGTGGAGATTCTTGCGCCGGATGAACACATCTTTTCTTATCCCAACAAAATCGGCCCCAAAGATTTTGACGGATGGGTGCAGGAGCGCGGTCTTTATTTCATGTCGCAATGGGACCCGCAATTCAAGCCTCTGCTGGCCTGCAATGACCCCGGCGAGCAGCCGCAAAAAGGCGGCTTGCTCATGGCCCACTACGGCAAGGGTCTTTATATCTATTCAGGCTACGCTTTCTTCCGTCAGCTCCCTGCTGGTGTGCCCGGCGCCGTCCGTTTGATGGTCAACTTACTGAGCGCGGGACATTGATCCAGACCACGAACCAGGCCCATGACGGAAATCCCCATCAACGCGGTTAACAGCTCCGAGCCGCAACTTGCTCGCGATGTCGGCTTGCGTGAAGCCACGGCGCTGAATGTCATCGACATGATCGGCGTGGGCCCGTTCATCACCATCCCACTGATCATCAGTGCCATGCACGGCCCGCAAGCCATGCTGGGATGGATTGTCGGTGCTTTGCTTGCCATGTGTGACGGCCTGGTGTGGGCTGAGCTCGGCGCGTCCATGCCAAAGGCAGGCGGCTCATACGAATATCTCAAGCAAAGCTACGGCGCGCAGAAGCTTGGCCGCATGATGTCATTTCTTTTTGTCTGGCAGCTTCTGTTCAGTGCGCCGCTTTCCATTGCCTCAGGTTGCGTGGGGCTCGCCCGCTATGCCGTTTACGTGTGGCCTTCTCTGGAGCACGTGCTCAGCAATCGCACGTTCTCCTTGTTCGGTGTGTTGCCCTTTCAGCTCCTGATCACATACGGAACATTTGTGGCCATGTCCGTCTGCCTGCTTGCGCTGTTTCTTCTTTATCGACGCATTGCGGTTGTCGGCAGCATGGCGCGTTATCTTTCCGCCGGCGTGCTCGGCGCAATCGTTCTGGTCACAGCAGCCGGCCTCACCCACTTCAAGGCTTCGCTGGCGTTTAGTTTTCCGCCCAACGCCTTTTCCGCGTTGTCTGATGGCAAAGGCCTGCTCGATTTTCTCACCGGATTGGGTGCTGCCATGCTCGTGGCCACCTATGACTACTGGGGCTATTACAACGTTGGCTTTATCGGTGGTGAAATTCGCCAGCCGGAACGCAATATTCCCCGCGCCATCATTTATTCCATTCTGCTGGTGAGCACGGTTTACATCGTCATGAACATCAGCATTCTTGGTGTGGTGCCGTGGCAGGAACTGGATGCCTCTGCCGCATCGGAAACGCGCTTCTACGTTGCATCCCTCGTCTTGCAGCGGACGTTTGGCCCTTGGGTAGCCACTTTCGGCACATTCCTTATTATGTGGACGGCCTTCGCTTCCGTCTTCTCCCTCATGCTGGGTTATTCGCGTGTGCCTTACGCGGCCGCCGTCGACGGCAATTATTTTCGTCCCTATGCGCGTCTTCACCCCCGCCATAAGTTTCCCTACGTATCGCTGTTGACACTTGGGGGCGTAGCTACACTCTTTTGTGTCCTGAAACTGGCTGACTTGATTGCCGCGCTTGTCGTAATACGGATTATGGTGCAGTTTCTTTCCCAGATCGTTGGCCTGTTCCTGTTGCGCGCCCGCAACCCGGAATTTCCCCGGCCATTCCGCATGTGGTTATATCCTGTCCCGGCCATCATGGCAGGCATGGGCTTTCTCTATGTGCTTTTCATGCGACCCGGGTTTATTCGTGAAATTCGTTTTGCTCTGGTAATCATCGCCCTGGGTATCGTCATCTTCCTGTTGCGCTCGTGGCGGCGCCGGGAATGGCCTTTTTCTTCTTCGCCCGCTCACCAGATAGCGGATGCCAGAGTCCAATGATGTTTAACGCCTGATTCCGTAATGTCTATCTCCGCATCGCCGAAGCCCGTTAGCTCCATGGAAAGTCCGGCACAGATCCATGAAGCAACCGCTCCGGTACAGCCCGGAGCTCTATCGCCCTTGCGCGATCCGCTCTTCCGCTCCTTGTGGATCGCCGCCGTCATCTCCTACACCGGAAGCTGGATGCAGAACATCGCTACCGGCTGGCTCATGACTTCGCTGACTACCTCGCCCATGTTGATCTCTCTCGTCCAGGTGGCATTGAGTCTTCCCGTCTTGCTCATTGCGTTGCCGGCGGGAGCCATTGCCGATCTTGTCGATCGACGCAAGTTTCTCCTCATCACGCAATCATCCATGGTCGGCGCTTCCATGGTGCTGGGCATTCTCACCATCACTGGGACATGCACGCCCACCCTGCTGCTGATCTTTACTTTTCTGCTGGGCGTAGGCGCTGTAATGAATGACCCGGCATGGCAGGCGCTCACTCCGGAACTGGTTCCTGTCGCAAAGCTGGCCAACGCTGTTGCCTTGAACTCTGCCGGTTTCAATATCGCCAGGGCAGTTGGCCCGGCCCTTGGCGGATTGGTGATTGCCACTGCCGGATCCGGTGCTGCGTTCCTGCTCAATGCCCGTCTCGTTCTTCGGTGTCATCCTTTTTCTTTATCGCTGGAAGCCCGCGCCCCGCCAGCCTGACAAAGTTAAGTCCACCATTTCCGGCGCAATCCTCTCGGGGCTTCGTTATGTGCGCGAGAACAAAGATAAGCGTATACGCGCTTGTCTCATACGCACCTTGGCCTTCTCGCTCTTTGCCAGCGCTTTCTGGGCCATGTTGCCTTTGATTGCCAGCCGCTTTGGTGCTGTTGGTTACGGCGCAATGCTGGCGTTTTTCGGAATCGGCGCTCTCGCTGGTGCACTGATGCTGGCCATTGCCCGACGCTACTTTTCCTTCGACAAAATCATTGTTCTGGCCACATGTATGTTTGCCGTCGCTCTTTGCGGACTGGTACGCACCGGAAACCTCTATATTGCGTCCGGGTTCGCCGCCGCAGCAGGGATGGCGTGGATCAGCATTCTCGCCACCCTCAATCTGGTGGCGCAGACCGCGTGCCCATCCTGGGTCCGCGCGCGCGTGATCTCCATGTACGTCCTGTTTCTTCAAGGCGGCATGGCGCTGGGTAGCGCATTGTGGGGAGAGGTCGCTTCCTACACCAGCGTCAGGTTTACTCTTACCTTCGCCGCGGCTGCGTTGCTTCTTGGTCTCTTGCTGGCCCCTTGGTATCGGCTGCATGGCCAGAATATTCCAGCCATTCAGGATGTAAAAATCTAAACGGAGAAATAGTCTATGAAAGCCCTGACTCTGCTCTTTGTTTTGACAGCGGCACTGTCCTTGGCGGCTCAGAATCCTTCGACCACAAAACCTGCCGAAACACGTTCTTCGTATGCCGAAGTGGTGGATAAGGAAATCAGCACCCTGGAAAGCCAAATCGTCGGCACGGCCGAAGCCATGCCGGAAGAGAAATTCAACTCCAGCCCGGAAGGATTGAAAATACCTGGTGCTGAGTTCAAGGGCGTTCGTACCTTCGCTGACCAGATCAAGCATCTGGCGGCGGACAACTTCGCCATCTGGGCGCCGTTCACCGGGAAACCAGAACCGGCATTTGTTCATTCACCCAACGGTCCTGAGGAAATGAAGTCGCGTGCAGAAATCATCAGTTTTCTGAAAGACTCGTTTGTGTTCGCGCACAAGGCAGCCGTCGGTCTGACCGCTGAAAACGCCACTGAGATGGTGGAGTTCCGCGGAAACAAAGTGTCCCGCCTCTACCTGGTTATTCTGGCCTTCAGCCATGCCAATGATCATTACGGGCAGGGAGTGGAATATTTACGAATGAGCGGGATTATTCCTCCGGCCAGCCGCCCTCGTCAGAAGTAACGTATTGATCTTACAATCTTGCTTTCGGGCCCAATGGGCTGTGGAGACGCTCTGGAAATTTAGCACTGGAGTTTTAATTCTGGACTCTTAAGTCAAAACACTTTTCTTTGAAAGGTTTAAACCCATGAAATTGATTTTCAGATTCCTGCCGCTCGCGGCTCTGCTCATCTTCGCCGTCTCCGGTGCGTTCGCGCAGAGTGGAACTCCGGCTCCTGCCTCGGCTCCCACGTTTTCCACCGTCATTGATCGCCAGATCAGCAGCCTGGAGCGTGAGTTTGTCAGCGCCGCTGAAGCCATGCCCGACGACAAGTTCAACTTCGCTCCTGCCACTCTCAACATCAAAGGCAGCGAGTACAAAGGCGTGAAGACTTTTGCGCTGGAAGTCCGCCACGTGGCCGCCACCAACTTTGCCATGTGGGGCGCAGTCGCGGGGGAAAAACCTCCCATGGATTTGGGCGGAGATGATGGCCCGGAATCGCTCAAGACCAAGGCGGAAATCGTCAAGTTCCTGAAAGACTCCTTTGCGCTGGGCCACCGTGCGGCAAAATCGCTGACGGCTGAAAATGTTCTTGGCACGGTTCCATCACCCTTTGGCGACAGTTCTACCCCCACCCGGCTTAACCTGGCAACCGGCGCAACCGCCCATGCCTTTGATCATTATGGGCAGATGGTGGAGTATCTGCGCATGAACGGCATCATTCCACCGGCCAGCCGTCCACAGAAATAGTCGGGCCGTCACGGACGTGATATGGTTTTACCCGCATTCGGTATTTTGCTTTGAACGCACTGGAGGAAAGAAATTGATGAAGCATCTGAGAATGTTTTGTATTGTCGCGCTCTTGAGCCTTGCCGTTGGACTCTCTGCCCAGACTGCCGCACCGGCAGCCAAGCCCACGCCTGCCCCGCAGGCAATGGCATCACCCAAGCCGGCCCCAACCCTGTCTGGTGCCATTGACATGCAACTGAACATGCTGGAAAAAGGATTTGTCGACGCGGCAGAAGCCATGCCGGAAGATAAGTACAACTTCTCTCCGGAGAGCCTCAAGATTCCTGGCGCCGACTATGCGACTGTGCGTACCTTCGCGGCCGAAGTAAAGCATGTCGCCACCGCTAACTACTTCTTCTGGTCTTCCGTAACTGGTGATCCCATGCCGGCCAGTATCAAAGGCCCGAACGGTCCTGAAGAACTGAAAACCAAAGCCGAGATTGTGAAATTCCTGAAGGACTCATTCGCTCTGGGCCACAAGGCGATTGGTACCTTGACCACCCAGAACGCAACAGAAATGGTAATCAACGTCCGCGGACAGCAACAGACGCGTATATTTGCCGCTAGCTTCCCCGTAGCCCACGCGTTTGATCATTACGGACAGATGGTGGAATACCTGCGCATGAACGGCGTTGTCCCGCCGGCCAGCAGACAGCAGAACTAGTTCACACAGGGTGGAGCAGGAATTCATGCCTGCGTACCAGGTTCCACCATCTCGGCCTTCAGGCCCTGAGGTCTTCAAAGTTTTGAATACGGAGGAGAAATCCTCCGTGTTTCTTTGCTTTTGATGTTTATGGTTTACTCCCGAGCGACTAATTTCTGAAATCCCGAGCACAGCGAGGGTTTTGTTTTTAATCCCGAGCACAGCGAGGGATCCCTACAATCTGGAAGAACCAGATTTTCGAGCACGGAGGTAAAACTCTCCGTGCTTTTTCTTGTCCTAGAAGGATTGCGACATACCAGTCTCAACGCACTGCCTCTTGTTGGTGAACAGATAATGTCCCTGCAACAATCAACCTCTACTCCCTATTGCAGCATGCCGGTTGAAGGGAGGTGACAAGTGTGAAGCCCCGCGGGGGCGAATGAGAATAGCCCGGCACGCAGCGAAGCAAGTGCCGGGAAGGGGAAGAAGAAAGACAAGTCCCGCAGGGACGGCTGGCAAGATGCGACTTGAGTGTGGGCTCTGAAGCAATATTCATGCCCTCACCCACTGTCATCTCGAGCGCAGTCGGAGCGCAAGCGACGACGTAGTCGAGAGATCCCGAGAATGCAGGTCGTGACGAGGCTGGTTCAGGGAGTTTTCTCGAGACAAAGTTTGTGACTTGAACAGTTCACAAATCACAAATCACAAATCCCCCAGCTTCTCCAGAATCTCTTTCGGCTCCGGCCGCTCTCGCCAATCGGCATTCACGTGTGAATAGCTGATGTTTCCTGAAGGCTTCACAATATACGTCGCGGCCATCGGCAACTCCCAGCTCTGGTCACCGTTGTAGCCTGGCAGCTTGGTCATAATGCTCTCGTACATTTTCTGGAGATCTCCCGGCACCCGGTAAACCAATCCGAACTTCTTGGCCACTGAATTCCCTGCGTCACTCAACACCGGGAAGCCAAGTTTGTGCATATCACGTGTCAAGTAGGAATGCTTCTGGGTTTGCGGAGAGATCGCCACCAGCGAAGCACCGTATGCCGCAATCTGGGAGTGAACTTCCTGAAGCGCGAGAAGTTGTGTGTTGCAGTAAGCGCACCAGCGTCCACGATAAAAGACGATGACCAGCGGCCCATTGAGTAACAGATCCGCTGATCGCCACAGCATCCCGTCACCATCTGGCAATTCAAAGTTGGGAGCGGCATCCCCGACCTTCACCGCCTGCTCTGCGATACCTGAACAAGTCAGCTCTTCGATGGCCTTGTCGACCGTGACCAGCCGTTCGGCGGGAACCAATGAACGCAGTTTAGCGGTGAGCTCTTCGAGTTGTGCTGAGAGGGACAATCCAGAAAACCTACCACGGAGGCACCGAGACACGGAAAAAACCGAAAATCAAATAAAACCGAGTTGGGATTCATCCGAGAATTCGCGACAAAATTACCCATTTACCAAATTACCCATTTACCAATTCTTCTACATTCCCGGGAACTTCATACCAGCCAGCTTCCTTCCAAAGCTCGCCTTGCCCATGTCCTTGAACATCTTCCGCATCTGGGCATATTGGCGAAGCAACTGGTTCACTTCCTGCACGCTGGTGCCAGATCCGCGGGCAATGCGCTTGCGCCGGCTGCCATTGATGAGTTCATGGTGCAGGCGTTCCTTTTGGGTCATGGAATTGATGATGGCTTCCACGCGTCCAAGCTGGCCTTCATCCACGTTGTCGGCGGCTTTCTGCATGTTGGCAAACGGGCCGATGCTGGGCAGCATCTTGATCACGCTTTGTAATGAACCCAGCTTTTTCACCTGGCGAAGCTGGTCACGAAAATCTTCCAGGGAGAAGCCGCCGCCGCCCAGCGCTTTTTGCGCGAAGGCCTCGGCTTTCTTCTGGTCAATCTGCTCGTGGGCTTTTTCGATCAGCGTCATCACGTCGCCCATGCCAAGGATGCGGCTTACGATGCGGTCAGGATGAAACGGTTCCAGCGCGTCATACTTCTCACCCACGCCAATAAACTTGATCGGCTGTCCTGTAACCTGTCGAATAGACAGAGCCGCGCCACCGCGTGCGTCGCCGTCCATCTTGGTCAGTACTACGCCGGTGATGGAAAGCTTCTTGTGAAATTCTTCGGCAGAGCGGACGGCGTCCTGTCCAGTCATGGCGTCGGCGACGAACAGAATTTCCTGCGGGTTCAGCAGCTTTTTCAGGACCTGCATTTCGCCCATCAGGTCATCGTCAATGTGCAGACGTCCTGCCGTATCTACGATCAGGAAATTACATCCGGAGTTGATGGCCTCTTTGCGGGCTTCTTTGGCCAGGCGTTCAACCGTCGCCGTATCAGCTTGTTCCACTTTACCTTCGTACAAATTCGCTTTGATGGCTTCGGCGACGACCTTCAACTGCTGGCGAGCGGCAGGTCGGTACACGTCCACCGATACCAGCATGGGGCGATGCCCGCCCTTCTTTAGCCACGCCGCCAACTTTCCTGATGTTGTTGTTTTACCCGAACCCTGCAAGCCGGCCATGAGGATTACCGTCGGCGGCTGCGAAGCGAACTTCAGCTTGGCAGTGTCCTTGCCCAGCATTTCCACCAGTTCATCATGGACAATCTTCACCACCTGTTGTGCCGGCGACAACGCCGTCAGAACTTCCTGACCAACGGCCTTCGCCTGCACGCGGTCAATGAACTCCTTGACCACCTTAAAATTAACGTCAGCTTCCAGCAGCGCCATGCGGATTTCCTTCAGCGCTTCCTGAATATTCTCTTCCGTCAGCGTGCCCTGTCCGCGCAGGTTCTTGAATGCACGCTGGAGTTTTTCCTGAAGATTCTCAAACATAGATGATGACCAGTTTTCGTGGCCAGCTTTTCGCGATGACTGCTCAGCGTTTGGTGGCCACAGATTGAAATTCCGCAGACACTTAAGATGCGTCTTTGCGGGTTTCGTCTATTGTATCAGCCACTTTGGCCCGCACCGGACTGCCCATCAAGCATCCAGCTTACCCACGAAGGGTGCTTATAATGGACATCGAGGTACAGCCATGGACATCCCTCGCACCACCGCTGTCTCTGATTCTCCCAACTGCTGGCCCGATCTCCCGTTTAACTCCTGGACTGATACCCGCGCCACTCTCCACATGTGGATGCAGATGGTGGGCAAGGTTCAGCTTGCCCTTACGCCCCTGGTGAATCACTGGTGGAATGTGCCTTTGCTGGTGACCCAGCGTGGACTGCGGTCCTATCCCATCCCATACGGCAACCGGATGTTTGAGATGGAGTTTGATTTCAACCAGCACAAGCTGGTGATCAGCACCAATGATCCGGCCACCAGATCCATTGACCTCGCGCCGCGGACGGTCGCCGATTTCTACCAGGAATTCATGGCCGCGCTGAAGGCACTGAAGATCGATGTAAAGATCTGGAAGATGCCGGTTGAGATCGCCGATCCCATCGCTTTCGATAAAGATACCGTCCACGCTTCGTATGATTGTGCTGCCGTGGAAAAGCTGTGGCGCATCCTGCTCTCATCCGACGCCGTGTGCAAGGTCTTCCGTTCCCGATTTGTGGGTAAGTCCAGCCCTGTGCATTTTTTCTGGGGCAGCTTCGATCTGGCGGTGACCCGTTTTTCCGGTAGAAAAGCTCCGGCACGGAATGATCCTGATCCGGTGCTGCGCAAGATCATGCAGGAAGCCTATTCGCATGAGGTGATCAGCGCCGGCTGGTGGCCCGGTACGGACGAACTGAACAGCTCAGCTTTTTATTGTTATGCAGCGCCCGAGCCCAAAGGGTTTAAGGAACACAAAATTCGACCGGCCGCAGGGTACTATCACGCGGGCATCGGTGAGTTTGTGCTGCCCTATGACGCTGCGGCCAAATCGGCTTCACCCAGTGCCGCAGTGCTGGATTTTCTGCAAAGCACTTACGAAGCGGGAGCCGTAACCGCGCAGTGGGACCGTAACGCGCTGGAACAACAGGAAACGGCCGCCGGCGCGGCCTGAACAAAATCGAATCAGTACGCGGATTCAGAACATCCAAACCTGATCGTCAAGGAGACTTCATGGAAAGCCCCTGCGAGCACCTGGCCCACCCCAAAATCACTAGAACTAAAACGCACGTCTGTGAAGATTGCATTAAAACCGGCGATAAATGGGTCCATCTGCGACTCTGCATGGAATGCGGCCACGTGGGCTGCTGTGATTCATCCAAAAACAAGCACGCAACCAAACATTTTCACGCCACCAAGCATCCAGTGATCAGGTCCATTGAACCCGGAGAAACCTGGACATGGTGCTTTGTGGATGAGGTGGACGGAGAACTTGACCGTGCATCTTAACGGCCCCAAAGCATCCAATCAGCGAGGAGAAAATCCGATGTCAAAGAAAGACAATTCTACGCATTCGTCCAAAATTAGCGCCCAACCGCGCCTTCACCAGAAAGCTGCTGAAATCCAGGCTTACGGAACAGTTAGCCTGAATCTGCCCCTGGATCTGGAAGAGCCCGTCCGGCTGGAAAGTACAGAGAACCTGAACCAGTTGCTGGCGGACACCAGCACTTTGCGTGACCTGTACAAGAAATCACACTGGCAGGTTGCCGGTCCCACGTTCTACCCGCTGCATCTGCTGTTCGACAAACATTTTGAAGAGCAGGTGGAATTGGTTGACGCAATCGCAGAACGCATTCAATTGCTGGGCGGCGTGAGCCTCGCCATGGCGGCTGATATTGCGGAAGCCACACAGATCACCCGCCCGCCTCGCGGCCGGGAAGAAGTTCCTGTTCAGATATCGCGACTGCTGGATGCTCATCAGGTCATCATTAGCGATTGCCGCAAGATGGCCAAGCGCGCTCAGGAGATCGGTGATGAGGGAACGAACGACCTGGTTGTCAGCGAGGTCCTGCGCACCAATGAACTGCAAGCCTGGTTCATCAGCGAGCACCTGGTAGACATGCCGCTGGTACATGCGATTGATAATGACAAGGCAGGTACCAGTTCCGAAGACAAGAAAATTGCTTCCTGATTTTCTTGCCTGCAAGAAAAACAATGATCCTCATCCTCAGGCGGCGAGGTCCAAAGCTTCGCCGTCTTCCTGGATCATCACCGTCACTCCCGCCGCCCCTACTTTTTCTGCCAACTCATTGCTCGTCACCACTCAATGAGCGCATTCGCCTATCCTTTTCCAAAGATCTCCTTCGCCGCCTGAACTGTATTGCAATGAATCGTAACGGTATCTTCCACGCGATGCGCGTATCCACCGGCGTACGTTACCATCACCGGAACATTCCGGGTCTTGGCCACTTTGAATACCAACTCATCCCGTTGCTTCAGGCCTTCAATAGTCATGGCCAGCCCGCCTAACTGGTCTTCTTTATATGGATCAGCGCCGGCAATAAAGCAGATGAGTTCAGGCTCAAAATGCCGGAAGGCTGAGCTCAGGGCCTGGTCCAGCCACCCAAGATATTCTTCGTCATTAGTCCCGTCCGGCAAATGTACGTCAATGGATGACGGCGGTTTGTACGCCGGATAGTTGTGCGCCTGGTGCATGGAGATGGTGAAGACTTCCAATTCACCATCACTGGGTCCATGCATGCTCAAGTCGCTCATCGTGCGTCGCAGATCATGGCGAATGCTGCCTGAACTGGGCAGGTTGTTGGGATTTTCACGCGGCGGAAAGATGGCGGCTGTTCCGTTGCCATCATGCACGTCAAGATCAACAATCATGGCACGCATTATTTTGCCTTCCAGATGCATACGCCGGATCGCCACGGCAACATCGTGCACCACGCAAAAGCCTTCACCATGGTCAGGAAAGGCATGGTGAAATCCGCCGCCAACGTTGAAGCCAAGGCCGCTGCGCAAAGCCAGGTCAGCGGCCAGAATGGAGCCACCCGCTGCCAGCCAGAATGCCTGCACCAGCTCAGGTGAGTAGGGCACTTCCATCTGCATCTCTTCGGCTGCGGAAAGCGTTCCCGTCTTCAGCTTGCGCACATACTCACGCGTATGCACCAGCATCACGTCGTCATCGCTGGCGGGGGTTGGCGTGACAAAATCGCCGGCTTCTGCCAGTCCGGATTCCAGCAAACGCTGGTGGATCAACCGGTATTTCTGTGCCGGGAAGACATGCGATCCAATAGGCAGGTAATAGTCGTCGCTGTACACCAGTTTGAAGGGGAGCATGACGAACCAGAGTAAACTGTGCGGGACTCAACACGCAAAGCGATTTCTCCAGTGGTGTGCCCGGCCGGTGTGATAGACATCACAGCCGGCGGCCACGGCGGAGATCCACGTTGAATACAAATCGCCGTTTGTAACATCCAATAGGGAAGCTAAAGCTGGTTCCAGATTGGAACTCAACGCCAGGAGAATCTCACACGCCTATGGCCAATAAACTGTCAAAGACCCCGCTCTCAATTCTTGATCTGGCGCACCTGCGCCAGGGTGGCAGCGTGGCCGAAGCCTTTCATAACACTCTGGATCTGGCGCGCCATGCAGAGCAGTGGGGCTATAAACGCTTTTGGCTGGCGGAGCACCACAACATTCCGGGTGTCGCGTGTTCGGCCACGTCGGTGTTGATCGGCCATGTTGCGTCAGGGACCAGGCGGATCCGTGTGGGCTCCGGCGGAATCATGCTGCCGAATCATGCGCCGCTGGTGATCGCCGAACAGTTTGGGACTCTTGAAGCACTTTACCCCGGACGCATTGATCTCGGTCTGGGCCGCGCGCCGGGCGGTGATTTCGCCGTGACCCGGTCTTTGCGTCGCGATATCGCCACCAGCGGTGATGATTTTCCTGAGCTGTTAGAAGAACTACGAGCATTTCTTGCCCCGGCAAAAACAAACCAGTCTGTACGTGCCATTCCTGGTGCGGGAACGAATATCCCGATCTGGCTGTTGGGATCGAGCGATTTCAGCGCCCGCCTCGCCGCCAAACTCGGCTTGCCTTTTGCCTTCGCGGGACATTTCCAACCCGATGGCATGGTGGAAGCCCTTGAAATCTATCGCCGCAACTTCCGTCCATCAGAAGTCCTTGAGCGGCCGCACTCCATGGCCGGTGTGCCGGTGATGGTCGCAGAAACTGATGATCAGGCTCGCTATCTGGCCACCACGCCACAACAGATGTTCCTGAATCTGATTCGCGGCAATCCCGGACCATTGGTACCGCCCGTGGAACACATGGAGTGGAATGCCCTGGAGCGTGCCGCAGTCCAGGCCAAATTCCGTGCGGCGATTTTTGGCAGTCCGGAAACGGTCCGCGCAGGGCTGGAAAAATTCCTGGAAGAAACGCAGGTGGATGAGCTGATGGTCGTCAGCAATCCGTTTGAGCATCGGGATAGGTTGCGGTCGTATGAGTTGTTGGCGGAGTTGGCCGGAGCCGGACAACGAGCGGAAGAGGTTAATGAGGTGGTGCGGTAGAAACGATCTCATTTCATTGTTCTGACAGGAGCGAAGCTTCAGCTGCGCGGGCGATCATTTTTAACTCTGTCATTCCGAGCGATGTCGGAGTTCCGCTAAGCGGACCGACGGCGAGAGAGGAACCCCGAGGATGTTTATCAGACCATGCTGCTTCAGGGAATTTCCTCGATGGTCTCGACTTTCGGGCTTATGTTGGAAGAATTCACTGAGGCGGTTCTTTGATAGCGATTTTACGTTTCCAGTCTCTTCGATTTTGCCAAGCCAGGAAGATAACGCCGGCGAACCAACCCAGAGACAGCCACAATAGCGGGAAATGTAACATCCGTGATCTGAATCGCATGCCAAGACCCATAGCCGCACCTGTGAGGATGTTGCTCGAAAGTGACGGCCGGTAAGGTGAGGGTGGTGCCCCGCTCAAATTCAGAACCGCTCGCCCAACCGGGGTCATGACTGGCAAAGAGAGCTGCCACCCCCGCTACCCATAGCCAATCGTAAGCTGTTCCCATTTTTCCTCTGAGATCAGTTTAACGAATTCGGCCCATCCCCCGTTCTGGTTCCCAGCCCTTAGTTTTGTTAAAATCTATTGGTAATACCTGAAACTTTCCCGTCCTGATTTCCGGAAAATCTAAATTTCTGTGAAAACCACCCACGGGCGAGGAGTGTGCAATCGAGTGAAGCGAGGCAAGACAGCGGTGATTGTCGGCGCCCAATGGGGCGACGAAGGCAAAGGCAAGATCGTAGACGTTCTCTCTCACCACTTTTCCGTTGTGGCGAGATATGCCGGCGGCCATAACGCCGGTCATACCGTCATCATCCAGGGCAAAAAGTTCGTCTTGCAGCTTGTGCCCTGTGGCGTGCTGCGTGACGGATGCCGTGCCGTGATCGGCAACGGCGTGGTGCTGGATCCCATGGCGTTCCTCAAAGAAGTGGGTAAGCTGCGTGACGCAGGTGTAAAGGTTGACGGCAACCTCTTTGTCTCCAATCGCGCCCATGTTATTCTGCCCTACCATCGCATGATTGAGATGGGAGCGGAGAATGCTCCCGGACGCGTCAAGATCGGCACTACTTCGCGTGGTATTGGCCCGGCCTATGAAGACAAGATGGGACGCCGCGGTCTGCGCGTGGCTGACCTGCTGGATTCCACTTTGCTCAGGTCTACGATTGAGAATGCCTGCCGTGAAAAGAACATGATCGCCCATGCTCTCTTCAACTCAGAGCCGATCGATGCCGAAGCCATGTATCGCGAGTACGCGGAAGCCGCGGAAAAGATCGCGCCATTTGTAACCGACACCGCTTTGCTCTTGAATAACGCGATTGCCGCGGGCGAGTCCGTAATGTTTGAAGGTGCTCAGGCGACCATGCTTGATATTGACCACGGAACCTATCCGTTTGTTACATCGTCCAGCGCCAGCGCTGGCGGGGCCGTGATCGGAACAGGTGTACCTCCCAATGCGATTCAAACCGTCATCGGCATTACTAAGGCGTATTGCACTCGCGTGGGGGGCGGCCCATTTCCCACGGAGATTGAAGGCCCGATGGCCGAAGAGATACGTAAGCGTGGCATGGAATACGGCGCGGTCACCGGCCGTCCGCGGCGTTGCGGATGGGTTGATCTCCCGCTGCTTCGCTACGCGCAGATGATCAACGGCGTGAACTGGTGGGTGGTGACCAAGCTTGACGTACTCGACGAACTCGACGAGATCCCCGTGTGTGTCGGCTACAAGGTAAACGGCAAGAAGTCGGATTCCATTCCTGCGCTTGCCACCGGTTTTGAAACCGTTGAGTGCATCTATGAAAAGATGCCGGGATGGAAGACATCCACGGAAGGCGTTACTGTCTTCGATAAACTGCCAAAGAAGGCGCAGGCATATCTGCAATTTCTGGAAAAAGAAACGGGCGCGAAGATTGGCATGGTCTCCACCGGCCCGGACCGTGACCAGACGATGTTCATTCCGAAATTTGAAGCAGACTTGATCGGTGACAAGGACGGCAAGATCGCCAAGGCAAAGTAGAGAAGAGTGCCGGGATGGCGATCTCAAAATCTGGTTTGGCGTCTGGAGCGTTGTGTCGCCAGAATTGAAACAGTCGCCAGAATTGAAGCCGTCGCCAGAATTGAAGCAGTCATCGATCCGGTATCCCTTTGTCATCTTGAGCGGAGTCGGAGCGTATGCGACGACGTAGTCGAAAGATCTATGTATTTGCACTTCAAGACGCTGTTGCTTCCGAAGATTGAGGCGATTGGTGATGGGATCGCCCGATTACATCAATTGCGAAAAGACCCCAAACGACTGAGGCTGCAAAGTGCTATTTCGGAAACCTAAATCCGTCATCCTCAAGCCACTCCTTCCAAACCCAAGCGAGACTGAAGCGCACATCCTGCTCGACAGGTTCAGTCGCATTCCCCGGCCATCGGAATTGACGAATAAACGCAGTTACTTCGCTCGACGAGCGACCCGCAAACGCTTCCCAAGTCTCTGATGGTAGAGTCGTTGTCGAATAGTTGTATGCGAGAATCCCAGATTCCGTTTGTATGTGGGGCTGAACAACTGAATTCTTCACGAGCCAAAGTTCAGCCTCAATAATCGCGGCTCCTCTTCCACGAAACCACTCCGCTGCCAGTACCGCGTCGTCAATGTACCAGCCGATTTCACCGTGGTAGGCGAATCCTCGGTCGATTAGCGGTTTTGGGAACTCACTTGGTAGACGAGGTTTGGCATCTCGTGCCATCTCGCGGCGGAGGGGTTTGTAGAGTTGCTTCAAAGCATTTGGAGTGTCGGGCGAAACGTCAGTACCGAGTCCATCTTTTCCGAGAATGAAAAACTCCCACAATGCGTTTCCGGCCAAATGAGGCGGCCAGAGAACAACGCCCAGAGGCGACGTCCCGTGCTTTGAATCAACTCTGATTTCGGCCTTCAGCTCTTTCGATAACCGTTCGTTGAGTTCTTTAAATCCTATTGTCCCTTCGGCCACGTCATAGTCGCAATTCACAGCCACAATGACTTCATGCATCCGTCCGTTTTCGGAATAGGCACCTATCGAAGTTATGTCATCAGGATGAACCTCCCACAGCCGTGTCTGGCCTTGGAAACAGGTTATGAATATTCCATCCGGGCTGATACTTCGTTCTGAGTCGCTCGTCATTTGCCGTAAACTCATCTTAACCGCAGTCTGACTGGACCGCGAGTCGCGCTCGCTGGGTGGCACATCGGGCGCATAGTTGTCGAAACATCGCCATTTCAGTGCGCCGGGATAAACCGGCATGAAGTAGAGGATGCAAGAGCCTTACGAGAAAGGAGTAGCGATCCGCTCGGCCCCGAGTCTTGCGCTGCTACCGTG
>Ga0209863_10000328_pt1 | contig 26536 bp, 22 predicted proteins | sample OrgsoiDNA2013046_FD_185796 | JGI IMG/M metagenome (GOLD analysis project Ga0209863, IMG submission 185796) | Permafrost soil microbial communities from the Arctic, to analyse light accelerated degradation of dissolved organic matter (DOM) -... | ecosystem: Environmental > Terrestrial > Soil >...
ACCGTCGCGCTGCAGAACCAGGTCTCAACCCCGTTTGATTGCGCGAGTCAGCTGAAGGTGTCCTGCCTCTCCGGAGCGCAGTGCGCGGCCGTACTGGCCCCGGGTCAAACGATTCGGGTGCAGATCGATCTCGCCGTCGACTTGCCCTTCTTGCCGGCGTCGGTCTTCGGTCAGCCGCTGACGGTGTCGGTGCACGCCGTCCACGACGAAGTCGTCGATGTGTACCGGGCGGGGCGATGAGAGCGACCGGCCCAGGCCGGAGCACGGGCGCTCGCGACGAAGGCCAGGTCATGATCTTGATGGTCTTCTTTGCTGTCATTATCGCCGCCCTCATCACGGTGGTCGTCGACGTCTCGACGGTGTTCCTCGCACAACGGCAGCTGCAATCAACGGCCGACGGTGCCGCATTGGCCGCCGCGCAGCAGGCCGACCTGCCGGCGATCTACACCGGCGAACTCGGCGCCCAACTCCCGCTGTCACGTGTCGCCGCGGTGGGAGTCATCGATGCCTACGCGACGACCAATGCGCGGATTCCCGGCTCATGTTCGCGGTCGACGTATCAGGTCGTGGGCGGGGACGACGGTTCAGGGAATTTGCAGAGCGGGATTCAGACCGACGGCCAGACGGTGCGGGTGGTGCTGACGTGCAAGGTGGCGTTGCCGTTCCTTGGTCTGGTGTCCGACCCGTTCACCGACGGCGTCACCATCCATGAGACCGCGTACGCCCAAGCGGCCGTCACTGCGCCCCGACCGTGACGCCAGGGGAGCCGGGACGTCGAAAGCGGAACATCATCCACGCCGCGATCCCGATCGCTGTCACCAGCAGGATCGCCGGAAGGATCAACGCCCGCCACGACGGGTGGGCGGTCGCCACCGACTGGGTCGTCGAGAGCACCGAAGGGTTCTTCGGGTCGGCGACCCCCTTCACGATCGCGCCCGTCGCGAGCGGTGCCGTCGACCCGCGGATCATGTCGTTGTAGGTGTGACCGGCCAGCGTGAAGGTTCCGCGGCAGTCGAAGCCCGCGACGGTAACGCCGGTGCCGGACAGGATGCCGATGCACCCTGTCACCGAGACATCGACGGTGACCCCGTGCTGCTGCAGGCGGGTGTTGCGCGCGTTCTGGTCGATCGCCGCGATGCCGAGCGCGACGGCGACGACCGCCAGTAACGCTAGGCAGCTGCCGACCACCACAACGAGAACCCGTCGGCTGTCGAGGGTCACGCCCCCCGCGCCACGGATGTAGTCGGTGCCCTCGTCGGTCACCGGAGTCGGGCCTGCCACACCGGTCAGGGTAAGGCATCTGAACCGCTTGTCGCCGCGCGAGACCGATCGGCGTAGTTAACAGGCATGCAATAAAGACGTCGATTACGCGAAACACGGCGCGCTTAATGTTCGGCGCGATTCGGCGTGCGGCCAGCCGGCCGTCCCGCCCAACCTGTGGATATGGAGGGGCCCGTTGTTAACTGAGATCGCGAGCGTGCTGCATCTCGCAACCAACACGTGCACCGCTACCGCCGCGCCGGCGGCTTGCCAGCCGTCGTGGTTGGACACGGGGAGCAACTCCTGGCAACTCACAGCGGCCACCTTCGTTGGCCTGATGAGCGTTCCTGGCCTTGCACTCCTCTACGGCGGTTTGGTGCCCAAGAAGTGGGTCGTGAACACCATGTTCATGGCGTTCACCGGCTTTTCGACCGTGCTCATCGTCTGGGTCCTATGGGCCTACAAGATGGGCTTCGGATCGCCGATCGGTGGCGGCACCGCCAACCACTGGAACTACACCTACGGCGGCAACTTCTTCAAGAACTTCTTTAACAACTTCGTCGGGCATCCGGAAACCTCGCTTCGAGGGACCTCCCAAACCAGCCAAGCGAGCCTCACCGCCAACGGCGGCACCTCGCTTCCGCTGTCGCAGGCGTCCGCCTCGCTGTTCTACTTCCAGTTCGTGTTCGCTGCGATCACGCCTCTGCTCTTCCTTGGCAGCGTGCTCGGACGCATCAAGGTCAAGGTGTGGCTGGTCTTCGTTCCGCTGTGGTGCACGTTCGTCTACTCGGTCAACGCGATGCTGATCTGGGGCGGCGGCTACTGGGCGCACGAAGGTGCGGTCGACTACTCGGGTGGTTACGTCATCCACTTGGCAGCCGGCACCAGCGGCTTCGTGGCCGCGTGGGTCATCGGTCCGAGGTTGGCGCGCGACCGGGCGAAGTTCGTGCCGCACAGCCTGCCGCTGATCTCGATCGGCGCGGGCATCGTCTGGCTCGGCTGGAACGGTTTCAACGGTGGAGACCCTTACTTCGCGAGTGCTGACGCCGCGACCGCGGTGATGAACACCAACATCGCGACAGTCTCCGCGTTGCTGGCGTGGGTCATCTTGGACATGTTCCTCAGCAAGGGCAAGAAGGCTACCTTCCTGGGTGCCGTCAACGGCATGATCGTCGGCCTCGTCGCTATCACCCCCGGTGCCGGTTTCGTCAACGGTTTCGGCGCGATGCTGGAAGGCATCATCGCGTCGACGATCGTGTGGTTCGCCTGGACCTACCTACAGCCAATCCTGATCAAGAGGGTCGACGACGCGATGGGCGTGTTCTACACCCACGGCATCGCCGGTCTTTGCGGTGGACTGCTGGTCGGCATCTTCGCCGACCCGAGCGTCGTCGTTTATCCGTTGACGACGAGCGGTTCGGCCTTTGCCGCGAAAGGCTGGCTGTACGGCAACCGACATCTGTTCTTCCTGCAACTGCTCGCGGCGTTGACCATCATCGTCTATGACGCGATCGTCACGTTCATCATCTTGAAGGTCATCGGGCTGTTCACCTCGCTGCGCATGTCTGATGAGGAGCTCGAGATAGGCGACCTCGCCATCCACGGCGAGGAGGCCTACCCCGAGGACGAAGGCTTCTCTCGGGTAACCGCGGGCGGCAGTTCGTTCGGGCACGGCTAGCTGACATCACGTCGCAGTCGGCCGCCGTCGAGAGGGTTTCGACGGCGGCCGACTGCTGGCGGCGGTAGGGCCAGCAGCAGGGCCACCGCCCGGCCGTACACTGCAGCGACGATGGCGAGGACGTCCCGCCTGACCCGAGAACACCCGACAGAGGGGACGCCGATGGGCACCCAGCAAGCCCCCAAGCGATTCAACCTGCCGGACGGCAGCCGATCCGTTCAGTCGCCTTGGGTGTGGCGCGGGTTCCTCTTTATGTCATTCATCGCTCTCGGCCTGTGCATTAACTTCGTCGTCGCCGAGCGGTGGTATCTCGCGGTGTCATGGCTTGTCATTACGGCGGGCTGGTTCGGCATCTCCATGTGGCTGTGGCGCCGGCACGTCCATGACGACAACCTCGCGTACGAGGCGACCCGGCAGAACAAACGCCGAGGTTCCAGCCGATAGTGGCCGTGGCGCCAGCTATCGGATTTGCTCTTGCGACGACGCGGTGATCGGCGCTGCCTCGCCGCGACAGTGGCGAGGCAGCGCCCCCAAAAACACCAGCCGAGCTGGATCACCGGCCGAGCTGGATCACCGGCCGAGCTGAAGCACACGCCGAGCGCGCCCCCCGCGAGGCGCTTGTGCAGCGCTCCTCGCACTGGTCGGTGGAGGCGCACAGGAGGGTCTCGAACTGGATGGACTATGGAGGCGGCAAAGGGTGCAAAGGGTCCGGACAGACCAAGGCGCGCCGAATAAGGCAGTGTTGCACGAATGTCGCAAGACGGATAGACCCTGCCTTAATGTCCGAAGCTATCGCGGTGAATGAGCGCTTCGGGGCTACTGTCCGCTGCTGCCCGATGGCCGGGGTGCGCGGCCCGATCGCCTCCGTGCTCGCATTTCGTCGGAGAACAGTCGGAGCAACGCGAGGTTGCCGATTGCGGCAGCTGCGAGCAGCGCCACGTTGATAGGTGCCGTCAGCGCGAAGACCCAGCTGTTCACGTGGTCGGGGGACATCCCCGGCTGCACGAATGTCACCAGCTGCTCGACGAGCCCGTACGCAACGTACACGCCAGCGATCATGCCGACTCCCGACGGCAGCGTGAGCACTAACGCGGCGAGGTAATACCGACCATCGTGCGTCACTTGCGCACCACACGCAGCGGCGATCACCGCTGCCACATACGCAGCGCGCCACCCCGACACCGTCTCGCGGACGAAGGTCTTCATGAGCCTGCGCCCAGCGTACGCAAAGCATTGCAGTCGGACGCCGAGGGGCTGGCGAATTGCTTCGTGCCAAGGCTTTGCAGGGTGATCGCGACAACCAACGGGTCGGCGGGCAAGGTGAGATGGCTGGCGGTGTCGTCGGCGCAGACGTCTTGCAGCACGATGTTGGTCGCCCCGGTGAATCGCGCCGAGTCGGGAGGTTGGACAACCTCATCGCGGTCGGTCCACATCGACGTCCACGGCACACCGGTGCGTGCCGGTTGCGCGGCATCGAGGCTCGCGAGTATCGGCGTGCCCGGGACCATCTGCTGGCACGCCACCGGGCACTGCGACCGCAGCAGCGTCGCAGCGAGACCCGCGATGAGCGTGCCGTGCAGTGGTGATCCGATACTTACGACCCGCCGCACGTCACGTGGGTGAGCGGCCACGAACAACCCGACGACGATGCCCCCGGCGGAGTAGCCGACCAGGTCGACCGACGGTGCGCCGGCCGCCAAGGCCGTGGTCACCCGGGCCGCCAGTACATCGGCTTGTACGCGCAGATCGCCGGTCGCGCCATCGGGCAATGCCAGCACGATCGTTGACCGGCCTGCGTGGTCGAGGCGGGTCGCGAGTGTGGCGAGCATCGCGTCGTCGCCGCCGTAGCCCGGCACCAAGATCACCGGACCGACCGGCGCTGTCGGTGACGGCTCGGCTGGCGGAGCGGAGGACACCTGCGGCAACCCGGTCGGTGACGACACCGGCGCGGACGACGAGGCGGCGGCGGCTGGAGGTGATGACGGTGGAAGTGATGACGGGGGAGGTGATGACGGGGGAGCAGTAGTGACCGGCGAACTAGGTGTGGTCGGGTCAGCGGCAGCCGGGTGCGCATGCGATCGGTCTGTCAGGGCGACTGTCGCGACCACTGCCACCGCAACGACGCAACCGGCGGCCAGTCCCGCGATCACCAGGCGTCGTCGTGGTGAACCAGATGGCTCGGACGGCACAGACGGCGTACTGCTCACGCTTCATCCTCGCTCATCCGCGTCGTCCCGGGAGGACGCTCGGCCGTCAGCCCCGCGCCGGATGCCGTGACAGGTCAGCGATGGGAGGGGCCAACAGCCACCGGGTGAGGGCGCTGGGCGGCAACGGCCGGCTGTAAAAGAAGCCCTGGATGACGTCGCACCCGTAGCGGCGCAGTAGCTCGACGGTGGTTTCATCCTCGACACCTTCGGCGACGATGCGCAGACCGAGGCTGTGGGCGAGGTCAACCGTTGAACGCACGATCGCGGCGCTCCGTGGATCCTCCGACAGGCGGCGGATGAAACTGCGGTCGAGCTTGAGCTCGTCGATGGCGAGGTCTTGCAGGTAGGCCAGGCTCGAATAGCCGGTGCCGTAGTCGTCGACCGACAAGCCAACGCCGAGTGCGTGAAGGGCATCGACGACGGCCTTGGCGCCGGTCGCGTCCGTCATCAAGACGGTCTCGGTAATTTCCAGGATCAGAGCAGCCGGCGGTAACCGGTGGCGGGCCAGCAGCCTGTCGACATCGCTCGGTAGGTTCGCGTCGAGCAGGTTCGTCACGGACAAGTTCACGGCGACGGAGACGACGTGTCCCTCCTCACGCCAGCGGCTGGCTTCGGCGAGGGCGATCTCCAGCACCGCCAAGGTGAGCGGCCGCATCAGCCCCGCCTGCTCGGCCAACGGCAAGAACTCATCAGGTGCGAGCAGTCCGCGCTCGGGGTGTTGCCAACGCACGAGCGCTTCCACGCTGTCCGTGGCACCGGTCGCAAGGGTGATCTTGGGTTGGTAATGACACACCAGCTCGCCACGGGACAAGCCCGCCCGCAACGCCTCAAGCGTTTGTACCCGCTCCTTGCTGTGCGGATCGTCGTCGACCCGGTAGAACGCGACGCGCGAAGGGGCGCCCTTCGCCGTGCTCAATGCGACGTCGGCTCGTTGAAGAAGCTGGAGAGGATCTCCGCAATCCTGCGGGCACAATGCGATGCCGATACTGCCCCTCACGTGCAGCGTCATGTCGTCAAGCGCGAACGCCTCGTCGAGGGCGGCGGCGATCCGACTCGCAACGCTCTCGGCGGCTGCTCGGCTCGGTTCTGGGGAACCGGTTGGCCCACGGGCGAGCAAGATGGCGAACTCGTCGCCGCCGAGCCGACTAAGGAGGTCCCCTGGGCGGATGTAACGCTGGAGGCGCTCAGCCAGTTGACGAAGCAACTCATCACCCACGTGATGCCCGAGCGAGTCGTTGACTTCCTTGAACCGGTCGAGGTCAATAAGAAGCAGAGCGAGCCCGGTTTCGGACGAGCGCTCGACGTCCGTTGATTGGCTCGCGCGGAGGCGGGCGACGAGCGAATGGCGGTTGGCCAGCCCCGTCAGTTCGTCGGTGAACGCCTGCGTCCTGCTCTCGGCAAGAGCGATGACATCGCGGAAGCTGACGGCGAGGCGAGCTGCGACCATCAAGAGCGTGCTGGCGGCGAGCGCCACGGCCAGACCGGGCACCTTCGCTCGGGTGCCCGCGACCAAGATGGTGACCGCCGCGGCGGTGCAGATAAACGGCAGCGCCAACGCGCGGATGCCGCCGAGATCGCGGTCGGCCAACCGCCGGGCGGGCGACCAGCTGGCATAGGCGGTGAGCATCGTGCCGATCGGCCACAGCGCGTCGATGTAGGTGCCCTCGACGTAGCTGCCACGGGCGACTTGGTATAGATACACGGTGTCGGCCGCCGCAAAAACGGCGAAGGCGGCCGCGAGCAGCAAGAGTCGGCGTTGCGTACGCCACCCGAAGATGACCAGCATGGCGACCGCCAGCGCGAGCAGCAGAAGGTCGGCCAGCGGAAAGGCGAGGCCGACGGTGACCGCGGCCGCCGAGCCGCCTGTTGCGGCACTGATCGGTCCGAACATCACCGCTGCCGCGACCGCAGCAATTGCGAGTGCGCAGGTGAGTCCGTCAAGGCCCAGCCCGGCTGGCACGCGTCGCAGCTTCGCCTTGACGAGTACCACGAGAGCGATGTAAGCGCACGGATAGAACGCGAGATAGAACGGTTCGGCGATCGACGGAAATGGCCCGTTGTCACCGACGAACAGCGAGTACAGCACGTCGGCGATTGCGTTGGCTGCGATACCCGCAGCAAGCAACGCCCACGCGAGTCGCTCGGTGGAGACGCACCACGCGCGGCCGGCGATGACGATCGCGCCTAGCACGGTCAGCGAGTCGTACAGCCACGCGTCGAAGAACGGTCGCGCGGTCGAGGTCGTGGGCACCGCGATCGTTGACGCGGCGAACACCATCACGCCCGCGAGCAGCAGCTGCTGGGCATAGCGAAAGACCTGCGGCGGCGTGTCCGGAGGCAGGGCCGATCGCCATCGCATGGGCGGAAATCGCTCGCTTCCATGCGTCACGCTTCCGTATCGACCGGCCGTTGTTCGATCTGAGTCGTCCGACCGCGGGCATCGGCGCGATCGTGGGTGGGCAGGCTCAAGCGGCTAGGCTCGTGCCTCGTGTCCACCGCTGATCCGCGCGACGAGCTCAAGGCGCTCGACGCCACGCTGTCGAGCATCGAGCAGGTGCTCGACGTTCCGGCGTTGCGCCGTCAGGTCGTCGAGCTCGAGGCGCAAGCGGCGGTGCCCGATCTATGGAATGACCCCGAAGCTGCGCAGCGGGTGACGAGCAAGCTCTCCCACGCCCAAGGCGACGTGCGACGCGTCGAGGGGCTGCGGTCGCGGCTCGACGACGTTGGCGTACTGCTCGACCTTGCTGATTCTGAGGACGACGCCGGGGTGCACGCCGAAGCGCTGGCCGAAATCGTCGCGCTGACAAAAGCCATCGGTGAACTTGAGGTGCGCACGTTGCTGTCGGGGGAGTACGACTCTCGAGAGGCGCTTGTCACCATCAACTCCCAAGCAGGTGGGGTCGATGCGGCCGACTGGGCGCAGATGCTGCTGCGGATGTATCTGCGCTGGGCCGAGCGGCACAACTACCCGACCGAAGTGTTCGACACCTCCTACGCCGAAGAAGCAGGCATCAAGTCGGCAACGTTTGCGGTCAAAGTTCCTTACGCTTACGGCACTTTGTCGCCCGAGCACGGCACCCACCGCCTTGTGCGGATCAGCCCGTTCGACAATCAGGGCCGCCGGCAGACCTCGTTCGCCGGCGTCGACGTCGTCCCGGTCGTTGAGTCGTCCGATCACGTCGAGATCCCCGACGACGACATCAGAGTCGACGTCTACCGGTCATCGGGGCCGGGCGGTCAGGGCGTCAACACCACCGACTCGGCCGTTCGTCTCACCCACCTGCCGACCGGCATCGTGGTGAGCTGCCAGAACGAGCGCAGCCAGATTCAGAACAAGGCGAGTGCGATGCTGGTGCTCCAGGCCAAACTGCTGGAGCGCCGCCGTCAGGACGAAGCCGCGAAGATGGCCGAGATCCGTGGCGAGAGCACGACAAGTTGGGGCACTCAAATCCGCAACTACGTGCTGCACCCATACCAGCTGGTCAAAGACCTGCGCACCGACGTTGAGACCGGCAACACGACTGCGGTCCTCGACGGTGAAATCGACGAGTTCATCGAAGCCGGCATTCGATGGCGGCGCCGGCCGGCGTAGGCCGGTTTGGGTCTTTCGGGACCTTCGGAGAGGGCGGACGTTGGCGCGGTTGGCGATCTGTTGGGCCGACCGGACTCAATGCTGAGGCGAATTCGCTGCGCCGGATGGCGTAGCGGTGGTCGACCGACTGGCCTAACTTTTGCCAAATTCGACCCCATGATCGGCCAGTTGGATTGCGAAGGGATGCGCGTACGGCCATATTGGGGACTGAACAAGACTGAAAAATCGTGGGGACGCATTGATCCGCGACTGGTAACACGGTCACCTGCCGTATTTCATACGGATGGTTGCGGGGAGCGAGTGGTGAGACCGACCCCTTGTCGTCGGCGACTAGAGGGCAGGTCCGTCATGCGGTTGCACCCGCGAATTCCGCGGCCACGTTCGATTGCGGCACTCGTCATGAGCGTCGGCATCGGCGGGGCCGCCTCCCTGGCACTCGTCACTGATGCCAGCGCACACGCCAACATCGTGTATGGAGTCGCTGCGTGCCAGGTCGACGGCACGTACACCGTCACCTGGACTGTCGCCAACGACTTCAATCTGGTCGACCATGTCACCCAAGTCAGCCATACCGGCGGCGGTTCGATTTCCGGACTCCCCGCCGACATAGCGGCGTCGGCTTCCAAGCCGTACAACACCACAACGGTGACGCAGACCGGCGTGCCTGGCACTGCGACCACCGCGTCCCTTGTCGTCAACGGCACGTGGTCCGACAATTACAGCCAACACGATGCCGGTGCTGCGGTCGGGTTGCGCGGTAACTGCACGGCGCAGGTCGGCGGTACGGCGGCAGTCGCGCCGACGTTCACCGACGCCACCTGCACCACCTCGACCGGCAGCTACACGATCCCGGCTTCGACGGTTGCTCACTACTTCGTCGCCGTCGGCAACGGTGCGCCGGTGGCAGCCTCGGGCGGCACGGCAAGCGTGGCGGTCGGCACCACGGTCACCATCACCGCAGTGGGCACGAACGGCGTGGTCCTGACCCCTCCCACGTCGTGGACACACGCGTTCTCCGGCGCCAACGGCTGCACGACGACGACGTCGTCGAGCCCGCCGCCGAGCGGGGGTGGTGCCAGCCCGCCGCTCGCGCTGATTCCGGACACGGTCGTTCCCGCCTCGTTGGCGGTCACGCAGGCCAGCTGCCACGTCGGAACCATCACCGCGCCGTTTATCACGATCCCGGGAGTCACTGGGGTTAACTACTTCAACGGAGCGACCGTGCTCGCGACGGGCAACCTCGCGGTGGTGGCCGGCTCCCTCACGACAATCACGGCAGCGCCGATGTCAGGCTTCACGTTCGCCGCTGGCTCGACGACGTCCTGGACGTTGCCCGCCACTCCCGCACCAACCGTCTGCACTACACCCCCGAAGGCAGTGCTCGGCGTCACGTTCACCAAGCCTCCAGCCAAGCCGCCGGTCGCGGTGCTGCCCTTCACCGGTATGCCGCTCTTCCAGACGGTGCTGTTCGGGTTCGCGTTGGTGCTCGCAGGTGGCTTGCTCATCGGCTCCAGCCGGCGGCACCGCTTCAGCCGGATGATCACGATCGACAGAGGGTCGTCCCGCAGCTGACGACATGGCCCAAGAACGTAGACGAAGGGCCCGGCGATCATCGCCGGGCCCTTCGTCGTGGGCGTTCGAGGTTTCGGGAGCCTTCGCCGGGAGGTCAGTGACCTGTCAGCAGCAGGATGACCAGCGCGACCATGGCGACGATTGCTACGACGGCAGCGGGCGGCAAACCCGTCAGTCCCTGATGGTGGACATGCTCGCGGGCGGCGCGGCAACTTGGGCATCGACCTTCGTCGACCGGTCCGGCGCACGCAGCGCACACAAGGTGTTCACATGACATCCGGCTCGCCTCCTTCAGACAGTTCGGCAGCACCCGCGTCGTCGGTTCCCTTCCGGGTCCTGCTAACAGCAGTGTCCCTCGCGTTCGGCCGGGGCGCGAGCTATCGGAGGGGTCCGGTTTCGTTGGTATCGGCACAATCGCTCCCAACCGTGAGCCGCCGGTGCCGCCGTCGGTGCCGTCCAGGCGGGCAAACCTGGCGCTCCCGACACGCCTCGCCGACCGGCGTCCGGCCTCATGTTGCTTAGACTGGGACGTGTGATGCTGCCGTGATCAGATTCGCCGACGTGAGCAAGATCTACCCCAAGCAGGGGAAGCCGGCGCTCGACGACGTGTCGCTCGAGATCGAGAAGGGCGAGTTCGTCTTCCTCGTCGGGGCGTCTGGATCGGGCAAATCAACCTTTCTGCGGCTGGTGCTCAAGGAGGAGAAGCCGAGCCAGGGCCACGTTCATGTGGCGGGTAAGGACCTCGGCCGGCTTTCGTCGTGGAAAGTGCCGGGCCTGCGTCGCCAGATCGGCACGGTCTTCCAGGATTTCCGTCTGTTGCCGAACAAGACGGTCACCCAGAACGTCGCGTTTGCGCTCGAGGTCATCGGTCGGCCGCAGTCGCAGATCCGCAAGATCATCCCCGAGGTGCTCGATCTGGTCGGGCTGGCCGACAAGGCTGAGCGACTGCCGGGCGAGCTGTCAGGTGGTGAGCAACAGCGGGTAGCGATCGCCCGAGCATTCGCGAACCGGCCGATCATCTTGCTGGCCGACGAACCCACCGGAAACCTCGACCCGACGACGAGCGTCGGCATCATGAAGCTGCTCGACCGGATCAACCGCACCGGAACCACGGTAGTAATGGCGACCCACGATTCACAGATTGTCGATTCCATGCGCCGCCGCGTCGTCGAACTCGAGGGTGGCAAGTTGATCCGCGACCAGTCGCGCGGGGTGTACGGCTACTCCAACTGACCCACCGTTCTCGACTCGCTGGTTAGGACCTCATGCGGCTTCGATTCGTGTTCTCCGAGCTGGCTATTGGCCTGCGCAAGAACATCCTGATGATGTTCTCTGTCGTCATCATCACGGCGTTCTCGATGCTGGCGCTCGGAATCGCGCTGCTGGTGCAGCGGCAGGTCGGGCACATGAAGCACTACTGGTACAACCAGCTCCAGGTGTCGGTGTACTTGTGCTCGGACCACAGCACGAACCCCAACTGCCCGACCGCAGCCACCGATGTGCAGATCCAGCAGGTGCAGACCGAACTCGACAGCTTGCGACCAACGGTGAAGAGCATCGATTTTGTCGATCAGGCTCGCGCCTACGAGCTGTTCAAGCAGACCTTTCACGACGCACCCGATCTGGTGAAGAACACCTCACCCGATGCGCTTCCGGAGTCGTTCGTCGTGAAGCTTCAAGACCCGAAAAAGTTCGACGTCATCAACAGTGCGCTGTCAGGCAAACCCGGCGTCGACTCGGTGCAAGACCAGCACGTGTTCCTCAACAAGCTGTTCGCGATCCTGAATCAGTTGCGAGTCGTCGCCATTGTCATCTCGGCCACCGTCATCATTGCCGCCATCGTCTTGATCGGGGTGGCCGTGCAGGTCTCGGCTGCGAGCAGAAAGCGCGAGACCGGCATCATGCGGCTGGTCGGCGCGTCGAACCTCTATATCCAGCTGCCCTTCCTGCTCGAAGGCATCGTCGGCGGCCTGCTGGGGGCGGTGGTCGGCTTTGGCGCGCTGTCGGCGATCAAGGTGGCGCTGATCGACCACAGCCTGCGGGCCGTCTTCGGGGCGTTCGGATCGCTCGTCGAGTGGAGCGACGTCTTCTACACGTTGCCGTTCATCGTCGGGGTATCGGTCCTCATCTCGGGGCTGGCGTCTTTCGTGACGCTGCGGATGTACCTGCGCGACTAGGCCGAGTCCCGTTCGGCCCCCGGTGCCCGAATTTCGAGGGTTGCCGACGGCGGCGCACCGTAGAATCGGCCGGTGCTCCTCTCGCGTACCTCAACCCGCGTCGCCGCGGCCACCTCGGCGCTCGTCGTGGTGTACTCGGCCGGGCTGCTCACCGGCGTGATGGGGTCGCACGACGAGTCGACCTCGGCGGCGCAGGTCGGCCCCACCGGTTCGGAGCCCACAGCCGCGCCGGCGTCGAGTGGGCCGCTCGATCAGGCGGCGAACACGATCCTGCAGAACGCGGCGAAGCCGATCTCGAAGGACGATCTCACGAAGGCTGCTGTCGAGGGCATGCTGCAAGCGCTCAACGACAAGTGGTCGAGCTACTACAGCCCCAATGACTTCGCCTCGTTCCAAGACGTCATGGACGGCGAGTACACCGGCGTCGGGTTGTGGGTGCATCGCGACGATGCCGGCGTCGTCAGCGTCGTGAGTGTCCAGACCGGATCGCCGAGCGACGGTGCGCTGCGCACCGGTGATGTGATCACGTCGGTCGGTGGCCAGCCAGTTGACACCCACTCCATCGCCGACATTGTGGCGTCGCTTCGCGGCGACGCCGGCTCGACCGTCAAGGTGAGCTACCGGCGTGCCGGCGTCGTCCACACTGCAAGTTTGCGCCGCACGGCGCTGCCGACCCAAGACGTCACCGCTAAGGTCACCGGTTCGGTGATGATCATCAAGGTGAGCGCGTTCACCAAAGGTGTCGGGGCGAAGGTGGGGGCGTTCGCGGCGACCGCGCGGGCTCGGCAATTGACCGGCATCGTCCTTGACCTGCGTGGCAACCCCGGCGGCTTGCTTGACGAAGGGGTGAACACCGCATCGGTATTCCTCGACGGTGGCCCGGTTGTCACCTTCGCCAAGCGCGGCGCCACGCCGCTGCAGCTCAACGCACAGCCCGGCGGTGACGTGGGCACGCCGCTCGCCGTTCTCGTCGACGGCGGCACCGCCAGCGCGGCCGAGGTCGTCGCTGGTGCGTTGCAGGATCGCGATCGCGCGGTGGTCGTCGGTTCCCGCACGTTTGGCAAGGGTTCGGTGCAAGAGCCGGAGATCCTCTCCGACGGATCGGCGATCGAGTTCACCGTTGGCAGCTACCTCACGCCCGCCGGGCGGTCGCTCGACGGCGTCGGCATTCGTCCTGACGTGACGGTGCCCATCGGCGCGACACCTGCTGCCGCCGAGGCCCAGGCGGTCGAGGTGCTGAGCGGGCTGCTTGCCGACGCCGGCACCGGTGGCCACGGCTAATGCCGAAAGAGACTGGTCACAAGCTGATTGCCAGCAACAAAAAAGCGCGCCACGACTACCACATCGACTCGGTCTACGAGGCTGGCCTCGTGTTGACCGGCACCGAGGTGAAGTCGCTGCGGTTGGGTCGCGCGTCACTCGTCGATGGCTATGCACTCATCAAGGACGGCGAGGTGTGGCTGCAAGGCGTGCACATTCCCGAGTACACCGAGGGCACCTGGACCAACCATGAGCCGCGACGATCGCGCAAGTTGTTGCTACACAAGGGCGAGATCACCCGGTTGATCGGCAAGACGCGTGAAACGGGGGTCACGCTGGTGCCGCTGTCGCTGTACTTCAAGGACGGCAAAGCCAAAGTCGAGATCGCGCTGGCGCATGGCAAGAAGACTTACGACAAACGGCAGGCACTCGCTGAGCGTCAGGCCGGGCGCGAGATCCAGCGGTCGCTCGGCCGCCGCGCCAAAGGCATGACCGACTAGCGCGTGGCGGCCGGCTGGTCTGGTGAACCCGAGCGACTTGTCCCGCAAATCGAGCGATAGACCGCCCGTTTTGCGGGACAAGTCGGTGGCGGGTCGAGTGCGGGTGCGATGCGGGACGGCGGGAACTGATCGACGTCCGGTTCGCTCGGGCCGTAGACTGATGGCATAACTGCATAGGGGGTGACTGGCTTCGACTTCGGATGTTGAGGCAGGGGAAGCGGGCCGAGGAACGCAGCGATGATCTCGTTAACCACGAGCTGCAAATGATAAACGCGAATACAAACCGCGCTGATTTCGCTCTTGCTGCCTAAGTAAGAGAATGAAATCTGTCAGCCCAGGAGTGCCTCCGACTTGGGATCTGGCATCAGCAGGAGGCTCCACCGAGTGACCTGGCTGCGGGGTCGCCCGGGAAAACCAACAACAGCTGAGCCCGTCGCGACGGCACGCCTGTGTGACCGTCGGGGCTGAGAAAGGCAATGCAGGCTCCGCCCGGAGAAGCCCTGGCTTAGTACCGAAGGACCCGGGTTCGATTCCCGGCACCTCCACCAATAAATACAGTGCAGATAACGCTTTCAGAGCGAGCGAACTAATCGAAGTTGTGTTCGATTGGGGTCTAAAGTCGGGCTCAGCTCGATCGAGTTCATCGCGGCACGTACTCGTTCGGCGTGGGTGCCACCGAGGTGGCTGTAGCGCTTCGTAATCGAGGTCGAGCCATGCCCGAGCACCTCGGCGATATCGGCTAGCGAGACGCCGCGCTGCAAGTTCCAGCTTGCGAAGGTGTGCCGCAGGTCGTGAATGCGCGCGGGCCGCTACCGGGCTCTTGAGCGGCGCCTGCCAATGGCAGGTGAGGCGGATCGAGCACCCCGATCCTCTGCCGCGGTCCGGCGTAAGCAGATCCTCGGTGGTCTGATCAACGAGTACGCCGCCTAATAGGCGCAGGGCTGAGGGTCTTGAGCCCCACAGCTCCGAGTCCTTGCTGGCCCTGCTGGCGCCGAGGTAAGATTTGGGAAGGCGTACCGATTCACGGGATTCTGTTCTGGGAAATCATGCGACCAGACTTGCCTGGGAGGCTTGTGATGGGTGCGTTCTCGACCGGGACGACGCCGACTTTCCGCTCGGGCGGTGTTCTGGTTCGTGCTTGCTTGGTCGCTACCGTTGCTGGCGCGGTCACCTTCGTCTCGACGGGTGCCGCCTCCGCCGCCAACGTTAGCTTGGGAAGCAAGACCTCGGCGTCTCGTCCGACGGCACAGCTGGTAACGGGATACGCGGCCCAGGCCGCTTCCCTGGCCGCCGCCGAATCAGCTGACAACAGCACCTCCAAAGCAGCCTACCTTGCCTGCCTCTTGCGGAAGCAGCTGGCCGCGGAAGCCTCCGACCAGCTGGCCGCGCTCTTGGCTGCCATTCAGGGCGGTGGCGCCCACGCCGCCGAACTGAGCTTCTTTCTGTCGACGACCATCGCGGGTGCCACGACGACCACGGCGAGCGCCACCGCGTCAGCGGCCCTCGCGGCGGCGATCCTCGCCACACAGACCACCAACACCGCATGTTGAGCGGGCGCCGGACCGCCTGACGCTCGAACGAGCCCGCCGGCCGTCTACCAGCTAGCTGCCTGCAAAAAGAAACCGGTCCGGTGGGCGAGGGCGTCGACTTCTTGCGCATCGGCATGATTCGCGCAGGCTCAGACGGCGATTCGAAGGATTCCCGCTTCTCTACGATGTTGCATAAGTGCATCAGAACGGATAGATACCATCCGATTTGTACTCATTTGAGAGTTGCAGTAGTGGTGCAGCACCTCCACTATGTCGTCGGTTGCGCCGCTAGCGGGCAGTCCAGCCGCCGTCGACGGTGATCGTCGTTCCGGTGATCAATGATGCCGCCGATGACGCCAAGAACACGACGGCTCCGGTCACATCACTCGGTTGACCGATGCGATGCAGCGCCGCAATTCGCTCGACGACGTCGGCGCGAAATGCCGGGTCGGACAAGGCAGGCCCGGTGCCGGGCGTCTCGATGAACGTCGGCGCGACGCAGTTGACGGTGATGTCGAACGCACCCCACTCAACGGCCAAACATTTGGTGAGATGACCGATCGCGGCCTTGGTCATGCAGTAAATCGATTCGCCGGGCAGCGCGACTAAGCCGGCCTGCGAGCCGATGTTGATGATGCACCCGGAGCCCTGCCGAATCATCACCGTAGCTGCGGCCTGGCTAGCGAAAAACGTGCCCTTGAGGTTGACGGCGAGCGTCGCGTCGAAGTTCTCTTCGGTGACTGACTCGGCCGGCGCCCCCGGTGCGATGCCCGCGTTGTTGACCAAGATGTCGAGCCGCCCGAAGGCGCTCTCCACATCAGCAACTGCGGCACGAATCTCCGAAAGACTCGCCATGTTCATCTGAAGCGGCACCGCTCGACGTCCCAGTGCTGTGATGGCGGCGACGACATCGCTGGCCGACTCGCGGTCACGCAGACCGAGCGCGATATCGGCTCCGGCGTGAGCGAGCGCAATCGCGATCGCGCGCCCCAATCCGCGACCACTCGCGGTGACGAGGGCGACCTTGCCGTGGAGAGAGAAGTCGGGAAACTCGTTCACGCATGGTCCTTTGAGTGTGCGGAGGTTGACCTACGCGGCACCGAGCGCCGCGTCGACCAGACTCGCAGCGACCGTGCGGGCCGCCGCAGCCGCCCCAGGATTGCGATCGAGGCGGGCGGCAACCATCGCGCCGTCGTAGGGTTCCAAGGTGGACGACGACGGTGGGCGCGATGGCGATGACCGGCGGCGGGCGCGGGGCGACTGGCGCCGGTGGGCGCCATGGGTGGTGATCGCGGCGTTCGCCGCGAGTGGCGCCGTGCATCTGGTGCACCCACGAACGTTCACCCGCATGGTGCCCGGCTTCTTGCCCGCGAAGACGGCGCTCGTGTACGTGAGCGGGGTTGCCGAGTTGGGGTGTGCGGCCGCACTCATCCGGCGCGAGCGGTGGGCTGGCGTCGTAGCAGCGGCGCTGCTTCTCGTGATCTGGCCGGCAAACCTGCAGGCGGCGATCGACGCCCAGGGCGGCTCTGACATCGCCAGAAAGATCGAGTTGTGGGTGCGACTGCCGTTACAGATACCGCTGATCTGGTGCGCGCTGCAATCAAGGGCCGCCCCTCGACGTCCGGGTTAGGCGGCTTGCCGCCACGCTTGTGCGAGAGCGAGGTAACTGTCCGTGCGACGGGTGCGATCGAGACTGGGCGTCACGACGACGATTTCGTCGACCTGAGCGAGCACTTTCATTTCGAGCAGCCGCTCGGCGACGATCTTGGGTTCGCCGGTGACCATGCGAGTGCGGTCACGGGGACTCTCGCGGAAGGCGTCGGAGCGTGCGAACTCGTGCACCTGTTCGGGCTTCAGCGGTACCCGGTTGCCGCGCACAATGTTCTGGATGGTGAGCGTCCACGCCGCTTCGAAATCGAGCACCGCTTCGTCGTCGTCGCTGGCGAAGGCCAGCACCGACATCGCCGAGTAGGGCAGCGCTCCATCGGTTCGCGGAGTGAAATCGCGACGGTATGCCTGAAGGAGTTCGACTGCTATTTCGGGGCTCATGTGATGGGCGAACACGGCGCTCATGCCGTTGACGGCCGCGAACCGCGGGCCGTAGGCGCTCGAGCCGAGGACAAACAGTTCGGGTCGCTCTGCGACCACGGGTGCAGCGATCAACGTTGCGTAGGGGTGGTCGGCCGGAAAGCCGTCGCCGAGAAAGGCGAGCAATTGAGCCACCTGGCCAGGGAATTCGGCGGCTGGATCGGCGGTAACTCCGCGGCGTAGTACGTGCGCAGTGAGCGGGTCGGTCCCCGGCGCGCGTCCGAGAGCAAGGTCGATGCGGCCGGGATGCATCGCGACCAACGTGCGAAAGGTCTCGGCGACTTTGAACGCCGCGTGATTGGGCAACATGATGCCGGCGGCACCGACCCGGATGTGATCGGTGAGTGCCGCGACGTGCGCGGTCAGGATCTCGGGCGCACTGCACGCGAGGCTCGACATGTTGTGGTGTTCGGAGACCCAGTACCGCCGGTAGCCGGCGTCTTCGACTGCCTGGGCGATGCCGACCGCTCCGGAGATGGAGGCGTGTGCGCTCTCGCCGTATTCGATGCCGACGAAGTCGAGGACGGCCAGTGGGAGCGATTCTTCGAAGGCGGTCACTCAGGCATGAATGCTGCGCGGTGGGTGCGTATTCCCCGCTGGCGCGTTACCTGCGGTTGGGTCACAGCGCGGGCGCTGTGCGGGCGACCTGCGCGTGACCGAGCGTGCCGGCCCGAACTCGACGGAGCGTGGCGGATGTGATTGCATGGCGCTCATGATGTACGCCACCTTGCGACTCGACCCGTTCTGGGTCGGTCGGCGTGCGCATCATTTCGACCAGCGCTGTCGCTGACCCGCTGGTCCGCCGTCTGACGTCACCGTCTGTGACCGTCGAGGGCCGACTTGAACGAAAGCAAGCCGCCTGCGCGGGCCTCGCGTGCCGCGTTTGGGCACCGCCCGTATCGATTGCCGCCCCGCTGCCCGTCCATCCCGTGTGCCCCACCCCGAAGGGATCATCATGAGTGACGCTTGGAGTTTCGAAACCAAACAGATCCATGCCGGACAAACCGCCGATGAGGTGACCCACGCGCGCGCATTGCCGATCTACCAAACGACGTCCTACACGTTCCGGGACACCGACCATGCCGCGGCGCTGTTCGGGCTCGCCGAGTTCGGCAACATCTACACCCGCATCATGAACCCGACCCAGGCGGTCGTCGAGGAGCGGATCGCCGCGCTCGAAGGTGGTGTCGCCGCATTGCTCGTGGCGAGCGGTCAATCGGCGACGACGTTGGCGATCCTCAACATTGCCGAGTCCGGCGATCACATCGTGTCCAGTCCAAGCCTGTACGGCGGAACCTACAACCTCTTCCACTACACGCTCCCCAAGCTTGGCATCGAGGTCTCGTTCGTCGATGACCCCGACGATCCAGACTCGTGGCGTCGGGCCGTGCGACCGAATACCAAAGCCTTCTTCGGTGAGTCACTGGCGAACCCGAAGAACGATTTTCTCGACATCGAGACAGTGGCAGCGATCGCGCACGAAAGTGGGGTGCCGCTGATCATCGACAACACCGTGCCCACGCCGTACCTGCTCCGACCGTTCGAGTGGGGTGCCGACATCGTGGTGCACTCCGCGACGAAATACCTCGGCGGCCACGGGACGGCGGTCGCTGGCGTCATCGTCGACGCTGGCCGTTTCGACTGGGCAGGGCACGCCGAGAAGTTCCCCGGCCTGACGACGCCTGACCCGAGCTACCACGGCGTGGTGTACACCGAGGCTGTCGGCAACCTCGCATACATCATCAAGGCGCGGGTTCAGTTGCTGCGCGACATCGGCCCGGCTATCGCACCGTTCAACGCGTTCTTGATCGCCCAAGGCCTTGAGACATTGTCGTTGCGCATTGAGCGCCATGTCGCGAACGCGCAGAAGGTCGCCGAATGGTTGGAGAAGCGCGATGAAGTCGATCGGGTGATCTACGCCGGGCTGCCGTCGTCCCCGTGGTACGCACGTGGCAAGAAGTACTCGCCACGTGGAGCGGGTGCGATCGTCGCGTTCGAGATCAAGGGTGGTCTTGAAGCGGGCAAGCGGTTCGTGAACGCGCTCGAACTCCATAGCCATGTTGCGAACATTGGTGACGTGCGGTCGCTGGTAATTCACCCGGCATCAACGACGCACTCTCAGCTCAGCCCCGACGAGCAGCTCGCAACCGGCGTCACCCCCGGCCTGGTTCGGCTAGCAGTCGGCATCGAAGGCATCGACGACATCCTGGCTGATCTCGACACCGGTTTCCGCGCTGCGAAGGAAGCCTGATCCACATGTCGGCCCAGGGTGGTGTCCTTCCGGCATCGGGTGCCTGGCGTGAAACCGCGCCGGCATTCGGCGTCGTGGGCGATCACCCTGGTGACCGGAAGTTCGTTGATCTCGGGCGGTTCGATCTGGAGCTCGGCGGTGACCTGCCGCAGGTGCGAGTCGCCTACGAGACCTGGGGCGAGCTCAACGCAGAAGCATCGAACGCGGTGCTGGTGTTGCACGCATTGACCGGCGACTCGCACGTGGTCGGCGCCGCCGGCCCCGGACACACGACCGCCGGTTGGTGGGACGGTCTGATTGGGCCAGGCGCACCCATCGACAGTCGGTCCTGGTTCGTCGTGGCGCCGAACGTTCTCGGCGGTTGCCAGGGCACCACGGGGCCGTCCTCGATGGGTGCCGATGGTCGTCGATTCGGCTCGGCATTTCCTCGGATCACGGTGCGCGATCAGGTCGCGGTGGAAGCCGCCCTCGCGACCGAGCTCGGCATCGAGTCGTGGGCCGCGTTGATCGGCGGTTCGATGGGGGCAATGCGGGTGCTCGAGTGGCTTGTCGGCTATCCGGGGAGGGCGGCATCGGCGCTCGTTCTCGCCGTCGGTGCCACGGCAACTGGCGATCAGATCGGTACTCAGACGGCGCAGCTGCGCGCGATTACCGGCGATCCACGGTGGCGGGGCGGCGATTACTACGAGGCGGCGGCCGGTGAGGGGCCACACGTTGGTCTCGGACTCGCCAGACGCATCGCCCATCTCACCTACCGCAGCGCCGACGAATTGCAAGCACGGTTCGGCAATGCGCAGCAATCCGGCGAGAACCCGTTCGGTGATGGGCGATTCGCTGTTCAGTCTTACCTCGACCACCATGCCGCCAAGTTGGCGCGCCGATTCGACGCCGGCACCTACGTGGTCTTGACCGACGCGATGAATACGTACGACGTTGGCCGCAACCGCGGCGGCACCGCTGCCGCGCTGTCGACGATTCAGGTGCCCGTTGTCGTTGCCGGCGTCGACTCGGATCGGCTGTATCCCTTAGGGCTGCAACGCGAACTCGCCCAGCTTATTGCGACCACGGTGGGCGGCCTGCGGGTGGTGCATTCCGACTACGGTCACGACGGCTTTCTCATCGAACGCGACGCTGTTGGGAGCCTGGTGCGCGAAACGTTAGCGATCGCCGACCGCGCGTCGATCGCGAGCCACTGAACGGGCGGCCGTCGCCCTAGCGCCGATACGCCACAGCCGTGTCGAGCACCTCGAAGCGCCAGGCCGTCAATGCCCGGTGCAAGTCGTTGACCCGGGTTGCCAACATCGCCGGCGTCGTCAGATCAAGAGAGAACAGCAGTCGCGCCAGTCGTAGGCAGCTGGCTCGAGTGGCGGCGAGGGCGTCGCTGCTGGTACCGAGCGGCAGCGTTGGCTGATGACCGGACGTCGCGCTGCTGGCGTGGTCAGCGGTGTCGCCGTCGGCGCTCAGCGCCGACAGCACATCATCGGTCGAGGTGAACGCATGCTCGAGCAACGTCGGCGTCAGGTGCGCGCCGCTTGCTGTCGCGGTCGTGCACGCTCGGAGCAACTCGGCGACCCGCCACCAGATGGCGCTGGAGATCGTCTCGGCCGGATCCTTGAGTTGGATCACCTGAGCGATCACGGCGTCTGCCATGACGGCAGGGGAATGGTCTCCCGGTGCTGCCGGCGCAAGCTGGATGTCAGTGAACATCTCGGCGACGATCAACTCGCTGCGGATGTCGTGCATCTCTGCGGTCATCGGAGCTCCTCTCGAGGGTCGCCCCGACCGGGCGCTACCCGAACTGACGGGTCCCACGAGCTTCAGAGTGGTCGGTCGACCTGAGCGTTTCCTGCGACCTTGCTGGGAGTTGCCTAGGAGTCGGTGTGGTCGAGGTCGCTGTCGTCGGCGGCTGCCCAGCCGAGACTGCGGTCTACCGCTTTCTGCCAGCCGCGGTAGCCGTCGGCGCGTTGCTTCGCCGACCAGGTCGGCTGCCAGTTGCGATCTTCGCGCCAATGGCTTCGTACTTGTGCGGTCGATGACCAGAAGCCGACCGCGAGACCGGCCGCGTAGGCGGCGCCGAGCGCGGTCGTCTCCGAGACCGCGGGCCTCGAGACCGCGACGCCGAGTATGTCGGCCTGCAGTTGCATGCACAGGTCATTCGCGGTGACACCACCGTCGACGCGCAGCTGCGTGAAGGTCACGCCGGTGTCGTCCTGCATCGCCTCGACGACGTCGCGGGTCTGATAGCAGATTGCTTCGAGGGTGGCGCGCGCCAGGTGCGCGTTGGTGTGGAAGCGGGTCAGACCGACAATTGCTCCTCGTGCATCGGAACGCCAATGCGGCGCGAACAACCCCGAGAACGCCGGGACGAAGTAGAGTCCAGCAGCGTCCTCGACCTCGCGGGCGAGCGACTCGCTTTGCGCCGCATCGGAGATGATGCCGAGCTGATCGCGCAACCATTGCACGGCTGAGCCCGTGACGGCGATCGAACCCTCGAGTGCGTAACGGGCGGGCTCGGTGCCGAACTGGTAGCACACGGTCGTCAGCAACCCATGCTTCGACCTGACGATGTCGGTGCCGGTGTTGAGCAGCAAGAAATTCCCGGTGCCGTAGGTGCTCTTGGCGCTTCCGATGTCGAAGCATGCCTGACCCACCATCGCTGCCTGCTGATCGCCGAGCACCCCAGTGAGGCGCACCTCGCCACCGAACGGACCGTCGCGCCGGGTGTTCCCGATCGCCGTTGCGTCGGAAGATCGCACGATGCTCGGCAACATCGACCGCGGGACGTCGAACAGCGCCAGCAACTCGGCGTCCCAGTCGAGGGTTTCGAGATTCATCAGCATCGTGCGGCTCGCGTTTGTCGGATCCGTCAGGTGCAGGCCGCCGCCGATGCCGCCGGTAAGGTTCCACAGCAGCCAGCTGTCGATCGTCCCGAACAGCGCATCGCCACGTTCGGCGTCGGCGCGCACGCCGTCGACATTCTCTAGGATCCATTGGAGCTTGCCCGCCGAGAAATATGTCGCGGGCGGTAGGCCGGCCTTGTGCCGGATCACGTCGCCGGCACCGCTGTATTCGAGTCGGGCAGCGATGCGGTCGGTTCTGGTGTCTTGCCACACGATCGCGTTGTAGTAGGGGTTACCCGTACGCCGATTCCAGACCACAGTGGTTTCGCGCTGGTTGGCAATACCGACTGCAGCCAAGTCGGATGCGGCGAGGCCGGCGGAAAGGAGCGTTCTCTCGACGACGACACGGGTCCGTTCCCAGAGCTGCGTCGGGTTGTGCTCGACGAAGCCTGGCAACGGAAGGATCTGTTCATGTTCGAGGCTGTGCCGGGCGATCTCGACGCCGGCGTGGTCGAACACCATGAACCGCGTGCTACTCGTCCCTTGGTCGATGGCGCCTACGAAGTCAGCCACAGTTGCTTATCTCCTCACGTTCACTGACGACGAACCTAAGGCCCGACCGGCGGCCCCGAGCGCGCATACACTGAAAGCCGTCTAGTAGTGGGGTTGCGAGCACCGTGATTGACCAGCATGAGTGACCAGCACGGGCTGCCCGAGCCTGCTGGCCCCGCTCCGTGGGCACCCGACTCGGGGCAGCTTCACGGCTGGCAGCCCACGCCGCCGCCCGGCTCGGCGCGCCCCTACCTCTACCCGCCGGGCGAAAGCCCCACTGGACAACCCGGCCACCCTGGCGCGACCGGCGGCACCGGGAGAACGAAGCGGCGGCGCTGGGAGCGGGCCGGCGGCACAGTCGCCGCGGGCGGTGGAATTGCGGCGAAGGCGGGTTTGCTTACCAAGCTGTTCTTCGTGTTCAAGGCTAGCGCGGTGCTGCTCAAGTTCAAGTTCGTGCTCAGCATGGCCGTCTCCGTGGTGGCCTACGCGTTCCTGTTCGGGTGGTGGTACGCGGTCGGTTTCGTCGCTCTGATTGCGGTGCACGAGGTCGGGCATCTTGTCGTCCTGCGCTCGATGGGCGTGAAGGTGTCGTTACCGACCTTCATCCCGTTCATGGGCGCATTCGTCAAGATGGAATCGAAGCCGAAGTCAGTTGCGCAAGAGGCGATCGGGGCGCTCGCCGGCCCGGCCGTGGGCACGCTCGGCGCGCTCGCCGTGTTCGAGTCGTCGCACGTCTTCCATTCGCAGCTGCTGCGCGCGCTCGCGTACACCGGATTCTTCCTCAACCTCTTCAACTTGGTGCCTGCGCTGCCGCTCGACGGCGGCCGGGTGGCTGGTGCGCTGCACCCGGCACTGTGGATCGTGGGGCTGGCAGGGGCGGCCGTCTTCGCGTTCGTGCGCCCGAGTCCGATATTGATCTTCATCCTTGTGCTTGGTGTGTTCGAGCTCGTACGGCGGTGGCGGACCCACCGGTGGATCGACGCCGCGTACTACGCGATCTCGCCGTCGATGAGAGTGGGCATCGGCACCGCGTACGCAACGGTTGCGGTGGTCTGCCTGTGGGGCATGAGCATCGCCTACATCCGCCGCTGACGGTGCCCAGGCGCGTCACAGATAGGGTAGACGGCGCACGATCTGCTGGAGTGCGTGCTCGGAAGGGGCTCGGTGGGCGAGGCGGAAACCGAACTTCAACGCGAGCAGCAGTACGTCGACCGGTTGTACTCCAGGCTCGATGAGTTGCGCGTGCGCACCGAACGCGAGCTGGTCGCCGTCCGGGCTACTGCGCCCTCGGGCACCCATCAGAACCGTTCGGAGCGCGACGCGTTCGCGACCTTGTATGAACAACGTCTCTCGCAGCTGCGCGCCGTCGAAGACCGGTTGTGCTTCGGCCGGTTCGACACGGTCGACGCCGGCCGGCGCTACGTCGGGCGTATCGGTCTGTCCGACGATGACCGCCATCAGTTGCTGATCGATTGGCGGGCTCCCGCGGCCAGGTTGTTTTATCAGGCCACCGCGGCAGCACCCGGCGATGTCATCCGACGCCGCCACTTGACGACGCGCGACCGCGCAGTTACCGCCATCGAGGACGAAGTCCTCGATCTCGAGGGCTTCGATGCGGGTGAGCTTGCGACATTGTCGGGCGAAGGTGCACTCCTCGCGGCTCTCAACGCCAAACGTACCGGCCGCATGGGCGACATCGTCGCGACAATCCAAGCCGAGCAGGACGACGTCATCAGGGCCGAACTGCCAGGGGTCCTGGTCGTCCAAGGCGGGCCTGGTACCGGCAAGACAGCAGTTGCATTGCATCGGGCCGCGTACCTGCTCTACACCCACCGCGAGCGGCTGGCCCGAAGCGGCGTGCTCCTGGTCGGACCCAACCAGACGTTCCTTCGCTACATCGAAAAGGTGCTGCCCTCGCTGGGCGAGACCGGCGTCGTGATGGTGACGCCGGGCGAACTGTTTCCCGGCGTCGTAGCGACCACCGACGACGCTGCCGAGGTCGCCGCGCTGAAGGGCGATGTGCGCATGGCCGGCGTCATCGCGGCCGCGATCGAGCAGCGGCAGCGAGTTCCCGACGGCGCGCGGGTTTTGAACGTCGAGGGTCACGAACTTGTGTTGCGACCGCACGTCGTTGCTGCCGCACGCGCGCACGCCCGTCGCAACCACAAGCCGCACAATCTGGCGCGGGTGTCCTATGTCAAGGAGATTCTCGACGGTCTCGCCTCGCAGTACGCGCGGCTGCTTGGTGTGCAGCTCTCGGCCGACAACCGCGTCGAGATGCTCGCCGATCTGCGCGAATCTGCCGACGTGCGGCGGGAAGTGAACCTGACCTGGATGCCGCTGACGCCGGATGGCCTGCTGGAAAGCCTCTACGCCGACCCGCAGCGGCTGGCGGCTGCTGCACCGCATCTCGACGACGACCAGCGTGCACTGCTGCGCCGCGAGCGAGGCGCGCCTTGGACCATCTCCGACGTCCCGTTGCTCGACGAGGCAGCCGAACTGCTCGGCGATGACGACACCGGGGGATATGAACTCAAGCGTCAGGCGGCCCAGCAGCGGCAATCGGAGATCGAGTACGCGCGCGGTGCCTTGCAGATCTCGGGTGGTGCCGGTGGACTGGTGAGTGCCGAGGCGCTCGCCGGTCGGTTCGCCGATGTCGGCCCGATCCTGAGCGCGGCCGAACGAGCTGCCGTCGACCGCACCTGGGCCTATGGCCACGTCGTCGTCGACGAGGCCCAGGAGTTGTCGGCGATGGCGTGGCGACTGCTGATGCGCCGTTGCCCGGCGAGGTCGATGACGGTGGTCGGCGATATCGCGCAGACGGGATCGTTGGCGGGTGCCCGATCATGGGCCGAGGTACTCGACCCCTATGTCGGTGGGCGCTGGCGGCTCACCGAGCTCACAGTGAACTACCGCACCCCTGCGCAGGTCATGGTGTTGGCATCGGCGATGCTGCACGCCGCCGGCGTCGAGGCGAAGGCACCACGCTCGGTACGAGAGGCCGACGTCGCGCCGTCGGCCCATGCGATC
>Ga0209863_10000330_pt1 | contig 26516 bp, 21 predicted proteins | sample OrgsoiDNA2013046_FD_185796 | JGI IMG/M metagenome (GOLD analysis project Ga0209863, IMG submission 185796) | Permafrost soil microbial communities from the Arctic, to analyse light accelerated degradation of dissolved organic matter (DOM) -... | ecosystem: Environmental > Terrestrial > Soil >...
ACGGCTTTGACCGGTTTTTTCTTGATTGCCATATGGTTAGGCTTTTTTTGTGACAAAGACTGTTAAAGGGACGTCATTAACTTCAATTAGAGTGCCATTCGCAACTTCGGCAACCAAATCGAGTTTGTCTGCCAAAATTTCCGCGCAAATATAATAATTAAATTCTCTTATCGTCTCCTCCAATGTTTGTGCACCCCCAATTTGTACGCTGATTCTGTCAGTAAGCTCAAATTCCTGATCTTTTCTGATTTTCTGTATCCTGTTTACCAGTTCCCGTGCATTTCCCTCTCTCTCCAGTTCAGGGGTAACCGTAACATCCAGGGCTACGGTTAGCGGACCCTTTGACGCAACCATCCATCCAGGTACGTCTTCGCTACTGATTTCCACTTCTTCCAGGGCAATTTCTATCGGTTCCCCATCAATGGGAAGCAGGATTTTGCCCTCTTTCTCCAGTTTATTAATGCCCTGTTGCGTGAAAGTAGCCAAAGCAGCGCTTACTGCCTTCATTTTAGCGCCTAGTTTTTTACCAAGTAAAATGAAATTAGGTTTAATCTTCTTATGAATGAACTCATTATTTGTTTCCAGATATTCAATTTCTTTAATATTTACTTCAGAACGGATCAATTCTCCCACTTTCTCCAATTGTGCCTTCATTCCGGGATTTAAAACCGGAATCAGCACTTTCTTAAGGGGTTGACGGACTTTTATATTGCTTTTTTTCCGGATTGACAAAATCAGGGAAGAGGTATCCTGTGCCAGTTTCATTCTTTCCTCGAGGTCTTTGTCAATCGCTGCGTTCTTTATTTCCGGAAAATCCGTGAAATGAACGGATTCTAACCTGGACCTGCCGGTCACAGTATTCAGATTCTGAAACAGCCATTCTGCAAAAAACGGTGAAATGGGTGCAATGAGTTTGCTCAGGGTTTCCAGACATTCATACAAAGTTTGGTATGCACACAGTTTATCCTGCTCATATTCACCTTTCCAGAACCGTCGGCGACTGAGCCGCACATACCAATTGCTGAGTTCTTCGTCCACGAAATCTTCAATCAGACGGCCTGCAACAGTGGGTTCGTAATCATCCAGGCTATAGATCACTTTTTTCACCAGACTATTCAGGGCCGATGAAATCCATTTATCAATTTCGGGCCTTTCTGCCAGGGGAATATAATTCTCCGTAAAAGCAAATCCGTCCACATTGGCATACAATGCGAAAAACTGATAGGTATTATATAATGTACCGAAAAATTTCCTCTGAACTTCCCGAATCCCCTCAGTATCAAACTTCATACTGTCCCAGGGCGAGGCATTGGTGATAAGGTACCAGCGAGTGGCGTCTGCGCCAAGCTGATTAATCGTTTTAAACGGGTCTACCACATTACCCACGCGCTTACTCATTTTATTTCCATGCTTATCAAGCACAAGTCCGTTGGAAACCACCGTTTTATAGGCGATACTATCGAATAACATGACTGCTATTGCATGTAAAGTATAAAACCATCCCCGGGTCTGGTCAACCCCCTCGGCAATGAAGTCTGCGGGAAAACTATTTTTAAACTTGTCTTTGTTTTCGAAAGGAAAATGCCATTGGGCATAGGGCATTGCGCCTGAATCAAACCAAACATCCACGAGGTCCGGTATGCGATACATTTTTTCACCTTTACTGCCAGCCAGCACGATTCCGTCAACAAATGGCTTATGCAAATCGAGGGCTGCAGCTTCAACGCCCACATTTATTTTATCACCAAATACTTTGTTGGCTTTCTCTACTTCTTCCAACAGTTCCTGGATTGAACCGATACATTTCTCTTCAGCGCCATCCTCAGTTCTCCATATAGGCAAGGGCGTTCCCCAGAACCGGCTGCGACTCAGATTCCAGTCTACCATGTTCTCAAGCCAGTTCCCGAACCTGCCTTCCCCTGTTGATGCCGGTTTCCATTGAATGGTTTTGTTTAATTCTACCATCCTGTCTTTTACAGCTGTGGTTTTTATGAACCAGGCATCCAGTGGATAATACAATATCGGTTTATCTGTCCTCCAGCAATGTGGGTAAGGATGTTCATACTTTTCAATTTTGAATGCACGATTTTCCTTTTTCAGTTTCACACAGATGTCGACATTCACATCCACATATTTTGGATCATCCTTATAATTTTTCACATACCTGCCACTGAATTCACCTACTCCATCAATAAACTTTCCCTGTTTATCGACCAGGATAAGGATGCCTAGTTTGTTTTTCCTTCCGGCCTTGAAATCATCCGCGCCGAATGCGGGGGCCATATGTACGATCCCGGTACCATCTTCTGTTGTAACAAAATCCCCGGCAATAATTCGAAAAGGATCCGCCTCAGGCGTCACATTGCGAATTTTTTCAATACTGCCCGCTTCCGTCGGCAATAGCTGTTCATAGCGGCAATTCTCCAGCCGGGAGCCGGGAAAGGAAAATAGAATGCTCCAGGGCAATACTTTTGAAGCAGGCTGGTAGGCCGAAAAATCCACATTTTCATCCTCCGGCTTAAAAAATTTACCCAACAGGGGTTTGGCAAGAACAATATGAACCGGCAGATGCGTGTATGGGTTGAAGGTTTGTAACAAAATATACTCGATATTCGGACCAACCGCCAGCCCCAGGTTGGAGGATAAGGTCCAGGGGGTAGTCGTCCATGCCAGGAAAAAGATCTCTTTATCCCCCGCTGATGAAGGCAATTTTTCAAAAAGAAATTCTGAATCCGGATTTTTTATCGCCCTGAACATGGCAACACAACTTGTATCCTTAACTTCTTTATACGTCCCGGGCTGATTGAGTTCATGGGAGCTCAATCCCGTTCCGGCTGCCGGAGAATAAGGCTGGATACTAATACTTTCAAACAGAAGGTTTTTTCCGTAAAGCTCCTTCAGAATCCACCAAAGTGTTTCAATGTATTTATTTTCATACGTGATATAGGGATGCTCCAAATCCACCCAGTAGCCCATACGCTCTGTGAGTTCATCCCATTTATCCTTGTATCTAAGCACAGCCTCCCTGCACTTCTGATTATATTCTTCTACAGAAATCTTTTTACCGATATCTTCCTTTGTGATTCCGAGTTCTTTTTCCACACCCAGTTCTACCGGCAGCCCGTGGGTATCCCATCCCCCCTTTCTTTCTACCTGAAAGCCCCGCATGGTCTTATATCTGCAAACCAGATCCTTCAGGGTACGGCTTATCACATGGTGAATGCCTGGCAATCCATTGGCACTGGGGGGACCCTCATAAAAAACAAATGGGGTTTTTCCGTCCCGCAAATCAATACTTTTTTGAAATGCATGGGTGGCCCTCCACTGATTCAATACGGACTGACCGATTCCCGGTAGATCCAGCTTTTCATATTCTTTATATTGCCCGGCCATACTGATCTGTTAATAATGAACAGGTTAGGAAATTATTTAGAAAACTTAAAAATTTTAACAATTTAAAATGGCTGCAAAGCTAATCATTTCAGCGGTTTTTTCACCCGTATAAATCACCGGAAATAAATCGTTTGTGTACGATGACTTCAAGTATAGTTACGCAGAAGGTGAGCATAATCAAGCGATTAAGTGTAATCAATTTTCCACAAAAAAATCCTTTGGCATAATTTATGTTTGAAAAAAGGGAGTCCGATCCTTTATAAAATCATTGAGATTGTATCTGTAATCAGACGATCTCCGGTTCTGAAAAATTTTTTTCTACGGTTTAGGGTTTAGGGGTTAAAAAGGGGGGTATTCCTACTCCCCTTCCTTTTATACTTAAGGCGTTTTTTAAAAAATCCGCACCTTCCCGTTTTTAATTCCTTTTATCGCCATTGCAAAAACCAATGCTTAGTGATTGAATTTTTTCCCATTTCCTGAAGTACCAAACAAGACCAGTTTTGAAAGACCACCTTTTTTGCCCCTTATTAAGAACCCCCATTTCAAGGGGGTTCTTGCTTGGTGCCCAGACCGTTTATCAATCCCACATTCACCACATTTTCATCAGCTTTTGGTTCTCAATTTCTTGTAGATACGTATCGCAATCATCAGTATGATTGCGAGCGAAATAATCCCCAGAAGGCCGAATATCCAGCTCATGGACTGTTTTACACTGGCCAGCAACACGATGGCGAATAGTAGCAGAGTTGCCATTTCGTTCCAGATGCGCAACTTTTGGGAACTGAAACGGAAAATTCCTTTTTGTTGCTCACGATATAGGAAATGCAGGGAGAAATGATAAAGATAAAGCAGGACAACAAAAATCAGCTTAATAACCAGCCAGTCAGGAGTATTACCCATCATGATCCAGATCCAGGGGCCGAATATCAGTGTGAGTATGGCAGAAGGCCATGTGATCCCGAGCCATAATCGCCGGATCATGATCCGAAACTGGGCAAGCAGGACTTCCCGCTCGGTCCCGGTTTTCTCTGCCGCCTCTGTATTATAAATAAAGAGCCTGACGATATAAAACATGCCACTGAACCATGTTACTATGAAAATGATATGAAGGGCCTTTATATATAGATACATGATATAATTTAAGCGCTAACCCAATTTGCCAGGGTTTTCACCCAGAGCGGATGAGTATTTAAACAGGGAATCATCGAATATTCGGTTCCTCCTGATGCGAGAAAACTTTCTTTCCCGCGAATTTCAATTTCTTCCAGCGTTTCCAGGCAATCGCTCACAAAAGCCGGACAAACAACTAATAATTTTTTTATTCCTTCACCCGGCATTTCCTGAAATCTGAAATCTGTATATGGTTTCAACCAGGGCTGTTTACCCAGTCGGGATTGAAAAGAAAAACTGAATTTAGTTTTAGTCAGACCCAGTTCGGCTGCCACCAGGTTCATCGTTGTGAGGCATTGATGCCGGTAACAGGTTGCATGTGCCATCGAGGAAACCGCACAGCAATCCGCCGACTGAAGGCAATGCTCATGGGTGGGATCCGTTTTTATTAAATGCCTTTCCGGGATACCATGGAAACTAAACAGGAGATGATCGAAATCCTTTTGCAGAAAAGGCTTCATGTTTTCTGCCATCGCGTGAATATAACCCGGATCCTTATAAAAAGGCTGGACAAATCTTAACTTAAATCCATATTTTTTTTTACGGTGAATTTCTTTGGCGTGTTCAACTGCTGTTTCATACGACGACATCGCATAATGTGGATATAATGGAATGGCAATGACCTCTTCCAGGTCGGGAATTTTTTTCATCAGTAATTTATAGGCAGACTCCACAGACGGTTTTCCATACCGCATAGCTATACCGACCGGTTGCGGCACTTCTTTTCCTAGTTTTTCAGCCAGTTCGCGGGTAAACTGTACCAGCGGAGAACCGTTTTTCGTCCAGATAGTACGGTAAGCTTTTGCTGACTCCGGCGCCCTTTTCGGAATAATAATACTGCGCATTAATATATTACGTACAAACCAGGAATCGATTACCCTCTTATCCGTCAGAAATTCATTCAGGTATTTTCTCAATTCATCCACTTCCGTGGAATCGGGCGAACCCAGATTCATTAATATTATACCTTTTTTCAAATCTGCCATTTTGCAAATGTAATTAAGAAACGATGTTTAAGCCGGGGCATATGATTTTGATCCATTTTCGCCGTAATCAGAATCATCTTACGAAATGACAGTTTGATGACACAAGAATGATTCAATCGGAAACGTACCTATTAATTTTGCGTACTATTATCAGGATGAGCAAGAACCCAACATCAGAGCAATCGCATTTTTTTGTCGCCGGGATTAACTATAAGAAGACGGACACCGAGATCAGGGGTTCTTTTGCTATCGGACCGGAACAATACAGTCATTTGCTGAACCAGGCTGTTGAGTATGGCGTACGTGATCTTTTTATTTTATCGACCTGTAACCGCTCGGAAATTTATGGTATTGCTGATAATCCGGAACAGCTTATAAATCTTTTTTGTTCCCAGACGCAGGGTTCACCAGAACTTTTTTATGCTCTCGCCTACCAGAAAAGCGGACTAAAAGCTGTTCAGCATTTATTTGATGTGGGGGCCGGGCTGGATTCGCAGATTTTAGGTGATTATGAAATTGTCGGACAGCTCAGGCAAGCCATGAAATTCGCGAAGGAAAGAGGCTTCATTAATAATTTTTTAGAAAGACTGCTGAACCAGGTTCTTCAATCTTCAAAAGAAATAAAAAATAATACCGCCCTCAGTGACGGCACCGTTTCCGTAGCGTTTGCAGCCATACAGTATATTCGTGAGAATATTTCTTCGGTAGAAGAAAAACAGATTCTTTTACTGGGTACCGGGAAAATTGGAACCATCACTTGCAAGAACCTGATAGATTATCTAGGGACCAGCCGCATTACACTCATGAACCGGACACCCGAAAAGGCAGAACAGCTGGCTGAAACATTTAATTTGAGGACTGCATCCATAGAATCACTTGCGGAAGAAATTAAGAATTCCGATATTATTTTGGTTGCCACCAATGCAGCAGATCCCATCATTCATTTTAATGACCTCGAAAATATTTCAGGTGAAAAACTGATCATAGACCTTTCTATTCCATGTAATGTTGAAAGAAGGGTGGAAAATTTGCGGCATATCAAATTGATAGATGTAGACGGCCTTTCCATGTTAAAAGATGAAACCCTGTTACGACGTGCAGCAGAGATCCCGAAAGCCAGGGTGATTATTCAAAGTCATTTAAATGAATTGATGGCGTGGCTTGAAATGCGCAATCACGTGCCCGTTCTCAAACAGGTAAAAATAAAACTACAGGAGATACACGGTTCTCCTTTATTTGAGCAACCACTGCCGGAGAAGCCATCTTCCACCAGCAGGGATCAGAAAATCCAACGGGTACTCAATGGAATGGCTTCTAAAATGCGTCGTGAAAATCAACGCGGCTGCTTTTATATCGAAGCGATCAACGAGTTTATCGCCAGTTGATAATCGATCTAACCATGTCTAAAAAAATAAGGATCGGCACACGCGAAAGCCAACTAGCGCTCTGGCAGGCGAATCACGTGCTACACTTGCTGCGACAGAATGGCGCAGATGCTGAATTAGTCCATATAAAAAGTGACGGCGATCTGGATCTGAATACCCCGCTCTATGCAATGGGCGTACAGGGCATATTTACACGGAGTCTCGATCAGGCTCTGTTGAATAACCAAATTGATCTGGCCGTTCATTCCATGAAAGACGTGCCGGTTCAACTTCCGGCAGGATTAATACAAGCAGCTGTGTTGGAAAGAGATAATCCGTACGATTTACTGGTGCCAAATCCCGCAGGTGAAAATTTACAGTTGGAAAATCATATTTCAACTACCATTGCTTCCAGCAGCTTGAGGAGAAAAGCCCAGTGGCTCTACCGTTTTCCTTACGATCAGATTGAACCCATTCGGGGAAATGTAAATACCCGTTTAAAGAAACTGGCAGAGAGTGTCTGGTGGGGGGCAATATTTGCAGCCGCCGGTCTGCATCGAATCGGTCTTCGTCCGGCCAACGCTATTGAATTGGATTGGATGATCCCAGCACCCGCACAGGGCGCTATCCTGGTTGTTTGCAGGGAGAGGGATGAAAATATATTCACGTTGTGCCGGAATTTTCATCATGAACAAACTGCTTTTTGTGTGAAAATTGAACGTGATTTTTTAGCCACCCTGCTTGGAGGATGTTCCACACCCATTGGTGCGCTCGCAGAAATCGCAGGGGAGGAAATTTTTTTTCGCGGTAACCTGCTGGATCCTGAAGGCAGAAAGAAAGTCTCTGTTGAAAAAAGAATTTCTGTTGAACTCGGCGCTGCGCTTGGCATTTCTGCTGCTCATGAACTGATTAGCATGGGCGGCAATGAATTGATTGAAAAAAAACAACATGCCTGAACACCGTTTTACCATATTGTCTACGGCTTCCCTGCCTTTTGAACGAATAATAAAAATTCCCGAATCGATAGATGTTCAGGTTATGCCATTTATAGAAATTGTGGCGCGCACAGGGCTTGAATTAAAGCCGCTGGTTACGGAATATGCATCTGAGAAACTCGATGTGGTATTTACGAGCGCCCATGCCGTTAAAATTGTATCCGGCTGGCTGAAAGAAAAACCAAATTGGACAATTTACTGTATACGCAATGAAACAAGAATTGCCGTTATAAATTGGTTTGGACCTGATGTCGAATGCAAATTTGCAAGTAACGCGTTGTTTTTATCCAGACTGATGATTGCGGATGGGATTAAGCAAGCAATTTTTTTTTGCGGTGATCAGCGTTTGGATACTCTGCCGGACAATTTAAGAAACAATGGCATTGAATTAAATGAAGTGATCGTTTACGAGACCCGATTGAAACCTGTAAAACTGAAAGATCATCCTGAAGTTATTTTATTTTTCAGCCCGACTGCCGTGAAAAGTTTTTTTTCGATGAATAAAGTATTTCCCGGCACAACTGTTTTCGCAATGGGCACCACAACTGCAAACGCATTCAGGCGGTGCTCCGGGCATCCGGTTATCATTTCGCCCGAAGCAGATAAGGCTTACGTTTTTAATATGGCATTGGACTATGCCGCATCACATCCTATAGTATAATATGCATACAAACAATTTACTCATTGAGACACTGAATGGTGACATTACAGAAAGACCACCGGTGTGGATGATGCGGCAGGCCGGGCGTTACCTCCCTGATTATCGCGTTTTGCGTGATAAATATGATTTTTTTACCCGTGTTCAGACACCAGAACTTGCCGCCGCAATCACTTTACAACCGGTAGATCAAATCGGCGTCGATGCGGCCATTCTTTTTTCCGACATACTGGTCGTTCTTCAGGCAATGGGGCTTGAAGTCCAACTCATCGAAAATAAAGGGCCGGTTCTACCGGATCCTATAAGAACCCAGGCTGACTTGAACCGTGTACGTGTTCCGGATGTGGAAGAAACCCTGGGATATGTATTTGACGCGATCCGGCTTACGAAACAGGAGCTCAACAGACGGGTTCCCCTGATCGGTTTTGCCGGTGCACCCTGGACGCTTCTTTGTTATATGGTTGAAGGAAAGGGGTCCAAGACTTTCGATACAGTAAAAACTTTCTGTTACACCCAACCCGTAATTGCTCATCGCCTTTTGCAGATGTTAACCGATACAACGATTGCCTATTTAACACAGCAGGTGAAGGCCGGTGCCGATGTTATCCAGCTGTTTGATTCATGGGGTGGTTTACTGAGTCCGGACGACTTTGAAATTTTTTCGTTACAATATATGCGCCAGATCATTCAGGCACTGAAGAAAGAGGTGCCCACCATATTATTTGCAAAAGGTGCCTGGAGCTCCATTCCTGAAATGGTTGCCACGGGCACAACCGCGATCGGACTGGATTGGTGTATACGACCTGATACTGCGCGGAAAATGGCCGGGCATGTTGTCACGCTGCAGGGGAATTTTGATCCGGCCCGCTTACTCAGTCCTTTACCGGAATTAAAAAAGGAAGTAATAAAGATGTTAAACGGCTTTGGTCCGGGAAGATATATCGCCAACCTCGGCCATGGAATACTTCCGCATGTGCCGGTTGACCACGCAAAAGCATTTGTGGATACGGTTAAAAATCACAGGTATCAAAATCGGGAAAAGCAAGTGTTTTCATCCTTATAAAAATGAACGAAACCAGTACACATAAAAAACAGATTGTAAGTTTTCGTGAACGCTGGATCGGGTATATACAGGCATTGCAGGATACCATTTGTACTGCATTGGAAGAAGCTGACGGAGAAGCCCGGTTTATGGAGGATCGATGGGAAAGGGAAGAAAATGGAGGCGGCGGTAAATCCAGAATCATTGAAAACGGGAAAGTATTTGAAAAAGGGGGAGTAAATACATCGGTCGTTTATGGAATGGTTTCAGAGGTCATGAGGACGCAGTTGAAAATTGAAGGAGCCAAATGGTTTGCCTGTGGCCTGTCGCTTGTTCTTCACCCCCTGAATCCTTTTGTTCCAACTGTTCATGCCAACTGGCGATATTTTGAATTATACAATGATTCCGATAAACTGACTGATTGCTGGTTTGGAGGCGGTACAGACCTTACACCCTTTTATTTATTTAAAGAAGATGCAGTTCATTTCCATACTACATTAAAAAAAACACTGGACCCATTTGGAAAGGATTTATATAAACAATTTAAAAAAGACTGCGATTTATATTTTGCGAACCATCACCGCAACCAGGAAATGCGTGGTATCGGCGGCATCTTTTATGATTATCTGCGTCCGCTTGATGCAGATGATTTAGAAAGGTTGTTCGCATTCCAGGAAGCGAACGGGAACAGTTTCTTGAAAGCCTATCTGCCCATTGTAGAAAAAAGAAAGGGAATTATTTTTGGAGAAAACGAAATCAAATGGCAGGAACTCCGTCGCGGAAGATATGTGGAATTCAACCTGATCCATGACCGTGGAACCCTGTTCGGATTAAAAACAAACGGAAGAACCGAAAGTATTCTTATGAGTCTTCCACCAAGAGCAAGATGGATATATAATTATCAGCCTTTGGCCGGAACTGCCGAGGATGAACTTTTGCAGGCGTGTTTGCATCCGAAGGAATGGCTGTAAATACAGATTTGCACATTAAAAATAAATATGTACATACAAAAACGATCCAGGATATTGCGTTCCAGCCCGGCGATAAGAAGTCTGGTGGCAGAAACACATTTGAGAAGTTCAGATTTCATCGCGCCGCTTTTCATTGATGAAGGAAAAAATATACATCAGGAAATCGCATCCATGCCTGGCTACTACAGAAATAGTCTGGATATAACCGTAAAAGAAATAAAGGATCTTTATGCGATGGGAATAAAATCCGTTCTACTTTTTGCAAAAGCAAAGGATGAAGTGAAAGATAATACCGGCAAGGAAGCCTGGAATAAAGACGGGCTCATGCAGAGAAGCATCCGTGAAATTAAAAATACGGTTCCTGAAATAGTATTAATGACCGATGTGGCACTGGATCCTTATTCGTCATATGGTCACGACGGAATTGTGAAAGATGGCGAAATTGTAAATGATGAAACCGTTGAAGCATTGGTTAAGATGAGTCTGAGTCATGCCGAGGCGGGAGCTGATTTTGTGGCGCCCAGTGATATGATGGATGGACGGATCGGCGCTATCCGAAATGCGTTTGAGCAAAATGGATTTACCAAAACAGGCATCATGGCCTACAGCGCAAAATATGCTTCCTGTTTTTATGGACCTTTTCGCGATGCATTGGATTCGGCACCGGGCTTCGGAGATAAGAAAACCTACCAGATGGACTTTGCCAACCGCGCAGAAGCAATTAAAGAAGCCTTGCAGGACGTGGAAGAAGGGGCAGATATTGTGATGGTGAAACCCGCACTCGCCTATCTCGATATTATTCGTGAAGTAAAAAATGCGGTACGGGTACCAGTTAGTGCCTATAATATTAGTGGTGAATATGCCATGATAAAGGCCGCGGCAAAAATGGGATGGCTTGACGAGAACAAAGCCATTCTTGAAACTTTAACGGCGATTAAAAGAGCCGGGGCAGATCTGATCGCAACCTATTTCGCTAAAGATGCGATTGCGTTGTTGAATAGCTGAGTACAAGTATGGAAGTGAGGGCACGAATTTCTTAATACTAAATTAAAAAAGGCTTAAAGCTTTTCGCTTTAAGCTTTAAGCTTTAAGCTTAAAAATGGATATAAATAAAAGCAGGGAATTGTTTCAAAGGGCGCAAAAAACTATACCGGGTGGAGTAAATTCTCCGGTGCGTGCATTTCGTAGTGTGGGTGGAACGCCGCTGTTCATCCGCAAGGCAAAGGGGAGCTATTTATATGACGCCGATGGAAACAAATACATAGACTATATCGCATCCTGGGGCCCGATGATACTCGGTCACGCTCATGAAGAAGTTGTTAGAGCCATCCAGGAAAGAGCCGCCTTATCCACTTCTTATGGAGCACCTACAGAACTTGAGATAGAAATGGCGGAATTGATAACCGGAATGGTTCCGAATGTTGACCTGATCCGCATGGTGAGCAGTGGCACGGAAGCCTGCATGACTGCAGTGCGCCTGGCACGGGGCTTTACAGGAAAAAATAAAATCATAAAATTCGATGGTCATTACCATGGCCATGCGGATGCATTCCTCGTCAAAGCCGGGAGTGGTCTTGCAACTCTACAAATACAGACCGTTCCTGGTATTACAGCCGGTGTTGCTCAGGATACGTTAACTGTGCCTTTTAATAATTTACCCGCCCTGGAAGAAATGGTGGAAAAATATCCAGGAGAAATTGCCGCCATCATTGTTGAACCTGTCGCCGGCAATATGGGATGTGTACCTCCGGAAAAAGGATTCCTCGAATCATTAAGAATCATTTGTGATAAAGAAAATATTATTTTGATTTTTGACGAAGTGATGACGGGCTTTCGCCTGGCTCCCGGTGGCGCACAGGAAAAACTGGGTATCCGGGCTGATCTGATCACATACGGAAAAGTTATTGGCGGTGGCATGCCCGTAGGTGCATTCGGAGGGCGAAAAGAAATTATGGAACATATTTCACCGCTTGGAAAAGTTTACCAGGCAGGTACTTTAAGCGGCAATCCCCTGGCAATGATTGCCGGAATCACCACATTAAAAATATTAAAAAACAATCCCTCCATCTATATTGACCTAGAGGAAAAAACCCGCTATCTGCATGCTGGTCTCGATGATGTGCTGAAGAAAAAAAATATTCCTTACGTGATCAACCGGTTCGGTTCTATGATCAGTATCCATTTTACCAGTCAACCAGTAAAAGATTTCGAAACTTCTTCCCTGTCCGATATGAAGAGGTTTAACGGGTTTTTTCATGGTATGCTCGAACAAGGTATCTATTTGCCTCCCTCGGCTTTTGAAAGCTGGTTCCTAAATAATGCAATTTCCACACGGGATCTTGACGAAACCATTGACGCGGCGGCAGGAGTGAATTTGGAAAATTGAGAAAAAGGGTTGGTCACTGCTAAACGTTCACATCCTGTATCAATACCGCACAGGTTCCCTGAAATGATTTCAGCTAAATGACTGATTAGTTGAAGCCTGTAAATCCGGCATTTTATTGGCCGTGAAAATTCGAAATTTTCATTGATCCATTCAATTGATTTATCATGTTCAGAACTTATTTCAAAACTGCCTGGCGTTTTTTGCTTAAAAACAAAACATTCAGCTTCATTAATGTATTCGGCCTGGCGGTGGGCACTTTGTGTTGCATGTATATCCTCGATGAAATTGTAGTTATGTGTAAAAGGGAAAATTAAATTTGCAAATGATATTTTGGAAATATGAAGTAAAGCTTTAGATCTGAGACCGGTTGGAGGCTTGACGAAAACAGGTTGCAATAAAATATTCCACATTGCCACACCGTCATTACCACATTCAATTTTGAATTATTACATTCTTACAATTCCACATTCACCACACCAGTTTTAGGCTTTGGGCTTTAGGCGTCAAGCTTTAAAAAGAAGTTCGCACGGTTTAAGTCCTGTGTGTTTTTTAAATGCGGTGGAGAAATGAGAGATGGAGGAATAGCCCAGCATAACGGAAACATCTGTCACGCTCAGGCCCTTTTCGTAAAGGAGATAGCGGGCGTGTTCCATCCGTTGGCCCTGGTAAAAATCAAAAATGGTTGTTCCGAAAAGCTCCTTGAATCCTTTTTTCAGATAACATTCATTGATGGCTACTTTACGACTGAGTTCGCGAATGGTAAGAGGTTCTCCGATATGTTCCAATAGTATTTCACGGGCCAGGTTAATTTTTTCCCGGTCGGCCCCATTCGAAAGGAATTTACACTGGAACGATTCTACTTCTTTTTCACCCAGCATACATTCCAGGCTGTAGAGTAACAGCATCTGGGTTTGTGCATTAATGAAAATATTTTCCAGACTGTCAGTATAATTATGATTTAGCATGCCTTCCAGCACTACACGTGTACGACTGCAAAGCGATAATATTTTCGAAAATGAAGAAGGATGTTTAAAATGAAGCACATTGTCTGAAAGGCTGCCAGCCTGCTGATCTGGTCGTACAAACTGGGAAAGATGAACAGCCGAAAAACGAAAACTCATTACATCCACGGTTTCTGTGCGGTCGGGACATAAACGGGAAGTATGAATGCGACAGGTGTCACAATCCTTTTCCTTCTGCCTGCAATAGGCATTCCCTGAAATACAAAACCGGAGTTCGAAATAATTTTCCTGGGGTTTTTCTCTCTGGTAATGGTATACCATCATTCCGGTATCTTCCAGGCTCCATTGAGGATTCTTTTCATACCGCCGGATCATATACTGAACCGAACCCGGAATCTGACGCTCCTTTTCATCCAAAAGCTGTAATTGCTCCTGCATGAAGGGCTGTTTGTAAGCTAACGTGAGAATATCAGGGGGCTGATGCATAAAACGTCGGCAAATTTAATCTCAAATTTCCATACGAACTGAATATTGTTGGTTAACCATTGAAATACCCGGGATAACCACCCTGTTTTTGAAGTAAAAAGACCCAAAAAAATAGTTTAAAAAAGAAGGGGTTCAACCCTGTTCTTAACCCTGTTTTCAGTAAATTTGCAAACCCGGTTATTTTACATCTAATAACCAGTTTTTCAATTAAATATGAACGAAAATATACAAGAGGTAACCGCTCCGATGGTCAACGGTTACGGAGCAGATAGTATTCAGGTTCTGGAGGGTTTGGAAGCGGTTAGAAAAAGGCCCGCGATGTATATCGGTGATGTGGGCGTAAAAGGTTTGCATCATCTTGTTTATGAGGTGGTGGATAATTCCATAGATGAGGCACTGGCCGGATACTGTAAAAATATCATTGTTGAAATCTACCCGGATAATTCTGTCAGCGTTGAGGATGACGGGCGTGGAATTCCAACTGGTATGAACACGAAGGAGAAAAAAAGTGCACTGGAATTGGTCATGACCATTCTCCATGCCGGTGGGAAATTTGATAAAAACACATATAAAGTTTCCGGTGGCTTACATGGCGTGGGTGTCAGCTGTGTGAATGCACTCAGCAGCGATCTTCATGTTACCGTGCAGCGGGAAGGAAAAATATTCGAGCAGGCATATAAAATCGGGATACCACAATATCCTGTACGCGAAATCGGCCTGAGTGAAAAAACTGGAACCCGTGTACATTTTCTTCCGGATGCATCCATATTTATCGAATCGGTCTATAAGAGGGACATTCTGGAAAGCCGGCTGAGGGAATTGTCTTTCCTGAACCGGGGCGTGAGAATAATAATCAATGATCTCCGTGAGCAGGACGAAGAGGGAAAGTTTTATACAAAAACTTTTTACAGCGAAGGGGGTATCACTGAATTCCTGGAAATGCTGGACAATAATGCAGGCAGGAGTCAGCTGATTCCCAAACCCATTTATGTATATGGTTTGGATCCGGCAAATAATGTGGCAGTAGAAGTTTCCCTTACGTATAACGACAGCTACAGCGAGCATGTTTACTCCTACGTTAACAATATCAATACCATTGAAGGAGGTACACATGTTGCCGGTTTCCGCCGGGCATTAACACGTGTATTTAAGAGCTATGGCGACAAACAAAATCATTTTGAAAAGGCGAAAGTGGAGATTGAAGGCGATGATTACCGGGAAGGATTGAGCGCCATCATATCTGTAAAAGTTCCCGAACCGCAATTTGAAGGCCAGACAAAAACCAAACTGGGTAACAATGAGGTCAGTGGCATCGTAGATACTACCGTTTCCAAAGTTTTAGAGGCTTATCTGGAAGAAAATCCACGGGAGGCGAAAAACATTATTCAGAAAGTAATTCTGGCCGCCCAGGCTCGTGCAGCAGCCCGTAAGGCCAGGGAACTGGTACAAAGGAAGAGTGTACTGAGCGGCGGTGGATTACCCGGTAAACTGGCAGATTGCTCTGAAAGGAGCCCGGAAAAATGTGAGCTTTACCTGGTGGAAGGGGATTCCGCAGGCGGAACGGCTAAACAAGGCCGTGACCGGAGTTTCCAGGCTATCCTTCCGCTCAGAGGTAAGATCCTGAATGTGGAAAAAGCCATGGAACACAGGATTTATGAAAACGAGGAAATCCGGAATATGTATACAGCCCTTGGAGTAACCGTTGGTACTGTGGAAGATCCCAAGGCTTTAAACCTGATTAAACTCAGGTATCATAAAGTGATCATCATGACGGATGCCGATGTGGACGGAAGTCATATCGCCACCCTGATTCTGACATTTATCTACCGTTATATGGCCGCGCTGGTTGAACAGGGCCATATTTATATCGCCCAGCCTCCTCTTTACCAGGTTAAAAAGGGGAAGGACAGTGCCTATGCCTGGACAGAGGATCAGCGCCGCCTGCAAATAGAGAGGCTTGGAAATGGTAAGGAAGACAGTGTAAGCGTGCAGCGATATAAGGGATTGGGTGAAATGAATGCCAGCCAGCTTTGGGAGACCACAATGGATCCGGCTACACGTACCCTCAAACAGGTCACTATTGAAAGCGCCGCTGAAGCAGACCGCATTTTCAGTATGCTGATGGGAGACGAAGTAGCACCCCGTCGGGAGTTCATCGAATCCCATGCAAAATATGCCCGACTTGACGTATAACAGGGTTAAAATCCCGTTTAAAATTAATTATCTACCTTTATCCCCCAGCCATAGGAGAATTCAGAACCTTTTAAAATTTAAGAAATGTCCACCGTAGTACTTACAGCTTATAATGTCAAGACGAAAGAGAAAAATGTTCCGATCATGGATGCGGTGATCAGTAAGACAGCCAAGGGTGCTTATATGGCTCAGGGCCATGATGGCAAAGGAAATAAACTCACTACTTTGCTTGGTGAGGCGAAAGCACTCGAAGCCATCAAAGCTGGTGTTGCCAAACAGAGCTGGTAGTTCCAATATCGATTTAAAAAATCCCTAACTCTGCGGATCAATATAGCGAATCGGAGATAAGTCGGTTTGGCTTAGACTCTCCCAAATACATTGGATTTACTCTTGGTATTTAAGTGAATCCTGTTCTCGTATCCCCTCGGTCCGGAACTATTCATATCCGTCGGATCACCGTAGCAAAGAAGAAGAATTCCTTGCCATAAAATCGACCTGGCATAAATATTTCTTAATAAGAATGAAATAAAATTCATGTTGAAGAAATAATACTGTCTCTGGTTGCAATTATTTTGCTCATGGGAAGAAGGATTCTCTATTTAGTTGGACTTTTATTTGCTGGTGTTTCCCCAAATATACTTTCTGCTCAACAAGCAGTGCCCTTTATACTTAACGGCAGCGCCATCGAGGAATCCTGTAATTGTTATCAACTGACTCCTGATCTTAAGCAACAAGCCGGATCTGTCTGGAATAAAAATCTGATCGACCTGACAGAATCTTTTAACTATGTTTTTAATATTTTTTTGGGATGTAAGGACTACGGCGCAGATGGAATTGCATTTGTACTGCAGCCCGTTGGGACTAAACTGGGGGGAAGCGGTTCAGGAATTGGCTTTCAGAACATTATTCCTTCTGTTGGAATCCCGATTGATACTTATCAAAATATCGAAAATAATGACCCTCCATACGACCATATCGGCATTTTTAAAAATGGAGATCTTAAAATTGGAACTGCCAACACACTGGTAAATCCTGTACAGGCACTTGTAGACAGCCCCAATATAGAAGATTGTAATTGGCATACCTTCCGGATTACCTGGGATGCCCAGACGATGACACTTTCTGCCAAAATCGATAGTGTACCCAGGGTACAGGTTCAATTAGACCTGGTGAAGGATATTTTCGGTGGCAACCCGCGGGTCTACTGGGGCTTCACATCTGCCACCGGAAACCAAAGCAACGTTCAAAAATTCTGCACATTTGTGAAAGCTGATTTTACAACGGCAGAAAACCAAAATTTCTGTGCCCCGGCAGATGTCGATTTTATAGACCGTTCCACTTCCACCGGAAATGAAGTGACCTGGTTTTGGGATTTTGGTGATGGTACAAAATTCAATGGAGAAAATCCTCCGCCTCATCATTATTCGCAACCAGGATCTTATCCGGTGAGCTTAAATCTCAAAACAAGCGATGGTTGTACCTCTGATACAGTTACGACAGATTTAGCAATTTATCAGACAGATGCAAAAACAGGCAATGATACTACTGTAATTTCCGGTCAGCCATTTCAGTTACACGCAAGTGGCGGAGAATATTACCAATGGACTCCCGCTGAATTTTTAAGCAACCCGACTATTGCCGATCCGGTAGCTACACTTAATGGTAACATGCAGTATATTCTAAAAGCCTATTTATCCGAGGGATGTCCGACATATGATACGATCAATATCAAAATATATAAAGAAGATCTCGGCGTTAGTGTTCCGAATGCTTTTTCACCGGATAACAATGGAATTAATGATCGTTTTCATCCGGTAATTACCAGTATAAGCAGCATTGATCATTTTGAGGTTTTTAACCGTTACGGACAAAAAGTTTATGATAGCCAGGGAATCGGACAGGGCTGGGACGGAACTTTTAATGGAAATCCTCAACCGGTAGGTACTTATATTTGGTTCATCAAAGGCCGGGATTACCTCGGTAACCCGCATAGTGCTAAAGGAACCGTTGTTTTAATCAGATAGGATTCTAGCAACTATTGTGTATTTTCGGATAACGCAGCGAAGCAGAGTTAATCCTTGCCTTAGCATTGATCCGGAGCTTAATTTCTGCATAATATCCATTTTAATTTCCTGTGAATTGAGCTGCCCTTTGATCAATGTTGCTGCTTATGAGAACAAGGATTTTCCTGGTTTACCTGCTGGTGTTTTCCGGTATGCTGCCTCTTTCGCTTACCGCGCAGGATGAAACGCCCTATATACTCAATGGTAGTGCAATGCAGGAATCCTGCAATTGTTATCAACTCACTTACGATCATTTGTGGCTGGCAGGATCAGTCTGGAATAAAAACCTGATCGACCTAAGCCAATCCTTCAATTATGTTTTTAATGTTTATCTGGGCTGTAAAGACCGGGATGGCGCAGATGGTATTGTATTTGTGCTGCAGCCGATTGGCACGAATCTGGGAACGGCCGGCCAGGGAATAGGATTTCAGGATGTAACCCCTTCAGTTGGAATTCCGATAGATACGTGGCAGAATTTTGATTTTAACGATCCGCCGTATGATCATGTCGGTATTTTTAAGAATGGTGATCTTCATGTGGGGAGTTCGAATACTTTGGCATATCCTGTTCAGGCAGTTGCCGATAATCCAAATATTGAAGATTGTCACTGGCATACTTTCAGAATAATCTGGGATGCTGCTGCAAAAATACTTTCTGCAGAAATAGATAATGTACCCCGGGTTCAAACCCATACAGACCTGATAAATGAAATTTTCGCGGGAAGATCACAGGTTTTCTGGGGATTCACTTCGGCAACCGGCGGACAAAGTAATGTTCAGAAATTCTGTACTGCCCTGAATGCCGATTTTGCCACTGCACCCGGCCAGAATTTCTGTGCACCTGCTGATATCAATTTCCTCGATCGTTCTACTTCTTTCGGAACAATTATAAACTGGTGGTGGGATCTTGGAGACGGAACCAAATTCAAAGGTCAGGTTCCGCCTGCCCATAGTTATTCCCAGCCAGGTTACTATACAATAAAATTAAATATCGAGGCAAATAACGGCTGTACTTCGGATACACTGAGGCGCATTATTACAATCGGGTCCATTCCTGTAGCAGATTTCAAAATCTCACCGCAGGTTATTTGTGCTAACTCGCCCGTTTCACTTTCAGATAATTCTTATGTCCAATACGGTACTGTTAATGAATGGGACTGGAATTTCAATAATGGTTCCGAGTACATTCAAACTGCCGACTCAAGTATCACCAAAACTTTTCCCGTAGAAAATCTGCAGATCGGCCTAGTCGTACATACTGTTGAAGGGTGTATTTCCCCACCGGTTTCAAAAACGATGAATGTTACTTTGAAGCCTGTCACCAGCATTTCGGTTCAGGATGCCTGTTATGGAGATCCGGTTCCACTGATTGCAGCCAGCCTTACACCTTCTATCCCCATCCGGCAATGGTATTGGATTACCGGCGACGGTAAAGAAGACAGCACCGCAAATGTCAATCACTATTATCCCGGAGGCGGAATATATACAGTAGGCGTATATGCGCTGAATGATGCCGGATGTTCTTCAGATACAGCTACCGCGCAACTCACCATTTACCAGACAAAAGCAAAACTCGGGAATGACACTATCGTTGCGTTTGGACAGCCGCTTCAACTACACGCGAGTGGAGGAGATTTTTATCAATGGATACCCGCCACTTGTCTGAACAATCCCAGTATCGCCGATCCGGTTACCATTCTCTATAATAATTTTCAATATATAGTGAAAGCCTATACCTCTTTTGGCTGTCCTACATTTGATACTATCCAAATCAAAGCATATAAGGGACCGGCATTATATGTTCCTAATGCCTTCACTCCGGATAATAATGGGATCAACGATCGTTTTCATCCCATAATTGTCGGAATGCAATCGATCGATTATTTCGAAGTATATAACCGGGTAGGACAAAAAGTTTTTAGCAGTCAGGGAGCAGGACCAGGATGGGATGGAAATTTTAACGGTCAACCACAACCTTTAGGAACATATGTCTGGCTTATTAAGGGCCGGGATTACCTGGGGAATATGCATAGCGAGAAAGGAACGGTTGTGCTGATCAGATAAACAAGTATGGAAGTATGGAAGAATGGAAGTATGAAAGAATGGAAGTGAATCTGGTCAACGGCCAGTGGTCAACGAAAGAAATCTCTAGATAAAATCTAAGTACTCATACTGCCTTCCCAGAATTTTAAGATCATCTGCCTGAAGCCATTTATTAATTACTGTCGCATAAACCCGTTTAAAATCGACATGCTGATTCAAATCCCCTTCTGTTAACTTGGAAAGATCCGGCATTTCATTCAGTATTCCTTTATTTTTTAATCCGCCGCTAATCATGAACATATTATTTGCTGTACCATGGTCAGTTCCCCCGCTACCGTTTTCACCCACCCTTCTTCCGAATTCTGAAAAACTCATTATTAAAACATCTTCAAAGCGGTGATTTGATTTCAGATCATCGGTAAAAGGCTTGATCGCTTCATTGAGATCGCTGAATAATTTTTCCTGTTTCGCCTGCTGACCGACATGCGTATCAAAACTTCCAAGGGATACATAATATACACGCGTATTGATATCTGATGAAATCAGAGAAGCAATTATTTTGAGATCTTTCCCTATTTCAGAATTCGGATATTCAGTAACAGATGGGCGCAGCTTGCTTTGTTGAAAAATATAATCTGCCCCGGAAACTGTTTCTGCCATCACTTTATATAAATACGAAACCGGATCTTCAGTTTGCTGCTGGGTGCCGGTATTTAGCATTTTCTTAAAAAATGGATCCTGGCTGGTATCGTATAATCGTTTCGGATCCCGAAGTGCAATGCCTTTCATGTGTTCACCACTTAATGCCAGGCTCAGCATATCGTCCATTTCTAAAACTTGTGTGGGCCTGGCGCAATCCAAACATTGGGCATCAAGATAACGGCCTAGCCATCCTGAATTCAAAACTTCATTGCTGTTGCTGGCTGTTTGCCAGATATCCATGCTTCGAAAATGAGAACGATCGGGATTCGGATAACCTACATTATTGAGAATTGCCAAATTCCCTTCATCATGTAAAGTTTTTAAATGGCTAAGAGAGGGGTGAATTCCCGCATCATCATTCAGCGCCAGTGTTTTCTCTTTTGAAATCGCGAGACTGGGCCTTTCACGGTAATAGATATCATTTCTGAAAGGGATCAAGGTATTGAGACCGTCATTACCACCACTCAGTTGCAATACAACCAAAACCTTATTTCCACCCAATATACAAGCGGATCCTTCAAATGCTTTTAGAAATTTCGGCAGCATCAACCCGCTTGTTGCGAGGGATCCAAGTGTTAAAAATTTTCTTCGATTGATCAGCATGATTTTAATTTTCTATTTAACACAACTGGTATTCCGGTGTGCCCATGAGCCGGATAGTAATGGATTGAATCCTTTTGTCCCGATTAGATTCATCAATATAATTCTGCAAATCATTTTCGTTCATTGGTATCGGTTTTTGCAGGAGCAGGTCACGGATAGCATCATAGACAGCGGGTTCCGTTGTTTCATTGAAATTTTTGATATAATCATCCCAAAGAATTTTTGCCTGGAATAACTGGGTACCGGGATTCCTGAGTTTTTTGATATTTTTTGCCAGGGCCTGATCCCGCATGCCCATCATTACATCATCATCATCTTTAGGTTTGGAAAGAATAGCATCAGACCTGAAAATGATTTGTGGAACCTGCATACGCAGCATGAGACTGGAGCTGTCAATCCAATGTTTTCCGCCAGGCCAGCCTGCTACATTCGGAGGAGAAAATAAAACCTGCCCAAGCAAACGCTCCAATACAATTTGTACAAGTGGATTTTGGATCTCCATGGGAAGCTGGCGGCGCATACCTACAAGCCATAATACCGGCGATTTAATCTGGCTGCCAATATTTTTTGGGTCATAAAACCAGGAAGAGGTGAAAATGCTGATCATCAGGGCACGGATGTCATAACCGTTTTCATAGAATTGCGAAGCCAAAACATTTATCTTTTCCTCATCTGCGATATCATTTATAAAAAACCGGTAGATTTTTCTTGTTATGAAAACGGCAGTTTGTTTTTGCGCCAGTAAAATTTCAAGAATATCTTCTCCGGTCAGGTTGCCCGTTTTCCCCAGGAAAGTTTTTATTCCATCATCATGCTGCCTGGGGCGAAAATCATATTCACCCTGAAAAGTCGTACCCCAGCCTGTAAAAGCACGCGCCGATTCCTTTACATCCGTTTCGGTGTAGAATCCACGGCCCATAGTAAACAACTCCATCAGTTCGCGGGCGAAATTTTCATTCGGGTGACCTTTTTTATTCTGGTTATTGTTCAGAAACTGGATCATAGAAGCCGTCTTACTCACATTCATTAGCAATTCCCTGAAATTACCCAACGCATGTTCGCGGATCACATTGAGCAGAGCCTGATCGTACAAAATATTAACGGTTTTGGTAGCAAAATGACCATGCCAGAACAGGGATATCTTTTCCCTTAGCTGGGCATCGCTCACCGTCATTTCATCCAGCCAGCGGATATTTAGTTTGGAAATATCCTGAACGGATTGTTTCCGTATCATCTGTCGCTCTTCCGGTTTGAGGGACAACATTTTACCCTGTGACATCGGCTGATTGACCATCTCCTTTATACCCGGATCAGCGACATCAAAAAATGCAGGTTTTTTTTCAGAAGCTTTTAGAATGGCATGAAACATCTTTTCCGGCTTTTGCCTGGAATGATCTTTAATCTGGTCTGAAGGCGGACCGAAGCCAGCCCGCCACCATAGATGTTGATTTTTAAGCTGATTATTGTTCATCGTCGTCTCTAGGATAGAATCCGGAGAGGAAGGTTTAAAAAGCGGAAACTTAAAGTGCAAAGCTTAAGGCCTTTTTGTTAAATCCCGGCTGACGTGATCGATACTTACTTCATTATTTGTCAGAAAAATTGAGATATTCCAGGCAAAGGGTCTGCATATAAATTACTTGGACGATACTTAGAGGATACTTAGAAAATACCCAAACGGCATACTGCCTGGAAAAACCTCTTTTTTTTATCAGAAATTTTATTTCCGGTATTGATATTCCGGCTTTAAGCCTTCAGCTTTACGCTTTAAGCTTAAGAAAGTATTATCTGTTGAGCTTTAAAATAGGAGTGCAACACTTCCGGCAGGGAAATAAAATCAGCCCCCTGATGATTCTCCAGCAGGCAGGCCAGTATCCTGGGGAGTGCGAGGGAACTGCCGTTCAGGGAATGCAATAATTGGGTTTTCCCGGATTCATCCTTAAACCGGATTTTCATACGATTGGTCTGAAAGCTTTCAAAATTACTTACAGAGCTTACTTCCAGCCATTTTTGCTGGGCCGCGCTGTAAACCTCAAAATCATAGGTAATTGCAGACGCAAAAGACATATCGCCGCCGCATAAACGCAGAATGCGGTATTGCAGGTTCAGCGATTGTAAAAGCTTTTCTACATGTAAAACCATTTCTTCCAGGGCGGCATAGCTTTTATCGGGATGAACGATTTGTACGATTTCTACTTTGTCGAACTGGTGAAGGCGATTTAGACCACGAACATCTTTTCCATAACTACCTGCTTCTCTTCTGAAACAAGGCGTATAGGCCGTCATCTTAACAGGTAACTCTTTTTCTTTCAGGAGCATATCCCGCCAAAGATTGGTGAGTGGCACTTCGGAAGTGGGTATCAGGAACAATTCATCTTCGTTGACAAAGTACATTTGCCCCTCTTTATCAGGCAACTGACCGGTTCCGAATGCGCTGGTTTCATTTACCATCAGGGGGGGCTGGTATTCCACAAATCCCGCAGCCGTATTATAATCCAGGAAATACTGTATCAGTGCCCTCTGCAATTTCGCACCCTTATTGATATATACCGGAAATCCTGCACCCGTAATTTTATTCCCGAGTTCGAAATCGATCAGGTTATATTTCTTTACAAGATCCCAGTGAGGAACTGCGCCATCTGGTAAATGCGGCTTCCTACCACCCTCTCTTACAACTATATTATCTTCCGGCGTTTTTCCAACCGGCACGTCCTTGTACGGCAGATTAGGGAGCGTTACTAATATCTGTTGCAATTGGGCATCTGCAGTTTCCAGCGCTTCCTGCAACGGACTGAGTCCGGATTTTATGAGCGCGACTTCCTGTTTTTTTTCTTCTGCTTTTATCTTTTCCCCCCTGGCCATCATTTGGCCGATTTCCTTTGAAATGGTATTTAAGCCTGCCTGGGCAGATTCTAGTTCTAACTGGAGTTTTTTTCTTTTTTCATCCAGTAATAAAATCGAGTCGATGGCAGCAGACGCGTCGAAATTCTTTACACGGAGTCGTTCTTTTACAAAATCCGGCTGTTGCCGGATCATGGCTATCTGTAGCATGACGGAAAATTTTCGCAAAGGTAACAGATGCAGAGGATAGAATCCCTGGCGGGTTATCTTTGCAATATGAATGTGAAAGATGATATCCAGAACAGATGGTGGGCGCTCGAAGAAAAATTAATGGTTCGATTTGGAAAAAAGCCGGATATGGAAGCTATTCTTTTTCTGATCGGGATACAGGAAGTAGGCGATTTCCAGACAAAATTTACCAAGGAACAAAAACAGGATCTGATGCATGTAGCCGTTTGCAGTCTGCTTTCACCCAGTGGCTATTATGAGCTGGAAATGGTGGATGAGGAAGGCTGGCCACATTACCGTCAGCTGAAAACATTACCGGTATTTAATTTTATTGAACAGGAAAACTTCATGAAGGATCATATTTTGCTTTATTTTGAAAACCAGGAACAGTACGAATAACAAATCTGTCTGAAGGAATATTCAAATCCTTCTATATTTGCATTTGTCAGAAACTTTAAAAAAAGAAAAATGAGTTTTCCAAATAATCTCCGATACACAAAAGATCATGAATGGGTTAAACAGGAAGAAGGTAATAATTTTATAGTAGGTATTACAGAATATGCCCAGCGGGAACTGGGAGATATTGTATATGTCGAAGTTGAAACCATTGGTAAATCAATGGAAGCAGGTGAAGTATTCGGAACCGTAGAAGCTGTTAAAACTGTTTCCGATCTTTTTCTTCCTGTCTCCGGCATTATCGTGGAGTTAAATCCCGAACTAGCAAATGCCCCGGACCTTGTGAATACCGATCCATATGGAAAAGGGTGGATGATCAAATTAACAGTAAAAGATCCTGCACAGGTGGCGAAATTATTGGATGCCGCTGCCTATGAATCCCTGGTTGGCTGAAAGCCATAATCATAAAGCATAAAGCCAGAATATAATTTTTTAAAAACTCGCCTTTTTGGGATTACCTGGAACATACAGTGAACAGGAACTGACCTCTGCTCTGAAAGCAAAGGATGAACAGGCTTTTTCTTATTTATATGATAACTATAGTGGTTCCCTTTACAGTATCATACTGCAGATCGTAAAATCTCCTGAGGTTGCCAGCGATGTCCTGCAGGAAGTTTTTGTAAACATTTGGCGCAAAATAGAATCATACGATCCCATTAAGGGAAGACTATTTACCTGGATGCTGAATATCAGCCGGAACGCCTCCATTGACATGCTCAGGTCGAAAAATTATCAGAACAGCCAGAAAAACCAGGAGATTACTGATAACGTATATGGAGACAGCCAGGTGACCCAAACCAGTATTGACAGTATCGGCCTCAGCAAATTCCTGGGAAAACTTCGACCTGAGCAACGTGTTTTAATAGAACTTGCCTATTTTAAAGGCTATACTCATGATGAAATCGCGCAGATAGAGGATATACCACTTGGAACGGTAAAGACCCGTATAAGAAATGCATTATTGCAATTAAGAGAATT
>Ga0209863_10000331_pt1 | contig 26502 bp, 24 predicted proteins | sample OrgsoiDNA2013046_FD_185796 | JGI IMG/M metagenome (GOLD analysis project Ga0209863, IMG submission 185796) | Permafrost soil microbial communities from the Arctic, to analyse light accelerated degradation of dissolved organic matter (DOM) -... | ecosystem: Environmental > Terrestrial > Soil >...
GATTGTTGGGATCGAATGGGACGGGATTGCCGGCCGGATCGAGGATGACCGTCGTGCCGTCGTCGGCGCAAACGTTGGCGGTCTGACCGGCGGCCGTGCATCGACCCCATGCGCCCTGATCGCCGTTGGCGGTCAGAGTGCGGCTCAAACGGGTGAATGCGGTGGCCGAAAGATGGCTGGTCGGGGTGAGCGGCCGATCGCCGCGCAGGATCGCCATCAGCATCCGGTTGTGCGTCTCGTCCGGGTAGGTGAAGACCGCGCTGCGGTCTTGCGCCAGCAGCTCGACCGGCGAGGCGCCGATCCCGGCCATCGCGGTGCTGGCTCCGACTAGCGACAGGTCCAGCGTCGATCCGTCCTTCTGATAGGTGGTCGAGAAGAAGCCGTTGAATGCCTGCGAAGGCGAGTGCTGCCGCCAGCCGTCTTCGGTGAAGAAGCGCCCCGCACCAAAGGCGCCCCAGTGCTCGCCGTGGCCGCCGGCGGTGAGCTCGACGATGCGACGACCGAACGATCCGAGCGACAGCTCGGCCTCCGAGCCGGGCGAGCTGAAGCCGGTCTTGGTCTCCATCGACAGCGCGCCGCCCAGGGTGTTGAGACCGAACAGCGGGTTCGAGCCCGGCATCAGATTCAGCGAGCGGATCGCGTCGGGCGGCAGCAGATCCCAGTTCACGATGTCGCCGAACGGCTCGTTGAGGCGGACGCCGTTCAGGAACACCGACAAACCCTCGGAGGCGCCCAGGATCGGGGAGGCGACGAACCCCCGATATTGCAGATCGGCCTCTAGCGGATTGTCCTGCACCTGATTGATCGTCACGCTGCCGAGCGACTCGTTCATGTACTCGGAGATATCGAGATTGTGGTGCGCGTCGATGGATTCGCCGGTCGCGGTCTGGACGTTCGCGGCCACCCGATCGCTCGGCAACAACGAACCATGCAGCGGCGTCGCGGCGACCACGACCGTCTGGTGCGTCGGATCGGCCGGCGGGGCGTCGGCCGGCGTCGCGCCTGCTCCGGTCGACGGGGTCTCCGGTGTCGGCGCGCCTGCCGTCGACTCGTTCGAATTTTCGGCGGCGCGCGCGGTGGTCGTCAGGAGGACGCCGAGCCAAATGCCGGCGCAGATGGAGGACCAACGCACGCGGTGAAGTCACCGCAACGCCAGGGGTCCGTCAAGCCATAACCGTGTCCTACTTTCGCGGTCTAGCGACGATGAGGAGCAGGTCGGGCACGGCGTAGCCGCCGGGAAGGTCGAGGTGCGTTGTTCCGACGTCGAGGGCGAGCTGCGTCGAGGGCCCGCCGTCGAGGAGGATCGCCGAGTCGAAACCGCCCTCGGCCAGACGCGCCGCCAGCTCGTTGGCGTCGATGGGTGCGTCGACGACGACCAACGTCAGGGCGTCTCCGCCGCGCTCGAGCGCGACGGCCGTGCGGCGCGCCCGCTGCGGCTTGAGCTTGAGCGGCTGTCCGTGGACCAGGAGTCGCGGACCTACCTGGATCGCGCCTAGCGCCGGGTCTCGGGGATCGAGATCGTGCGTGTGCACGATCCGCGCGCCCGCCGCGTCGAGCAGCAACACGCCCCAGTCGACGTTTCGGCGCAGCGGCGCGCGCTCCCGCGCTTGCGCGATCCGCAGGCCGAGCGGCGCGCCGCGCTCGTCGAAGAAGCCGCCGTTCACCGCGGCGACCGCGCGACGCCGGCGACGGAGATCCGCGGCGGTCTCAGCGAGCGGCGGGCTTCCGGTCCCCACCACCACCTCCGCGCTGAAGCGGTCGAAGCGAAATCGAAACAACAGGATGGGGGTGACGCCGTCGCTGGCGAGCAGCGTGGCCCGCGCCGCGCCAGGTCCCATCTCTTGCCACGCGATCGGCTTCTGCGCGGCGGCGGCCGGCGCTGCCGGTGTCGGCGGCGCGGCGGCGGCGGGGCTCGCTGCGACAAGGAGCAGCGCGGGGAGCCGCCCTCCGAGAAGTCGGCGCCGCAACGGGGGAGGGGACACGCACGCGATGTTATGCCGGCCGCGGGAGGATCGAGCCATCCCGATCAGACGGGACCGAGGCCACCAGCGGCACCTGCGCCAACGGACTCTAGCGTCTCGGTCTGACCGACGGGGCCCGCAGAGGCCCAATTGGCGCGACCGTCGTGTAGCCTCGGGGCGTGGCGGATGACACCCATCTAGCGCAACCCGCACAACACTTCACGCCGCCGGCAACCTCCGGGTCGCAGGACGCCGTCCCGGAGATTCCCGCCGAGGAGGAGCGGCTGCTCGCTCGCGTGCTCGCCAGCCTGCCCGCGCACGCGGCGGCGGCGCCTCGTCCCGGGGCCGGCCCGATGGGCGTCGCGGTCGCCGCGACCTCCGCCTACCGGCGCGGGTACGTCGACGAGATGGTCGCCCTGCGCGACGAGATCGGCGAGGCGCGCCTGGAAGACGTCCCCCAGCTGGTGGCGCAGATGGAGCGGCTGCAGGGGGTGGCGCTGACGCGCGCCGATCTGCAAACGATCCTGGTGGACCCGGCCGCGCCCTATTTCGGCCACCTGCGCCTGCGCGAAGAGGTGCGCGGCCGCGGCGCCGTCGAGCGCGATGTCCTGATCGGCCGCGCCACCTTCGTCGACGCGCCGAATCGGATCAACGTCGTCGACTGGCGGCACGCGCCGGTCAGCCAGCTCTTCTACCGCTACGCCGAGGGGAGCGACTACGAAGAGACGTTCGGCGATCGCGACGTCGAAGGCGAGATCGTCGTCCGCCGGATCCTCACCATCGACGGCGGGATGCTTCGGCGCGTCGCCTGCCCGCAGGGGGTCTGGGAGCGACGGACCGTCGGCACCGCCGTTGGTCCCGAGGGCCCGGGCGCCGTCTGGGAGCGGACCGATCTACCAACTTACGAGCTCGCCGGTGGCGAGCAGACGGCGACGCGCCCCGAGCGCGTCGTGGCTCCGCGGGTCGCGCGCGGAAAGCTGGGCGCGGCCCCCGCCGGCCGCCAGGTCCTGGACCGCCACCTCCCCGAGATCGCCGCGCTCATCGACCCGCGCCAGTTCGATATCATCACGGCGCGCGACGCCGGCGTGGTGGTCATCCAGGGCGGCGCCGGCAGCGGAAAGACGACCGTCGGCCTCCACCGTCTCGCCTACCTGGCCTACACCTACCCGGACCGGTTCCCGCCGCGGCGCCTGGCGGTCGTCACCCACGGCGTTGCGCTGGCGGCGTACATCGGCCAGGTGCTCCCGTCGCTGGGGATCGAGGGCGTGCGCGTGGTGACCTTCGGCGAGCTGGCCGAGCGCGAGCTGCGCGCGGAGATCCCCTGGCTGCGCGCCGACATCGTCAATGATGTCGTTCCGGCGGTGACGCGCGTGAAGAGCCATCCGGCGCTGCTGCACGAGCTGGAGCGACTGGCTGCAAAAAATCGCGCCAGGCGCAACTCGCGCGCGGTCGTCGAGCTGTGGGCCGATCTGCTCACGGATAAACCGCGCCTGATGGCGCTGCTGCGGGGCGCCGCGGAGATGCCGGTCTCGGAGCGCGACATCGTCGAGGCGCACGGGATCATGGCCGACCGGGTGGCGGCGATCGTCGCGCGCGATCCGCGCGAGGGGACCGGCGCGCGAGACAAGGCGGACGGCAAGGGGCGGGGCAAGAGGCGCGCCCGCGACGGCGCGCGCGGATCCGCGCCGCCGCCCGACATGCACTGGACGGCGATGGGGCTCGAGCACAAGGGCGGGCAACGCACGGTCGACAGCGATCTGCCCGAGGGGATCCGGCGCGTCGAGGGCGGCGACGTCGATCCCAACGACGATGCCGAGGACGATCAGAACATCCGGGGCGAGACCGGCATCGACGGGTTGCGCACCGAGGACGATCTGCCGCTGCTGGATCTGGACGACGTCGCGATCCTGCTGCGCGCGAACCAGCTTCTGCGCGGCGTGAAGAAACCGTTCGCGCACCTGTTCGTCGACGAGGCGCAGGACCTGTCGCCCATGAAGCTGTCGGTGCTGATCGGGCGCACCCCCAAGCCGTCGATCACCTTGGCGGGCGACACGTCGCAGCGGCTGTTTCTCGATAACGGCTTCGGCGATTGGCGGGCGGTGCTCGGGCATCTGGCGCTGGCGCACGTCGCGATCGAGCCGCTGCGCATCGCCTATCGGTCGACGCGCGAGATCCTGGCGGTGGCGCGGGCGGCGATGGGGCCGCTCGCGGATCCGGATCCGCCCGAAGCGCCGCGCAGCGGGGCGCCCGTCGAGGCGTTTCGTTTCCCGGCGGCGGGCGCGGCGGTGGCGTTCCTGGCGGAAGCGCTACGGGATCTGGCGGCGCGGGAGCCGCGCGCGACGGTGGCGCTGCTGGCCCGCCACCCCGAGCAGGCCGACCGGTACTACGAGGGGCTGCGGCGCGCCGAGGTCCCGGCTTTGCGCCGCGTGCGCGCGCAGGAGTTCGCGTTCCGCCCCGGCGTCGAGGTCACCGACGTCCGCCAGGTCAAGGGCCTGGAGTTCGACTACGTCGTGATGCTCGACGTGAACGCCAGCAGCTACGGCCGCGACGACGAATCCCGCCACCTCTTCCACATCGGCGTGACCCGCGCCGCGCACCAGCTGTGGCTGGTGGTGACGGGCGAGGCCAGCGCCCTGGTGCCGGAGGGGTTGGTCCGCGGGTGACGGAGCGCCGCCCAATGGCGCGGCCGCCGTCCGCGCCACCCGCCCGGCTCAGGGCACGATGATCGGCGGGATCGGCATGTCGTAGACGTTTTGCACGCAGGACGCCAGGTCGAAGAAGATGAACTCCAGCGCCAGCTCTTGCGGCGACTTGGTGGTCGACGTGCACCCGCCCGGGAACGGGGTCTCGGGGTGCGAGCTGTCGCCCGAGGCGGCGCTCACGTGGATGTCGGTGAAGACCACCCGACCGCACTGATTGGCGGCCGCCGCCTCGACCGGCGTGTTGAAGTCCATGTACTGCACCGACGCCGTCGGGCTGCTGGTGTAGATCCATTGCTGAGACGCGGGCGGATAGGCGGCGCTCACCGAGTGTTGCGCCATCACGATCGGGATCTGACCCTTGGTCGTCGAGGCCTTCACGGTCATCAGCCAATCCGAAAACGTCGCCCCCTTGGCAAAGCTGGTGTCGACGAGGCCGGTGACGTCGCCGAGGTCGGTACCCACGCCGATCCAGTCCGCCGTCGCGGGCCAGGGCGGCAGCCCCTTGCTGATCCAGTCGAAGTGCAGGTGGTCGTCGAAGATGCGGCCGCCGCGATCGGCGAACTGCTTGACGTTCGCCAGGTAAGGCGTCTTGGAGTCGGTGAACTGGGAGCCCTCGCAGCCGAGGATCATGATGTCGTAGTTGGCGAGCTTGGTGGGGCTCCCCCACAGCGTCGCGGCGCTGGCGAACTGCGCGCCCGAGGCCAGCGAGTTCGCGCCAGCCCCGCTGTTGGCGGGCCCCGACGCCAGGTCGCCGCCCCAGTACATGTGCACCCGGCCGCCGCCGGCGTCGTTGGTGAACTCCGAATCGGAGATCCCGATCTTGCGCAGCAGGCACTCGATCGCGTCGGAATGTCCGGTCGTGAACGCGATCTGCGGCAGGTGCCCTTCGGACTGGTTGCGCGGCAAGCGGGAGAGCTCGACGTCGGTGATCATGGTGTCGGTGCAGCGGGCGATGTTCGGGATGGTCACCTCGCGGCGCCACTTGCCGACCTGGATCACCATCGGGATGTTGCTGCCGACCGGCGGGTTGTCCATGGTGAAGTGCCCGGTGGAGTCGGTCAGCGCCGACGCGATCGGTTGTCCCGACGCCGTCCCGTCGCACTTCTGGCAGGAGAGCCCTTCCGGCACCGCATCGAGCGCCTTGTTCGGGATGTACACCGCGACGTTGTATAGCGGCACGTCGCCGGCCGGGTCGTAGATGTAGCCGCTCAGGGTGGTCTTGGGCCCTTCCAGCTCGCCGCAAGCGGGGACGGTGCAAGAGCTCGCCATGCACAGCGTCTGCTGGCACTCGAGGTTGTTGCAGTTGCCGGTGTGGATCGGCCCGGTGCCGCCGGAGCCGGTCGAGCCGCCGCCCGACGAGATCGAGGTGCCGCCGGTTCCCGACGGGGATCCGCCCTGGCCTCCCGAGCTGGCCGGGTTCGGCTTGACGCCCGCGCAGCCGGCCCCGATTGCGAGCGAGAGCACCAGAGTCGCGACACGGCGGAGAGTCATCACTCCATACGTGTCCGGACCCGAATCCAGCGGCTCCTGCCGGCCGCAAACGGCCGCGGCTGGCCACACCCGACATGTAGGCACCGGCGGTTCAATTGTCGGGCGACTGCGAGCCGCCGGGCGACCGCGGGAGCCGCCGCGGTTCAATCTCGACTTTCCGACCACCTACCTCCGCAACGTCGGCTCCACCTGTAGCGTCTGCTTTTTCAGGTCGCGCAAGATCGTCATCGTGGCGCCGACGCCCGCTTGCTCTTCGGTGAGCATGCGGTGAAGGTCGTCGATACCGGCGATCGGTTTGTCGCCGTAGGCGACGATCAGATCGCCAGCCAAGAGGCCGGCGCGGGCAGCGGGGCTGTCCGGTTCCACGGTCACCACGAACACCGCGCTTTCGGTGGGTAGGCCGTGAAAGCGCACCACCCGCCTGTGCAGCGGCACGTTCTGACCGGCGACGCCCAGGTAGGAACGCCGGATGCGCCCTTCGTGGATCAGCTTGCCCATCACGAACCCGGCGGTGTTCGCGGCGATGGCGAAGCAGATCCCTTGCGCCGGCAAGATCATGGCCGTGTTCACGCCGATGACCTGCCCCCGCGAATCGACCAACGGGCCGCCGGAGTTGCCGGGGTTCAACGCCGTGTCGGTCTGGATGACGTCGTCGACCAGGTGACCGGTCTTGGTGCGCAGCGAGCGACCCAGCGCGCTCACCACGCCCGCCGTGACGGTGCAATCGAACCCGTACGGGTTGCCCACGGCGATGGCCAGCTGGCCCACCCGCAGCGCCGACGAGTCGGCGAAGGTGAGCGCAACCAGGTTGGGCGCGTCGATGCGCACCAGGGCGATGTCCGTCTCCGGATCGTCGCCGACCAGATTCGCGGGGACGCGCTGCCCATCCTGAAAGATGGCGTTGATGCGCTTGGCGCCGCTGACCACGTGGCTGTTGGTCAGCACGTATCCATCGGGCGTCATCACGAACCCCGAACCGCTTCCGGAGGTCGGGCCGCGCGGTCGCCGCGGTCCCCGTTCCGGTCCCGGTGGTGCGGGCTCGGGCCCCTGAACCTCGATCTTCACGACCGAGGGGCTCACCTGTTCTGCCACCGCCGTCACCGTCTGTGAGTAGGCGTCCAGCAATTCGCGATCGTCGATCCGCGAGAGCGACTGGTTCATCTGGGCCTCCTTTCGCCGAGGCCATCAGCTCCCGGCGGGTTATCTCCGTGGGCGCAGTGCCTCACGGACCATGTTCCGCGACTGTAAGCGCCGACGAACCAGCGTCAACCGCGCGCGAGCGGGACGTGGCGACGAACCAGCGTCAACCGCGCGCGGGGGGGCCGCTGCGTTTAGGGCGTGGCGGGTCTGGGCGCGGCGGGTGGCGGCGTTCTTGCCATCGTGGGCGTCACCACCGGCTGCGTCATGGCGTCGGCGTTCCGCGCGATGTGCCTGCCGTGGAATCCGACGGTCAAGATCGCGATCAGGGCGGCGACCACGACAACCGCGACCGCGATGATCGCCGTCCGCTTGCCGTTGCTCATCTCGTCGAGCCTCTGGCTCTTACTCATTGCCCGCGAGTCGTTCATGGATCGAAGCTAGCCACGGATCGCGCCGTAGCAACGGGTGCGTTCCAGCGACGCCTGAGCTCGGCCTCACGTCTTCGAGAATCTGCCGCGCGGCAGCGGGGTCCGGCGCGCCAGCGGCGTCTTGCGCATGAGCGTCTTCCCCGGCTGGAGCGCCGCCCGCCAGAGCGCCGACGTTCTCGGCCACCCGCCAAGGCCATTCTGCGTTCTGGCCCTCGATTCGGGCCGATTCTCAGGCGTCCCGTGCCGCTCGGGCTTGTTGGCGCGCGCCCGCTCGGCGGGCAGCGGCGGGGGCCTCATCAGGCGCGCGAAGAGGACGGCCAGCTCGCAGGTGATCGCCAGGGTCGGCTCGATCGTCCGCGACAGCAGCGCCTGCGCGAAATCGTCGGCCGGAACCGGAGACGACAGGACCATCTTGAAGCCGGGACAATGGACGAGGTAGCAGTCGCCCCGGCTGACGATAGCTGGACCGGACGTCACCCGGACCCCCTCCAGCTTCGCCAGCGCTCGAGCCAGATCCACGAGCGGGGCGTCTCCGAGGGAGATGTGCAGACTCAACATCCCGCCGGTCGCGCCAGCGCCAGCGCCAGCGCGAGCGCGAGCGCCGTTGCCCTCGCCCGCGACCGCGAAAGGGTGGCCGGCCATCGTCCGCTGCGAGAGATCATTCGTCGGGTCCATGGCCCATGCACTATACGCATGTTCAGGTGGCGGTCAAATATCCCGCTTTTAGGGATCGGCGCGGCGGGCGCGATGGTCAGGTCGGCAGCGGCGCCAGATCCGGCTCGACCCATCGCTTGCGGGCGCGCGCCGACATCAGGACCTCGCGCGAGTAGAAGCGGAGCAGGAAATCCGGCTGCGCGAGCGTGCTTGCGAGCAGCGCCTCGACGCGGCTGTCGAAGGGCATCTCGCTGGGGCAGGCGGCCAGGAACTGCGCGACGAGCCACAGGTAGGCCTGCGTGATCGTCTCGTGGTAACCGCGCGTCGCCGAGGGGCCGATCCCGTGCGCCAGGTTGAGACGTTTGATGCCGGTCCGCACACGCTTGAGCGCCGCCTCGGGAACCAGATGGTGGATGTGCCAGGCGCCAATCCGCAGATGGGCGAGGTGCGTCCACTCGCGGGCGGGGATCTTGGTGGCGGCGAACCGCTCCGCGAAAGCGTCGAGATCGGAAGCATCCGGCACCACGATCGCAAGATACCTTTCCAGGTCGGGCAGGAGGTGAAGGTGCCGATCGTCCATTGACTACGTGATGCCTGAAGGCGGACGGAATGATCAAGGAAAAGAATTGCAGAGGCGCGAAGTTCGCGTTGCCGCGTCCGAAAATCTGTCAGGCCGCTCACACGCTACAGAAGCATCCGTGATCAATTCCCCGTTTCACGGCTGAGATTCCGCGTTCCGCCGCCGAATCGATATACCGCGCCAGCGCCCGTTCTCCCAAGATTGCTGCCGCGAACGCCCGCGCATAGGCTCTCGTCGCCGTGCGGGTCGAGGTGCTCTATTTTGCGATCTTACGCGAGCGGGCGAGCCGCGATCGTGAAACGCTCGAGCTGCCGCCCGGTGCCTTCGTGCGCGAGGCACGCGCGGCGATCGCAGCGCGCCATCCGGAAATCGCCGCGCTGCTGCCGCGGGTACAGACCGCCGTCAACCGGATGGTCGTCGGTGACGATCACGCGCTCGGCGAGGGGGATGAGCTGGCGTTCCTTCCGCCGGTCGCCGGCGGATCGGCGCGCTGACCCGACGCTCACCCGCCGACAGCCCGCATCGACACGTCCTGCGCGGTCGCTTCCGTGCAACCCTTCCAGACGCGACCGTCGGGCTTGAGGTCCCAGGCCCGGGCCACGGCCGCGGCGATGGCGCGCGCATCGCCCGCCTCGGCCGCCAAGCGGGCGCTGGCCCCGTCGTTCTTGGACAGACACGGTCGCACGAACCCGTCCGCGGCGACGCGCAGGCGATCGCACCCTTCGCAGAACGTCTCGCTGGTTCCCGAGATGAAGCCGATCCGCAGCCCCGGATCGTGGCGAGAAGGTAGGTAACGGGCCGGACCGCGGTTTGGATCGGTCGCGAGCGTTGCGGTCGGGTCGAGGAGCGCGGCCAGCGCCTCGCGCATCTCGCGGACGGTGACGAGGTGATCGGGGACCAGGCGCGCCCCCTCTCCCACCGCCATCACTTCGAGGAATCGGGGCAGGATCCCCCGCGCCCAGGCGAAGCGCACGAGCGCTTCCAGCTCGTCGTCGTTCTCGCCGCGGAGGACGACGCAGTTGAGCTTCACCTCGTCGAACCGCGCGGCCACCGCGGCGTCGATCCCGGCCCGCACCTCCGCGAGCCGACCACCGCGCGTGAGGCGGGCGAATCGATCGGCGTCCAGGGAATCGAGCGAGACGGTGACGCGGTGAAGGCCGGCCGCGCGCAGCGCCTCGGCCCGCGCGGCGAGGCGGGTGGCGTTGGTGGTGAGCGCGATGTCCTCGAAGCCGAGCCGCGCGGCGTGGGCGACGATCTCTTCGAGCGCGCGGGTGAGCAGGGGCTCGCCACCGGTGAAGCGGACGCGGCGCACGCCGGCCTCGGCCAGCCCCTCGAGCATGGAACGCCAACCCGATTCGTCGAGGCGGGAGTCGAGGTATCCGTCCTGGCGCGACGGCCGGCAATAGACGCAAGCGAGATCGCAGCGATCGGTCAACGACACGCGCACGCTGCCAGGCGACGTCACGGCGGCGGTTGCGGTCGCGGTCCAGAGCGGCAGCTTCTTCGTGGCTTCCATGATGACAGACCTCTCAATATAGCGGCACCCGTCGGAGGCGCTGTAACATGTTTGCGCAAATGCCTCGGAAGCCCGCGCGCGAAGCCAAACGGTTGCCCCATTGGAACGATCGGGGCGAAGCGCGGATGGTCGACGTGGCCGGCAAGCCCGCGACGGTCCGCGTGGCGGTCGCTTCGGCGCTGATCCGGATGGGCGCGGAGACGGCGGAACGGCTCGCCGCCGGCACGGTGCCCAAGGGGGACGTGATGGCGGTGGCGCGGATCGCGGGGATCGCCGCCGCCAAGCGCACCGACGAGCTCATCCCCCTGTGCCACCGCGTGGCGTTGACCAGCGTGGAGGTCGACCTTCACCTCGACCGCGGACGCTCCGCCGTCGAGGTAACCGCCACCGCCCGCGCCTTCGATCGCACGGGCGTCGAGATGGAGGCGCTGGTCGCCGCCAGCGTCGCGTCGCTGACCCTCTACGACATGCTCAAGGGGATCGACCGGGCGATCGTCATCACCGACGTCGGCCTGGTGGAAAAGACCGGTGGCCACTCTGGGACCTGGCGACGAAAGGGCGGGCCGTGAACCGCGCCGACCTGCGGAGCACGCCCGTTTCGGTCGACGAGCTGTTGGCCAAGGTTCGGCATCCGGGTGCGGGCGCGGTGGCGCTGTTTCTGGGCACCGTGCGCGACCAGAACGACGGTCACGCGGTCACCGAGCTCGAGTACGAGGCCTACGGCCCGATGGCGCTGGCCGAGATGGAGCGAATCGTGCGTGAAACCGAGCAGGTCATCGCCGGCGCGCGCTGCGCGATCGTCCACCGTACCGGCGCGCTGCAGGTCGGCGACATCGCCGTGGCGTGCGCGGCCAGCGCGCCCCACCGAGCCGAGGCGTTCGCGGCCTGCCGGCGGCTCATCGACGAAGTGAAGGCACACGTTCCGATCTGGAAGCGTGAGCATGGCCCGGACGGTCCCACCTGGATCGGGTGGCAGGACGCCCGCTGCGGCGATCAACACGGATCAGAGGCGCAGGGCGGTGACGAGGAGCTTCGCTCCGCTGATCAAGAGAACCACGGCGTGCACCCGACGGAGCGCCAGCGGTCGTAGCCGGTTGACGCCGAGCCAAGATCCAACGAGCCCGCCGGCGACGGCAATCGTGGCGAGCAGGGGAGCCTGGGGGGGGAGGCTGGGCAGGGAGGTGAGCTGCCCGAGGAGGCCGAGCACCGAGTTCACCAGGATGAAGACGGCCGCGGCGCCGCCGGTCCGGCGCGGCTCCTCCCATCCGCTCAAGATGAGGAGAGGCGACAGGAAGATCCCACCGCCGATCCCGGTCAAGCCGGCGAGGAACCCGAGCGCGCTCCCGATCGCGACCAGCCATGCGGATCGCGGCGGCGTTCTGACGACCGGACCCCTCGGTCGGAGCCAGAGGAAAAAGGCCGCCACCAGGAGCGCGGCCCCGAGAATCAGGAGGTAGCTCCCGGGCGGCAGCTTGATGCGACCGCCGATGAACGCCGCGGGGATCGATCCGAGACAGAGTGGGCGTAGGAGGTGCCAGGGGACGGCCCGCGCGCGAACGAAACGCACAGACCCGATCGTCGCCACCGCGATGTTCATGACCAGCGCGGTCGGCCGCATGATCGCGGGGGCCACCGCGAAGAGGGCCATGATCGCCAGGTAGGCCGACGCGCCCGCGTGCCCTCCGGAGGAATAGAGCAGCGCGGCCGCGAGGACCAGGGCGCAGAGGGTTGCGAATTCGGGGATCGACGCCGGCACGTTTACACGTCACCGAAGCGCAGCACGTCGACCTCCGCTCCGGCGGCAAGATCCTCCGCGTCGAGCGGGATCAGCACCAGCGCGGTCGCCCAGCCGGTGCTGGTGGTGGCGCCCGAGGCCTGGTTGGAAAGCGGCACCGCGATCAGCTCGCGCCCTCGCCGCTCCAGCGTCGCGCGGGCGAGCTCGAGGCGTCCCGCCCTGTGGTGGAAGCCGCCGCCCAGGCGCGCGGGAACGAGCAAGGGGATCGGCGCCGCATCGCCTTGCAGCGCGCGCAGCAGCGGCGCCGCGAACAGCATGAAGGTCGTGAGCGCGCTGGCCGGGTTGCCGGGCAGACCGAGCACGCGGGTGATCTTGCCGGCTACCTCCCGCCGTCCGAACGTCAGCGGCTTGCCGGGCTTGATCGCGACCTTGTAGAAATCGAGCGCGACGCCCACCCGCTCCAGCGCCGGCCGCACCAGGTCGTGGTCGCCGACGCTGACGCCGCCGACCGTGAGCACCAGATCGGCGCCGGCCAGGGCGCCTTCCAGCGCGGCGGCGGTGGCGTCGAGATCGTCGCCGATCGACGGCAGGATCCGGGGCTCGCCGCCCACCTGCCGGACCAGCGCGGCCAGCGCGACGCCGTTCGACTCGGGGATCGAAGCGGGACCGCCGGATGATCCCGGCGCGCGCAGCTCGTCGCCGGTGCAGACGATCGCGACCGACGGGCGGCGTGCGACGACGAGCGCGCCCCGGTCGAGCGAGGCCGAGAGCGAGAGATGACCGGGCAGGAGGCGGGTCCCTTCGGCGAGCGCTTCCTGGCCCGGACGGATGTCTTCGCCGGCGGACCGCACGTGTGCGCCGGGTCTCGGGCGCGCCACCAAGTTGATCTGGTCGCCGTCCCGCGTGACGTCCTCTTGCATGACCACGGTGTCGGCGCCCTGGGGGAGAGTGGCCCCGGTGAAGATGCGGCAAGCCTCGCCAGGCGCGAGCGAGGGCGCGGCCCGTCCGGCGCGACTTTCATCGGGTCCGACCCGCAACCGAAACGGACCGCCGCCCACCAGATCGGCGACGCGCATTGCGTATCCGTCCATCGCGCTGTGATCGAAGGGGGGCAGCGGGTGTGTCGCGACGATCCGCTCCGCCAGCACACGCCCGGCGGCCTCCGCGAGCGGAATCGATTCCTGTCCCAGCCGCGAGGCGCCGGTCAGGATCCGCGCGCGGGCTTCCTCGAAGGTCAGCATCGGCGTTCGTCTCCGCTACCGATGATCCCCGCGTCCGCCCGCGACGGCCACCGCGTGGGGCAACAGGGGCGCCAGGATCTGCTCGACCGCCAGCGCCAGCGCGCGTGGGCTCCCCGGAAGGGCGACCACGATCTTGCCCGCCAACGTGCCGGCCAGCGCGCGCGACAGGATCGCCCGCGGCCCGACGTCGTCCCAGGAGAGGCGCCTGAACGCTTCGCCGAATCCGTCGAGCCGGCGATCGAGGAGCCCGTCGATCGCTTCGTGGGTCTGATCGCGCGGCGAGATGCCGGTGCCGCCGGTGGTCACGACGGCGTCGATCCCCGGATCGGCGCAGAGCGCCTTCACGGCGGCGCGGACCGAATCGACGCCGTCGGGAATGATGGCGTGGGTGGCCAAGCGGAAGCCGGCCGCCGCCAGCAACCGGCGCAGCTCGGGGCCCCCTTTGTCATCGTCGGCGGTGCGGGTGTCGCTGATCGTCAGCGTCGCGATGCGGGGGCTGCTCGGCGCGCTCGGCCTATTCGGCTCATTCGGACCCACGGGCGGCATCGCGCGCAGAGTCTACCCGAGCGAGAAGTTACGGTCTTTGATCGCGCTCGGGCAGGTGGGCGGGCAGGTCCACCCGGAAGGTCGTCCCGGCCGGGCTGGTCTCGAACCCGATCGCGCCGCCCATCGAGGTCACGATCTCGCGGCAGATGTAGAGGCCGAGCCCGGTTCCCTCATCGACGTTCTTCGAGGTGAAGAACGGTTCGAACACGTGCTCCGCGACGTCCGCGGGGATGCCGGTCCCTCGATCGGCCACCGTGATCCGCACGTGGGATCCGGTGCTCTCGGCGACGATCGAGAGCCGCCCCCCATCGGCGCTGGCGTCGACGCCGTTTTGGAGCAGGTTCAGCATCACCTGTCCGAGGCGACCCGGCGAGCCCTTGATCGCCGGCAACCCCGGCAGCGACAGATCGAGATGGCACTTGTTTCGCCGGGCGATCGCGAACACGCGCGCCGCGTCCCGGATCGCGCGTCCCGGATCGAACGCCACGTCGTCCTTCGCACAGTCGCGGCTCATTCCGCAGACCGCGTTCATGAGCTCGCGGATCCGGTCCACCATGGTGCCGCAGTCGAGCAGCAATCCGCGCAGCTCGGCCCGCGAAGCGTCCGATGCTGCGTCCGGTCCCGCCGCGGTTGCCGCGCCCGTGGGCGCCACCATCTCCTGCATGATCTCGATGGAACCGAGCAGGCCCGTCAGCGGATTGTTGATCTCGTGCGCCAGGCCGGCCACCACCCGACCGACGGCCGCCAGCTGCTCGCTGCGAATGAGCCGTAGGCGCATGCGCTCGACCGCCTCCGGGCCCCACGGTGGCTCGCGGGATCCGCCGCCGCCGCCGCGCGCCGAGTTTTTGGGGTCTTTGGACATAGATAGGGGTGGGGCCGTCCGCTCCCCCAAAGCGCACGCGCAAGTGTAGCGCGGGGACCGCCCGGAGATCACCCGATCATTACTGCCGCTTGAGCTTGTCGAGCAGGGTGGTGCGGCTCAGCCCCAGCAGCTCGGCCGCGCGGGTCTTGTTTCCATCGGCGGTGCGCATCGCGCGCTCGATCAAGGAATCCTCGAACTCGGCGACCACCGCCTGCAGATCGATGGCGCGGGTCTGCAGATCGACCAGGGCCGCCGCGCCCGCGACCGAAGGGGTAGGGCGGCAGGTCAGGCGGGCCGGGAGCTCGTCGACCTCGATCGTGCCGCTGCGGTTGAGCACCACCAGCCGCTCGCACAGATTCTCCATCTCGCGAACGTTGCCGGGCCAGTCGTACTCCTCGAGGCGCGCCAGCGCGGCATCGCCGAGGACGACCTGGCGATCGAAGCGCCGGTTCATCGACTCCAAGAAGTGCTGAATCAGGAGCGGGATGTCCTCCCGCCGCTCCCGCACGGCCGGCAACCGAATCGGCAAGACGTCGAGGCGGTAGTACAGATCCGCGCGGAAGGTCCCGTCGCGCACCATGGCTTCCAGATCTCGGTTGGTCGCGGCGATGATGCGGACGTCGATGGCCCGCGGGCGGTTGTCGCCGACGGCCGTCACCCGACGATCTTGCAGCACCCGCAACAACTTCACCTGCAGCGGCAGCGGGAGCTCGGCGATCTCGTCGAGGAAGAGGGTGCCACCGTTGGCCTCCACGAAGGTGCCGGGGCGAGCCTCGGTGGCGCCGGTGAACGATCCCTTGGCGTGCCCGAACATCTCGCTTTCCATCAAGGCCTCGGGGATCGCGCCACAGTTGATCGCCACCAGAGGACCGCCGGCGCGCCCCGACGAGCCGTGCAGCAGGCGGGCGACCACCTCTTTGCCGGTCCCGCTCTCGCCGGTGATGAGCACGGTCGAGCTGGTGTGGGCCACCAGTTCCACCGTCTCGATCACGGCGCGCAACGCCGCCGATACGCCGATGAGCGCCACCTGGGGTTGGCCGTCGTCGCCACCCGGCGCCGCGCCGGGCTGCGCGCCACGCGCGCGTAAGGCCTGACGGACGACTTCCTCCAGATCCCGGGGGTGAAACGGCTTGGTCAGGAAATTGAACGCGCCGGCGCGCATGGCCTCGACGCAGTCGCGTATCGAATCCTCGCCCGTCAATATCAGGACCGGGATCTTGGGATACTTCTCTCGCGTGTGGCGCAAGAGCTGGAGCCCGTCGGCGCCCGGCATGTTCAGATCGGTGATAACGAGATCGACCGGGCGCGAGGCCAGGATCTGAATCGCCTCGAGACCGTCCTGAGCTTCGACCACGTCGTGGGCGCTCCGCACGAGCAGCTTATGCACGAGCAAGCGCACGGAGGCGTCGTCATCGACAACGAGGACGATCATGGCCGCATTGTACGCGTGATGCTCTGCGGCAGGCGCCGCGGCGGCGTCTTTCGGCGTCGGGGCATCCGACGGCACCACGTCGGGCACCCGACGGTCCCCCCCGCGAAGCGTCGGGAAAACGTCGGCGGCGCGCTGCTGGCCCCGGATTTCCGCGCGGGCGGTCTTGGCCCGTTCGTTGCTCATGACAAGACCCGTGACGAACCAGCTGCTCTTCTCTCTCGCCGTCGCCCTCTTGGGATTCACCGGTTGTGCTTCGCTTCAGCTCCCCCGCGACCAGATCGAGCACTTCGACACCAGTGTTCGCAGCGCCAAGGAGATGGGGGCACTGAGCCTGCCCACCACCAAGGAGCACCACGGCGCGCTCGGCATGCCCGCCGCCAAGGCGCACCTCGAGCTCGCCAAGGATCAGGCGGAGGTCGCCAAGACGATGGCGGCCGCCGGCGATTCTCGCGCGGTGCTGTTTCTGGCCCGCGCGCAATCGGAAGCCGACCTGGCCGTCGGTCTCGCCCGCCAGGCCGCGATGCACAGCCGCGCGCTACAGGCGACCGACGATCAAAAGTCGGCCATCGCATTCGAAACCAGGAGATCGAGATGAAGACCCACCACAAGAACCTGATTTTAGCGGTCGCGCTGGCCGCATTGACGAGCGCCTGCGCCACCGTCGCGCCGGCCCAGCTGGTCGGGGTGCGGGATTCGTTCGCGGCGGCGAGCGCTGGCCTGCCGGGAAAGCTGACGCCCTCCGCGCTGTACGATGCGAAGCAGGTGCTGGATCAGGCGAACAAGGAATTCGAAACGCGCGGCGATACCACGACCTGCCGCGACTACGCCTACATCGCGCAGAACAAGGTGGAGCTGGCCGAGGTGATGGCCGGGACCGAGCAGGATCGCGAGACCATCATTGACCTGGCGAGAGCCGGCGCCGTTGCCAGCAATGCGCAACCCGGAAGCTTGCTGAGCTCGGCCGAGAGCCGCTGAACCAGCGGCGCGGGCCACGGACGCTAGCGGGGCGGGGCGATGGCGGTTCGATACTGGGCGAGCGCCATCAGCGGGAAGGTGTGCCGGTAGTAGTGGTAGTTGAGATAGAAGACCTTCGGAAAGCCGGTTCCGGTCCAGAGCGTCTGCTCCCAGGTTCCCCCGCGCTGGCTGTCGAGGAGATGGGCGACGCCGCGCCGGACCGCCGGGCTGGCGGCCTCGCCGGCGGCGATGAGGCCCATGAGCGCCCAGGCGGTCTGGCTCGGCGTCGAGGCGCCGACGCCCTTTTGGCCGAGGTCGTCGTAGCTGGCGATGCTCTCACCCCAGCCGCCATCTCCGTTCTGCCGCGCCGCCAACCAGCGGGCGGCCCGGCGGACGTAGGGCGCCTGCATATCTTCGCCGATGCGGCCGAGGCCGCGCAGCACCTGCCAGGTTCCGTAGAGGTAGTTGACGCCCCAGCGACCGTACCAGCAGCCTTCGGTGGTCTGGTCGCGACGGAGAAATCCAATTGCGCGCTCCACCGCCGGGTGGGCACGCCCGTAGGCCGGGAAATGGCTGAGGCACTCCAGCACCCGGGCCGTGATATCGGCGGTGCTGGGATCGATCATCGCGTTGTGGTCGGCGAACGGGACCTCGGTCAGCCAGCGCTGGTCGTTGTCGCGATCGAAGCTGGCCCAGCCCCCGTCTTTGTTCTGCATCCCCATCATCCAGGCCATCCCGCGCCGGATCGCCTCTGTGCGCCGCACGTCGGTCGTCGCCGCCGTGCCTTGCGCGAGCACCATGAGCGCCATGCAGGTGTCGTCGACGTCCGGATAGAACTCGTTCCGGTGCTCGAAGTACCAGCCACCGGGCGGTGCGGCGTTGCGGACCGCCCAGTCGCCCGAGCGTCGCGTCTGTTTGCCGAGCAGCCAGGAGATCGCCCGCCCGAGCGCAGGCGCTTCCGGCGAGACGCCCGCCTGGAGCAGCGCGGAGCTGGCGAGCACGGTGTCCCAGACCGGCGACAGGCAGGGCTGCACGCGGATCGCGCCGCTGTCGTCGCGCAGCAGGAGGCCCTCGAGTTGGGCGAGATTTTGCGCGAGCAGCGGATCCGATTCGCGGTGGCCGAGACACTTGAGCGCGAGCACGGAGTTGACCATCGCGGGGAGAATCGCGGACAGACCGTCCGAATCTTCCAGCCGCTCGATCATCCAGGTGGCCGCGCGCTTCACCGCGAGCGCGCGCAAGGCCGTCGACCCCGGAATTCGTTCCCACCCCTTGAGCGCCCGATCGACGCCGAGGAAGAGCTTCTTCCAGGCATCGCTCGACACGGGTGGCGGCGCTCCCGCCGCGTGCGATGGCGATCGAGAAAGCTCGGCCGCGCCGCAAGAGGCCGGCAGGTTCACGATCGGTTTCTTCGCCCACAGGATCGAGAGCGGAATGAAGATCGTCCGGGACCAGCTCGACAAGTCGTAGATCGTGAACGGCGCGCGGCGGGGCAAAAACAATAGCTCGGGTGGGATCGCCGGGACGGCGGTCCAGGGGAGCTGTCCAAAGAACGCGAAGTGGTACTTGGTATACGTGTTGGCGCCCTCGATCCCGCCGAGCGCGAGGATCACCTCCCGCGACCGGCGCATGTGTGGCGCGTCGGCGGCGTCGCCGGCGACCTTAAGCGCGAAGTAGCTGAGGCAAGAGACCGACAGATCGGGCGGGCCGCCGAGGTACTGGCTCCAGCCGCCGTCCGGCAAAGTCTCGTCGCGCACGACGTGGGCCAGATCATGCGTCTTGGCGCTCTCGCGCCGCCCCAAGAAGGCCTCCAGGAGGATCAGGTAGCTCTCGAGGGTGGTGTCCCCTTCGAGCTCGCCACACCAGTAGCCCTCGGGCGCCTGTTTTTCCAGCAGCCAGTCGCGGGCCGCGGCGACGCAGCCGTCGACGCGCGCGCGGGCGGGGGCCGAGGCCAGCAACAAGGTGTCCGTTTTCGCCTCGGACGGGCCGGCGTCCGCCATTTCGATGATCCGCAGTCCTTCGGTTTAGGCCGGTCCGCGTGGTAAAGACGAGACCTCGAACGGAGGTGACATGCGCTTCCCCTTCCATATCACGACCGACATGGTCGGCTACCAGATCAAGCAGGCGCTTCGCGGTCAGACCCGCTACCCCTTCGTCTTGATGCTGGAGCCGCTTTACACCTGCAACCTGGCCTGCATCGGGTGCTCCACAGAGCGGCACACGGGCAAGCTCGGCGATCGGCTGCCGGTCGAGACCTGCCTGCGCGCGGTCGACGATTGCGGCGCGCCGACCGTCTCCATCTGCGGCGGCGAGCCGACGCTCTATCCCGAGCTCAAGGAGCTGGTGGGCGGCATCATCGCGCGCAAGCGGCACATCTACCTGTGCACCAATGGGCTGGTGATGGACACCAAGGTGTTCGGCCGCGTTCCGCCGCACCCTCGGCTGACCCTCAACGTGCACCTCGACGGCATGCGCGAGACCCACGACAAGGTCTGCGCGCGCACCGGCGTGTTCGATACGGCGATCCGGCAGATCGAGGAGGCCAAGCGGCTCGGCTACCACGTCACCACCAACACCACCGTCTTCAAGGAGACCTCGGTCGAGGAGATCGAGGAGCTCTGCAAGCTGGTCACCAGCCTGGGCGTCGACGGCATCCTGATCTCGCCCGGATACCACTACGAGTCGGTGAAGGAGAACATCTTCCCGACGCGGCTCGAGATCCAGAGCAAGTTCCAGCGGGTCCTGGAGCTGTCCAAGCAGTACCGACTCCAGTCGACGCCGATGTACCTGGAGTTCGCGGCCGGAAAACGCGAATACGACTGCTCGCCCTGGAGCACCGTGACCTTCACGCCCAAGGGTTGGAAGAAGCCCTGCTACCTGATCGGCGAATCCTACATTCAGGATTGGAATGAGTTCTGGACCACGACCGATTGGGCCTACTGGGAGTCGCGCCAGGACGACCGTTGTCAGAACTGCGCGATGCACTCGGGGTTCGAGGCCTCCGCCGTCCGCGGATTGCGCAAGAGCCCCAAGGATCTGGTGCGCATGGCGGCCTGGAATTTCCTGGGGTGAGCGCCGGTGACTGTCGTCGGTTCGGCCGAGGCGCCCGTGACGGCCGTGGTGGCGGCGTTGCCCGAGGAGGTGGCGCCGCTCCGCTCGCTGATGACCGGGATCGAACGTGCGTGGGTTGGTCCGCTCCTGGTGGAGAGCGGGCGCATCGGCGGGCGCCGGGTGGCGCTCTCGGCCACCGGTGACGGCGCCGGGAACGCCCGGATTGGCGTCGCGGCGCTGCTGGCCGCGTCGCGCGCGGAGGGGCTGGTCGTGATCGGTGTGGCGGGCGCGCTCTCCGCCGGGCTGTCGACCGCGGCGCTGGTGGTCGCCAGCCGCGTGATCGATGGGGAGGGGCGATCGTTCGTGGGCGATCCGCAACGGGTCGAGGCCGTGGCGCGGGCAACCGGCGGCCTCTCCGCCATCGTCGTGAGCTCGGACCGCCTCGCCGACAGCGTCGCGGAGAAGCGACGTCTACGCGATCGGGCGCAGGCGGGCCAAGGCGCCGCGGTGGTCGATCTGGAATCGGCGACCTACGTCGCCGCGGCGGTCGAGGCGGGAATTCCCTGGCTGGTTCTGCGGGCCGTCAGCGATACCGCCGAGGAGGGGCTGCCGGATCTCCTCAATCGAAGCCGGGACGAAGGCGGCGCGGTTCGCCGCGGACAGGTGTTTCTTCGCCTGCTGCGCCAGCCCCGGGCGTTTCCCTTCCTGATCGCGCTCCGGGGCCGCGTCGGTCGGTGCGCCGAGCGGCTGGCCAACGCCGCGGTGGCTGCGCTCCCCGTCTTCTGCGCGCCGGGAGGCGGGCGATGAGCTTCTCGATCCTGGACGAGCTGGCATCGCGCGCGGGCGAAAAGTTCGCGCTCCATGACCGCTACCTGAATCCGCAGATGGTGAAGGTGCTCAAAACCATCGGATTCGACCGCCACTACACCCGAGCCGAGGGGGCCTACCTCTTCGACAAGACCGGACAGCGAGTTCTGGACCTGCTCTCCGGGTTCGGCGTGTTCGCGATCGGGCGCAACCACCCGACCGTCAAGCGCGCGCTCGTCGACGTGATCGCCGCCGACCTGCCGAATCTGGTGCAGATGGACGTCTCGCCGCTGGCGGGTCTGCTGGCCGAGCGGTTGCTGTCGCACCTTCCGGGGCAGGAGCGGGTGTTCTTTTGCAACTCGGGGACCGAGGCGGTAGAGGCGGCCATCAAGCTGGCGCGCGCCGCCACGAAGCGGGCGAAGCTGGTCTTCTGCGAGCACGCGTTCCACGGCCTCACCACGGGCGCGCTGGCGCTCAACGGCGATCGAATGTTTCGCGACGGATTCGGTCCGCTGCTGGCCGACGCCGCGCAGGTTCCCTGGAACGATCTGCCCGCGCTGGAAGCGACGCTTCGCGGCGGCGACGTCGCCGCTTTCTTCGTCGAGCCGATCCAGGGCAAGGGGGTCAATCTCCCCGCCGACGGCTACCTCGCCGAGGCGGCCCGCCTCTGCCGCCAGCACGGCGCGCTGTTCGTGGTCGACGAGGTGCAGACGGGCGTTGGCCGCACCGGACACTTTTTGGCGACCGACACCGACGCCGTGGACGCCGATCTGATCCTACTGGCCAAGGCGCTTTCGGGCGGCTTCGTACCAGTGGGCGCGGTCGCCGGCAAGCGCTGGATCTTCGACAAGACGTTCGATCGGATGGACCGCGCGGTGGTTCACGGATCGACCTTCGGAAAGAACAACCTGGCGATGGCGGCCGGGCTGGCGGTTCTCTCGGTGCTGGAGGACGAGCGGTTGATCGAAAACGCGGCCCGGCGCGGCGAGAGCCTCCTGCGGCGGCTGCAGGCGTTGGTGACGCGCTACGAGATGCTCCGCGAGGTGCGCGGGCGCGGGCTCATGATCGCGCTCGAATTCGGGCCACCGAAATCGCTCGCGCTGCGCGCCGCCTGGGCGCTGCTCGAAAAGGCCACCAAGGGTCTCTTCTGCCAGATGGTGACCATCCCGCTCTTCACCCGCCACCAGATCCTGACCCAGGTGGCAGGCCACGAGATGTACGTGATCAAGCTGTTGCCGCCGCTCTGTCTGTCGCAAGAGGACGAGGACTGGATCGTGCGCGCCTTCGACGACGTGATCGCCGACTGTCACAAGTTTCCCAGCGCGATCTGGGATCTGGCCACTACGCTGACCGGCAACACGCTCAGGAGCAGCGCGGGCTGACCGACGGCGGCCAGGGCTCACCCCGGTTTGCGGTGGGTCGAATTAAACTTATGCTTTGCTCCAACGATTGAGGGGGAGGGACCTCATGGACGAAATCGGCGACCTTCTGCAGAAAACCAGTCGCACGTTTGCGCTCACGATCCCGCTGCTTCCCGAGCCGACGCGGCGGGAGGTCTCCGTCGCCTATCTCCTGTTCCGGATCATCGACACCTTCGAGGATGCGGCGCGCTGGACCACCGGCCGCCGCATCGAGATGCTCGGCCGCTTCATCGAGCTTCTGGATGGTCCCCCGGGGGCGGCGGCGTCGATGGTCGAGGCGTGTGCGCAGGAGCCGCCCATCGATCACGCCGGCTATCTGGAGCTGCTGGCCAAGATCCCGCTGGTGCTGGGAGAGTTTCAGCGTCTGCAGATCGGCGCGCGCGCGCCCATCCGCAAACACCTCGCCCGCAGCGCGGAGGGGATGCGCGGTTTCGTGGCGCGCGCCGACGGGCCGAACGGCCTCGAGCTCGAGACCGTCGAGGATCTCCGGAGCTACTGCTACACCGTCGCCGGGATCGTCGGCGAGATGCTCACCGAGCTCTTCCTGCTCGGGCGTCCCGGGCTCGCGGCAGTCGCCGAGGATCTGAGGCGACGAGCGGCAGCCTTCGGCGAGGGGCTGCAGCTCGTGAACATCCTCAAAGACGCCCGCCCCGACGCGGCAGAGGGGCGGGTCTATCTCCCGCGGCGGGCCAGCACCCGCGAGATCTTCGCGCTCGCGAAGAGCGATCTCGCGGTCGCCGCGACCTACACGGAGATGTTGCGGACCGGCGGCGCCGAGCGGGGCCTGGTCGGCTTCAACGCCTTCGTGACCAAGCTGGCCGTCGGGACGCTGCAGGTTCTGCGCGAGCGGGGCCTGGGCGCGAAGCTCTCCCGCCTGCAGGTCGCCGAGATCGCGGCCGAGGTCACCCAGGCCCTCGGGCAGGGCAGGCCGCTCTTCGGGCAGTCCGGATTGTCGATCGCCGGGTAACGTGGCCGTGAGCTTCGCGGCCACGCGGGCGGTGGTGTTGCCGGCGATCGGCGGCGCGATCTTGTCGATCCTATCCAACTTGTCCAACTTGGGCTCGCCCGCCTGGGCCCGCGCGCGGGATCGCTGTCCGGTTCCGGAGGCGGGGAGCCCGGCGCTGGGCGATGTCGACCCGGCGCGACGCCTGGCCTGGATCGACGGGCACCTGTCGCATGCCGAGAAAAACGCGCGTCTGTGGACCTTCGGGTGGGGCGGTGGGATCGCCGCCGCCGGGATCGGGAGCCTGGCCGCCGTGCCTTTCGTCGCGAAGGAGAGCCGCGTCGATTGGGTCACGGGCGCCGTGAGCGCCGGGGTCGGCGTGGCCGCGTTCGTCATTGCGCCGCCCGCCCTGCTGCACGACGCGCCGGCGTTGCGCGCCGAGATCGCGCGCCGTCGATCAGACGCCGCGGCCGCCGCCGCCGACGCGGACACCGACGTCTGTCCGCTGCTCGCCGCCGCCGAGGCGCGGCTGGTGCACGACGCCCGCGACGAGGAGCGCCAGGGGCGCTGGTACGTCCACGTCGGCAATCTGGTCTTCAACGCCGGTCTGGGTCTGTTCCTGGGGCTCGGCTATCACCACTGGGGCGCGGGGGTGGTGAACGCGCTGGCGGGCGCGGCCGTGGGCGAGGCGATCATCTTCACGCGGCCGACCGCCACCATCGACGATCTGGGCGACTACCTCCGCGGCGCCCCCTGAGCCGCCACGCGGGGCGGTGGATTCTCCGTCAGTAGTTCTTCTTCCAGGTGAGGTCGAGGGAACCGGTGCCGACGTCGCCGTACTCCCCGTCGACGCCCCAGCGTGGGCTGAGCTGGTACTCGACGTGGACGGCGTTGCGGTTCTGGTAGAGGTTCGGATCGGCGCCCACGCGGCCCACGTAGCCGACGTAGAGCTTCTCCGCGACGTAGCGGCCGGCTTCGAGCTGCGTGCCTGTCAGTCCCTCGCCGCCCCCCGCGTCGAGGGTGAGGACGTCGAGCGGCAGCTTCTTGGCCAGCGACTTCTGGAGCTTGGCGGCCAACACGCCGCCCAGGAACGAGGCCGCCTCCGCGGTGGGCGCCGAGCCCGAGGTCCCGCCGCCCAGCTGAAGGTGGCCGGTGATGATCAGCGTGTAGAGCTGAGACTCCGTGAGCTCGGGGCGGTTCGACGAAGTCACGGCGATCTTCAGGTGATCGATCGGGCCCTTGGCGGTCAGCACCACGGTGATGTTCTCGGCCTGGTTTTGATACTGCGCGGTCATGTCCAGCTCGGGGCGATCGGTTGGGCCGCTCCACTGCAGCGTCGAGTCGGCCTTGAGGTCGAAGCGCCTTCCGAAGATGTCGATCCGGCCGCGCTTGACCACCACCTCGCCGACCACCCGCGTCCGGTCGGTCATCGAGACGCGAAACCCGGGGCCAAGCCCTATTTCCAGGTAGGCGTCCTTGCCGGTGACCCAGATCTTTCGCGGCGCATTCACGGTGACCTGCACGGCGCTCACCAGATCGCCCGCGGACGGCGGCGCGGGAGCCTTGGCGGCGAGGGCGCCTTTCGGTTGGGGGCGCGACGCGATGAGGGCGCGCAGCCGCTCCGCCTGCGCGCGGTTGAGCGGCTCTGCGCCATCGACCAGCACGACGTCGGCCGGGCTGGCCAGGGTCTGCAGATCCTTGCGTTTCGCGTCGGCGAGCTCGATCCGCGCGTTGTGGATCTCGACGTCGGCCCGGGTGTCGAACGGCGCCGCGTTCCCGGTCACCGTCGTGCTGACCGACAGCTGCGCCAGGGGTTGCCCTTCCTGATAGACCGGGAAGCGGCTGACGTCGGCGCGCGCGGAAAAGCGATAGCCCCCCGGCGCGTGCGCCGCGTCCGCGGTGACCCGCGCGGTTCCGTTGCCGCTCTTGGCCGCCAGCTCGTCGAGGATCAGCTTCTGATCGTCGCCGTGAACCGCGAGGTGGATGTCCTTGTACTCGCCGAGCCCGGTTACCGCCACCAGGCCGCCCGTCCATTCGATCCGGCCGCTGACGCGCGGATCTGCGACGGTGCCGCGCACCTTTGCGGAGGCCGACAAGAGGCCGGCCACGGTGCGCAGCTCCTGCGTCGCCCCCGAGAGCCCCTGCAGGTCGAAGCGCTCGGCGTCGAGCTGAACGTCGAGCGGGAGGTGGCGCACGTCGAGCCCGTGCGTGACGGCGGGATAGCCGAGGTCGGCGGTGGTCGTCGCGACGGCGCGCAGCTGACCCTGGTTCAGGGAGACGAGATGCGCCTCCACCCGGGCTCGGTGATCCGCGTAGGTGCCCTCCAGGTGCGCCACGCCCACCAGCGATTTATCGAGCCGGATGTCGTCGGCGTCGGCGTGCCAGAGCAGGCGCGGCGCGCGCAGCGAGCCGTCGACCGCCAGATCCACGTGCACGCGTCCCTTGAGCACGCGCGGTGGCTGGCGATCGTTGGTCGGCGGCAGACCGAGACGCTGGAGCTGCAGAGGACCCACCACGGCACGTAGGCGAAGGGGTGCGTCGGCCAGCAGCGCGGGGCTACGCAGGGCGGGGATCCCGGCGCCCAGGTGGGCCTCCAGCGCCAGCAGCGGATGTCGCTCGCGAAGCACCCGAACGTGCGCCTCGATCGCGTGGCGATCGAGCTGGACCTCCAGCCGGGCGTCGGTCGGCGGGAAGCCCTGGCTGGTGGCGCCGACGACGTCGGCGGTGACGCTCCCCAGCGGATCGAGCGCCGTTCCCGAGATGGCGATGTGCGAGCTGAGCGTCCCGCCGACCGGCGGGGCGTAGCGGCCGAGCTGCGCCAGCACGGCGAGCGGAAGCCGATCGACGTCGCCCCGCACCTCGATCGGCGTGCGCGCGAGCGCCTCGGGCGTTGGCGGGTGGCGCAGAGCGGCCCGCAACGACAGCGGCGTTTCGAGATCGATGACGGTGTGCGCGCCGCCGGCGGTTATCAGCAGCCGCGTTTCCAGCGGACGATCGCCATCGCCGTGAAACGCCAGCTGGACGTCGCCGACGGCTTG
>Ga0209863_10000332_pt1 | contig 26498 bp, 20 predicted proteins | sample OrgsoiDNA2013046_FD_185796 | JGI IMG/M metagenome (GOLD analysis project Ga0209863, IMG submission 185796) | Permafrost soil microbial communities from the Arctic, to analyse light accelerated degradation of dissolved organic matter (DOM) -... | ecosystem: Environmental > Terrestrial > Soil >...
GGAGTACGCTTCTTTTCCATTAACCACTGTAAGGAGAATTTTTGTATCGCGGATATTTTCCGGTGCAATCGTAAAAAGATTTTCAGAAAGTACAGTAAAATCGGCCAGCATGCCGGCTTTCAGTTTGCCAGTTTTATTTTCCTGAAAGCCCGCAAAGGCATTGTTCACCGTGTAACATCGCAATGCCTGTTCAACGGAGATCTTCTGATCAGGGAACCAGCCACCGGGGTTTTTATCGTCCAACGTCCGGCGGGTGACGGCGGCATAGATGCCGGCAATAGGATCCAGCGGAGCGACGGTCCAGTCTGATCCGAAAGTGAGGTTGGCACCGGATTCAAGCAGCGATTTAAAAACATAGGTTCCTCTCAATCTCGCACTGTCCAGTCTTTTCGCCGCCCATTTTCCATCATCGATGGCATGAAAGGGTTGCATGGAGGGGATCACGTTTAATTTTGCAAAACGACTGATGGCAGTCTGCGTCAGGTGTTGCGCATGTTCCACCCGGAAACGGTGATCCATAGATGGGCGAAGATTCTCCGCTTCTTCATATACATTCAATATCCAATCGTTGGCGCGATCACCAATAGCGTGGGTCGCGATATGTAAACCGGCCGAGTCCGCCTGCAATATCCATTTTCTCAACAGAATGGTATCCGTAACCTGCAGGCCCGTGGAATTGGGCGCATCCAGGTAAGGTTTGTAAAACCAGGCCGTAGTGGAACCCAGGGAGCCGTCTACAAATCCTTTAAGTCCGCCCCATCGCAGGTGGTCATTTCCCCATCCATTTTTCTTGACAAAGGAATCCAGTTTTTCCCAGGTGCGTATGGCGACAAAAGAATACATGCGGATGGACAATCGTCCTGCGGCTTCTGCCCTGCGATACGTTGCCATGTCAATCCATCCGCCATAGGAACCCATATCATGTACCTGTGTGAGTCCATGCTCCAGGGCATGCGCGGCTGCGCGGTCGAACGCGCCGTCCAGTTCTTTTTCGGAGGGATCGGGTATTACTTTCAATACGAGCTTTGTCGCCCCATCCCGCAGAATACCGGTAGGCTCTCCTGTCTTAGGGTCCTTCACTATTTCTCCGCCAGGTGGATTCGGAGTATTTTTTGTGATGCCCGCCAGTTTTAATGCGATGGAATTTGCGAGACCCATATGACCGTCGTACCGGTTGATGTATACCGGATGCAGGCCACTGATAGGGTCAATCCATTCCTTGCGCGGAAGCTGACCACCCCAGGCTTCGTGGTCCCAGTTACCGCCCTTTATCCATTCGCTGCCTTTGGCTGAATCGGTATAATGGCGGAAAACGGAGATAAAACTTTCTTTTGATTTTACGGCCCGCAGATTGATGTTTGCGAGAAAATAACCGCCATCCAGAAAATGAGTATGATTGTCAATAAAACCAGGTACCAGCATCCTGCCATGGAGATCCTTAATCTCTGTCTGGCTTCCCGCGTATGACTGATAGTCGTTTCCAACATAGAGAATGATTGAATCTTTGACTGCAATCGCTTTTGCTTCCGGGTTTGCCGAATCGCCGGTCCATATTTTTGCATTCAGATAAATCCGGTCCGCAACAGGATGTTGCGTGCAGGAAATCATATAGAATGAAATAAAAAAAAGCAGTATCCAAAAACCGTTTTTCATGCTTCAGGTAATTTGATATCTAATATAGTATTATTCAGCGACCCCTGTCCAGGGTAATTTTTTTTTAATCAGTATCTTGAGGTTATAAACGTAAATCGCTTAATCACTCCGGTTATGAAATGTATTTTAAGTTTTTTTTTGTGGTTGTTCGTATTGGATTCCGTGTCAGGCCAGGAAATGAGCAAAACGGATTCACTGGATTTTTGCGGACAAAAAATAGCGGTACCCTCATCCTGTTCCACAGAATCCCCTTTCTCATTAAAATGTGAAGAATATAGTATAGCCTGGGCTTACCTGTATCCTCAAATGCTTCCTTCGGTGCCGGATAAAACAATGGAGACTTTACAGGCAAAAAAGAAAGACTTTAAAAAAACCAATATCTATTGTTATCTGGGAAAGGATAAAGTAAGGGGATACCAGGTTAGCTATTTTAACGGACGGGGAAATGTATATATCATTTTTGCATTTGGAGAATCCAATCATCAAACCGTTCTTTTTCAGATTATAACACATAAACCGGTTCTAGTCAATTCAGATATTCCTGAATATGTACGACCGATATTTCATTTATCGGAGTAAATTGCCGGGCGAATGAAAAAAGTTTCTCCTGGGATGCGCGCTGATTTAATCCTGTATTTTTCCTTTTTGCGGGCTGCCTGAATTTATATAACTTCATTCCACAACGATCGCAGCTGTGTACAGCTGCTTTTTCTATTTTTACCAGCAAAATACTTTTATGGTTTCCCCGGGTTTATTAGATCTTTATGAAGGACAGCCTGGGTTCTGGGACGAGATGGGCACCGGACCTGATTTCCGTGAGCCTTACCGGAATGTCGTTCAGGCCCTGAGGCAGCTGGATATTCACAGCCTGCAGCAAAAAGAAAAACTGGCCAGTGAGTTATTCATGAACCAGGGGATCACCTTCACCGTGTATAATGATAATGCCGGCATCGAACGCATATTTCCTTTCGATATCATTCCCCGCATTATTACCGGCGATGAATGGAAACTCATTGAAGACGGACTCAAGCAAAGACTGAAGGCCCTGAATCTTTTTTTGAAAGATGTTTATTCCGATCAGAACATTATTAATGACAAGATTATTCCGGCTGAACTGATTGCTTCCTGTCCGCATTATATGCGTGAAGTAGCGGGCATCCAGGTTCCGCACGATATATTTATTCATATTTCAGGCATCGACCTGATCCGCGGGGACAACGGCGTCTTTTATGTGTTGGAAGACAATCTCAGAACTCCCTCAGGTGTATCCTATATGCTGGAGAACCGCGAGATCACCAAACGCCTGTTTCCGGAACTGGTGGCGGGTTCCCGTGTGCGCCGGGTAAGCAATTATCCGCTCCTGCTGCATGAGATTTTACTTTCCTTATCACCCGCCCAGATTTCAAATCCCAATGTGGCCCTGTTAACACCGGGCATTTATAATTCTGCTTATTATGAACACACTTTTCTGGCCCGCCAGATGGGAATTCCGCTGGTAGAGGGCCGCGATCTGGTCGTGGATAATCACAAAGTATATATGAAAACCACACAGGGCCTGGAACAGGTGCATGTCATCTATCGCCGGGTGGACGATGACTACCTGGATCCATTGATATTTAAAGCAGACAGCGCGCTGGGGGTGCCCGGACTTATGGCGGCTTACCGGAAAGGAACCGTCGCCATTGTAAATGCGGTGGGAAACGGGGTTGCCGATGATAAAGCTATTTATGCATTTGTACCGGCCATGATCCGGTATTATCTGAATGAAGAACCGTTGCTGCCCAACGTGGAAACTTATGAGATGAGTAATCCGGATGCGCGGCAATATGTATTTGATAACCTGGCCAGTATGGTCATCAAGCGAACCAATCAGTCCGGCGGATACGGTATGGTGATGGGAAATACCGTAAGTGAAAAGGAATGGGCAAAAGCAAAAAAGGAAATTGAAGCCGATCCCCGGAGTTTTATCGCGCAGCCCATTATTAATCTGTCGACCGCTCCCTGTTTTATTGATGGTAAATTTGAAGGAAGGCACGTGGACCTGCGTCCCTATGCACTGTGCGGACCATCGGGTGTTCAGATCGTGCCGGGCGGATTAACCCGGGTTGCATTGAGAAAGGGTTCGCTGATCGTCAATTCATCGCAGGGTGGTGGCAGCAAGGATACCTGGATCATCGATTAAAAAGCTGGTCCCTTAAATGGTCAATACATGCTAAGCAGAATTGCAGATTCACTTTTTTGGCTGAACCGTTATATGGAGAGGGCGGACGGCATGTTGCGTCTTGCCTCAACGCATTATATACTCACGCTCGATAAGGACGTGAGCGGTACGGCTACCTGGATGCCGGTTATGGAAATTTTTACTGATTCTGATGAAGCATATCTCAGGACGATCGAAAATAATACTGAGCTCTGTCTTAAGCGCCTGCTGATCGATACCCGGAATACAAACTGCCTGAAAACGCTCATAAACAAGGCGAGGGAAAATGCCCGGGGTGCGCAGGATCATATTACGAAAGAAGTATGGGAAGAAGTGAATCAGATGTACCACCTGGTGAATCAACCCGCACTCGAGAAAAAGATTGATTCCTTTCTCGGCCTGGAAGTCATGGAACCCCTGATTAAACATACGGTGATGTATGCCGGTATTACGGACATCACCATGCCGCGCGGTACGGGATGGTGTTTTATGAACTTGGGAAAATATGTAGAACGGTGTCTGCAGACGATTGCATTTGCTGAAAAGCAATTAGAGCTTACCAATTTCAGTAAGGCGGATACGAATGATTTGCTGCAATGGAAATACCTTTTATTCAGTTTATCGGGGTATGAACTGCACGTAAAGACCTATCGCAGCGGAAATCATAATTACAATGTGCTGCACCAGGTATTGATCAATGAGAATTTTACGCGCTCCGTGACATATTCATTGCAAAGGATAGAGCATTATCTGAATAAGGTGATCGGCAATAATCTGAATGAAGAAAGAGCCACACTGCTGCGCATCTTCGGCCGCCTGTTCAGTAAAGTACGGTATATGGAACTGGATTCATTGAACAAGGATACGGTTCCCGTTTTTTTTGAGGACCTTAAAGCAGAGCTGGTTGATTTCAACCAGAAAGTGGTCCAGCATTTTTTCTCGTATTCTTAAGACGCTACCATGCCCACTTTCAAAATTCAGCACATTACCAAATATGAATACGACCGGCTGATTCAGGAAAGCATGAATGAAATCAAAATATTTCCGTCCTTATCCCCGGACCAGGAAGTATTGCAGCACGATCTGATCATTACTGCCAACCCCGAAGTGAATTATTATTATGATTACTGGGATAATAAAACAGGCAATTTCAATTTATTTCCTCCTCACCGGGAGCTCATCATCGACAGCCGTTTAACGGTTCGTACAACCCGGAGTTCCGATCTGACGATCAATTTTATCAGCGTATTTGACGACATGTGGAATGAAGTGAACGGGAATTTAAAATTGGTTGGGCTCTCACGACCCGATTTCATCCGTGCCCAGTCGCAGATCAATGAAATCACGCAGCTAATTTACAGCCCGGATCATTCCGTGGCTATTACCATTAAAAATTGCTGCGAATATATTTTCTCACATTTCAATTATATAAAGGGAATTACGACAATCGAAACAACAGTCGATGAAATTCTGGAAAAGAAAGCCGGCGTTTGTCAGGATTTTGCGCACGTTATGCTGCAGGTTTTGCGAACGCTGAATATTCCGAGTCGTTATGTGAGTGGATATATTTGTCCGAATAAAAGTGGTTTAAGGGGGGAAGGCGCCACACATGCCTGGGTAGAAGCCTGGGTTCCACGTTTTGGTTGGGCCGGAATTGATCCCACAAACAATGTATGGGTTACCAATACGCATGTTAAGCTGGCTACCGGAAGAAATTTTGCGGATTGCAGTCCGGTCAAAGGTTCATTCAGGGGCATGGCCAATCAACTCCTGACTGTATTTGTATCTGTTGATTATGAAGACGGACAAGTCATCGAGGAATTGAATAAGGTGGACGTGAATTCTGCCGCTGAACGCCCGCAATTTGCGAAGGCCGCGCAACAATAATTTGAAGATTTGAAAATTTGAAGATTTGAAAATGGATTTCCAAATTTTCAATGAAAATCGATTTCAGATTTTACAATTAAATTCCAATTTCCAATTTTTCAATTTTCCAAATTTGAAAATAATCCCCCCATTTTTCCCCCGCTTCTTTGCTGTAAAACCGGCTGTTTTCAGTTATCTTCCTTTATAAGCATAAAGCGTAAAGCCCAAAGCCTAAAACTTTCAATTGTTAATTGTTAATGGTTAATTGTCAATGTTTTCCCTGCACAATTAACTATTATCAATTAACAGGTAACCATTAACAATTAACAATTACCATGAGACTTATTTTGCTGTCTGTTTCGATTTTAATTTTTCAGTTTACCATCGCACAAAATACAATCGAATTTGATGCGTCCGATTCACCGCGTATTTTCGGACCGGGTATTGTCTCTGACGGCTTTTCAAACCGCGATATGGCTATTTCACCCGACGGGAACGATTTATATTATTCGCTTCAGTGGTCATACGGAATTTATTCAGTGATCCTTCATTCAAAAAAGATCAACGGAGAATGGACAAAACCCGAGACGGCCCCGTTCTCCGGAAGATTCAATGACCTGGAACCGGCCTTTTCTCCCGATGGTAACAAACTATTTTTTACTTCCAACCGCCCGATAAACGGATCCGATAGTTTGAAGGACTATGATATCTGGTTCCTGCAAAAAAAGGGGAATGGATGGGAAGGACCGTACAACCTGGGAACGACCATCAATACCGACAAGGATGAATTCTATCCTTCTCTTTCAAAAAATGGAAACCTGTATTTTACCCGTGATAACGGTGACGCAAAAGACGATATTTTTCTTTCCCTGTTCAAAAACGGGAAATATGAATTGCCGCAGGCGTTGCCGGATGCCGTCAATTCCAAGGGATATGATTTCAATTCTTTTATCGACCCGGATGAAAATTTTATTATTTTTTCATCCTATAAAAGAACCGATGACCTGGGAGGGGGCGATTTATATTTTAGTCTGCGAAAAAACGGTTCCTGGTTACCCGCCGTACATTTTGGAAAAGAAATAAATTCTCCGGCGTTGGATTATTCACCCTTTATCAGCGCCGACCGGCGATATTTTTTCTTCACCAGTAAAAGACAGCTGATAAAATTTCCTTTTCAGCAATCTAAAACCGCCGCCGAAATAAGAGAACTTTTGAGTTCTTACGGAAATGGGAACGATGATATTTATTTTATGAATTTTAAAGAGCTGGAGAAATTGATGAAGGACAAATAAGCAAGTGTGGAAGTATGGGAGTATGGGAGTATGGGAGTGTTCTGATGCCAATAGCTACATAAATGAATTTTGTCTTCTTATATCATGTTTGCTTTCAGATTTCTCATCCCCTCGTTTAGGAATTTTAAAAGAGGTGCTTCAACAAATCTGTAAAAAAGGATACCAACTATCGTTCCTATAGCTAATTGAGCAATTACGCTTATGTCTGAGTTCAGGAAAATACCTGTGCGGTTATAAATAGATACTAACATTGAGAATACAATGGTGTGGGTCAGATAAATCGAATAGGATGAATCTCCTATAATTTGAAATAGCGAATTCTTCCACAATTTATTCAGATATCCATTTTTTTCTGCAAATACAACACCGCAAACCAGCATTGCGCTTGGTAACCCCCATAGCCATACACGCATGGCGCTGCATTCAGCATTTATTGTGCAGCCCATTTCTGAAATCCCTCCAAAACCGAATAATATTTCGCCGCCGTACCATGCCAGGGCTGATAATATCAGTAAATAGGAAACATATTTTCCGATATGGATAAAAAAATATATCCAACATATTATTGCCCCGAGGAGGAATTCAAGAAGGAGTGGATTGGTAATAAAAACGAATCGGGCGTCATGAGCTTTCACGATAATACCCGCAATAACCAAAGAAGTTATTATTAAAAAAGAGAAAGAAGTTTATTTTTTATCTTTAAAAAGATCAAACTTGAATACATAATATAGAATAGCCATTCAAAACTTAATGTCCAACCGATAAAAAGAACAGGTGAAATCCAGGAGGACTTATCCGTTATGGGAAGGATTATTAGTGTTTTCAGAAGGGCAGACTGGCTAATGGAAGGGAACCTGAAAGTCAATCCTGGATGAATTGAAAACCGCAAAATGATAAGGACACTGACGATATAGTAAATTGGGTTTACTCGTATGAATCTTTTAGAAATAAAGCCAAATGACTTCTTTTTACCGTAGTAGCCGTATGCAATATAACTGATAATAAATCCAGAAATAATAAAGAAAATATCAACTCCGACAGCGCCAAAATTTTCAAGATGAAAGAAATTTTGCTGAAATGAAGTTGAATATATCATTTGTAAATCGATAGAGTGGGCATACACGACTAAAAGAACGGCCAGCGCCCTTAATGATTGAAGAGATTTTAATTTCATGGGCAATTTTGAAAATGATGTTTTGAGGACTTGCAATCTAACTAATAAATACTCCCGCTATCGAACGGACTTTTCCATATTTTTAGATTCTTATTCAAAATACCAAACCAGTAAATAAAAATTATATTCGTATAATCAAGCGCTGGTTTAATGGGAAAAGTAGTGATTAAATTTCAATGGCTGATCGTAACCATTCTATGGATTTATATTTTATATCGGGCAGTTTTTATTGGAATCACGCAGGATGAAGCATATTCCTATTTTCTGGTAAAAACAAATTATTGGCGGGCCATGCCTGGATCACTTAATACGCATTGGTTAAACACGCTGGGCATGAGATTATTTTTATGGCTTCCGGGGGCGGATAATGTCTGGAAATTGAGATTGTTGTCTGTGCTCTCCTGGTGGTTATATTCGTTTAGCGCCATTAAATTGAGTGCTGAATTTAAAAACAGACTTTTTGGATTTACGTTTTTCCTGGTGGCTGTGCTCAATCCCTATCTTATCCTTTATTTTAGTTTGGGAAGGGGTTATTCGGTCGCGTGCGCATTTTTATTTTTTAGCTTTTGGCAGACATTTCGTACTCTTCAGCTTAAGGAAATAAATCCCGCAAATTGGCTGAAAGTATTTTTGCCGGCTTCCCTTGCTGTTATGGCAAACTTCAGTTTCTTTTATTTTTTTATTGGGACTACTTTCATTTACATATCGCATTTACTGGTAAATAAGAAAACGGCCCTTCTTTTTGGCGCTTCCGCATTAAAATGGAAGTTATTGGTTATCGGGACTTCGGTATTTGCAACATTTTCGTTGCTGTTCATCAGATATCATACAAAGGAATTTGAAGGGTCGGAGTCTTCTGATTTGGTAAATTCTCTTTTCAGTTCTCAGATAAGAAATGGTTCATATCTGGACATGAGTACAAGCATATCACTATTGGGAGCGATTCTTTTTATCATATTAATTATTTTTACCGTTATTTCACTCTATCTGTATTTGATTTCAAGAAACATGACGATTGGAATATATTCCATCTTGATAGCCGCGGTAATTATTCTGTGTAATGTTGTATTTTATCTGGTATTCAAAACCCCATTTTTGTATGGCCGTACAGGCTTGATGTTTTATGTCACCTTATTACCAGGATTTTTTGGCATTATGGATAATTGGACTCCAAAAGGAAAACTGGTAAGGTATGGGTTAAATGCTTTAATGGTATTGACCGGGTTTGTTTTTATCTTTAATTTTTATAAAGGGTTCAATATAAAATATTTTTCTAAATGGCCCTATCAAGCCGACACGGGGAAAGGACTTGATTATTTACAAAGGGCGAACGCCGTTCATGTAGGATTGACCGTATACCATTTTGCTGTTTTTACCAACTATTATTCCAAAGCATTCCCGTATAAATACAAATTTATTGCTGTTATGATTGATGAAAGCATTTTACCGAATCCATACGTAAATGACTGTGATTATTTATTGATTACTACTCCTGACTCGGGTAAAAATACTTTTCCTGGAAATTGGAGTGTGAAATGGAGTAATCCAGATACCAGAACCATGATTTTATCAAAAAATAAATGATTTTTATCAAAGCTGAGGAAATACAAAACCTTCGGCTCGTGATATTCCACTTCGGTGTTTATGTTCCAAATTGATTTCTTAAATTTTGAATAATTGGCACATTGGCACATCGGCACATCGGCCCATTTGTATAGGCATATCAGCACATCGGCACATTTGTATCGGCACATCGGCACATTGGCGCATTTGTATCGGCACATTGTCACATTGGCAAATTATGAAGTGCCCTAACTTTGCCCCAAATCAGGTTTATGGAAAATAAAGTTTTCAAATCCATCTACCCCTATACCCAGGAATTACTTGCCGAGTACCCATTGATGAATGGTGACCGCATCAATCGGGTTTTGGAAGATGCATACAAAGCTTATGGATCCTGGAAAAAATTTAATTTTTCTGAAAGGGGCGCGATGCTCAAAAATGTTGCGAAGATTTTGCGGCGCGACCAGGAAAAACTAGCCACACTGATCACTCATGAAATGGGTAAAGTGATTGCTGAAGCAAGGGGAGAAGTGGAGAAATGTGCGGTAACGGCTGAGTATTATGCCGACCACGCAGAAAAATATCTGAAAGACGAATCCATGGAAGCGGGTTATTCCAAAAGTTTTGTAACCTATCAGCCCATGGGTGTGGTACTCGGAATTATGCCCTGGAATTTTCCTTTCTGGCAGGTATTCCGATATGCTGCTCCCACATTGATGGCAGGCAACACGGTATTGCTGAAGCATGCCCCCAATACCATCGGCTGCGCACTGGCGATGGAAGAAACATTCCGGGAAGCCGGCGTTCCGAAAGGCGTTTTTACCGCTATCATCATCGATACCCCGGCTGTTGAAAAAATCCTGGCTTCACAGCTTGTTCAGGCAGCGACCCTCACCGGCAGCGAAAGAGCCGGCAGCTCGGTTGCCTCCCTGGCCGGACTGAACATTAAAAAATCCGTGATGGAACTCGGCGGCTCCGACGCGCTGATCGTGCTCCCTGATGCAGATATGAAATCCGCGGCTTCCGTCGCACTTAATTCCCGCATGCTGAATGCCGGCCAGTCCTGCATCGCCGCCAAACGGTTCATCGTTCTCAAAGAAGCCATGAGCCGGTTTATGGATGAATTTATGGTTGTGCTGAAGGAACTAAAACAGGGAGACCCCTTCGACAGAAACATCAGCACCGGGCCGATGGCGCGGCCGGATCTCGTAGATAACCTGCTAAAGCAATTAAAAAATTCGGTGAAGTCCGGCGCGAAACTGGAGTATGGCGGGGAAGTGAGTGGTTGTAATTTCAAACCCGCTCTCCTGCTGAATGTGAAAAAAGGGATGGCTGCATTTGAAGAAGAGACCTTTGGGCCAATGGCTGCCATTATCGAAGCGGAGGATGAAATCGAAGCGATTCAACTCGCGAATGACTCATCGTTCGGATTATCGGGAAGTATCTGGACAAAAGATATTGAAAAAGGCATCACCCTGGCCAGACAGATGGAAACGGGCTCGGTTTTCATTAATTCACTCGTCAAATCAGATCCGCATCTTCCATTTGGCGGCATTAAAAAGTCGGGCTATGGCAGGGAGCTCGGCAGGCATGGCATCCTGGAATTTGTGAATGTAAAAACCATTGCCGCAACGAACTAAAATGACTTCCGCTATATGACTCAAAATAGGTTATATTGTGAGACTGGGATTTAAAGAATCATCAGCTCGGAATTGAATTCCGGTGATTCGACGGTTCTCGCCAACATGCACACAGATCTTTGGGGCAGTATGATCAGGGGAAACCCGGATGCTTTTCTGGCAATTTATGAAAATAATTATCAGTCACTATTTGTCTATGGATTTAGTCTGACCGCCAACCGGGAGATGACCAAGGACTGCATCCAGGAGTTGTTCATGGAGATTTGGAAAACCCGGGAGACGCTGAATAAAAAAGTCAACAATATACGTTCCTACCTTTTTACGTGGCTGCGAAGAAAAATCTTTCATGAGATATCCCGCTTAACGGGCGAAAAGAATAGTCAAAACTCGTTTGATAACTCCCTCGATAATATTTTGCCGTATGAAGATCTACTGATCGCATTTCAACAAACAGAAGAGGATAAGTATAAACTCCGGGCGGCGCTTAAAAAATTATCCAGGGGCCAACTTGAAGTCATCCGCTTAAAATATTTCGAAAACCTCAGCTATACTGAAATAGCCGCCAAGACTTCGCTTTCCGTCCGCACGATTTATAATTTGATTTATGAGGCACTGAATCACCTGCGGGAATCCATGAACCTTCTGAGTGTTCACAATAACTGACCGGCACCAATTCATTCTCTCTTTCTTTCAGAAGGAAATCCCGAAATCCCACTCTTAAATATTTATTTTCAGAATATCCGGTAAAACCAATCAAATATCACCACTACCGTGTACAGTTGCCTGGATGCCTGGAATAATTAAACGGAATGAACAGTGGGAATTTTAGCAATTATCAATTCGAGGATTTAATAACGGATGAATCATTCATTAACTATTGCCTTCGCAGTAATCCTAAAGACTTTGCTTTTTGGCAAAACTGGATAATCAATCATCCGGAGAGAAGAATACTGATAGAAAAGTCTGAGTATTATGTCAGGAATTTTTCATTGGGACTCCCTGAAAATGAATACCAGGAGGAGTTGGCTAAGATCAGATCTTATATAGAACCTGATTCCGAAACGTATAGTTATCCGTCTCTTGTCAGACTTCTGCAATGGAATAATCCGCTTACGATCGGAAGGGGTAAAAGGAGAAGCGTGATTCAGTGGGCGCTTCCTGCCTTGGTCATTATCCTGGTAACCGGTTATTTTATTGTGCAACGTTCGGTGGTTGCCGGTTCGGCACTGGTTGAAAACTTTAATAATGGAAATATACCGCTCGTTTTGACACTGAGCGACGGATCCGTTATTACGCTTGCGCCACATAGCGGGTTGAATTATCCCCGGCATTTTGATCCGGCAGTGAGAAAGGTTTTTCTGAATGGGGAGGCTTCATTTCATGTTTCTGCAGATACTGCACATCCATTCAAGGTATACCAGGATGATTTAGTGGCAACTGTTTTGGGAACCGTATTTACGATCCGAAAGGAAAGGAAGGATTCTTCTATGACGGTCGAATTAATAAAAGGAAAACTAAGAGTTGAGATTATTGATGGCGCGTCTTCACCCGTTCAATCCATTATGTTATTACCCAATGAACGAGTTGTGTATACAAAGTATAATCAGAAATTATTAAAAGAAAAATGGGAGCTTGACAAAGATCCAACCCTGCAGCAAATAAGCCGACTGGTATTCAGGCAGGATGACTTCAATGCGGTCGCAATTAAAATAAAGGCGGCTTCCGGAATTACACTTATAAATCATGCTGATAAAAAAGCCTGGCGCTTTACTGGAGAATTTACGAATTCAACGGCCGGTGAAATAGTGACCAGCATCTGTAAAATTGAAGGATTGACCTGTGAGATGGTGGGCGATACGATTCTGATAAAGTAAATCGAGACTGTTCTATAAACTAACGTTGCCATGCCAAGTCTATGCGCCAGGTTTTTTATGCCTGCCTTCAGGCCTTTTATCATCTTTTTATTTACACTCATCTGTCAGGGTCATTCCATGGCTGCGCCTGTCGGGCATAATTCTCCGAGTGAAATTGTCATAACGGTTACAAAGGGTAACCTGACACTGTATCAATTTTTTGAAGTCATTGAAAAACAAACCCCGATATCATTTGGGTACGATGAGAATCTCGTCAACATTCATCAAAAAATATTTGTGCCAACGGGGCAGCAAATCCTGGGCCGGCTGCTCGATGATATTTCAAAACAAACGGGCCTGTCCTTTAACCTCGAAAAGAATCTTGTTCTTGTTTACAACGCAAAAAAAATTGCCATTCAACCCATGGCTTCAGGCCAGCTGATCCCACCGGTTAAAGGATTGATTACCGATGGAGGAGGCAAACCGATGGCCGGAGCAACGGTATCTGTAAAAGGAACGAAGACCAGTGTGGTGACAGATAAAGAAGGAAATTATTCCGTAACCGCTTCCGCAGACGCAACACTCATCGTCAGCTTTATCGGATATAAGGACCAGGAAGTTTTAGTAAATGGCCAGGCCGAAGTAAATATTCAAATTGAGGAGATCAGTAAATCGCTGGGAGAAGTAGTTGTTGTCGGATATCAGACGCAAAGGCGTGCCGATATTACCGGGGCCGTTTCCGTCGTCAATGTGGGCGACGTTGCCAAACTGCAAACCGGTTTTGCGGATCAGGCGCTGCAGGGCAAAGCCGCAGGCTTACGCGTAACTCAGTCAACGGGCCAGCCAGGCGATGGCGTGGCTATGCGGATCCGGGGAGTAGGAACCATTAATAACAATGATCCGCTTTTTGTAATTGACGGGATCTCTACAAAGGATGGAATCAATTTTCTATCCGCAGCCGATATCGAATCCATAACGGTGTTAAAAGATGCTGCGTCTACATCCATTTACGGGGCACGTTCTGCAAACGGGGTTATCGTGATTACCACCAAGGGCGGTAAAAAAGGCAAGGCCCAGATTAGTTATAACGGATATACCGGTGTTCAGACACATGGTGAGCTGACGAAAATGGCAAATACCTCTGAGTATGTTCAGATATATAATGAAGCCGTGGCCAATGATAACGTGGATATAACGAATTCGACACTGAAGCGCATACCCATTCCCGCTGGTACGCCGATGGCAAATACCGACTGGGTGTCATCCATTTTTCAAACCGCCCCGATAAACAGTCATGAGCTTTCCATCAATGGAGGTGGTGACAAAGTACTTTATTTTGTTTCCGCAAGTTATTTTAACCAGGACGGTATCATCATCAATTCCTGGTTTGACCGGTATGCATTGAGGTCCAAACTTAACATTGAACTGACTGATAAACTGACGTTCGGAAACAACCTGAATATATCCTATTCAAATAAAAATATGATCGGTAGTTCCGGGGATGGATATGGTGGGAACGGCGGGAGCGTGGTGAGATATGCGCTTTTCAGGACGCCGGCAATTCCCATTTATAATGCCGATGGAAGCTTTACTGACCTGCCCGCTTCTCCCCAATTTTTTGGGGACGGGTACAATCCGGTGGCGCTGGCTCAAAACACCGACAATAAGGAAAAACTTTTTCGTGTATTCGGAAATGCCTTTGCCGAATATAAGATTACAAAGGGCTTAAAATTCAAGACGGATCTCGGCCTCGACGTTATCATAACAGAAGATAAACGGTTCGATGAAAATTACGGAACCAACCTGCGCATTAACAGTCCGAGTGTATTGACGGAAACAAATATTACCAACACGAATATTATTTGGGACAATACGCTGAACTATGCTAAATCGTTCAGCGGCGTACATAATTTCAGTTTTCTGCTGGGAACAGAATCGATCAGCAATAACGTGGTAACGAATGGCGGTTCGGACAGAGACTTTCCCGACCAGATCCCGAGCCTGCGTTTTTTTGGCAACGGGTTGTTAACCGAGGCAAGAACTGTTTTTGAAACCCAGCAGCAATGGGCGCTTTTTTCCCTTTTCGCCAATGTGAATTATAATTATAACAATACCTACCTGTTATCCTTTAATGTAAGGCGGGATGGTTCTTCCCGTTTCGGACCAGACAACCGGTACGCCAACTTCTACTCCGGTTCTGCCGGCTGGAACCTGGCCTATACCAAATGGATGCAGGACAGACTTCCACTTTTTTCTACAATGAAAATAAGAACAAGCTTTGGCCAGTTGGGCAACCAGGATATTGGAAATTATCCCTGGGCGTCCATTGTGGGCCGTGGCTATAACTATGTATTTGGGGATCCCGCAACGATGAACCAGGGGTATACCATTTCAGGCCGGGGGAACGCGGATGTAAAATGGGAGTCTTCCACACAGTTCGACGCAGGTCTGGATCTGGGCATTCTGCATGACCGGTTAACCATGTCGCTCGATTATTTTATCAAGACGACGACGAACATGCTGATCCCGATACCACTTCCACTGATTGGAGGCAGCGCAACGTCGCCTTTTGTAAATGCCGGCAGCGTGCAGAACAGCGGATTTGAAATGGAATTCACGTATAAAAACAACCAGGGGAAAGTCAGGTATAATATCAATGGAAATTTTTCGACACTCTATAATAAGGTATTGTCACTGAGTAATGGCGCGCCCATTCCCGGCGGACGAATCGACAATAATATTTATGCCACGCTAACAGCAGTGGGCCATCCGATCGGTTCCTTTTATATGTACCAGATGGAAGGGATTTTTCAGAATGCGTCAGACATATTCAAACATGCCTACCAGGGGAATTACATCCGGCCCGGAGATGTGAAATTTAAAGACATCAATGGGGACGGCGTCATTGATGAAAAGGACAGGACCTACCAGGGAAGCGCCATCCCCAAGTTTACCTATGGGTTAACGACCAACCTGGAGTTTAGCAATTTCGATTTTTCTGTTTTCTTTCAGGGCTCTTATGGTAATAAGTTATACCTGCAGGTGAACCAGGATATAGAAGGGTTTTACCGGGCATTCAATATCACCCAACGAGTGGTTGATGAACACTGGCACGGCGACGGAACCAGCAACACCATGCCCCGGGTTTCCTGGCTGGGTTCAACCAATAATAAAACGCCATCCAGCCGTTTCCTGGAAGACGCTTCTTATCTGCGGATGAAGAATATACAACTGGGCTATACTTTTTCTTCCAAACTCATGCAGGCTGCGCATATCAAGAGTTTGAGAATGTACATATCGGCGCAGAACCTGTTAACATTTACAAAGTATACCGGCCTCGATCCTGAAATGCATGTCAGTGATAACGTGAAAAATGAACCCTATAAGGGAGATGTTGCGGCAGGGATCGACTGGGGTACGTATCCAAGCGCAAAAAGTTATTTCCTGGGACTCAATCTGAATTTTTGAAAGATGATGGATCAAAATAATCAGTCATGAAAAAGTTTTTTATTTATAGCAGCTTTTTTTCTGTTTTAATAATCGGTGGAATAGGCTGTAGTAAATTTCTGGATACAGAGGTGCTCGGTGATTACCCGGATACGCAGTTCTATAAAACGGCGGATCAGGCCATCCTGGCCATCAACGCGGCTTACCAGCCGCTCAATTTTACTTCTGGATCCCAGAACCGTCTCTGGGTTTTCGGCGATGTTGCATCTGATGACGCGGAAAAGGGCGGCGATCCGGGCGATCAGGCAGACATAGATCTCATCGATCAGTTTAATATTACACCCATCAACGGAAATCTCGGAAATGAATGGGGCACTTTATATGAAGGGATCAGCCGTTGCAATATCGTACTCGCGCGTGTTCCGTCTATCAACATGGATAAAACACAACAGGCGGGGATATTGGCCGAGGCGCGTTTTCTGCGCTCCTGGTACTATTTTACACTGGTCAATATTTTTGGCGACGTTCCGGTGATACTGGAACCCAAAAAAACAGAAGAGCTTCAGATTCCACAGACAGCCGCATCTATTATTTTTGAAACCGTTATTGAACCCGATTTACTGGCAGCGGCAGCCAACCTGCCCGCCGCTTATGATGCGGATAACCTGGGAAGAGCCACCAGCGGGGCTGCAACTGCATTACTGGCAAAGGCCTATCTGTATCAAAATAAATGGGATAGTGCGGCCACCGCTGCCAATATCGTGATCAGCAGTGCACGGTATTCCCTCATGCTTTTGTATTCACAAGATTTCAGCGCGGATTATAAAAATAATAACGAGTCCGTTTTTGAGGTTCAGCATTTAAGCAACCAGAATCCTTCTACCGGAAATTCCCTGAACCAATGGTTCGCGCCGCGAATCGACGGGGGCTATGGATTTAACGCACCCACACAGGGTTTTGTGGATGAATTTGAAATCACTGCCGGAGGAATATACGATCCGCGTCTGGATTATACCGTCGGAAGGGACAGCATGCGATGGTTCAATGGAGAAACGTTCAGCAAAACCTGGTCGCCTACCGGATACCTGACGAGAAAACAACAGCAACCCTTTTCTGAAATTCCGATCAATCTGAAGGGAGACGCGAGTATAAACTATACCGACATACGGTATGCAGATGTACTGCTTTGGTATGCCGAGGCGCTAAATGAACAGGGGCGCGGCGCAGAAGCCGTCGCCTCCGTCAACCTCGTGCGCAAACGGGCAAGGAACAGTTATCTGTACGATGATTCATTAGTCAACTATCACCTGGATACTGCAACGAATCTGGGAACTATCCCGACAGGGCTTTTGCCGGACATTATTTACACGGACCAGACCAGTCTGCGTTCTGCCATTCAACATGAACGACGGGTTGAATTTGGATTTGAATTTCATCGCTTTTTTGACATCATCCGTTGGGGAGAGGCTTATGCCACGGCAGCCATGAGCGGCAGCCCCAATTTCAATTATAATAACAATAAACATTTTCCCATCCCGCAAAGCGAAAGGGATACCGATAAAGCTTTGCATTGACGCTTCATTTATCATCATTAAAAAATTCACCCATCATGACACAATCAGTTATCCGGCTAAGATTCATTAAGTGGACAATGCTCCTGAGCTTGTCCCTTGGCCTGCTTTACACATCGTGCAGTAAAAGCACGACCAACAACAACCCTCCGCCAACGGATAAATCTGCTTTGCAGAAAGCCGTGGATTCGGCTCAGTTTTATTATTCACAAACTGTGGAGGGTACAAAGCCAGGAGAATATACAGTAGGTGCGAAGGCACCACTTAAAACCGCACTGGATGCGGCAAATGCTATATTAAATGATCCCACTTCCACTCAAACAACATTGACCAATGCAGCAGCCAATTTAACCGGTGCCACGGCAACCTATAAGGGAACTTATATCACGCAAATTGCGCCCGCCAACCTGATCGCGTATTGGAAAATGAATGGTAATGCAAACGATTCCTCAGGCAATGGCCATAACGGAACGGTTACCCAGGGGCACGCATTTTTCGGCGCAGGGACACCTTCACTGACTGCTGACCGCTTCGGCCGTTCGGGTATGGCTTATCATTTTGATAAGGGTGGAAATATTGAAGTTCCTTACGCACAATCCTTGAATCCGACACAGATGTCCATCAGTCTTTGGGTAAGACAGGATACCGCCGGAAGAAAAATAAACCCGGCTAACTGTTATATGGTTGCCATGAACCGCTGGAACGGTTTTAAATTTCAGACCCAGCCCTTCCTGCCATTCTATACCGTTAAGGTATTCGAATCCACACCGGCACCCGGAGATACGACCATCTATGACCGCGATGATGCGGGCACGGCCATCGTTCCGGGAACAACCTGGTATCATTTAGTTGCCACGTTTAAAGCCGGAGTCGAAGATTTTTATATTAACGGCTCGCTGGTTAAAGAATGGACAAACACACCGGGCACGCCAATATCCCTGGTGAATCCGATCAATCTTGTAATCGGGTCCGATCTTCCAACCAATAAATATCAGACCGTTGATGCATCCGGAAATTTCCTGGTGGATTACGGCGGATTCTGGACGGGTGATATGGATGATGTGATGTTCTACAATGTTGCTTTAACCGGACCGCAGGTTCAATCAATATTTAACAATCAAAATACACTATAAATAGCAGGTAGTGCAGACCCCTGTTGTGTAGAAATACATGGCAGGGGTTTTTTAAAATAGCGTATGAAAAAAGCGAAATGGCTTTTATTCTTCCTGGTGATCCCTGTTTTCCTTTTGAGTTCCTGCAAGAAACAAACAGCCGGCCCGGCCCCGGTGAAGAAAGACAGCGCCCTGATAAACCTGGGTCATCTGAATGATTTATACACCCCGCTTGTATTTCCTAGTGGAACCCAAGCGGCCGGTGTATTTATTTACAGCGCTTATCCCGACTATCATCATGTGGAGGCGAGCGGAGAAGGGTTTACCTGTCTGGATGATGTATCCAGGGCGGCGCTCGTTTATTTTCGAAGCGACCAGTTTGCTTCCGATACGGCCATTCAGAAAAAAGCGCTTAACCTGATACGATTTATTCTTGAAATGCAGGCAGGCGATGGATATTTCTATAATTTTTTTCAGACTGACGGAACGATCAACACGACCGGAACGACCAGCATGGCTATACAAAACTGGTGGTCATGGCGGGCCCTGCAAACGCTCGCTGAAACCAGTACACAGGTTAAAGCCCTGGATAGCAAACTGGGATCCGGCATGGATCTCGCGGTAAACAGACTCATTCAAAATATCAAAGCGGATCTGGTAAATCTTCCTTTAACTACAGAAGTGGTCAGCGGCATTACCGTTCCGAAATGGCTGCCCGCCGGCAGTGCGACGGACCAGGCCGCAACCCTGATCCTTGGATTGATTTCTTATTGTCGATCCAACAATGATCCCGTTATTCAAACATTTATTCAAAAACTTGCCGATGGGATCGTCATGATGCAGGAAGGTAGCGCGGCTGCCTTTCCGTATTCTCTTTTCCTGAGCGCGCAAAATCAATGGCATGCCTATGGCAGTGATCAGTCTTATGCCTTATTGCTGACCGGAGAATTTCTAAATGACACGAGTTACACTTCGAAGGCATTGGCAGAGATCAATAATTTTTATCCCTGGTTAATAGCGAATGGATATAAATCGGGTATCAGCCTGAGTTATGACAGTGTTCAGTTTCAACCCATCTTGGAAAAGGATTATGATCAGATCGCATACGGATTCAGGCCCATGGTTTTTGCAGCAGCTGAGGCCTTCGCTTTAACCGGGCAAAATAAATATGCCGATATCGCGGGCCATCTCGCAGCCTGGTTTTTAGGTTCCAATACTGCTTCAGCCAATATGTATGATTCCACAACGGGCCTCTGTTATGATGCGATATCATCAGCGGGCAATGTGAATCTAAATTCCGGCGCAGAATCTACGATCGAGGCCCTGCTCACGATGCAGCGGGTTCAAAAATACCCTGCTATTCGAACGGCGCTATATATGTATAAAAAACATTTTTAAGCCTTCTTTAGCCTAAAGCTTAAAGCGTAAAGCCGAAAACTACTTTTTGGATCTCCGATAGTTAATGTCTTCTAACCTTCCTAACTATTGTATTAGTTTTAGGCTTTACGCTTTGGGCTTTAGGCTTACTTGGAGGTAATGAGTAATGGTTGAAATAGCGTTTTCTTAATCTTCGCTCTTCCGATAAACTGGTTACCATTTATCCGGCTGAATTCTGTGGGGAAAATCATGATGTCTTCTTCGCGGGTATCGAACAGCAGTTCCTTGCTCAGGTTTCCGCTGTTGTCAATTTTTGAAACGACCACCTGTCCGCCAAATCCGTCGACATGAAACTTCGGAACCTCTTCTTCCTTTATATTCAGATTTTTCAGATTGTCCAGGTAGAGGAAATAATATCCCGAGGCATCGCTGATCAGTTTATAACTCATCGTTCCCCGGCCCATGCTGCCTTTCTGCATTTTTGGAATTTTGCGAAGCCATTCGTATTCTCCGTTGGCGCTGATCTTTGAGCCGAGTATGTCTTCATAATAATACATCACATTATAGTGCCAGTACCCGTTGGCATAGTAGGAGTGATCCTCCACCCAGTATTCTTCGCAACCGATGAATATACTACCATCCGGATTGATGATCACGTCCCGTACTTTTAGATTGGGGCTCTCGTAGTCATCCTTGTTTTCCATTTTCCTGCGACTCCGGGCCGATTCAAATTTTTCCAGCTCTGCTTTGGGGAATTCGTAATAGCCGTTTTTATATTTGACCACTTTCCCATCGGCGCCTATGACGGCTAAAAAAATGCCGTCTGTCCCGTTGCCCTTGGATTTTTTGCTGAAGGTACAGGCGATGATCATGTCGTGCAGCGCACTTTCAATCAGTGTCGCTTCCTTGATATAATTATCATCAACAGCTATCGGCGTAATTCCGATTTCCTTGCTGCCCTGAACAAACTTGAATACTTCGAAATGATAGGCGGGCTTACCGGTGGCTTTGTCCTTTTCCTTCCGGGAATCATTGTCATACACTTTTACCAGCATGTATGCATTTCCTTTGGAGTCCACCGAGAAATCGGTATTGTCCATGATGGCTTCGGTATAGGGCATTTTAAATTCGCCACCCCAGATTTTGTTCAGGGTTTCATCAAAAACCTGGAACCCGATCTTGTCATAATTTTTCTTGTCGTTCCGGACCTCGGGCGTCAGCCTATAGCTGACTAAGAGTTTTTTCCGGTCCGCGTCATAGTTATACTGATATTTTTCCGTTGTTTTATAATTATACATCAGCCCCGTGAGTGTGGTTTGGCCGGCGATCTTTGTCGTTTCAAACAATTTGTGATTGGGGTCTGACATTTTTCCTTTGGCGACGTCTATCTTATCATAGTAAAGCAGTTCGTTGTCGCCTTTCTTGTCCCAGTCGCTGTGCAGCCAGTAATAGTTACCGTTGTTGAAATCCACCACGAGTTCGCTGTTGAAATTTTTGGTTACATCCAGGTCGATTTTCTGCTCCATGGTGCGGCCCAGGGTTTTGGGATTAAAACGGACGATATTGAGCTCTTCTTTTTTCAGGGAGAGATTAACGATCCCGTCCTTTTCATTTCCGAAAAAAGCCAGGTCCTCTGTTTTGCGGGGCAATTCATATTCATCTCCCAGTTTAAAGGAAAATTTTTTGTTTTGCGCAAAAGAAAGGGTCGAAGTTAAAAACGCGGTAGCCAGAAAAATGTATTTCATGTTGGTTTTTTGAAAAGGGAATCATTTTTTGAAGACGGGGTCCACGCGAAAGTTATTGTAAAGGGGACCCGTTTTTCTTTTGAGCGATAAAAATTGATGCTCATCAACTCTGTGGCAGGTAAGCAGTTAGTAAGTCCGTTCATGAGCCGTTCTCCAGTTTATGATAGAACGACCCGGGGGAAATTTTATTTAAAATACGGGAAAATAATCCTCGTTTAATGGCCGGGACCTGGGCCATTCATAGTAGAAATGACCCGGTTCCCGGGCTGCCGGTTACGAATTTCTTATATTAGGCGAGTGAAAAACTTCTTATCAGCCTGCGTTATCATTGTCATCTGCCGGCTGTTGGCGGCCTATACATTCGGCACATTCGATGATGCGTTTATTACATACCGTTATGCGCAAAACCTCGCCGCGGGCCATGGCCTGGTTTATAACCTGCAGGAAAGGGTTTTGGGCACGACGGCTCCGCTTTTTGCCATTATCGGTACCATTCCCGTGTTTCTTTCGGTTTCGGTGCCCAAATTCTTTGTTGTTTTTAATATTCTCTGCGACCTCGGCACCGGGTATCTTATATACCGGCACGTTTTCAAAAGGAATCCCGTTCTGCTGACCCTGTTTACGATTTTATTTTCCCTGGATCCGGCAGCCAACCGGATAGCGGTCGGCGGGATGGAAGCCAACCTGTTTTTGTTTTGCTCCCTGCTGGGCCTTGTCCTGTATTTCCATCATAAAAAATTCCTGGCATTTATTATTTTGGCCGTGATTTATTTTCTCCGGCCCGAGGCCCTGATACTATTTGTTGTTCTGATGGGTTATGAATGGTATTCGACCAAAAAAATGCCCTGGAAATATGCAGTGGCCTGCCTGCTGGTTATGGCCCTTCCTTTGTATGGGATGCTTCACTATTATGGTAATATCATCCCGCAGTCGGTACTGGCAAAGAACCAGGGACCCCAGGGATCTTTTTCTGCCCTGGTCAGGGATATATTTTTCCCGCGGCCCTTTAATTATTTTCTTTTTCCCATGGCCGTTTATGGTGCGGTTAAAATGGCAGGAAAGAGCAGATATCTTACGGTCATTGCCTGCTGGACCGTTTGTTATGCCGCTGCGTATTGTATACAAGGCCCCTGGATTCTGAACTGGTATATTTATTCCATCGAGGTTTCACAAATCATTTTTGCGGCGCTGGCCATCCGGAAAATTTGTTTGATTTTGCGAATCAGTTTATCCGGACAAAAAATATTTTTGTTGTCGCCCGTATTGGCGGTTCCTGTCTGGATCTTTGTTTGTCATCTGCAGGGGAGGAGTGCGGTGGAAACAAATATTTACGATCGCCTGAAAACTGATTTCAGCCGGGGCAGGTACATGGAAAAAAAAGTTTTTTTTGCCGATGATATCGGTGCGCTTGGGTTTTATAGCGGGGGATATATTTATGATGACCTGATGCTGGTGACCCCGCAGGCGATACAGTATGCCAATGCGCGTGAAAGGATACTGCAATTGTCACCCGATTATCTTTTTTTGTATACGGATAAAAGTTATCTGCGACTGGTATTGGAGGATTCGGCGATATCCGGGAAATACCGCTTTGTTGCGCGTTATGCCCGGAACGGGAAAACGATTTTACCGGATAAGGCGGAAGAAGGGAACGTGGGTTATGTACAGGATTATATGTTGTGGAAAAGAAAGGAATAAGCTGGGAGAATTGAAATGCCGGATACGTTAATTTTAATGGGAGTTAAAATATCATGAATATGCATTTTGATCCCGATGCTGAAGTCGTAAAGCTTTGTGCGAGGGGCATGGACCTGGAAGGGCAGGCCAGGATGGAAGAGGCGCATGAGCAGTTTTTGCAGGCCTGGCAGGTTTCCAGTAATGACCTGGAAAGGTTTACCGCTGCCCATTATGTAGCCAGGAACCAGAAAGATCCGGCGGAAAAATTGCGATGGAACCAGGATTCGCTGAAATATGCCACTTGTTTGAGCGAGGAGGAGATGAGACCCCATTTTCCATCGCTTTACCTGAATATTGCAAAATCTTTTGAGGATTTGTCGGACCCCGAAAACGCAATAATTAATTACCGGCTGGCCCTGGAATGGAGTATTTTTTTGCCGGAAGGCGGGTATGGAAAAATGATTAGATCCGGTATCCGGGAGGGACTGAAGCGGATGGAATCATTTGAAAATAATGACGGTTTATGACAACAGATAAAAAATCTACCACAAAACTATCCGAGCCCGGTAAAGTGGATGAGTACATGAAAAAATGTAAACATCCGATGGTGAAAGTTATCGGCGCACTCCGGAAAATCATCCTGACCACGGATAAGGAAGTCGGGGAAGAGATCAAATGGAACGCGCCAACGTTTTTTTATTCCGGGCAAATGCGACCCGCTGATCCGAAAGAATACAAAAGATATATCGTGGTTTTTAATCTTTTCCGGCAGGACTGTATCCGGCTCGTTTTCCCCAGTGGCGCAAAAATCAATGACAAATCCGGTTTACTGGAAGGGGATTATGCCGATGGCAGAAGGCTTGCGATGTTTCAGAACCTGAAAGAAGTGAAGACAAGGGAAATGGATTTGCAGAAACTGATAAAGACTTGGCTCACCCTGTTGGATAAATAGGGATTTATTTTATCATGGACCGGAATCTTTTCAGTTCGGTCATGTCTGCCGGAGAAAGTATCTCGTTGTTGTCATATTTTGCCCTTAAGAAGAGGACTCTTTTGTGGTTCGGAAATTTTTCCAGAATTTCTGTGATCAGCCGGCCCGTGGGTTCATCTTTTTCGAATAAGGGAGCGGGTTCCGGCAGTTCCGATTTATAGCGGGTGGGCATTCTTTTTATAATTGCTTCGATGGTGGCTAGTTTTCCCGGCGGCAGGCTCTCGATTTTCGAAGCTTTCCCATATAGCCCCTGTAACTGCTTTTTACTCAGCGATCCCCGTTGCTGGTATTGTTTATACAGGCTGATGATAAAGGAAGATACCGGGTAGGCCAGTATACATTCTTCCAATACTTCATTAATGATGTCGAGCCTGTCTTTTTGGGGGAGCATTTCTTTGGATGAAATGGCAAATTTAGGATAAGTCTATCTGCTTTTGGTGAAGTAATATCATCTGACAATTTTTCGGAACCAGTTAATAAAACTGCACAACAACCTTCTGGGCAAGTTGGTGCTTTTCGCTTGCATAGAGCTTATTAAGACAGATAGGGAAAAAGTAGATTGGAGCTAAACTCCCGAATAATGTATTGGCAAACGGAAGTAAATACTTTTTGAATGGAAAAATTTGAAAATATTTTCACTTAAGTATAGTGTCGTGCATTTTGTAAGAAAACAATAGGAAGATTCCATTTGCCGGCGACAGTTTTGAATGAGGTGTGGGAGCGGCTGGGCCGTAGATCGGCAGGACAGTCGTTCTTTTTTTCTGTAAAAAATCAGGAACCTTGTATTCCAAATAAACAATTGCGGCGTCTGTATAACAATGATCTGGAAAATTTTTAACTTAATGGAATGAATACTGAAGAACCCTTCCGGGAGGATCCGTCCGACGAGCTCGCGCAACGGATTGCCTATCTGATCAATGGGTATATCAGGAAGAAGCTAACGGTATCTGAACATAAGGAACTGGATGAATGGGTATCAGCCAGTATGAAAAACCAGGAACTTTTTGAGGAGCTGACCGATCCGGTCAATATTAAAAGATGGATATACCGGAAAGAAGGGATAGACAGTGAAGCGGCGTTGGAGAGAGTTAAAACTAAACTGGGGTTTAAGCAGGAATTTCAGTTTTATAAACAGCGGCGAATCTGGCCCTATTGGGTCGTTGCCGCCGCTGTTCTCGGAGTAATTTTTTATAGTATCCATTTATACCGGAAAGCAGCGATTTTACGATCACCTGTAGTCGTTATACACCAGGATCTTCCGCCCGGAGGAAAACACGCGATCCTGACTTTGAATAATGGGAGAAATATTTTACTTGACACGGTAAAATCCGGCGAAA
>Ga0209863_10000334_pt1 | contig 26389 bp, 20 predicted proteins | sample OrgsoiDNA2013046_FD_185796 | JGI IMG/M metagenome (GOLD analysis project Ga0209863, IMG submission 185796) | Permafrost soil microbial communities from the Arctic, to analyse light accelerated degradation of dissolved organic matter (DOM) -... | ecosystem: Environmental > Terrestrial > Soil >...
TAGTCAGACCCCAGCAGTCCAGCCTCTTCTGCCGTGACGGCTACGAACAAAATCGACCGCCGCGGTCGCGGATTCATCTTGCTGAACGCTCGTGCGATTTCGAGCAGGATCGCCGCCCCCGTCGCGTTGTCCAGCGCTCCGTTGTAAATCTTGTCGCCCTGTACCGCTTCGCCGATTCCGAGATGATCCAGGTGTGCGCTGTACACCAGGTACTCGCTTTTTAAGACCGTATCACTTCCTTCAAGCTTCGCGACGACGTTCGGGCTATGCACATCCTGCCATTGCGTATAGGTATGGACCTTCGCCGTTATCGGCAAAGCAAACGAGGCTGGTCTTCCTGCTTTTGCTGCCGCAAACACTTCTTCCGCAGTGTACGGGCTTCCCTCGAAGAACTTCCTTGTCGCCGCCAGACCCAAGGAGACCGAACACTTCAACTCGGGGTAATAGTCATTCGGCTGCCCTCGCTTATCAAGCCAGCGGAATTCCGGGCGTGCCAGATCCCTCACGCGCTTGCTAAACGGATAAATATGTTCCAGCATCGGATCGTCCACGACGATTATGCCGATGGCCCCATGTAGAACAGCATTTTTTGCCTTCACCGAGCCGGATGAATAGTGCGCTTTAAGCGACGACTCGAAACTTGGCGCTCCAAACATGATAGCGACGATCTTTCCCTTAACATCAACCCCTTTGTAGTCGTCGTAGCCCTGCTCCGGCGCAGTCACCCCAAATCCGACAAACGCCACTTCTGCCTCCACCGAACTTTCAACGCGGGCCGGATCACCATGCAGGATGTAATCTTCCCGAAAAGCAAGCGTTTCTTCCTTGCCCGCGCGCGTCAATCTGAGGGTCGTTCTGGTTTCATCGGCTTTTAGGGAACGCAGTGGGACGCTTTGAAAATAGGTCCCGGCATCGCCAGCCGGCTGAAGCCCCAGCGTCTCAAACTGGGTTGCCATAAACTTTGCCGCCAAATCGTATCCCCGCGTGCCAGTTCCGCGGCCTTCCAGCAAATCGTCCGAAAGGAAGCGCATGTCTCCACGAATGGCTTCAGGCCGGATTGCGGACATTGCTTCATCCGCAGTGTCGCCGCCGGCAAATACGGGTTGCGTGACGGACAACGCAACGATTACAGCCAATGCCAGCAAAGATCGCCGCACATTACATTCGACACTCATCATGCACATTCAGCTCCTTCATGAGCGGTGTTTTTCCTGAGTTGAAGGATCGTATCTCTCGTTTAGGGAACCTCGATTGAATTTGAATACTTTGGAAGGAAGAGGTTCGTTGCAGCCGTCAGCCCTAGCGCTGCTGCGAGGAGAACCAGCAAAGACGAATAGGAGCCAGTTGCATCAAATGCGCGCCCCAGTATGACGGGGCCGATGGCTCCCGCAGCGGCATAGAACGTCCAGGTGAGACCGTAAAGTGTGGAAAAAGCACGCAACCCAAAATAACGCGTTAGCAAGTAAGGTGTAATTGCGGCTTCGCCTCCGGCCCCGACACCAATGAGCGCAGCAGCAAGGCAACCCGCCGGGAAACTGCTCGCCCGAGCTAGAAGAAAAATGCCAAGCGCGGTAATGAGGTTGACTACAAACGCGACACGCGGCCCGAAAAATCGATCTAGCAGCCATCCCACCACAATCCTGCCAAGCAGGCTCGATCCACCGAGTACGGAGGCGCATAGGGCCGCACTTCCGGTTGTGAGGCCTCGATCAGTCAGTAACGCGGACAGGTGAGTGATCGCACCATTCATGCTGATCGAACTCACGAAAAGGATGGCGGTGATAATCCAGAAGGCGAAAGAGCGCAAGCCCTGTTGCCATGTCATCCCAGAATGAGTAACGGCAGCGGACTCGCGCCCCAGTACCGGACGTTCGCGGATGTAGCGCCAGCTAAGGGGCAAGCCGAGTAACAATGCCAGACCGCCGAGAGACACGTACGCTGCACGCCACCCAGACCGGCTGATGACAGATTGAGCCACGACGGGTAGGATCATGGCGCCCAAACCCGCTCCAACCATCACAAACGCCAACGCTATCCCCAAACGTCGGTGAAACCATGTGGAAATGGATCGCGAATAAGCCAGATGAGCTGCACCGTTTCCAACCACACCGAGCACGAAGCAAGTCACGTAAAACTGCCACAATCCGGAGTGGAGCAGTGACAACGAGGCAATGGCGCACCCGTACACCGTCATGCAAATAAGAATGATGCGGCGAGGGCCAAAGCGATCGATCCACCGGCCAAGCAGTGGGGAGACGAGGCCCAGCGTGACGGCAGCGACTGCGAAGCCGCTGGAGATGGCTTCACGACTCCAGCCGAATTCCGCAGCCAGCGGCTTTACAAAAACTGAGAAGGTGTAGACGAACAGTGAGCCGAATCCGGCCATCACGCCGAGGCACGCCGCTACCACTACACGCCAGCCATAGTAACCAGGATCGAATTCGCTGAGGCCGGGCTGTGCTTCGGCGCTTTGCACTGTAGCTATGCCAACTCTGACACTTCCGGGAACGGGCTCTTCGCTCATTTGCCGGATTCCCCAATGCTGCCCAAGTGCCGTACTCTTAGCTGGGGATCGTATCCTTTTTGTGCCAGAACTTTGCCGTGCAGCCGGTGGCCTTCATCTGAAACAGCGTGAACGCCGGAAGCAGTAATCCATCGATTGTAGAAATTGAACAGGGCACAGACGGTGATTGTGTAGTAGATGGATTCGTCACTCCAGCCTATCGCCCGCAGAGTCTGCGTATCCGCTTCGGTAACGGAGGGCAGGTCGCGGGTCACCTTGTCCGCAAACCGGAGCAACGCTTTTTCGTCCTCCTTCAAAGAGGATGCATCCAGACTGCGCAGTATAGCCCAGACCAAATCTTCACTTCCCAGGAGTTCCGCTGCGACGGCAACGTGGGCCTTGGTGCAGAACTCGCATTCATTGACGTAAGAGGTGTAGGCCGCAATTAACTCGCGCAGGCCAGGGCTCAGCGGCGATGGTTCGCGCATCACCTCTTGCGTGAAGCGTGCTAGATGCTGGGTCATCTCCGGACGGAAGGCAAACAGATACCAGATGTTCCAGGTTTCGCGCCCTGTGTTCTGACAGGTGCGAATAAGATCCAAATAGCGGCTCGGTTGTGGATTGTTCTCTACGCCCGGAAGATAGATCGGTTCCTGTTTCAAAGATTGCATTGCACATCTCCTTCTCGTCACAAAATCCTAGGGAGCAAATACTACATGGGCTGCTCATGCGCATCTCTAGTGTTTTTGCGCTATTGCCGTCATGTGTCAATCGCAAGTAACGTGGCCCGTATTCAGACGCGCTGTTCAAGCTGAGGAGATGCCGGTCTCCTGACAGACTTGGCGACAGCACACTCCGTTGGGGGTACAAGTGAAAAGTTTTTTTCGTGGAGCAGTCAGTTTCTTGGCGTCGGCCTTATGGTTGACCGCTCATCTTTCTGCACAACAGTTGGCCACACTCAACGTTACGGTTACAGACCCATCCGGGAGCGTGATCTCCCAGGCGCGAGTCAGCCTCCGCAACGTAGACACCGGTGCCAAGCGAACGGATCTGTCCGCGGGAACGGGAGTCGCAGTGATACCGGGCCTGCCTGCGGGAAGCTATCAACTCAGCGTGGAGTCTGGCCAATTCAGCCGTTATCAAGCCCCGCTTACGCTTGCGATCGGACAGAATGCCTCCGTTGCCGTGACGCTCGGCGTTCAGGCAGTGCACGAGAGTATCGAAGTTCAGGACACGGTGCAGGGTGTCGATACGCAAAAATCGGAAGTCAGCCAGGTGATTGATTCGCAGAAGATTTCCGATTTGCCAATCTCTGGACGGGACTTTATCGATTTCGTGCTGCTCACGCCTTCTGTCAACGTGGGGCGGAGTACCGCTGTGGGCGCACAATCACCGTTCCAGGAGACAGTATTGGAACTGAGTTTTGGCGGACTGCGCGAGACTCACAGCGCCTTCTTTGGCCTCGATGGCACGGACTACACTACCAGTATTTCCGGCGTGCAGCGCGCCAGTCCATCGCAGGACTGGGTGCGGGAGTTTCGCGTTGCCGCGAGTCCCTATACCTCCGACAACGAACGAAACCTGGGGGCGGTGGTCAACACGATCACAAAGTCTGGGAGCAATGACATTCACGGCTCGCTCTACGAATTTTTCCGCAACAACCAATTGGATGCGAAGAATGCGCTCTCGGCGCCGGGCTTTAATACGTTGCGCTTCAATCAATTTGGCGCCAATGTTGGCGGCCCTATTCGGCAGGAGAAGAATTTCTATTTCCTGGGATACGAGGGCCAGCGCCGGGCCGAGTCTCCTTTGTATTCGTCCTTCATTCTGCATTGCACCGATAACCCCGGCTGCTTGAGGCCCGGTACGCCCAGCATTAACCAGGTCAAGCAACTACTAGGCTTGCAGCCCGAAAACCTGGGTTCCTTTCTCCAGATTGGCAACTACGACAAGCTCTTTGGAAAAGTGACCAATGTTCTGAGCGACAAGAGCACCTTGAATATTGGGTACCTATTCAACGACGAGCGGAAACAACACATACCGGGCGCTGCCCCGGGCCAGGGTTTGCCTTCCTCCTACCGTAACAACGCCGTGCGGGACCAGACGGTGTACGGGAATCTGTTCCATGTGTTCGGCAGTCATTGGACTTCGGAAAGTGTGCTGAACTTTGGACGAAGAATCTTCCATCTGGATCCAGCGGGAGAAGGGTTTGAGCCTGCCATCGTAGTGGCCGACCTTCTAAACTCAGGAGGGTTCACCGGCAGCGTCCACTATTACAGCGAACAGCATTTCCAGGGAGCGGAAAATCTCACCTACGTGAAAGGCAATCATGCGTTCAAATTCGGCGGAGATTTCGAGCCTGTCTGGATCAGCGCACGAACCACGTTCTTCACACCGGGCGCTGGCATCTTTGCTCCGCAAAGCTTTTTTGGAACAGGTCCCTTCGCGCCATTTGGCCCGGGGACTCCGGTGGAGTTTTTGTTCTTGCAGCCGCGCTCGTTCTTCGGCCAGCAGATTCCACAGCGGACTTTGCCTTTCCAGTCAGGTCTGTATGCGGGACCCGCAGCCTCTGAGTTCAACAACGGCACCGACTTGAATTTCCTGCACAAGCTCGCAGGATTTTACGCGCAAGATCAATGGAAAGCGCGACCAAACCTGACCCTTACCCTTGGGTTGCGCTATGACCTGGACTTCTTCCCATCGGCAGCCGACGTCAGAGTCAACGGTAAAATGCACCCTACGAATTATGGGAATGTGCAGCCGCGAGTTGGGTTGGCGTATTCGTTCCGCCAGGGAAAGGGTGCCGTACGAGCGGGATTCGGCCTATTTACTGGCCCCTTCGACTACAGCGACATCATGGTGGCCTGGCAGGGGGCGTCGGCCTTCACCAACATGAACCAGCCGATTCTGCCGGAATTTGCCGATCCTGCTAACAAGCTGGTTGGATTTGGGCCGTCGGGAATCGTCGGAGTCGCAGGTCCTGTTCTCTCCAGTCAAGCATTCAGCAACTTCACACACAATGGTATTTATCCCGATCCCGGAACCCTGTTGCAATTTCCGTTGGGATACGTGAAGCGCAAATTTCCCAACGCCTATGCCGAGGAAAGCAGCCTGGAAGTGGAGAACGAGATCGCGAAGGACCTGTTTGTCTCGGCGGGGTACCAATTCGTGCATGCGCTCAAACTGCCGGTTTATGACAGCATCAATGGAGTTCCCAGCGGCAGCCTTCCTACCGGAGTGCAAGCTTTCACCCCGGCCGATCCCAACTTTGGATTCACTCTAGAGGCCACCCCGTCGGGATACTCCATTTATCACGCGGGAACTGTGAGCGTGAGAAAACCCTTCGCTCGCCACTACAGCATCTTGGCGAACTACACATACTCGAAGTCCATCGACCTTGCGACCAATGTGCAACTCACCGATACGCCGATGGATTATCTGCATCCCAACCTTGATCGCGGCCTCAGTGAAAATGACATGCGCCATCACTTCGTGCTGACTTTGATGGGAGAATCTCCCAATACATGGAATCCTGCTCTGCGCAACTTCAAGGTCTCGATGCTTAATACGCTGCAAAGTCCTCGTTACTACACGGTATTCGCTGGCTTTGACGTGAATGGCGACGGGTTTCCGTTTTCCGACCGAGTCGGTACTATCGGGCGTAACACGTACCGGGGGGACTCTTCTTACACCACCGACATGCGCGTGCAGAGAGTGTTGAACTTGGGCGAACGGTTCAAGGCTGAAGCCAGTGTCGAAGCCTTCAATTTGTTCAATCGGCGGAATGTCAATGGCATCGATACGGTCTATGGGGCTCCGGCCTTCCTGGGGCCGATTCCGAAACAATTCAAGGACGGCATCACCAGCGCAGCCAATCCGACGTTTGGTACTCCGAACTACGTGGCTCCAGCGCGACAGCTCCAAGCTTCGCTGCGGTTAAGTTTCTAACGCAGAGATAGTTGAAAGAACGATGCCGATACCGACTGAGCCGATTGGAAGCATCCCGCGCACACCAGCTTTGCTGGCGGCGATGCGCTCTTATGCGGACGGAAGGATTTCTGCCGAGCAACTTCAAACTGTCGAAGACGTTGCCCTGCGCGATACCATCGCTCGCTTCGAAGATACCGGATCGCCCATCATCACGGATGGTGAGCAGACCAAGTCTAGCTTTGCCACGTATCCTCTTTCAGGGCTCGGCAATCTAGCGGCCGATGGCGTGGGGATTCCGTTTGCTGACGGTCACACGCGACAGCTACCCAGACTGACAGCGGGCCCTTTCCGTTATGGGGTTCATGCGGTGAGCTATCTGAAGGCCGCTCAACGACATGCGCATCGTCCGATGAAACAGGCTGTGATCTCCGCGTCAGCCCTGAGCCTACTTTATCCGCAAAGCGGTGTGGCTGGCTATTCGCGCGAGGCTTTTCTGGAAGACCTGATTGAGGAAGCGGAACGGGACATTCGCGAGTGTTTAGAGGCTGGTGGTGCATGTGTGCAAATCGACTTCACCGAAGGGCGGTTGGCATTGAAGCTTGATCCCTCCGGCGGAGTGCTGAAAGCATTTATCGACCTGAACAACCGCGTTCTCGACAGATTCTCGGATGCTGAGCGCGAGAGGATTGGGGTGCATACTTGCCCCGGCGGCGATCATGACTCCACGCATAGCGCCGACGTGGACTACACGGGTCTCTTGCCCGAATTGTTTCGCTTGAAGGTCCGCCGATTCTATGTGCAGTTGGCCAGCGAAGTTGCGCGCGGCCGCGTGCTCACCACGATCCGAAACCTGCTCAAGCCCGGTCAGATGCTTTTCGTGGGTGTAACGGACCCCATAAATCCGAAAATTGAAAGTCCGGAAGCGGTGCGCGATCGCGTGCTCGAAGCGGCAGAATTCGTTCCCTTGGAGTCGCTGGGAACGACCGACGATTGCGGTTTCTCGCCCTTTGCTGATGATACTTCCACGTCGCGCGAAACTGCTTTCGCGAAGATCAAGAGTCGTGTCGAGGGAACGGCGATGGCAGCGAAAATTCTTGGAGTTTAAATCAGAAAGGAATAAGATCATGGCCCACATTCAAGTACCCGAAGGCGCGCCAGGCATTCTCGGCCCGATGGCAATTAGTCCTGAAAGCACCAAGGCGTTGCGCGAACTCGTGGAGGTCCTGTTACGCGGTCCTAACACGCTGACTCCAGCCGAACGCGAAATGATCGCAATGTACGTCTCTTCGCAGAACGATTGCTGTTTCTGCCAGCTTTCGCACGCCGCTGCAGCGGCGGAACACCTGGGAGGAGATTATGACCTGATCGATCGCGTCAAGAGCAACTACGCCACTGCGGAAATCTCCGACAAACTGAAATCACTGCTCGCGATTGCGGGCAAGGTTCAGGAAGGGGGCAAGCACGTTAGGTCTGAAGATGTCGCGCGGGCGCGCCAGCAAGGTGCTACGGACAAAGAGATTCACGATACCGTTCTGATTGCGGCCGCCTTCTGCATGTTCAATCGCTACGTCGATGGTCTGGATACATGGCAACCGACCGACCCAAACGACTATCGCGAGATGGGACAAATCATGGCCCACGTTGGCTATGTCAAGCCAGACTGGGAAAAGACAGACGAGGCAGCTTAGTTTCGTCAACTTGGAGGATCGCTAGTGGCTCACATTCAACTTCCGGAAGGCTTGCCGGGCATTCGCGGCCCAATGGTATTTAGCCCCGAAACCACGAAGCCGTTGTGCGATCTCGTGCAAGTTCTGCTCACCGGTCCGCACACTCTGTCCCCAGCAGAACGGGAAATGATCGCTACGTATGTTTCCTGGCAGAACGACTGCGTCTACTGCCAGAGTTGCCATGGTTCCACGGCGGCACAACATCTGGGCGGCAGTGATGCGGACTACGAACTGCTCGCACAGATCAAGCAAAACTATGAGGCAACTCCAATCTCCGCGAAAATGAAGGCTCTGCTGGCCGTTGCGGGCGATGTGCAGAAAGGCGGAAAACACGTAACCACGGAAGACATCAAGCGAGCGCGGCAGCACGGCGCAACTGACAAAGAAATCCACGACACGGTCTTGATCGCGGCTGCCTTCTGCATGTTCAATCGCTACGTGGAAGGCTTGGCCACATGGCAGCCGCACGATCCCGAGATTTATCTCGAAATCGGAAAAATGACAGCCCAACTCGGTTACGTGGGCCGGGACTACAAGAAGCCGCTGCAGGCAATCGCGGCGAAACAAGAAAAAGTAGAAGTCTAAGTTTTATAAAACCAGGAGATTGTTTATGGCACACATTCGACTACCGGAAGGTATTCCCGGAATCCTCGGGCCCATGGCTTTCAGTCCTGAAACAGCCAAACCGCTCAATGCGTTGGCGGAAGTGCTTCTGCGTGGGCCCAACAGTTTGACTCCCGCGGATCGCGAAATGATCGCAACCTATGTCTCTTCCCAGAACGATTGCTACTTTTGCCAGACGGCTCATGGCGCGGTGGCCGCTTACCGTCTGGGTGGAAATGAAAAACTCATAAACGATGTAAAGTTGAATTTCGAGTCAGCTGCGATATCGGCCAAGCTGAAGGCGCTATTGGCGATTGCTGGTAAAGTGCAGCTGGGCGGCAAGCAAGTAACACCGGGCGACATCGAACGCGCACGCGAGCAAGGCGCTACGGACAAAGAGATCCACGATACAGTCCTGATCGCCGCCGCGTTCTGCATGTACAACCGATATGTGGATGGGCTGGCGACATGGGCACCGACCGACGCCGATCTGTATCGTGAGAATGGGAGACGGCTTGCCGACGAAGGCTACGTCCAGTCGACCGCTCAATTACCTGCCACGCAGAAAGAATGTGCTTAGTTCTTACTAAAACACGGCACGTCGTCCTGAGGGTAGGACAAATCTGTACCGAACCGAAGTTTACAGAGGGAATTCATGAATCGGCGAAACTTTCTCCAATCGAGCGGCGCAGTTTGCGCTGGTGTGGCAATCACAAAATCAATCCCAGCCTTTGCCGACGCGGTTCAGTCGGGTGCGGGGTGGCGGACGTTCGAGGTCACCACGAGGGTAGAAGTGCTGAAGCCAAATGGAGGCACGCACATCTGGCTGCCGTCGGCGCTGATTCGCGATACGCCATTTCAGCGGACGCATGCCAACAAGTTCAATGCTGAGGGCGGATCAGCCAAGTTCACCAAAGATAAGCAGAACGCGCTTGGGATCATATCCGCGACGTATCCCGCCAAGGGGAAGCCCGTGCTGACGCTGACCAGCCATGTTTCGTTGAAGAACTACGCCGTCGACCTTTCGACGCCCGGCAAAGTGCCACATGTGCCAAAAGAAGAGCTGGACTACTTTCTTCAGCCCAGCCGTTATGTACCTACGGACGGCATTGTGAAACAGACCGCGCTCAAGGCGACCGCGGGTGCGAGCACTGAATTGGAGAAGGCGCGCGCGATTTACGACTGGGTTGTGGATAACACGTTCCGCGATCCGAAGGTGCGGGGTTGTGGACGCGGTGACATCCGCGCGATGCTGGAAACTGGCGACATGGGCGGAAAATGCGCCGACTTAAATGCCCTCTACGTTGGCCTGGCACGCTCCGTAGACTTGCCGGCGCGGCATGTTTATGGTTTGCGGATTGCCAAATCGGAGTTGGGCTACAAGAGCCTTGGCCTGGCGACAGACAAAGCAACCAAGGGCCAGCACTGCCGCACGGAGGTATACCTTCGTGAACACGGCTGGGTTCCGGTGGACCCGGCAGACGTACGCAAGGTGGTTCTGGAGGAGCCTCCCGGCAATCGTACTCTCAGCGATGAGATGGTGTCGAAGGCGCGCACGCGCCTGTTCGGCTCATGGGAGATGAACTGGATGGCATACAACTATGCTCACGACGTAGCGTTACCAGGTTCCGCCAAACCGCCGCTGGTCTATTTCATGTATCCGCAGGCGGAAACGTCCGAGGGGCGAGTCGATCCATTCGATCCGGACAACTTCAAGTATGAGATCACGGTGAAGGAGATGAGCTAGCTGTCCCACCGCTGGCGATAGGCGTTCTAACAGGCGGAACTACGCCCTCCGAACCTGGACCAGCAACAGACAGCCGAAAAACGTGCGCGTTGGTAATGGGAGTCGGTATGGCTTTTCACTTCCCGCTCTCATTTTGTCCAAGGTGTTGGCGTTTTGTAAAGAAATTCCGACGGTAAAAAGATTACAGATCGTTGGCACACGCTTGGGTACGATGTTTCCTTAACTAAGTGGCTGTGAGGGTGCACACGTTTCGGAGAAAACACCACTGCGATAAACCATGCGCTCGCAGGATAACCAGCGCGTGTTGCGCGCTCACAACTGGAGATTGGATGAAGCTATGCGCATTTTTGCTCGTGTTTGCTGGGATAGTAGACGCGCAGGTGTATTTGGGGATGCGCCTTAAGTCTACTCAGATCCCGAAACGCAACACGAGCCATTGCGCTTCAACACCGTCACAGACCTATCCGTGTTTAATGGAGATAACGCTGCAGGGTGTTCGTTTCTCTGTCGTTGGCTACGATGCAAAGACCCTCGGCATTAAGCACCTGCTGACATCTGACAGGCGTTTCATTACGGGCGACGGCCTACGAGTTGGCAGCCGCGTCGAAATAGCCGAGGACAAAATCCTGGCGCTTCGAGGTTGGAAAATCTATGGTGCCACGAGCGAAGATGGATGGCGCACCATTCTCAGGAGATCCTTGAATGACCAAACAGTGCAGTCAGTGGACGGAACCGTAGTTGACCTGTCGAAGCCTGTTCTAGGACGAACTCACGTTTTTGAGGTTGTGGGCTTCGAAAAGGGCGGGATCTGAGAATTCAACATACATCAGAATCTTCGCGTGCAAGACGCCGAGCCAAACCGGAAGAAGCTAGGGCGCCGCACTCGACCCTTCAATCGGCCGCAGTTGTTCAGCTTCCAATTCGCGAAGATCACGTCCGCGAGTTTCATGGCCAAAAATTGTGACCAGCAGCAGTGACGCGACAGTCGGAATGGCAATGAGACCAGCAGCCAAAGCAAATGTTGGCACCAAGGTTAGTAACGCCAAACCTTGCGCCATGACTCCCCCGACTTTGCTGCAACCTGCGATCCAGCCGGTCGCTCGCCCTCGCAACCGCACCGGAAAACTCTCTGACGTGTACGGCAAGAGAATCGAAATGACTGCGCTTGTACCCACGATCAAGAGAGAGACGGAGACGAGCGGGTTCGAGATCGATGCGAAAGCGCGATTATTACCTAATAACGTGGCGATCAAACCCACGGTAGTGATGCCGATCGCAAAGGCCAGCGTCCGCTTCGTGCTCCAAATAGTGTAAAGATACGTCGTTATCGCAATAGTTGGAACCGCAATCAGCGTAGAACGCGCGATAAGAGCGCTGGTTGTGCCGACGCTGCGGCCCGAGGCCATCAAGCTGCCCGGTAACCACAGCAGCACGCCAAAATTGACAAATCCCCAGGCCAGCGCCGCGAGGGAGAGTGCAACAACTAGCCCGAGCAGAGGACGCACAGTCGACCACAAGCTCGATTGCTGGTTCCCGGTGATCCCTTGTGGCTCGGCGTTTTCCTGCCGAGCTCTTGCGGATCCTATGTCAATCACAGAACCATAACGCGCCAGCATCCTTTCCGCTTCCTCGATTCGCCCCATTTGAAGAAGGAAACGTGCGGATTCGGGAAGAAATGGACTGAGTGCGATGAGAAGCAGGCCTGTTGGAAATCCTAGAAACCACATGATCCGCCAGCCGAAAAACGGTTGTAGTAGCGCGGAGCATGTGCTCGTGGCGAAGTAACCGCCGACCGTGCCAATACCTCCAAGCAGCACCAGGCACCAGCCTCGGTGCTTGGTCGGAAGAATCTCGGCAAGAAGCGCGTTCGCGACAGGCAGCATGCCACCGGCAGCAAGCCCCATTAAAAAACACATCACGATATTCCACGAGAAAGACGGCATGGCGCCGCAGATAGAAGTACCCACGAAAAAAACAGCGGCAAGCAAAATCGCGGCGCGGCGACCATAGATATCGGCCAGTGTGCCCCAGATGAACGATCCCAAAGTTGTGCCAAGTAATGCAACGAATGGCAATACCGCAACTGAGGAGAAACCAAGACCGTACTCGACGCGCATTCCAGGAATTACGAACCCGAGCGATGCCGCCTTCATAACGTCAACTACGAGCGCAACCGCGAGCAGAATGATTTGGATCCAATGGGCCTTTGTGAGCGGCGCATCTTCTGGAGGCGTAACCGAGAAATTGCTGATCTGTTGTTGGTGGCTGGAGGGGAGCAGCCCATAAGCAGCGGCGGCAATCCCGAAGACAATCAGCCCCATTCCGAGGAACATGCCCGCGCTCATCGGCATTCCGACGAGCCGAAAACCTGTCATCCGTCCCATCCAGAACATTGGCAGGTGCAGAACTACGCCGGCCCCGACCATGGCGGAGCCGCCCCAAAAGGCGAGTCTCCGGTGCGGGGAAGCGAATAACGACGTATTCGGGTTCATGACTCCGTTTCCTCGTGGTTTTATCGACCGCTAGGCTGCTACCCGGCACTGATCATTCGGATCGCGTGTGCTCCGCTTGCGACGACAAAGGTGGTAGAACACCCACGCGCTAAGTCGAAAAGCTCCAAGCATGCAGTTCAGAAGCAAGGTGGAAAAAATTCCGTCCGGTTTCAGCCGCGCATAGACCACGTTCATGCTCCATGCAGGACTGGTGTACACAGTTCCCGCTTTTTGCAGTCCAATTCGATTTCGCACCGGCGGCTCATACACGATCTTCTCGATTCCGCTGTTGAAGAATTTGGCCATTTGCACAATTCGGCTGCTGTAGCAGATTCTCGTTCGCAAAGGTAATTTGCCCTGCGTGCGATATTTAAAAATTAACGAGGATGCTTCCGCTGCGTGTCTAAGAGCGGCAGTCACTCCGTTTGAAGTGATGGGATCCACCATTGATGCAGCTTCGCCGCAAATCAGCCAGTTCGGTCCGGCTGTTCGCATGTAGACGCGGCATTTGAACGAGGTCACATTTATTCCGCCGATCGCGCCAGCTCGCAATAAGCCCTCAAATCGCGGAAACTTCGCCAGTTCCTGCTGAAATACTTCATCTATCGTGAGGCCCTGATCACGCCTCGCTTTCATCAGCGCGCCGGTGGTGACAACCCCGACGCCGACGGTTTGAGGATTCACCGGAATTTCCCATATCCAGTCGAGATACTCCGAGGGCGATGGGTCCATGTACAACGTTGTGCCTTCTATAGGATCAGAAACCGGGAAATACTTCCATAAGGCCACTTTCGCAGGTCCGTGTTCGATTTTTAGCAGATTGAACTCACGCGCAAACAGAGACGAGCCAATTCCAGAAGCGTCAATGAACCACGCGCCCGAATAGTTCGCGCCGCTAGCAGTTCGGACAGAACAAACTCGCTTGCCGGCCCGTTCCACGGCGACAACTTTGTCCAGTACCAACCTCACACCCGCTTCGATTGTGAGCTTCAATAGCTCCTGATCAGTCTGCACCCGATCCAAATGCAATGTCCTGAGTTCGATATTCAGCGGAGGCTCGCCCAGCCACGGTCTTGGAATGTAGTGCCCGCAACAACCGTCGCGCATGCGCAACGTGACGTGGCGTTTCCAGGTCGCCATCTGGGTTTCGATGAGATAGTCCATTGGCAAGCCGAGTGCCTTTAGCAGGTCGGGAGCTGACCAGTCGAGCGACTCGCCAACCGGAGAACGAGTTGCTTCTGCTGGAGAGATGCAAATGACCTTGAGACCAGCCCTGGCGAGTTCGACAGCCGCTGCTTTCCCCGCCATGCCTGCGCCCACGACAACCACATCGTACGATGAGGCATTCTTCAAACCAATCTGACTTTCGGGGTTTTGCGCGACCATAACGGGGTCATCCGGATGCGAGAGGGCTTGAATTGGTTCAAGTACTTAGGCAACACGTGACGCCGATCGCTTATCGAGCTCCTTCAGAATCTGTTCGATCTGCCAAATATGGCGGCGTTGGTGGGCAGCAAGCATGCGAAAAGCACCATGTATGTTATAGCTGATCCGTGCGTACACGGGAGACTTAATTCTCACTTTGTCAGTCGCGAGACCCGCGGTAGAAAGTAGCGTTTTTAGAAGTTGAGACTGCGACTCAACAAAACTCGTCCACGCGGTTTCTGAATCAAGACTCTTCGGTGTCAGCTGCGGAAGCACCTTGAACCGAATCCGGTATGGGGGATTCAAGTTCCGAATAAAAACGCTGGGGAGAATCCCTGTCCGTAAGCGGCGGTTCCTTGTAAGCTTTGGAGCTTTAGCAATTGCGTCTGAAATCGCGGGAAGGAATGCGCGGGTGGTCTGGGTCAGGTGGTCCAGGCATTCCGTGACACACCACGATCCCGGCTTCAAACGAGTAACTAAGTCTAGTTTATGCCGGCCAATGACAAGAGCTTCTGCGTCACGGCTCATCTGCCGAATCTGGTCGGCAATCATAACCTGCTGTTGGATCGAGACGGAGTCGGCCCCAAGAACATCGAGGTCCTCTGACGTTGCCGTATTCGCGGTTGGTACGGTCAGTGTTCCCATCAGTATTCCCATAGCCCACGAAACAAGGATTTGGCAACTGGGACAAGAAGGTAGCCGGGAATGTAGCTGCGCGGCAATACTGCAAAAGAACTATGTACCGCAGAAAGCGACAGGTTGGGGTGGCCGGTGTTGAGGTAGGGAGTCGTGGGCGCCGGGGGAGTAATGTTTTCCGGACTCTAGCCGTCGGCTGCGAGGGTGCCTTGTTTGCCATTTGCGGCTCCGATCTTCATCACACTTAAGATTGGTGTTGTCATAAAAGTCGTGATCAGAGCCATCAAAACCATCATGGTGAACAAAGCAGGTGATGATACGCCTAGATCGAGGGCCGCATTGAGAATCACCAATTCAACCAGTCCGCGGGTATTCATCAGAACTCCCAAAGCGAATGAATTTTTCCAGGTCACGCCTATGACCTTGGCAGCTAAGGTGGCACCAGCCAATTTCCCCACGACCGCGACCGCAAGAATCGCGAGGCCATAACCGATCGTTGATCTCCCCGTCAGCAAATCAATGCGCGTTCGTAGGCCAGTCAGGGCGAAAAATAAAGGAAGCAGGAGTGCCAGGCTCAAGGACTCAATCCGCTCCATCACATCGGTCAATAGGCGCTCATTCTTCGGCATGACCAATCCGGCCATAAAGGCGCCGAACAGCGCATGCACGCCGAGTTTTTCGGTCGTCCAACTGGCTGCAAAAATGAAAAGCACAAGAAAAGAGAGGAATTCAACTCCGGCTCCGTGATTTTCGTGCCAGGATTCAACGAAACGCCCCAGACGCCTTACGCCGATCAGCATGAAGAGAATGAAACCGATCAGCAACAGCAATGTAAGCCCGAAGTGCTGCCAGCTGCTGGAAGAGCGCACCATGGCAGTCAGCACCGCGAGCAATAGCCAGGCACTGACGTCATCGATAGCGGCACAGGCAATTGCCATCGTGCCAAGACTGCTACCCATCAGATTTCGTTCCTTCAGAATTCTTGCCAGCACCGGGAAGGCAGTTACGCTCATCGCTGTTCCCATAAAAAGAGCGAAGGGTGCAAACGAGACGTGTTCTCCGGCAAATTGTGGATACAGAGCTCTCGCGAGCCCCACACCTAAAGCGAGCGGTAAGGCGATGCTGAGGTTGCTGACTAGGATGATCGCGGCACGCTGCTTCACAACGCGCGCGAGGTGAACTTCCATGCCAACCACAAACATAAACAGCAGAAGCCCGAGCTGGCTGAGAACCGTAATCGCTGGGAAACTGGACGGCGGAAGAACGTAGTGAAAAGCATTGGGAAAGAAGCGCCCGAAAACGGAGGGACCAAGAAGAATGCCGGCAGTCATTTCTCCGATTACGCTGGGCTGGCCGATCCGTTGAAACACCCAACCCAGCGCACGCGCCGCCAGTAATATGGTGCCGAACGCGAGGATCAATTGATCAATGTTCATTGGGCGATTGCATCGCGAAAGGCCAAAGGTTCTCTCTGCGGCGACGGCCTATGGAAATGGAAGTCTAAGGTGCTAGATTCGGCGACCCGCGCTGTTGTTTTTCAGGTAGTTACCTCGGAAACATTCACTGTCGTGGCAGAGACCATGAACGGAGAGACAGAATAACCGGGGCACCGTCCGCCTGTCCATTAGCTGTCCAATATCGAATCCCAGCCGTTCCTTACGATGACTTCGAGCGCCACCCGCGTCTTATGAGTTGTCGAAAGTACTAACAATTTCGCGCTCATCGTCCAACGATCTATCTCACCGCTCTGAAAGCGCCTTTTGGGAGCTGCCAGGATAGAGGCCGCGGGTGCGGGTTCCATCGTCCCCGCCATTCGAATCGCTCAAGGTAGCCGTCGCCCAACAAACGCGCTTTGTCATCCACTACGAATCTTTGAATCGCAAGAAATTCAGTACAATTGTGGAATGGCCAGACGGCTTGATGCGGACCAAATTTGTGACGGACGCCGCCTTGCAGCAATAGGCACCTTCTGTGCGCGTACGCACGACCGGAGGTCTGATGACTGAAAGGACGATTGGCCAATTCGTGATCACCATGCTGGGGGAAAAGAAGCGCGCTGTTGCTGAACACAGGAATGCTGGTGGGGACACTAGCATTTATCCGGACATCGCCCGCGAAGTTTTAATGGTATATCCGACGATGACCCCGGAGGAAAAGGAAACGGTATACGGCATCTTTATGAATGATGCGCAAAGCTATCCGTCGCATCGCATGTCGGCAGGAGTGCAGGGAGCTGCCCGGATTCTGGGGTTGTGACCCTGACGGAATTGGCCTTCGTGTTTGGAAAGATTTGGGAAAGACGGCCAGAAAGCGTAAAAGCCGCACAAAGATCGGCGGCCCGCTAAAGTAGCCAGCTTGTTTGTAGCCCACCTAGCCCAACTAAGGGCAGATTTCAGAATTTGCCCGCCCAGAAGCGACGGAAAAATAAGGCTTTAGGTTTTTACCCCGCGCGGCTGTTAACCGGAGGGTTGTAGGTTCGAGTCCTACCTGAGGAGCCATTTCTTTTCAGGCGCTTGCGAGCCGTGAGACTGCTGATCCTATAACCCTGTAGGGATTTTTGTAGGAACCGCGTCTCTTAGCTCTTCGCACTGCCGATTGACGACGGGCAAGTCCGCCGACTATTCCCACGACATTGCGCATTGCCCAGGCATTCTCAGAACCGGCAGAGCCCTTGCCGTCTCGATGGCGCGCTTTGCCGCAGCCATTGCTTTGTTGTCGTCAACATTGATCCAAGCTGCCGCCTCCGCCACATCAATGCGTGCATCTTCGTTCGACGGTTTCGGCAGCTTGCGAAAGATGGCCAGCGTCTGCAAAGCTTCGCTGTGTTTGATGTCGCTTCGCGCCGAGGCCAAAAAGAACCCATCGTACAATTCATTTTCGTTCCCTGTAACCGCCTGCTCGGCAATCGTCTTGCCGCGGGCGGTGTCCTGCAGCCGGATATCGAGGCGGATACGTTTCTCGCCGTTATTCTGCAAGCTGGTGCACGAACCGAGCACCACGACATCCGCACCCGGATTGCACGAAGCCGTTCCAGGGTGCAAGGCTTTCTTCCTTACGCAGCGAGAGCTCGCGTTGGGCACGAGCCACGTCGTCGCCCGAAATCAGGCGCAGACCGCCGGCCGCCGCAAGTTCTGTGTTCAGCATTTCCGAGAAAGCCAACGACAGCTAATTGTCCTCAGGACGCCCCGGCAGATTGCGAAACCAAGCACGGCAACCGCCCGGCGCGCCTGGAGTAGCGGCACCACGCCAACCGTCTCTGGGGTCCCAGCCATGTGCCTCGGCAGCGAACGCAGGCCATACACGGCCGCGCCAACCAGAATGAGCACCGCAGCAGCGACCAGCCCATAGCGCCCACTCTGCGGAAGAGCTTATTACGGGGTTCGCATTGTCTTCGCCCCATGATTGGCGATGAGGTCGGGGTCTTCGCCGACTCTTGGTCAGCATCCGATCCCAAGATCGTCACGGGGGCCACGAACCGGTACCCCTTCCGCGGAAGGGTCTCAAACGTAACGAGGCGACCTGCTCGTCATCGTATAGCGCTTCTCGGATTTTCCGGATTGTCACGCCAAAGCTGTTGTCGAAATCGACGAAGGTATTATCCGGCCAAAGGCGTTGCCGGACATCTTCCCGGGTGACAGTCTCGCCCGGACGTTCGACCAGCATCAACAGAAGTCGGTATGGGAGGTCTTGAATTTTACGCGGATGCCCGTGCGCGAAAGCGAAGCCTCGTCGGCGATGATTTCGAACGGTCCGAAGCGGTAACGGATTGCCTTTGGTGTGCGTCCGACCATAGCCCATCCCCCAGTCTGACAAAGCAGCGCAAGCGAATGGCTTGGGTCACTGGTTAATGTCTGCGTCTAACTACGCGAAATACAACGAGTTATTGGTTAATGGATACTTAAAAACTAGTTTCATTGACCCACGTCCTAATTTGCAGCACATTCACGTTCAGCAAGGGGGCAGGTGCCCGGAAATGTAAGTTTCCCAGCGGACCGGGGGCGCAGACCATCGCCTCTTGCCGTCCAAACTCAGGAGGATTTCGTATGAAAAATTCAATGATAGCGTCCACTTTAGCCTTTTCGGCGGTTCTCACTGTGCTCTTTGCGATTCCTGCCTCAGCCCAGATCACGCCCAGCGACGATGCATATACGCTGACTACCTCGCCCACCACGAATTTCGGCGGTGCGCCCACGTTGAATGTTCGGAGTGCTGGAGCGTCGACCTACGTTCGTTTTGATCTTTCCAGCATTCCACCGACGGTAACCGGAGCGATGGTCGCCAGAGCCACTTTGAAGATGTATGTCAGCACCGTGGCCATCGCGGGTTCGTTCGACGTCGACATGGTTACTAGCTCGTGGGCTGAGGGGACAATTACGGCGAACAACTCGCCAACACTGGGGCTGGCAGTCGCCGCCAGCGTGCCCATCACAACGGCATCCCGAAACAAGTACGTGCTGATTGACGTGACGCCAGTTGCGGTGAATTGGCTTAATGGAACAGAGAACGACGGTCTCGCGATCCGGCCTAACGGCACCGTTTCCTTCGCGCTGAACAGCAAAGAAACACCCACCACCAGTCACCCATCTGAACTGGATATCGTCCTGAGCGGCCCCCCGGGGCCGATCACTGGCGTAACTGCCGGGGGTGGCCTAACGGGCGGCGGCACGAAAGGTACGGTGACGCTCAGTTTATTAACGACCTGCAAGACTGGACAGAGCCTGCAGTGGAACGGGACAACCTGGGTTTGCGCCACGCCCAGTGGCTCGGGAACCATCACGGGTGTGACAGCGGGCACCGACCTCACGGGCGGCGGTTCTAGCGGCGTAGCCACGCTGAACGTTGATACCACAAAAATTCCGCAGCTGGCGGCGGCCAACACTTTCCTGGGCAACCAATCCATCACGGGAAGTCTGAATGTGGCCAGCAGTTCGTATCAAGCGGCCACCGTACAGAGTACGAGTAGCTTTGGAACATGGCTGGCGCTCGGCAATAGCAGCGCTGGCGGACACACCTGGAACATTCTTTCTGCGGGTGGGGCAAACGGGGAAGGTGCCGGAAATTTAGGGATCACCGACCTTACCGGCAAGAGCACCATTTTTCTCGAAGGCAATACCAACGTTTCCGGGACGCTGAATGGCACCTCAGTCAACGCGGTCGCATACGACGCGGATGTGAATGGCACCAACAACGGCAATCCAGCGCCGGGTTACCAGTTTGGAGGCAATGGCAGCGGAGAGGCGATGGCCTCCCGAAGGACTGTCGGCGCGAATCAGTTTGGCATCGATTTTTTCACGAATTACACGCCGCGGTTGTCCATCGCGAACAACGGCCTGATCGGGATCGGAACGCAGACACCCAGCTATCAGCTGGATGTCATTGCAAAATCCGCAACGTACTCCGCAATTCGAGGTGCTGGCTTTTCTGTTGCAGCGGGCTCCAGGGCGAATGGCGGCTCAGGAATTTTTGGCTTTGGCGGAGTCGGCGACCTCACGTCAGGTTCCACTACTGGTGGCACTGGAGTATCCGGCTACGGAGGCACGGGAAGCTTTCAGTCCGGCTCGGGCGGCGTCTTTTACGGAGGCTCGGGGGGTGGCGGGGCTGGTGTCGAAGGCTATCAGCAGGGCGCCTCTTTTGCCGGGTTTTTCAGCGGAGACGTTCTAGTCACAGGGAATCTCAGCAAAGGGGGAGGTTCCTTCAAAATCGACCACCCCCTCGATCCCGCCAACAAATACCTCTCCCACTCGTTCGTCGAATCGCCGGACATGATGAATATTTACAACGGCAACGTTGTCACCGACTCCAATGGGGATGCTGTTGTTCCATTGCCGGAATGGTTCGAGACTCTCAACCGCGACTTCCGCTATCAACTGACGGTGATTGGCCAGTTCGCGCAAGCCATTATTACCGGCGAAGTTGCCAACCACCAATTTGCCTTGAAGACCGATAAGCCGGGCGTGAAAGTTTCCTGGCAAGTAACGGGCATTCGCCAGGATGCGTGGGCCAACGCGCACCGCATTCCACTCGAAGAGGCAAAGAGCCCAGCCGAACAAGGGCACTATCTCCATCCCGAGCTTTACGGAGCGCCGAAAGAAAAAGGTATCGCCTGGGCACGGCATCCGGAATCCATGAAGCGCATTCAGGAAATGCGTGAAGCCCAGAATCGCGCCGCAGCGGCAGCCACCACCGCGCCAGTAAAGCCCTAAGTCACACAACCATGTCACAGGAGAACATCATGACGCGCACGCACCCCACAGCCGCAACCCTCACCCGCATTTGCCGTGCAACCTGCGTTCTCGAGGTGCTGATGGCAATGACCCTGGCCGCATTCGCGCAGCAAATTCACCAGCTCTCCGGGAATGGAACAAGCTGGACCGAGCAAAACCTGAATGGAGCCTTGACCGGACCACGCGGAGTCGCTGCCTATCTCACCACTCCCAACGATCAAAAGCACGTCTACTATTTGTCCAGTGGTTTGGCGCCCGACGTCCATCAGCTTTTTTTTAACGGGGTCAGTTGGGCGGATGAAGACCTGACGATATCCTCGGGCGCAGCCCCGGCGATCGAGTATAGTGCTGTTACGGGCTTCTCGGTGGGAAACTACCAGCATGTCTACTACATCGGAGCCTACTACCATGTTCACCAACTGCTCTATAACAATCTGTCGTGGAGCGACCTCGACCTCAGTTCGCTGAGCGGTACGCTTGCAAATCCCGGGGCTTTGCTCGCTTTCACGACCACGCCTGATCTACATGTCTATACACGGGCCGGCGCGACTCACACATCCACCAACTCTACTCCTCGGATGGCGTAAACTGGCAAGACCAGGATTTGAGCGCGATCACAGGCGGCACGGTCCCGAGTGGGACGTCGAACCCATGGCTCGCTGGATTCAATGTTGGATACTACCAATATGTGTACTTCGTATCCGCCGGCCACGTTCACCAGTTCGTCTACAACAACTTCAACTGGACCGATTCGGATCTGAATGTGTTAAGCAAGACTCCCGCCACCTTGAACGCGAGTGTCGTCTCGGCGCTGGTTCTTCCAGGAACCACGAACCTGCGCGTTTTCTACACCACGACAAGCGGCAGCATCGAGCTATTGGCCTCCTCGAACGCCACCACGTGGAGTCGAACGGATTTGACGGTCAAGGCCAAAGCTCCAACGGCCCACGAGTGGAACAGGACGGTTGCTTTGACAACCACTCCCAATCATCAAGTCCATGTGTTCTATGTGACGTCTGCGTCCAACCAGGTCGGCCATGTCATCCAGCTCTACAAACCCACGGCGACTACGTGGTCCTACCAGGATATGACCGCATTGACGAACGGCGGCATCGTCGCGAATTTAGCCGATATCGCCGGGATCTCGTTCAAGAACACGCAATCCATCTACTACGCGGCGCCCTAGAACTGGGTGCGGTGAAAGGGCTGTCAAAGAAGGGTCGCGCGAAATCAAAACAAGGAAATCCCATGCGAAACGAATAAAGTGTTCACCATATTGGAATACCACATTTAGAGAGACACTGCCGACGTGGCTAGTTTTGTCGTCCGAGAAGACGCAGAACGCTTACTATGGAGAGCCGTGATTGAGTACGTCCCGCAGTCGTTCAAAGCCCCAGCTTTTTTGCTCGCAAACATCTAAAAGGAGAACTCATTATGAAGAACACGAGAATCCTCATTTCGAATCGCTGCGCCTGACACTGCTGACAGTCAGCGCGGTCCCAGTTCAGGCGCAACCCCAGCCCAAGGAGCCACGTCTCGAGACTTGGTATGCATCTGGCGCCATTCATTCCACCAACCCAGACCTCTGCCGGAGTGTGAGGCTCTTTCTGTGACGTGGTTGGTTCCGAATGATGGGCAATCCGGAAGTAACGACTGGCCAGGACGTCACATCTTCCTGAATCATTGGGAAGCGTGAGACGTTTTACCTGGTTTGGCCACAGTTCTTGCGGTTGTGTCGGCCTTACGAGCTCGGAGTAGCAAGCCGGAGCTTCGCGCTCGATCCGTTACCAATTTCAGATTATGTATGGCACCCGCCCTTTCGCCAGTTTCCCCCTGCACCTCTGCGAGAACGATTTGCGCCTCCCACGCGAGGCCTACGAACCCAGATGCTTCTGCTTCCCGTGAGACTGTATCCAACTGAGTTCGAGACGAACGCAGATCGCGTTCCGCCAGCAGAATCCGTGCGGATTCGAGGGAGAACCTGAGCTGCAACTCGCGGTTTTTGGTCTTCTCTCCAAGAGGACGCAGAACGAAAATCTCATTTCTGGCGTCAGCATTCTTGGCTTGATCGAGGAGTGCTTCGGCGAGAACAAGGCCCGCGCCAAGCTCGTCATCAAACGACTGCGCCTGATGAAGTTGGTCCTGACATTGTCGAAGCTCCGGCTCTGCTTGCTCTGAATGCCCCTCTTCGATGGCAACTCGTGCAAGAGCAACTTTCGTCTGAAGAATGGTCTGCTTCTCGCCAAGATCGGTTCTGAGCTTAAACGCCGACTCATACTGCTTCCGGGCGAGCGCCAGTTGGTCTTGCTCCATCTCTACATCGCCCAACCCCATCAGGCCGTACGCGGTTGTACTTTTGTCGCCGATTTGGCCACCCATCGCAATTGCCCGTTCATAGTTGCTTCTAGCCGCTGACAGTTCAGCCTTTCGTAAGGCGATTTCTCCCAAATCAACCATTACAAGGGCCACACCAGCTCGATCTCCGGTCAGCTTGTAGCCGGTTAACGCCTGCTGGAGCAACTCTTGTGCTTCGTCCAGCTTTCCTCGCGTAAGCAGCACATCGCCGACATTATTTGAGGAAGCCGCCTTGCCCTCGGTGTCGCCCACGTTACGGAAGACCTCAATCGTTTCTCTCCACATTGTTTCCGCCTTGTCTAGATCGCCATGCTGGTAGTAGATACCGGCAAGATCGTTGAGAGTGCGTGCCGAGTTGTTCTGGTCTCCCGCGCTGATATAACTGGTGCGCGCGAGATTGCATTCAGAGATGGATTGATCCATGGATACGCCCGCCGAAGAGTCCTGCTGGCACAGAATTCCATATCCACGAGCCATCATGAGCGTGGCGTGTTGCGCCGACGCCTTTGCAATTGCCGCTTGGGCTGCCGCCCGAGCCTTAGGTAGATCCCTGCCGATCAAGGCTGATGCCTCCATCAGATCGACGCGAGGGTCATCGCCAACCGGGGTTGGGAGCAGTCGAAGCGCCCCAAGGGTCCGCTCCGAGTCTGCGGGGGTGACGTGTAGTTGCGCTCTGGCGAGTTGCAGACCATAGGTCAGATTGTCGGGAAAGTGCTGAAGCAGTGTCTGATAGGTTTGCATTGCCCCGGACCAGTCGCTGATCGATTCCTGGTACTGACTCTTGATCGCAAGGGCCGTTTCCTGAGGTATGTTCCGCGTGTGCTGCAATGCACGTTTTGCCTCATCACGGGCCTGCGCTTCAAAACCAAGGCTGGCGAGAGCGCTGGAAAGCGTGGCGTGAGCGAGGGCGAAGTTTGGGTCCGCGGCCACAGCTCTCTTCAGCAGATCGCGGGCTCCGACGAAGTCAAACTCGTAGAGCCGGGCGCGGCCTTGGCTATAAAACTGCAATGCCAGCTCGTTGGACGATCCGGTAGCCGAAGCGGAGTCTGTGGCCGGGGCCAGGCTCAGAGACGGATTGAGGCCTTCGCGAAGCCGGGAGCCCGCCCGAGAAGCAAGATCGAAGAGGTCTTTCTCATCGCCCGTGATGGAGTTTTCGAAAATGGTTTCACCGAGACCCGTATCCTGTGCCCGCATGTCCAGACGCATCCGATTCTTTCCACCATCAACGAGCAATGTGAAAGAACCAACCACGACGATATCGGCACCGAGACTCGATCTGATACGCGTCAGCGAACTCCTCGCCAAAGTATCCTCGGCTTGCAGTGCGAGGTCGTGTTTCGCGTTCGCAACGTCTTCCCCCGACACCAGGCGAAGATCTCCGCTCGCCCCCAACTCCGTGTTCAGCATTTCTGTTAAAGCTGTGGAAAGCCAGTCTTGTTCGGAACTTGCAGATACATTTCGAAAGCCAAGCACAGCGACCGAACGCCGCACCTTGGTTTGGCTGGATGGTGGCGCCGGACCGGCAGCGGGGCGAGAGGTAGAGTGAAGTCGGAAAGCGGCAAATGCCACTGCGAACGTCACTCCAAGAACCCCTGTCGCCAACCAGAGGAGCTGCCTGTTTGTTCTACCCGATTCTTCTTTCGTCGGTGGAAGGGAATCTGGTGAAGCGGCCTCAATCTCTGGAGACACAGACTGAGCGACGGTAGCTTCGGTCAGTGCGGAAAAGGGCGTTGAATCCGAGGCAGTCGAAACAGCTTCCAACGAGACCGGAGCGATAAAGCGATACCCCCGGCGGGGAACTGTTTCGAGAAATCTTGGATTGGCGGCGCTGTCTCCCAACGCCTCACGCACTTTGAGGACAGCAACGCCCAGGCTCTTGTCAAAGTCGACAAAGGTATTACTTTCCCAAAGCCGACGCCGAATCTCTTCGCGGGTCACCACTTCGCCGCTCTTCTCGAGCAGTAAAGCGAGAAGTTCAAACGGCTGGTCCTGCAGTTTTACGCGAAAGCCATTGCGCGTGAGCGACCCCGCCGAGGCATCGAGCGTGAAAAGCCCGAAGCGATAGGCGGCAGAGGATGAAAGAGTCGATGGTCGATTCGTGTCATCCATGGCAAAGGTCCATCGGACCAAGGGTCAGCTAAGTCTAGCATGCGACTGCGCCGACCTGATCCGGTTAGCTTGGGCAACGCAAGTACATGATTCATCGAATGTTAGTAGTTAGTGCGTCCTTTACCGGCGATTAGTTTGACTCACGGCGCGGCTCGGCGCTAAATGGCATCCATGAAGACGAATGATCCCCGGACCAGCCATCGGCATTGCAGACGCATTGCCCATCCAGTCGCCTTTCCGCTCCAGCAAGGCAGCCGGGTTTGTGATTGGTTGCCATGTCAGATTGCTTCCCAATGATCCCCGGAATCGTAACGGAGTTCGGTTCAGCTTGCACGAATCAGAAACACCTTAACACTTCGAAAATGGAGACCGCAATGAAACAAGTCTTGAAACTCGCAGCCGTGCTGGTCCTTGGTTTCCCAGCACTTGCCGGCAGCGCGACACTGACCACCGATCCACTCACCAAGCTTCCGCTCATCCCATCGACAGATCCTGGCTTTCATCTAGACAATGCACCGATGCGACTGCCGGATACCCAGATGTGCAAGAGCAAAATGCAGACTGATTTTTATTCCCTGGATCACGGAAAGTTAGGTGCCGCCATCGCCTGGTACGGCGCCCATCTTTCGGGCTTTCAC
>Ga0209863_10000335_pt1 | contig 26335 bp, 28 predicted proteins | sample OrgsoiDNA2013046_FD_185796 | JGI IMG/M metagenome (GOLD analysis project Ga0209863, IMG submission 185796) | Permafrost soil microbial communities from the Arctic, to analyse light accelerated degradation of dissolved organic matter (DOM) -... | ecosystem: Environmental > Terrestrial > Soil >...
TGATAGAGAAATCCTGAGACCGCGCTCGCGACATAGGTTCGGGAGGGCTGGAGGGTGAGGGGATCGATCCAGCGCGCGACCACGTTCACACCTTGCATGCCCTGACCCGGACCATTGGCTCCCGGGAAGCTGACGACTCCATGAATCCTTATTCTGGAAGCCGAAAACAAGGACTTAGCGGGAAAGCTTAACTGATTTGTAAGGGTTACGGGATAGAGCCTGCCGAGGGCTGCCCGGTCATCCATAGTGGGTTGGTCCGGGTTTGGCAAACAGTTGGTAATAGGGAGACAGTGGGCAAGTCGATGGCATGCATCACGGGAAACCCCGCAATGTCTGCGGCGGTGGGAGTGGGCTGGCCTGTCCAGACGTTTAAGTTGGCCTGCGACGCATCCAGACCGAGGATGTGGCCGAGGACGCGCACAGGCGGTATTCGAAGTCCACCAGTTGTGATGAATCTTGAACACACACACCATTCAGGATCACGAGCGCATGGGAGAAGTACTGGGCTCAGGTCTCCCTGGTCGGTGCAGTAGGTGACCGTGTTGTTAGCCCAAACCAGCGGCGCACCTCTGACGCCAGGATCGAAATAACTTGCGCCGGCGACGAATGCTGGCCCACCCGCGTGGGCGGGCTGCATCATAAGGAACAAGGTAGCTGCCAACCAACCCCACGAAGGCAACATTCGGATCCCGCTCACGGCTACTCTCTTCCGTTTAGTGCGAGTCCGGCTTGGGTGATGCGCTGGACCAGCCACGCGACTGGCACTCGATCGGGCTGAGCGGGCGAGGGAATAGGGGCAGGGGTATACGCATTTCTTTTTGAAGACGCGGCCGCTGGTTGGCCCAAGCTCTCGAGCCATCCAAGAGGCAGCAAGACTTGCTCTCCATTCACGGCACCGGCGAGGATCGGCAGTTTGCCCGTCCGACCGCCGACCGTGCTGGTAAGGCCGGCGGGGCTTGGAGGGTAGAGGAACCACATGGCCCGCTCGCCGATGTGATAGCGCGGCTTTTGTCCTGGCATCCAGAGTCCTGCCCATTCGCGGATGGAATAAATCCCGCCGGAACGCACGCCGCGGACTCCCTGCTTCACCCGAAAGGAAATGAAGTAGGTCTGCGGGAGTTTGCCTTTCGCGAACTCGCTATGGATCGCGGTGACGGTGCCGTCGAAGATGAGCCCGGCGTGCTGGGCGGTTTGCTGAAAGGCGTCTGGGGATTGAAACGCGGGTGCCTGTGCTTCCAGTTCTGCCGCCCAGGGAAAGAGCGCGCTGAGAACGCAGAGGAAGCGGACCGCGGGAAAGATGCAACAAGAGAAAATCGTGACGAGGCCACGAACGGGCACACAACACCTCTTCTGCCCGGGGCCAGCCGTCGCGGAGCCGAGGATCAGCTCGTGGGGAACGACCGTTTCAGGAAAAGCCTAGCACTTTTCGCTGGTTCTGGAACAGGAAGTTTTCGGCGCCACTACCTACGAAAGTGACCCTCTGCCGAAATGTAGGCGCCTGCGAGCAGCAGCATCCCGCTTAAGAAGGCCCAGAACACCAGGCTGATGGAGAGCGCAAACGGTCCATAGACTTCCTGGAAATTCAGCCACGGCAGGGCGCGGAGATAGAGATACTTCAGGATTTCCGAACAGAGCCCAATGATGACCGCGGCGGGAAGAACGGCGCGCGGGGGAACCTTTCCGTTGGGAAGCGCCCAGTAGATCAGAAAGAACACGGCAATGCTGGCGGCGATGGCAAACCCTTTCATAATGCCGAAGCCGAACCAGCGCACGAAGAAAGCGGCGTGCCCGTGCAAGAAAAACTCCAAGGCCCGGATGTTGCCAGCGGTCAACGCCACCGAAAGTAGCGCGAGGACTCCGCAGCCAAAGGCGAGCCCGAAGGAGACGATCTGATTGCGCCAGTAAGGACGATTGCGCGGAAATCCCCAAACCTGATTCAAGGCTACTTCCAGCGGGACAAACGCTCCGGTCGAGGTAAACAGCAGGATCGCCAGCGACAACACCTGCACACGGTGGCGGGCACCGGCCATGGCGTTGAAGTTGCGCACAACGAAATCCTGACCGGCCGGAATGTTGTCGCGGAGCAGCCCCAGTACGACATCGTACATGGCGGGCGAGTGAAAGACGTGCCGGGTAAGGGTTAGCAGCAACAAAACAAAGGGGAAAAACGATAGTAGAGCGTTGGCGGCGACGGAGAATGCAAAAGTGTGCACTTCCGTCCGCATGAGGTAAAGGATCGTGCGCCAAGCCAGTTCCAAACTGCCCCCCGAACGGGTCGTGTCCGCTGCGGCTGTAGCTGGCCGGGGAATTGCGGCTTCGGGGACGGAGTCGATCGGGGTCGCAGGGGGCTCGAGAGCGGATCCACTTTCTCATCGTAGCAAAGGCTTCCAAAAGGGATGGTTGGATCGGCTTCGGGTGGGCTCAGTGAGTGAGCTTTTGCTTCGATTTTTTCTTTGTAAAGTTTTGTATTCTTGTTATTATCTGCCCCTGCCTCCTAGGGAGGCAGCCAAACGAGTGAACTGGTTGAGCTTAGCTGTGTCTGTACTAAGGCCCTGGCTAGCGATTGCAAAGGCCCCGGAGCTTGGCGCTGTTGTGTGCGGCGCCGAACTCGGGGGCCCTTTCCTTTTCTGGTACGAACGGCACAGCGCCGGTTTCTCGCATGGCTTTCCGTCCCAGTCGTTTCCCTCCCGGACGCCGACTCGGCGGGACAACCTAATTGCAGAAATGCAACGACTGATCGAAAGGGGTTCACAGTGAGTGATCGCGAGAAGGGGACTGTGAAGTGGTTCAATGGAGCGAAAGGATATGGATTTATCCAACGCACCAGCGGAGAAGATGTGTTCGTACACTTTTCGGCCATCCAGGAAAACGGCTACCGCACCTTGAACGAGGGCGAGACCGTGGAATATGACCTGATGAGTGGGCCGAAAGGTTTGCAAGCGTCTAATGTTGTTCGAGCTTAGGCTTTTGCGGCTCGAGCAGAGATCAAAACCCTCCCAGGGAGCCCCGGGAGGGTTTTGATTATTGGATTGAATCGCAAGCGCTCCCTACTGCAATTCAAATACGGTCCCACAACCCACCAGCACTCCCGTCCAAGTCTTGCAAGTGCCCGGGCCGCCAGCTAGAGTTGTGCCGAACACGTTCCCAGAGGAGTCGATGAGCGGCCGCCCGGAGGGAATGCTGCCTTCACTCCCGCCGAGGAAGGCGTGCAATACGGAATAGGCCCAAGCCCCGCCAGGAGTCGAAGGCGCAGTCAGCTTATAAGCGGATTGGCCGTCAGTGCCGTAAAGATTGCCATTGGCATCCAGTTCCAGCTCTGAGCCCGGGCCGCCACCGGCATTGGACGGCAAGCGGGAAGGTGTCCAGGCTCCGCCCACCACGGCCGGAGGAGTCAGGGCAAATGCTCCACCCACAAAGGTGCTGACACCGTACAGAGTGCCCGATGGGGCCACCGTCAACTGACTGACCCGCGAAAAATAACCAAAGCCGGCAATGTCGCTATTGATGACGCTTGCCGTCCACGCCCCACCCGGCACAGCAGGAGGCGCCAGCCGATAAATCACACCCGGGGCGGAGAATCCGTATTTGGTCTGTGCAAGGCGCGTCGAGCCATAGAGAGCGCCATCATTGCCGAGGGTCGCGTTCACCAACGGATAGAAGAACCCGCCTCGCACATTTTGAAATCTGTATAACACCTGCTCCGTCCAGACGCCGCCCGGCGTTGCCGGAGGGGACAGCTCGTAAACGGTGCCACCGCTCTTGGAGGCGGACACGCCGCCCGCCTGAGTTACGCCATAAAGATTGCCATTGCCATCGATGGCCAGCTTTCCGTATGCGACCTGCTTGCCGTCTCGATGGATCTCGCCTTGAAAGGCATAGATCACGTTCATGGTCCAAGCGCCACCTGGGCTCGCTGGAGGCGCGAGCTGGAAGACGCAACCATGCGGGACAAAAGGACAAACCTCGGAAGTGCCGTATAACTCCCCATTTTTCCCGAGGATCACGGGCCTTAGGTGCCCGCCCACGGGAGTACCGGGGAGGCCGGTATACAGGTTCGTCTTGGTCCAGGAGCCAGTTCCGAACATTGGAGGCGCCAACTGGTAGATCCGAGCCGCCCTCCCAAACGTCGGGTCTACACCGTAGAGCACACCCTGGCTATCCATTGTGAGATCGCCGACAGGATTGGCGCCGTCGCCGTTCTTTCCGGTGAAGGCGTACAGAGTGGTGAGACTGGTTTGTGCCAAAGCTGTGCTCGCGATGAGCAACGTGAGGCAAGTTGCGAAGATTATTCCGACGCTTGGGCGCTTGGCATTGATCCAGGATCGAAATGTCGAAAAGCGCGGTCGCGAGAAGAGAAACTGCCCAAGAAGACGCATACGGATTCTCCTAGACTCAGGGCGGGCCGAGACTTTCGCTGCGTAAAAAATCTACGTCCGGCGGGCCGGGCTGTCAAGCTCATATTGGATGAGCGATTCCCCAGTCAAAACTTGGCGCAACCCATCCGTGGAAGGTGAATTGCGAAAGGGGAAGGCGCTCTTGATAGGATGCGGGAGAAGGGGCCTTGTTATGTCCGCATCCTCGAATGAAACCATGAGAGACACAATCCTCGCTGCTGCTGGCACTGCGGGCTTCGAGCTAGCGGGGATTGCTCCGGTCGGAGACTTCTCGGAACACCACAACTTTGAGGAGTGGATTGAGGCGGGACGGGCTGCAGAAATGCACTACATGGACGCGCGCGACGATTCGGGCGCTTTGAAGCGGTCTTCCCTCCGGCGTGTGGCGCCGTGGGCGAGGAGCGTGGTGGTTTGCGCCGCAAACTACAACACGGCGTATCCGCACTCAACCGAAGGAAGCGACCCGTCCCGTGGTTGGATTGCCCGCTACGCATGGAGCCGGGAGGATTATCACGATGCGGTGCTGCGCAAGCTGCGTCAGGTGGAGGGAGATCTGCGACTGGCACATGAATCTGCGGCGAACGGAAGAGAACTGACCACCCGCTGCTACGTCGATACTGGGCCGGTAGCGGAGCGTATCTATGCGAAGTATGCGGGGATTGGCTGGAGCGGAAAGAATACTTGTCTGATCAATCAGAAAATGGGTTCGTGGCTTTTTCTCGGCGTGATTCTGACTTCGCTTGATCTCCCGCCCGATGTACCCGCGCCCGATCGCTGCGGAAGTTGCACGCGGTGTATTGATGCTTGTCCGACGCAGGCGATTGTTGCGCCGCATGAGTTGGATGCGAATTTGTGCATCTCCTACTTGACTATTGAAAAGCGAGGCCAGATTCCGGAACCGCTGCGCGAGGGTATGGGGCGGCATGTTTTTGGCTGCGATATCTGCCAGGATGTGTGTCCGTGGAACCGGAAGGCGCCGGTGACGAAGGGAGCGGAATTTCAGCCGCGCGAGGGGCTGGTGAATCCGGCGTTGGCGTGGCTGGCGGAAATGGATGAAGTTGAATTTCGGGCGGTATTCCGAGGATCGCCGGTGCGGCGGGCTAAGAGGCAGGGGTTGCGGCGGAATGCAGCATTGGCGATGGGCAACAGCGGGGAGGTTCGGTTTCTCCCGGTTCTGGAGAAAATGAAAAGCGAGGAAGAGCCCGTGGTGTCGGAAGCGGCGGGGTGGGCTGCGGCAAGGATTTGTTCCAAGTTTGCGACGGACAATGACTAATTTCAGCCGGCGCCGTGGCCATGATAGCATCAGGCCAGTTGGTGCTTCCCACCGGGTCGACTTTGTTATGGCATGGGCGCGTTGTAAGGGGATTCTGGCCGCTGCAATTTTCTCACTGGCGACCATCCTGGCTGTGCCGCGTGTGCTTGCCGCGGACTCGGGATGGATTGAGGTGCGGTCTCCGCACTTCGACGTAATCACGGATGCCGGGGACAAACGCGGGCATGAAGTGGCCTTGCGGATGGAGCAGATGCAGGCGGTGTTTGCCGGGTTTCTGCTGAAGCAGGAACTTGCCCGGCCCATTCCGCTTACCGTAATCGCGATTCGCGGCGATAAGGATTACTCGGCAATTGCTCCGCGCCAGGCCGCAGGCGTAGTTCCGCCACCGGCCTTTGTGATGAGGGGAGATGACCGCGCGTTTCTTGTGCTGAACCTGGCCCTGCCCGACCCCTGGCTCAGCGTGACTCACGATCTGGCGCACTTGTTTCTGGAAGGCAACTACCCGACCACGACTTCCTGGTTTGACGAAGGCCTGGCCGAGTATTTCTCCAGCATTCAGCTCGACAATAAAAACATTTCCATTGGCGGCGATCCGGAGCTGCTTGCCGAGCGGCAAAACGACCTGTTCCAGCGCACGGAAGGGAAAGCCCAGCCTCCCAAACCACTGACGGACTTCCTGCTGGCCCCGATTTGGATCAGCATGACCGACCTGCTGACGATGCAGCGCAATGGTCCCGAGGGCACGCACCGCACTCAGTTTTACGCCCAAAGCTGGATGACCATCCACTATCTTCTAGCGCAGAGGAAGATGCCGGAAACCGGTGTTTTTTTCGACTTGTTGCAAAATCAGAAAGTACCGGTAGAGCAGGCCGTGCAGCAGGCTTACGGCATGGCGAGCAAGCAGTTCGAGCAGGCGATCCGGGACTACTTTAAATCCCAGAAAGACCTGCTGGCGGCGCGCGATGCTGCCCGGACGGCCACGGGACAAATTGGCGAGATTGGCATTCCGCAACCGATCCACTATGCCTCTCCCATCGATCCTGAGACGGCGCAATACACCACGACAAGACTGCCGGAGCCGGAGGGGGAAATCCTCGTGACCGAGATGGAGGCCCGTCTCCCCGAGCACCGCGCGGAAGCGCAAGCGACGGTCGAAGCCTTCATGAAAGCGCCGCCTGAAACCGCATCCGAGCACCGCGTTCTGGGCTGGATTGCGATGGACACACAGAAGTGGGAAACAGCCTTTTCGGAATTGGGCCAGGCCATGGATTTGAATCCCAGGGATAATTGGGCTCGCTACTATCTGGTGATTACGAAGTTTCGCGAGGCGCAGGCCACGAACCAATCGATCAAGGGTCTGGCGAACGCGCTCCTGGATCTGCGCGTGACCATCGACTGGTATCCGGAATTTGCCGAGGCCCACAATCTGCTGGGCCTGGGGCGAGTGGAAGGCGGCGGAATTACGTCGGCGATGCAGGCGGAACAGGCTGCGATCCGGCTGAATCCACGGTACGAACTCTATCAGCTCAACCTGGCCAAGATCTACACCGAGGGGAAAAAGTTTGACCAGGCGCGCGCCCTCCTCCAGCACCTCAAGCTGAGCGGTGACCCGCAGATTGCCGCTGGAGCCAAGCAGCAAGAGAAGGATTTGGAACTGACGCAGAAGTACGGCGTATCTCCCGAGCACGAACGCATGCAGGCGCAAGCCGAGAAAGAGGAAGCTGCCCGGCAGGCTCGGGAAGCCGCCGAGAATGCCCGTCCCGAAGAGGCTCCGCCCGACAAGCGGCCTATCATTTATGCCAAAGGCCGGATTGTGAGCGTGGATTGCTCGCAAGATCCCGGCGCTGTCGTGACCTTCGCGACGGGAAATCGAACATTGCATTTGCACACAACTGACTATGCCAAAGTGATCGTGATGGGTGACGACAAATTCTCCTGTCGCTGGGAAGGCGTGCGCGCGCAAGCTAACTACAAGGCCGGAGCGAAGCCCGGCGAAGGCGACCTTGTAACCATCGAAGTGCAGTAGGAGGCGGGTTTCCTGCTGGGAGATCCGTCTTCACTGAACGTCTTCGGGTGATTGCCTGGTTCTGGTCCCGGCTGCGGTCCGTTTTAGCATCCTTAATAACCCATGTTTTGACAATTGCAAAAATTGGGGCACAACGGAGGCTCCGATCAGGGCATCGTAACGCCACGCAGAAAAACGGGAGCGATTTTGCTTCTTCGGGCAGAAAGCCTGTAAGCTACGTGCGCGGGCCGAGCGAGTTGTAAAGCGAGAGTTGGCGAGAATGAACTCCGCGTTAAGAGGTTCGACGGAATGCCCAGACTGAAAATTCGTCGCTTACGATCCAGCCCGCTCTCTCCGATCGCTCTTTTTACTCGCAATCTCTTTCGTCACCCCACGATGCTGGGTGCGGTCGTTCCCTGCTCGCCCTTCCTCATCAATGACATGCTGGCGGCCGTTGAATGGGATCGCGCTAAAGTCATCGTCGAGTATGGACCCGGCATCGGCAACATCACGGAAGAAATTCTCAAGCGCATGGCGCCCGATGCTACGCTCATCGTCATCGAACTCAACCGCGAGTTCGCCGACTATCTCCGGGAGCGCGTGCGTGACCCGCGGGTACATCTCGTCCGCACCTCTGCCTCACATGTCAGGGAGGTGCTGGCCGGGCTCGGTCTGCCGCACGCGGACTACATCATCTCCAGCCTGCCCTTTGGCGCCATGCCAGGCTCGGTCCGACAGCACATTATGCGCGAAACCCGCAGCGCGCTTCGCGCCGACGGCGTGTTTGTGGCTTATCAGTATTCCGGCGTCATGCTGCCGTTTCTGCGCACGTGCTTCCGGTCTGTCCAGCAGGGCTTCCAGCCTTTGAACATTCCGCCGGCGCGAATTTTCTCGTGTACGCCGTAACTTTCACAGCCCGGGCCTGAAGCCTTGCCAGCCCGAGAGGGTCAGGTACGGGCAGGGGTCCTTCGACTCCGGAATGCCTTCACTGCGTGAAGGCATTCCTCCGCTCAGGATGACAGAAATGAGGGTGGTTGCGGACGAGTTAAGTTCTCACGCGCTCTCTGAAGGCCCGCTCCACCATGTCTGGTGATGGCTGCCACTGCGGTTGGGACGCCGAATGTCATCCCCGCCGCGCTGCTTCGATGGTGGCGATGTCGATCTTTTTCATCGGCATCATGGCCTCGAAGGCACGCTTGGCCTCGCCGCCACCCGCCGCAAGGGCATCCGTTAGAGCGCGCGGGGTAATCTGCCAGGAGATGCCCCAGCGGTCCTTGCACCACCCGCACGCGCTTTCCTTGCCACCGTTGCCGACGATCGCGTTCCAGTAGCGGTCGGTCTCTTCCTGAGTGTCCGTTGCGATCTGGAAGGAAAAGGCCTCGCTATGTGCGAATGTCGGGCCGCCGTTGAGACCCAGACACGGAACGCCGCAAACCGTGAACTCGACCGTCAACTCTTCTCCCTTTTTGCCACCCGGGTAGTCACTGGGCGCTGAGTGAACCGCGGTCACTTGGCTGTTCGGGAAGGTCGCGGCGTAGAAGCGCGCCGCCTCATGTGCGTCCTTGTTGAACCAGAGGCAGATCGTATTTTTTGACTTCATGGTCATCGGTTCTCCTTAATTGCGAATCAGATTAATGCAATGGAAGTCAGATGAGGGGAGCCGGGTGAAAGTTTGCGCGCCCCGCGTCGAAAACCCTTTTGCGAAAACACTACTGACTGATAGAGTGCGTCCATCGTTTCGTTATACGATGAGAGAAATATTTTAGCTTACAAAGCGTGGTCCGCCTGCCAGGAAAAACGGTCGCGCCACGATTCAGGAAGGGATAGCACCGATGCCAAAGGTCCGTGTCGCGGGATTTGCAATATCGTTGGACGGTTTCAGTGCTGGAATCGATCAGAGCCTAAATGACCCATTAGGCAAGAGAGGAACCGAAATCTTTCAGTGGTTCTTTCACACGGAGACCTTTCGCTCCATGCATGGGCAAGATGGAGGAACCGCGGGTGACGTGGACGATCAATTCTCCCACCGGGCGATGGACAACTTTGGCGCGTTCATTCTCGGCCGCAATATGTTCGGTCCCGTGCGTGGTCTCTGGCTGGACAATTCACGGAAGGGCTGGTGGGGCGACAATCCGCCGTACCATGCGCCCACCTTCGTTCTGACCCACTATCAACGTGAGCCTTTGATCATGGAAGGTGGAACGACCTTCTACTTTGTTACGGGCGGAATCGAGGAGGCATTGGACCTGGCCAGGAAGGTCGCAGGCAGTCGCGACGTTAAGATCGGGGGCGGCGTCGCAACGGTGCGGCAATATCTGAGGGCTGGATTGATCGACGCGCTGCACCTTGTGTCGGTGCCTGTCCTGCTTGGTCAAGGGGAACTGTTGCTTGACGGCCTGGATCTGCGTTCGCTTGGATTTTCCGTTACGGATCGCAAGGCTTCGGAGTATGCGACCCATCTGACGTTGGAGAAAGGCTGACCGCTGGTTTGTAACCTTTTCGCTGGGACGGCGCGCGGTGGATTTCTGTTGAGTTTCTGGTAGGTTTCCGCGTTGATTGCGTGGCGTTACAGCTTCTTCACTTCCTCGTTGTAATACTTCCGATAAAGAATCTCCCACTCCTGGCTGCCCTCGAGGATGGTCTTTTTCTGGCTCTCGATTTTCATTTTGGCGGCTTGGTCGAGGCGCACATCGTGGAGGAGGAGGGCTTCGATAATCTTGCGGGTTTCCTGCTTGATGGTGTTGGGGTCTTCGACGAACTCGACCTGCTCGAGCTGCTTGAGGACCTCCATGACGCCCTTGGCCATCATGCCCGCTTTGTCCCGGCTGATTCTCATAGTTTTCTCTATGTGGTTCGAAAACGGTGGTTCGAAAACGCAGGGGTCCTTCGACTACAGAATGCCTCCGCTTCGCGGAGCCATTCCTTCGCTCAGGATGGCAGGGTTGGCGCGATGACGGGGCTGGTACGAAGCTGTCATCCGGTCCCTAAAGCACGGCCTTGTATTTCTTTACCAGCTCGTTCTTTACCTTGCGAAACATCTCCTGATAGTCGGCGCCGGAGTTGCGCATTTCGTCGGAATAGGTCTCCAGAATGATGCGGACTTCGTCGTTGATGCGGTCTTCCAGGCTCAATTCCTCGAGCAGGGCTCCGTTTACGCGCTCGGTGACGACCGGCAGCGCTTTGGTTTCGATCATCTGCGCTGCCACCAATTTTTTTACAATCTCGCGAGCCATATAGGCCACAAAGTCTTTAGAAACCAGCATAAGGGTCGCTATGAGTGCGAAACAAAAAAGAAGAGCGGAACAAACATTTTATGTTACCACACACAACTGGGGGCTTCGGCGTGGCATCGAGGAGGCCGAGTGGCGCTGTCGGGACGAAAGCCTTACAATCCGCAGAGAGCCCCACTCCCATGGTCGACGACCTTTCCACGCTTAAAGACGACATGATCGCCTTCATTGAAGGGCACGGCATGCGCCGGTTCCACGGCTATGCCTCGGAGGATGAAGTGCAGGCCATCATGTGGCACAGCCCGGACCACTCGGACGGGTGGAAGGATTTTGTGGAACTGGCCAAGCATTCCGGGGCGCTTTTTCTGACGATGCACGCTTCGACGCTGGAGCGATCGGATCTGGATGATCTGGTGCAGCATCTGGCGGACGCGCGGTTCGGAGGCGGAGACGATGCTGAGGACGCGCGATGGCTGCGGCAGCACATCGGCAAGGTCGGGTTCATTCAGTTGGGGTGGGCCTATCAGGGAAGTATGTTTCTCTATGAGGCATCGACGGAGTGGTATGAGCAGTACCAGCATTTGCTGGAGTTCAGTGAGGAAATTGGGGGATTCACTTTGGGTGAGTCGAGCCCGGAGGATGAGTCATAGGGGGCTTTCGAAGCCTGGGCCTTTCCAAGCCACTGCAAGACCACGCGGGCGGGGCGCCGCGCCACACGAGCGTTAACCTTTCCTGGCGGGGTTGCATCTAAAATAGAGCGAGCAGGTTTTGCCGCTGGGGATTGCCCTTTGATGAAGATGCGTGCCAGATGGATCGCAATCGGTATTTTGTCGTTCTCTTCTTGCTTTTTGACATTCTGCCTTCCGGTCTTCGGTGACCAGGGCGAAGGTCCGCTGAACCCAGCGAAGCCCGCCGGCACTACCACGGAAGAAATCATTCAGCGTTTTGCCGCCAAGGAAAAGGAATTCAAGCTGGCGCGAGAGCACTACACGTTCCGGCAGAGCATCAAGGTGCAAGCCATGGACGGCGACACGGTCAAGGGGGAGTACCAGGAGACCTTCGACGTGCTGACCGACGACAAGGGCAAACGGATGGAGAACGTGGTGTTTGCGCCGCAGTCGAGTATCGAGGAGGGCGGCCTCTCCATTACCAAGGAAGATCTGGACGACTTGCGCAACAAACTGCCGTTTGTGCTGACCAGCGATGAAATCAGCGAGTACGACATTCTTTACGTAGGGCAGCAACAGCAGGATGAACTGCACACCTATGTGTTCGACATTGCTCCGAAACAGATTGAGAAGGGCAAGCGCTACTTCCAAGGACGGATTTGGGTGGACGATCATGATTTCCAGATCGTGAAATCAAACGGGAAGACAGTGCCGGATATTCGCAAGAAGAAAGATCAGGAGAATCTGTTTCCCAGCTTCACCACCTGGCGCGAGCAGATCGACGGAAGATATTGGTTTCCGACTTACACGCTGGCGGACGATGTGCTGCACTTTTCGCTGGGGGATATACGGATTCGCGAGATTCTGCACTACGAGGACTACAAGCGGTTCGGATCGAGCGCGAAGATTATTTACGACGGGAAAGAGATTGATAATGCTCCGAAGCCTGCCGATCCGGCGAAGCCGGACGACAAAAAACCTCAGTAGCGGCATTAGAACTTAGGCGGAAGGCCGGGGGCGGCCGTCCCCACGCGAACCTTTGCTTCATTAGACTGGGGTCCCATGATTGGCAGCCACGCTCGGCTTTTCCTTGCTCCCCTGTACCTTTTGCTCTGGGTTGGTGGCGCGCTCTCGCAGGAGCGCGGCGAAGGCGAACTGGATACGGCACTGCCGAAGGGCATGACGGCCGAGCAGATCATCCAGCGTTTTACGGCGAAAGAAAAGGAAGTGCAGGCCGTCCGGCGCGAGTACACGTTCCGCCAGAGCATTAAGGTACATACGCTGGACAGCGATGGGAAGTCAGTGAGCGAGTATCAGATCGTCGCCGACCTGCATTACGATCCCAAAGCGCAATGGATGCCGACGGTGGTGTTCGCGCCGCAGCCGAGCCTGAAGCCCTCGAGAGAAGACCTGGCAGATTTGGAGACGCGGCAGTCGTTTACTGTGGGCACTGATGAATTGCCGCTGTACAACGTTACTTATGTCGGCCAGCAACGCTTGGACGAGTTGCATTGCTACGCCTTTGATGTTGCGCCGAAGCAGATCGAGAAGGGGCAGAGGTACTTTCAGGGGCGGATCTGGGTGGAGAATCACGATTTCCAGATTGTGAAAAATACGGGTAAGTCCGTACCGGACATTCGCATTCAGAAGAAGAAGCGGGTGGAGGAGAACTTATTTCCCAAGTTCACTACGTGGCGCGAGCAGGTTGACGGGAAATATTGGTTTCCTACGTTTTCTTCGGCGGATGACACTCTGCACTTTGTGCATGATGATATTCACATTAAGGAACTGCTGAAGTTTACGGACTATAAGCGGGTTGGCGCGCACTAGAATCGCCTAAAGGCGCTGATCTGTCCGGATTTTGCGGCCGGCCCTGAAGGCGTGCCCTGATACGAAGCCTTACCTCAGCGGCTAAAGCCGCTCATGGTGGTGTGGTTATTGCAGCGCTGAAGCGCTGCTTCACCCAAAAGCAGGCGCGCTGCGGACGGCTGAGGGCTGCCGTCTCACGAAGAACCCTTCAATAGAACAAGTACTTGCGCCATTTGTCGTCGGAATGGCCCATCATGCGCATGATGTGGCGGCTGGTGTGGAGGTTGAAGGAGCGCGGCTCGCGAAAGAGCCTCATGTTGGCTTCGTGGGGAAGCTGGTTGCCCTTGCGGCGGTTGCAGCCGTGGCAGCAGGCCACGAGGTTTTCCCAACTGGACGCGCCGCCGCGGGAGCGGGGCAGAACGTGGTCGAGAGTAAGGTCGCCGGCGCCGAGAATCTGGCCGCAGTATTGGCAGGTGTTACGGTCGCGCAGCAGGATGTTCTTGCGCGAAAGGGCGCGCGTCTGGTGTGGAATGCGGCGGTACTCGAGCAGACGGATGACCGAGGGGATGCGCATGGCCACGCGGGCGGCGTGCATGTAGTTGCCATTTTCCTCTTCCGCGCGAGCTACGCCTTTGAGGACGAGGATGATGGCGCGGCGGGCGGCGCAAACATTGATGGGCTCGTACGAAGCGTTCAAGACCAGAACCGGGGCGTGCAAGGGCACCCGGGCTTCGTGGGCGACGATGGCGTCGGGGCGAGCGTGGCCGCTGCCTTGAGAGCTGATCGAGTTGTTGGTCCGCAGCGACATGGCCTGATTACGCAGCGCGATCTATTTCCCTTTCCATTCCGATACTATCCGCATTGGGACCCGCCTTCAGCGCACGAGCGACCGTGGCCGCGTATACGCTGGCTGCTCCGGCGCGGCGCAGGATACGGGCACATTCGGAAATTTTTGTTCCGGTGGTGAAAACGTCATCCACCAATAGAATGTCGCGTCCACGTACGGCTGCTGGGTCGCGCACCACGAAAGCTCCGCGAATGTTCTCCCGACGCTGGTGACGGGTCAGGCCAGCTTGCGGTGCGGTCTCGCGCTGCCGCACCAGGCATTTGCGGTTCAGCGCGGCAAGCGGCTGGCGCTTGAAGGCAGCTCGGGCGATGAGCTCGGACTGGTTGAATCCTCGCTGCCGCAGCTTGCGCGAGTGCAGCGGCACAGGGATCACGAGCCAACCGTAAGGCTGCGGGGATGGCAGTTCCGCCAGGGTGGTGTCGAGCTTTGCGCCGAGAAAATCTGCTGCTGGAAGTACGCGGTCGTACTTCAGCAGGTGGATCGTCTCGCGGCACTTCTGGCAAACGGGCAAGCGTGACTCCTGAACCAGGGGTTCGTTGCAAATGCGGCAATCGGCGGGAAAGAGAAGAGTGAAAGCTGTGTCGGCCAACGGACGCCCTACCCGATTCAGCAGTGTTTTGGTAAACCAAGCGGCAATAGTGTGCCCGACACCTGCGCGGCTAACACCGGTAGCCCGAGCCTCGTCGACGCTACTGCTGAAGACGGCCTCCTGCATGCTAGCCCGATTGGAGGTTCGAGCTTGCCAGTGCTGAAAGTATATCGGCCCCGGCGGCCGTCGCGCAACGCACCCCGGTCACACCAGGGAGCAGGGACAAGAGTTGTTAGGCCGCCATCCGGCGCGGTGGTTGGGGCGGGTCCGGATGCTTCTTGTGGAGCGAGATCTCCCAAAAAACGGGTACGTATTGCCGCCGGAAACAGTCGGCGCAACGCACAGGATGGAGAAGGAAAATGGCCAAAACCATGCGCTCAAAAAGGTTGCGTTTCCGCGAGAGGTGAGCCTGAGTTCGGCCACAGTCGCGGCATTGGAAGGTAGTCATCGGGGAACCCCTGGCAGACAGACTGGGTACAGCGCCGGCCAACTTGCTTACCATTGTCATAACACAACGGGGCGAGGAGAGTTGCGGATTTCGCCAGAAGATAGTGCATGGCAACCGAAAGACGAAGCTTGTAAAAGCAGCGCGCGGCGTGGTAACGTGCGCGGCGTGGTTTAGAAATCGTTGGATTCTGAGGACTTAGCCGAATGACGACGCCAGAAAGCCCGAAACCAGATCCTCTCAAGAAGTTTCGCCCCTTTGTTCCTGAGAACATGGAAATGAAGGAGTTCACGCTTCGCGCCGTACTGCTTGGGTTGGTACTGTGCGTGGTGCTGGGGGCGGCCAACGCTTACCTGGGATTGAGGGCGGGGATCACGATTGCGGCAACCTATCCGGCGGCGGTGATTTCGATGGCGGTGATCCGGGCCTGGAAGGGAACGCTGCTGGAGGAGAACATCGCGCGTACCGCTGGGTCGATCGGAGAATCGGTTGCGGCGGGTGCGGTGTTCACGCTTCCGGCATTCGTAATCGCCAAGGCTTGGCCGTCGTTCGGAATTGCGGACGCGTACTGGAAATCGACCGCTTTGATGACGGTCGGAAGTATCTTGGGTGTTTTATTTGTGTCGCTGGTGCGGCGAGGCATGGTCGAGGACCCGGAACTTCCGTTTCCAGAGTCCGTGGCCGCGTCGGAGATTCATAAGGCTGGGCAAAGCAGTGTGGAGGCCGCGAAATACCTGTTTTGGAATGTTGGAGTCGGTGGCCTTGTCTATATTTTGGGGAGTTTCGGGCTGTTCGCAGCGGACACGAATTTCAACTTCGGCGTGGGCAGTCTCGGGAGAAGCCAGGTCCGTCTTGGGACGTTGGGAACAACGAATGTCTTCAGCGCCGGCGGCGCGAGCACGGTGGCCGCGCCGAGCATCAGCCCAGCTTACTTGGGCGTCGGTTACATCATTGGAGTCCGGTTGGCGGCGCTCCAGTTCGCAGGCGGCGTTCTGGCTTGGGGCCTGATGGTACCTCTGCTGATGTTTCTTCTCGGGCCGCGTATTCGCGAGTTCATTCCCGCCGGAACTCCGGGCGATTGGGCGACGATGGCTGCGGCGGTGGGGCGTTACATCGTACGGCCCATCGCGGTAGGAGGCATGCTGGTGGGCGCCGCCTACACCCTGTACAAGATGCGGAATAGCCTGGCGATGGGTCTGGGACGGGCGTTTTCTGATCTGAAGCAGACCTCCGAACAGCAAGCCGGACAGGTGCGCACCGAACGCTATATGAGCTTCAAGGTTGTCTTCGGGCTGATCGGGTTAATGTTTCTGCTGATGTGTCTCCTTTATGTTCGGCTTTCGGGCCTTCTGGGTCCGGCGATTCTGGCTGCTGTGGTGATGATTATCATCGGATTTCTTTTCGCCACCGTCTCGGGAAGCCTGGTTGGCATGATTGGATCGTCCAATAACCCGATCTCGGGATTGACGCTTTCGACGCTGATAATCGCGGCTCTGTTGATGGTGTCTCTTGGCGTTTCTGGAATCAAAGGAGTGGCAGCGGTATTGGCGGTGGCCGCTGTAGTTTGCGTGTCTTCCGCGGTAGCTGGAGAGCTGCTGCAAGACTTCAAAGTCGGCTACATCCTGGGAGGAACTCCGCGTTACATTCAGATTGTGGAACTCATCGCCGTGGTCGTGGCCAGCCTGGTGATGTACTTCCCTTTGATGGCACTCCACGAAGGAAACATCCGCCATGGCGGTCTTGGTTTTGGCGATCCCCTGATTCCGGCGCCGCAGGCAGGCTTGATGGCGACTCTGGCGCTGGGAATTGTCGGCGGTGATATGCCGTGGCCGCTGGTGGTGGTAGGCGTGTTTATGGGCATTGCGCTGATAATGATGCAGGTGAAGAGTCCCATGCTGGTCGCGGTGGGAATGTATTTGCCGTTCCAGACTACGTTCGCCATTTTCCTGGGAGGCGTGTTTCGCTCTGCCGGAGACTGGCTTGCCAAGCGCCGTGGATACAACTCGGCGCAGATGGCTCGCGTGGAGAACGCCGGGATATTAACTTCTTCCGGGTTGATCGTGGGTGAGGCGCTTCTTGGGTTGGTGTGGGCGGGGCTGCAGTTCATTCCCTCCTGGCAATCTCCGAATCATCCTCCATCGATCTTCCGTGATCCTTCTTATGTGGTGGGCGGCATGATCGTTTTGATTGGGCTAGCGGCGATCATGATCCGCCTGCCGCTTTCCAGCGCGGGCAGTCCGGACGAACCGGCTCCGCCGACGGCGATGATGTAGCTTGGTGGGATGAGCGTTGCTGGCAACGTGGCGGAAGTTCGGGAGCGCATTGCCTCGGCTGCGCGGCGGGCTGGACGGAGCGCCGACGACATTGTGCTGATGGGCGTGAGCAAGACCTTTCCGTCCGATGCCGTGCGCGAGGCTTACGCGGCGGGGATACGGGTGTTTGGGGAGAACCGGGTGCAGGAGTTTGCGGAGAAGTTCGCTGGGGTGGCGCACCTGCCCGACGCCGAGTGGCATTTGATTGGGCATTTGCAATCGAACAAGGCGGGGAAGGCGAGCGAGCTATTCGACGCCGTTGATTCTGTGGATTCGTTGCGGCTGGCGGAACGGCTGAATGCTGCTGCTGCGGCGGCGGGGAAAAAGTTGCGCGTGCTGGTGGAGATCAATCTTGGCGGGGAACAGGCGAAAGCTGGGTTAGATCCCGCTTCGGCGGAGCTGGAGGGGTTGCTACTGGCGGCGCCGCGGTTGGGGCATATGGAAATTCGGGGTTTGATGGCGATTCCTCCTTTCTTTGAGGATGCAGAAGAGGCGCGACCTTATTTCCGGAAGCTGCGGGAGATGCGGGATGGGATCGCGGCGCGCGGGTTTTCCGGCGTGGGGCTGAGCGTGCTTTCGATGGGGATGTCGCACGATTTTGAGGTTGCTGTGGAAGAAGGGTCGACTTGCGTGCGAGTGGGGACGGGAATTTTTGGGACGCGGGCTTAGACTTTTTCGAGGCCTGCGACTGCCTCCAAGCTCGGGATGATTTGAGGCATCCGGTGAGAAAGCTTACGAGAGTTTAGTGGGAGTAAGTTTGCAGGGGTCTTTCGACTGCGCATTCCCGCGCTTCGCGCGCGAATGCTGCGCTCAAGATGACAATGAAAACAAAGTTTTCCGATGGATTCGAATTTTTCTTAGCATTTAGGAGTGTCTGTGAGTTTATCTGAGCAGTTGCGTGAGATTCGGACTGGGTTTGAGCGGCCTTTTTGGGTTGCGAATATTACGGAACTGTTTGAGCGGCTTTCTTACTATGCGGCGTTTGCGTCGCTGGCGCGGTATTTGCATGAGTCTTTGAATTTCGGGGTGGAGCGGGCCAGCAGTTTGACTGGGTTATTTGGCGGGCTGGTGTGGTTTCTGGCGATTTTCGGCGGGAGCCTAGCGGACCGGCTGGGATTTCGGCGGGCGCTTTCGCTGGCTTATTTGATTTTGGCTTGCTCCTATTTCTTGCTGGGATCGATTGCTGCGCCATGGCTGGCTCCGGTGCGAAACGCCGTGCCGCTGGTTGTTTTGGTGGCGTTTATTTTGATGCTTCCGGCGCTGGGCATTGCGATGGTGAAGCCTGCTGTGGTCGGAACGACGGCGCGGGCTTCGAAAGAGAATGTGCGATCGATTGGATATTCCATTTACTACACGCTGGTGAATTGCGGGTCGGCGGCGGGACCTTTTGTGGCTTCGTGGGTGCATTCGCACTTGAGGGTGGAGAGCGTTTTTCTGGTGGCGTCGCTGAGCGTGTTCCTTATGTTCTTTGCTGTACTGTTGTTTTTCAAAGAGCCGAAGGGGGCTGGCGAAACCGAGGCTCCCAGCCTGGCGCAGACGGTGAAGAACTTCGGAACGGTGCTTGGCAATCCACGCTTCATGTTGTTTCTTCTAATCTTCTCGGGCTACTGGATTGTGTTTTGGCAGCTCTTCATTACGCTGCCGCTGTATGTGCACAATTACATCAGCGCTACTGCCGACACGGAACTGCTTCTCGTCACCGGACCGCTGACGGTGATTGCGTTGCAGATGGTTGTCAGCCTCCTCACGCGGCGCATTCCGGCGTTTACGGCGATCACGCTGGGTACGTTGATTACGGGTGTGGCCTGGTTGCTTCTGGTCGGTCATCCGACGATTCCCATGGTGATCGCCGCGATGATTGTGGTCGCGCTGGGCGAGATTACGCAGACACCGCGTTACTACGAATATATTTCGCGGCTGGCGCCTCCGGGGCAGCAGGGGACTTATATGGGCTTTGCCTTTCTGCCGCTTGGAATCGGATCGCTGATTGGCGGTTGGTTCGGGGGCCTGCTCATGCACCACTATGGCGAGGTTCAGCAGCAGCCGCAGAAGATCTGGTGGGCAGTGACTGCGGTGGGGGTGGGCACGGCTGTGCTGCTGTGGATTTATGACAAGACGATTCGCGTAACCGCGACCAAGGCTGTGTAAGGGCAGCATTTGACGCTATGCCTCCAGCCAACACGCCGAAGCGAACTGCGGGACAGATCCGGGATGAATTGAAGACCGGCGGATCGCCGCAGCATGCTGCGGGGGTACAGTGGTTTTTCAAAGAAGAAATCCGGTCGCATGGCTGGTATACGGCGGCCCTGCGCAAGGCGGCGGTGCGGACGCGGCGGAGAATTCTTGCAGAGAACTCTTCGGCCTTCCTGTTGAAGGTCGCGGATGAGATGTTTCACGGCGGAATTCTCGAAGAAAAGGTATTTGCGGTCTTTCTGCTCGAAAAGATAACCGACCAACTTGGCGCTCAAGAGTTTCGGCTCTTCGAAGGCTGGCTTTCGCGCGTTTCCACGTGGGCGGATCATGACGCACTGGTGCACTACCTGCTCGGACCGATGGTGCTTTCGGAGCCGAAACGGTCGGCGCGTGTGTTTGTGTGGGCGAAGAATCAGAACCGGTGGCACCGGCGAGCGGCGGCTGTGACGCTGATTCGCGGGGCGCGGGCTGGGTTGTTTGAGCAGGAGATTGTCCACGTATCCGGATTTCTCCTCCACGATGAGGATGACATGGTGCAGAAAGGTTTGGGCTGGCTGTTGCGGGAGTGGACGCGGGATCATCCGGAGCAGGCTCTTCCCTTTCTGATGAAGATTCGGATTGGGGCGCCGAGGTTGGTGTTGCGAACGGCTTGCGAGAAACTTGGAGCGGGCGACCGGAAGAGAGTGCTTGGGTAGGACTTCGGAGTTCAGAGCTTTGGCTCAAGCAAGATCTCGCGGGCGAGGGCGCCCGCGCCACACGGGCCCGCGCTTCGCTATAATTGCGATTCGTCCTCTTTGTCGTCTACGAACTTGTGCCTATGAATCTGCCTGCAATTCAGTCGGCCCTGCAAGAACAGAGGTTCGATGCCTGGCTCCTGTGCGATCACCATCATCGCGATCCCATTGCTTATCGGGTGCTGGGGCTGCCGGCGCATTCTATGGTTACGCGGCGGTGGTTTTATGTGATTCCGGCCAAGGGCGAGCCCTCGAAGTTGGTGCACAGGATTGAGGCGGGACACCTGGACGCGCTTCCTGGAGCCAAGCAGGTGTATTCGGGGTGGCAGGAGCTCGAAAAGAACCTGAAGTCCATGCTGGCGTCTTATAAGACAGTCGCCATGCAGTATTCGCCGAACAACCGGATCTTCGTGATTTCGCTGATTGATGCTGGGACGATTGAGCTGATTCGCAGTTTTGGAACGAATGTGGTGAGTTCCGGGGACTTGGTGGCCAAATTTGAGTCGACGCTGACCGACGAGCAGATCGCCAGCCATTTCGAGGCCCGCGATGGCGTCGACCGCGTCACGGCTGCCGCGTTCCAGGAGATTGGACGCCGCGTGCGCAATGGCGGCACGCACGAGTACGAAATGCAGCAGTGGATCATGGAAGCCTTCGGCCGCGAGGGCTTGAAGACGGATGACCCGCCCATTGTTGGCGTGAACGCGCACAGCGGCGATCCGCACTATGAGCCCAAGCCCGAAATCTCCAAGCCGATCCAAGAGGGCGATTGGGTTTTGCTCGACATCTGGGGGAAGATGAACCGGCCGAACTCCGTGTACTACGACATTACGTGGACGGGGTTCGTGGGCACAGCGCCTTCCGACCGGCAACGGCAAGTTTTTGACGTCGTTACGAGCGCGCGGGATGCTGCCGCGGCCAAGGTCATTTCCACAATTGGAGCGGGCAAAGCGCTGGCCGGGTGGGAAGTGGATCGAGCTTCCCGTGATTACATCAACGGCAAAGGATTCGGCGAATACTTCATTCACCGGACCGGGCACTCGATCAGCTCGGATATCCACTCGAACGGCGCCAATATGGACGACCTCGAAGTGCACGATGTGCGGCAGATCCTGCCCAATAGCTGCTTCTCGATCGAGCCGGGTGTGTATCTTCCGGAGTTCGGGGTGCGAAGCGAAATCAACATTCTGGTCCGGCAGGGGTCGGCCGAGGTCACCGGGAAAATTCAACGCGAGATTGTGATGGTGTAATGGCGAATTCCTCAAAAGTCGTAGAACAAACCGCTCCTCTGCCCAGTTCCATGTCGATCATCGCTCCGGCTGTAGGCTGGCTCGTTCCAGGGACGGGTCATCTTGTGCAGAAGCGCTACATTCGCGGCGTGCTGCTGATGGCGTCAATCGTGAGCATGTACATGATTGGCATCGCCATGGAAGGGCACGTGTACACGCCGAACGGCGGCGATCTGCTGGACATGCTGAGTTTCCTGGGCGACGCATGCGCCGGGGGCCTTTACATCATCAGCCGGGCGCTCGATTGGAATCCGGGGCTCATCACCAAAGCGACTGCGGACTATGGCTCGAAGTTTATTGTTGTGGCGGGCCTGCTGAACTTTATCAGCGCTGTGGATGCTTACCACATCGCGATCGGGAAGAAGCAATAATGCAGATCTCTCATTTTGGCGCCGCCGTGTTGTATGCGCTCTTTGCTTCCATCGTAATGGGGATCTGTTTCAAGACGACCACGCGCGAGATGATCCGCTATGGAGCATACAGTTTCGCCATGTTCGTGGGCGGGTTGATCGCGGCGGGCTGGGCGATGTGGCTGCTGCGCCACTAACTGGACTGTTCTTCCCACACAAACGCGTCGAAAACGTGTTTCGTTACGAAGCCTAGACGCGCATAGAGATGCACGGCGCCCTCGTTGGCTTCGGTCACCGTAAGAGTCAAGAGTTCGAGGCCAAACCCCCGCAGCGCTTTTGCGGAGCGGTGCATGAGCGCGTCGCCGATACCGTGGGAGCGGTACTCGGGCAGGACACAAACCTGGGTGACGTGTCCGGCATCGTGGCGGATGCGCGAACAGAGAATCACGCCGACAATCATTCGCAGGGCGCGGTTGTACGCGACGAAAGAAGACGCCGCGTCGAACTGGCCGCAGCCCGGGAAGCGGACGATGTTGTGGAGAAATCTGAGGGAGCCGTTGACGGAGCGGTACTGGTCGTTGATTTCCGAATCCACATGGTCGCGGTAACAGGCGGTGATCAGGCCAGAGGTGGGCTGGTAGTCGGTCTCGGTCCACGGCCGAATTTCGATTTCAGAATGGATAGGGGCTGCCATGCCCGGAACTTGGCCGAGATTCGCCACCATGAAAAGCCGCGGATGGCGATTGAACCCGTTCTTCAGGAATGCCGGGGCGACCTGTCCTGAGGGGTGCAGTAACAACTGGGCCTCGGCGCGGTGAATGCCGGGGGATTGTTGCAGTGTTTCAATCGAATGTTTTAGCAGCAGGGCTTCCAGATCCTCGCCGCAGACGGTATCGGCGCCGTCGGCTACGAAGAGATCGCCGATGACGCCTTTGCTGGCTTCGTAAACAAAGAAAGCATAGCCCAAAACGCGGCCCCGGTCGACGGCCGCATATCCGGGCAGAATCTTCGAGTCGAGATAGCGCAATACCATATCGGTGGAACCGCTATAGTCCCAGGAAAGCAGGCGCGACCATACGGCCGCCTCCTCTTCCAGGAGGGGGCGAAGATCGGCGGATGAGAAATGTCTGAGGTCGAGAATTTCCACGATTGAAAATTTCCATTGTCCGGCGGCTGCTCTTCGAGCGACGAGCCGCGACAATGGCGAAGCGTCAGTCTAGTGCGTTTCGGAAGGCGAAGGCAAACGCAGGAGACGGGATGTGGACCGGGGTTGACAACAGAGGGCTTGCGCTCCGGGCATCAGCGCCGGACGGCCGAAACCCGGTAATACTCAAGGTGTTGCGCGGGGTTGGAGCCGATCAGGAGGACTACCCGGTCACCCACAGCCTTTGCTATCTCGCTCTGTGCGCCCTCTTTTGTAACCAGCAGGTGAGCGACGTCCGGGATTTCGCCGCGGTCGTAGCTGGAGACGACCTGGTTGCGATAAAACGCCAATCCGTATTCCGTCTGGCGGGGCACCTCAAGGACCGCAACCGGCAGAGGACTGGGCGCGCCCGCTTCTGTCCGCGCTAAAGCGATGGCCACGGGGCGAGTGGAGTTTTCTTCATCGAGCGCGACGCCTCCCATGCGTATAAGGGCAGCCACTGAGAGCACAACCGGGATGAGCGTGGAGAAGTGGAGCATGCGCAAACCGTAGCGGCCGCGAACCGTGGCAAAAATGGCGACCGTGAGAGCCAAACTTAGGACGCCGGCCGACACCGTTCCCACGCCCCAAGGCAGGCGATGCACCAGGACGATATAAGCAATGAGAAAACAGGGCATGACGAGGATGCCGGCGAAGAGGGCATGTAAAAGCACCGCTGCCGCGCCGACTGACAAGTTGGAACTCGTCCTGCGGCGCACGAAGCTGGCCACCAGGATGGGGGCGGCGGGAAAAGCCGGGAGGATGTATCCCGGAAGCTTGGATTGGGAAAACGAAAAGAAAACAATGGGGAGAGCGAACCAGAGCAACAGGAACACGTCCAGGCTGTCTTCGCCATCGAAGATTTTGCGCCCTTCCGACTTCCAGCCGCGAACGGTTTCGGCGATCGCTGCCACGGTAAATATGGTCCAAGGGAGCAAGCCGATCAGGGCGACAGGCAGGAAATACCAGAAAGGCTGGGGATGACGGTAAAGGTTGGTTCCGAAGCGGGCCAGATTATGTTCCACAATGAAAATATGAAAGAACTCGGGATTGCGAATCTGGACGGCGACAAACCAGGGCAGGGTCACGACGCAGTAGGTGGCGATCCCCGGCAGCCAGAGAGAGCGCGCGAGCAGGCGCCAGTCCCTTCGTGCGGCGGTAAAACCGATCACGACCAAAGCGAAAAAGGCGACGGCGACTGGCCCCTTGGCCAGAGTGGCCAGGCCGAGAAAGGCGAAGGCGGCGGCGAGCCAGCGCCGTTGCTGGCTCTCAAACCATGCGTACCACGCCAGCATGGCGATGGAAAAGTTGGCCGCCAGGGGCATATCCGTGGCGGCGGCGCGGGCGAACCCAATCACGGCGGCGCAGGAAGCAGTCATCAGCGCGCCGTCCAATTGTGAGCCCGGACGGAAGCGGCGGAGGAAGAGATAAATCACAACGATCATGAGCAGGGCTGAGAAGGCAGATGGGAGGCGCGCGGCCCAATCGCTGACGCCGAAGATACGGAAGGTAATCATTTCCTCCCAATAGAGGAGGGCGGGCTTCTCGAGCCAGGGCTGGTGGCCTAAGGTCGGCGTGATCCAGTCGCCCCGCTTGAGCATTTCTCGAGCGACCTGGGCGTAGCGCGGCTCATCGGCGCCCACGAGTCCGAACGCGCCCAAGCCGTAAAAGAACAGGAACCCGCACACGACGGCGAGCACGACCCACTCCTGGCGAGGGCCCTTGGTATCGCTCATACGGGGAGCAGTAAGATTGCCATGGCCAGCTATTGTATCCGCCTATTGGTGAACTTTTGAAAGCGACCTACTGGATCGATGATGCGGTCCGTAGTCTCCCGATCACGTCGGCAATGGCGTGGGCCAGAGGCCCGTCAGATGAGCAACCGCTGGCGCAGCGGTGGCCGCCGCCACCGAACATGGATGCAACCAGGGTTACATCTACCCGTCCCTTGCTTCGGAGGCTGATGCGAAAACGGCCGTCGGCTTGTTCGCGAAAGAAGGCTGCGACTTCGACACCCTGGATGGCCAGCGCGTAGTTGACTAGGCCCTCGCAGTCTTCGTCGAGAGCGCCGACGCGCTCCATCTGATCGCGCGTGACCCACACCCAGGCCAGATCGCCCTCGCGATGGAGGTTGGAGAGGGCCGCTCCGAGCAGGCGCATCTTCGCCGTGGAATGGGAGAAGTAAAGATTCTGCGCGACTGGCGCAGGGGCAGCTCCCGCCAGGACCAGTTCTCGCGCCAGCGCGAATGTATGCTCGTTGGTGCCGTCAAACATAAACGAACCCGTATCGGCGACGAGGCCCGTATAGAGACACGTGGCGATCTCCGGAGTGATCGGGGCGCCGCACTCGCGGGCAAGGCGATAGACGAGTTCGGCGGTGGCGCAGGCCTGGGGATCGATCCAGTTCACGTGCGCGAAGGGGCGACCGCCGATGTGGTGGTCGATATTGATGAGGAACTTGCCTTCGAGGCCCTGAAGGCGGGTGCGCTGTAGGCTGTCGCATTCGAGGAGGATGGCGGCGTCGTAGCTGCCGTCGACGGTGCCGGCATGGATGATGGCGTCGGCGAAGGGGAGCTTGCGGTAGTTGCGGGGGACGGGGTCGTGGAGGACGACCTCGGCTTCTTTGCCGAGGGCGCGGAGGATTTGTTGTCCGGCCAGGGCCGACCCTACGCCATCGCCGTCGGGGCGGGCGTGCGAGGTCAGGACGAAGCGGGTGTGCCGCTCGATCTGGCTGCGGATTTCTTCGACGGCGCTGGGTTGCACTTGTTTAAGAACCTTACCTCGGGGGCTAAAGCCCCAGATTCTTTGGGCTTCTGATGTCACGGCTAAAGCCGTAACCTACCGTTCGTTTTTTAACTCGACAGCCATCGTGTTCTGCATTTCGGTTCTGGACTTCCTACCTGCCATTTACGACGCTTGTCGTTGCGTGGACATGATGTTACATGCCTGAATGTTAGGTGCCTGATTTTTCTGCGTTCGGTTTTGGTTCGCTGGGTTTGGTGGTGCTGCGTTTT
>Ga0209863_10000336_pt1 | contig 26160 bp, 18 predicted proteins | sample OrgsoiDNA2013046_FD_185796 | JGI IMG/M metagenome (GOLD analysis project Ga0209863, IMG submission 185796) | Permafrost soil microbial communities from the Arctic, to analyse light accelerated degradation of dissolved organic matter (DOM) -... | ecosystem: Environmental > Terrestrial > Soil >...
CGCCTTTATCCGGCAAACTTCCCTTATTTGTTCTTTACCGCAACTTCCGCCTCTGATTCATTTTCTTCAATTCATACCTGACATTCTGTTGGGTTAGTCACCTGGTATCCCGCCAGCACACAGCGTCAATTTCTATTTTCTTCTATTAAATTAATTTTTATGCAAACGCTAAAAACGTTTTTGCTCATTGCTATTGCAGTGACGAAATAGAAAATGCTGCCATTACCAGAGAAAATCGTAAATAAATATTCACTATAAAAAACAAAAAAATGAAAAAACTGATTATTCTTCTTTTTGTATTAACAGGCGCCACGTTCTCCTTTGCGCAAACTTCCAAGCCAAAAATGACGGACAGTAAGTCTGATACGACCGGGAAATATGTATATACCTGTCCCATGCACCCGGAAATTATAACAGATAAACCGGGAAAATGTCCTAAATGCGGAATGACACTGGTAAAAAAGAAGGTAGATAAAATATACACCTGCACTATGCATCCGGAAGTAATAAGTGACAAGCCAGGGAAATGTCCAAAGTGCGGAATGGAGCTGGTTGAAAAAAAGACGACAACTCCTATGAAAATGTAAAGATCAAAATCATCTCTATGGTTCAGAAGTTAATTGAGCTTTCTCTTCGTCACCGGTACATCGTGTTGCTTTTAACAGCCGGTCTTTTTATCTGGGGATTCTTTGCTGTCCGGCAAAATCCGATTGATGCCATTCCTGATCTTTCGGAGAACCAGGTGATCGTTTTCACGGAATGGATGGGACGTAGTCCCCAAACCATTGAAGACCAGGTTACCTACCCCCTGGTAAGCAATCTTCAGGGGATTCCGAAAGTAAAAAACATCCGGGGTACGTCTATGTTCGGGATGAGTTTTGTGTACATCATTTTTGATGATGATGCAGATGTCTACTGGGCCAGAACCAGGGTATTGGAAAGATTAAGTTACGCGCAGAGACTTCTCCCAACAGGCATTACACCCACCCTTGGACCCGATGGAACGGGGGTGGGTCATGTTTTTTGGTATACGCTCGAAGCCAAACAAATGGATCTGGGTGAACAACGGGCATTACAGGACTGGTACGTGAAGCTGGCATTGCAAACTGTTCAGGGTGTAGCAGAGGTTGCTTCCTTCGGTGGCTTTGAAAAGCAATATCAACTCGTGATTGATCCCGTCAAATTGCAGTATTACAATATCTCCATGATGGACGTAATGAATAAGGTCAAGGCTAATAATAATGATGTCGGCGGAAGAAAATTTGAAATGGGCGATATGGCCTATATCATACGTGGACTGGGATATGTAAAAAATAAGGAAGACCTCGAGTCCATAGCGGTTGGAAACAATAATGGAATTCCCGTCAGGGTAAAGGACATCGGCTCCGTACAAATGGGTGGAGATCTAAGGCTGGGAATTTTTGATGAAAACGGCGAAGGTGAAGTTGTTGGTGGAATCGTGGTCATGCGTTATGGAGAGAATGCCAGTGAGGTGATTGAAAATGTCAAAAAGAAAATGGCTGATGTCCAAAAAGGATTACCGGAAGGCGTAAAATTCAAAGTGGCGTATGACAGATCAGAACTCATCAAAGCATCTGTGAGCAATGTTAAAAGCAAACTGATCGAAGAAATGATCATCGTTTCGCTGATCGTGCTACTTTTTCTTTTGCACTGGCGAAGCGCCCTCAGCATAATAATTCAAATACCGATTACAATTGCGCTAAGCTTTATACTGTTGAATGCATTTGGACTGTCTTCAAATATCATGTCCCTGACTGGTATTGCCTTGGCCATCGGTGTAATCGTCGACAATGGAATCATCATGTCTGAAAATGCTTATCGGAATTTATCAGAAAGGCAAAATAACCCACCGGTTTAAAATTCCTTACCATGAATTTATTTAAGAAAGATCTAACCTATCAAAAGATTCCGGAGGCGGAAAGAATGGCCATTATTGAGCGGTCATGTAAGCAGGTTTCGCGTGGGGTATTCTTTTCAACGATTATCATCGTTGCTTCATTCCTGCCCGTCTTTTTGCTTACCGGACAGGAAGGCAAACTTTTTCATCCACTAGCTTACACCAAGAGTTTTATCCTGATCGTAGATGCCCTCCTTGTGATTACATTGGCTCCGGTACTGATTTCATTTTTTATGAAAGGAAGGTTCCGTCCGGAATCAGCCAATCCAGTAAACAGATTTCTGGAAAGAATTTATGAGCCGGTTATCAGGACCTGCATCAAATGGCGAAAAACAACGATTGGCATTAATATCATCGCCTTACTCGTTAGTATTCCATTATTGCTGAGCCTGGGTAGTGAATTCATGCCCGCACTCGATGAAGGATCGATTTTGTTTATGCCGGTTACATTGCCCGACGTCTCCAACGCAGAAGTGAAACGTTTGCTTCAGGTGCAGGACAAAATCATTAAATCGGTACCAGAAGTAGATAATGTGCTGGGTAAAGCCGGTCGTGCAAATACAGCTACCGATAATTCTCCCATCAGTATGATTGAAACTATCATCCTGTTAAAACCAAAATCAGACTGGCGCCCCGGGCTGACAAAAAATGATATCATTAATGAATTGAATTCCAAACTACAGATTCCGGGAACAACCAATGGGTGGACGCAGCCTATAATAAACCGGATCAATATGCTTTCCACCGGTATTCGGACTGATGTTGGAGTAAAAGTATATGGTCAAAACCTGGATTCAATCAATTCATTTGCCCAGCGAATAAGGGCTGCATTAACTGGTATTCCTGGTGTGAAGGATTTATATGTTGAACCCATTACAGGCGGCAAGTATCTGGATATAAAAATTAAGAGAGATGAAATCGGTCGATATGGCCTTACGATAGATGATGTGAATATCATCGTGGAGAGCGCACTGGGTGGTATGAAATTAACGACGACAGTAGAAGGCCGGCAACGATTTTCAGTGAATGCCCGTTTTGGACAGGATTACCGCAATAACCTGCAGGCTATAAAACGTCTTCAGGTTCAGACAATGAAATTTGGACCGATTCCATTGGAAGCTGTTGCAGATATCAGCATTTCAGAAGGGCCACCCATGATAAATTCTGAAAATGCATTACTCAGGGGAACTGTACTATTCAATGTCAGGGACCGGGATCTCGGTGGTACGGTACAGGAGGCTCAACTTAAACTGGATAACATGCTGACCAAATTGCCTAAAGGATATTTCCTGGAATGGAGCGGACAGTATGAAAATCTGATAAGAAGTGAAAAGACACTGAAATTAATTCTTCCTGTTGTCCTGCTGATTATTTTCCTCTGTATGTATATGGCCTTCCATTCAGCCAGGGAAGCATTTTTTAGTCTGATCTCTATACCCTTTGCATTAATCGGTGGTGCTTTCATGGTCTACTTCTGGGGAGTGAACCTTTCCGTTGCTGTCGCGGTTGGATTTATTGCATTGTTCGGACTCGCAGTTGAAACCGGGATCGTTATGGTGATCTATCTCAATGATGCTATGCAACAACTGGTAGCCAAAAAAGGAAACTCGCGTGAAACCATTACTTCAAAAGATTTACTGGAATCGGTTATTGCGGGTGCAGCCAAAAGATTAAGGCCGAAGCTGATGACGGTATCCGTTTCCCTGTTTGCCCTGATCCCGATACTCTGGAGCAGCGGAGTCGGCAGTGATGTAATGAAGCCCATCGTACTTCCGATGGTAGGTGGTGTATTGACTTCTGCTACTCATATCTTACTCGTGACTCCTCTTATATTTTTAATGACCAAGGAATACGAACTCAAAAAATTTGGAAAAATTGATGTCCTGGATTCAAAACACTAATACGATGAAAAAAGGAATTTTTATAGTACTACTTTTTATTCACCGCCCCACCTATTCTCAATCGATCCTGACGCTTGACAGTATCTTTTCCAGTGTTGCCTACAATAACCCGCAATTAAAAATGTACGATGCACAAATACGATCCCAGGATGCGGCCGCTGCAGGAGCAAGAAACTGGGAACCGCCACAACTAAGCACCGGATTCTGGATGACACCTTATGATCCGAATCTTTGGAAAAGACAAAGCAATGGTTCCACAGGCATGGGACAGTATATGGTTTCTGTTGAACAAATGTTCCCCAATGGGAAAAAACAGGAAACAGAAGAAAAATATATGCTCGCCATGTCTTCCGTAGTTAAGGAAAATAAAAATACCAGTTTAAATGAATTAAACGCTGCTGCTAAACAAAACTATTTTGAATGGGTGATCATTAAAAAGAAACTGGATATACTGGAGCAAGACCAAAAACTGCTTGATTTTATGATCAGAAATGCCGAACTCCGATATCAGAATAATCTGGGTAAGGTTGGCGCATATTATAAAGCAAAGGCCTCACTGGGAAATCTGGAAAATTCGCGCCTTCGGTTTGAAAATGAAATTGTCCAGAAAAGAATTATCCTCAATACACTTATGAACCGGGATAAAACGACCTGGTTTGATATAGATACAAGCTTTGAAATCAAAAATTATGATAGCTTAATCTTCGATAGTTCATCGCTTGTAAATAGCAGGAGTGACATCCGCGCCATTGATAAAGATATCCAACTTACCAGTCTACAAAAGGATGTTGAAAAATCAAAACTGAAGCCTGAATTCGGTGTCCGTTATGACAATATGTTTGGCTTTGGTGGATTTCCCCTGCAATATTCACTGATGGGTGTTGTAAAACTTCCCATGGCTAAATGGTCTTCAAGATCTTCAAAAGCGAATGTCATAAGTCTGGACTGGAAGGCTGAAGCGCTGAACCAACAAAGGCAAATGATGATCAACACGGCGACTGGAATGTCTTTCGGCCTGCAAACTGAAATTATTTCCAAACAGAAACAAATCAGAGTATTTGAGGGCAAAATTATTCCTGCTTTAAAAAGAAATTTTCAATCCCTTCTGCTGGCCTACGAACAGAATACGGAAGAATTATTTACACTTTATGATGCGTGGGAGACTTTAAACATCACACAGCTTGAATACCTGGACGAAATAAGACAACTTCTTCTGATGCAGGTGGAGCTGGAAAGAATAAGGGAAGTAAAATAAATATGATGAAAATGGCACTTCTGAAATATAATTTTTTAACTGGCATTCTACTTGTTTTCTTTTCTGCCTTTCTTTTCTCCTGTAATGCGGGAAAGAAAAAAGCAGCAGAACAAACAAAACCGAAGGAAGTCTGGACCTGTTCAATGCATCCTGAGGTGATTCGGGATGGGCCGGGTTCATGCCCGATTTGCGGAATGGACCTGATCAAAAAGGAAGAAAAAGCGGTGGCCTTAAAAGGTATTGAGTTAAGTGATTTGCTTCAGCCATCAGACCAGTTTGTTGTCTCCTCTATTCCGGTTGTAACTCTTCAAAACGAAAAAAAGTCCCTTCCGGTAGAAGTATTGGGATCTGTTAACTATGACAGCAGGCATATCAATATGATTTCTGCCCGGGTTTCGGGAAGAATTGAAAAACTATATGTTCGCTACCGCTACCAGCATATTCATAAAGGAGACAGGATTATGGATATCTACAGCCCCGAACTCGCAACCGCCCAACAGGAATTGCTATTTCTGATTAAAAACGATCCTGAAAATGAAAGACTAATCCGAACAGCAACACAAAAACTTCTGTTACTGGGAATGAGTGAGGATCAGTTGAACAAGGTTATTTCGTCGAACAAACCCTCAGCTACCATAACGATGTATAGTAACTATAGTGGTCATCTTCACGAAGCAGGCAATAGTATGCCGGTCATTACCAGAACGGTAGAAAAAACAGACGCCTCAGCTTCAATGGAGGAATTGCCTGTCAAAGAAGGCACCTATGTCCAGCAGGGACAGAATATATTCCAGCTTTTTAATACGGACAATGTGTGGGTACTCCTGAATATATTTCCGGAATCCCAGGCAATTGTAAAAGTCGGCGATCCGGTAAAGATCATCCCGGAAACAAATCCAACCATGAGCTTAAATGGGAAAATAGACTTTATAGAACCGGTTTACCGACCGGACAGCAAGACTTTAACTGCCAGGGTTTATTTGAAGAATTCGATGGGTACGATGTCAATTGGAAGCCAGGTTCGCGCCCGGATATTTACTGCAAAGGTATTAACCAGCTGGCTTCCTAAAGATGCGGTCCTTTTCCTGGGTGTGGATAAAGTTGTTTTCCTGAAGACAAGTGGTGGCTTTCTGGCGCATAAAGTTGTTACTGGACTTATTTACAAAGATCAGATTCAGATTGTCTCCGGATTGAATGAAACCGATTCTGTTGCGGCCAATGGACAGTTCCTGGCAGATAGTGAAAGCTTTATCAAAATAAAAAAATAATTATGAAATACATTTTGGCTGCTACCATGCTACTTATTTTGGGAGCATGTTCAACGAAGAAAAAGGATTCTGCTAAAGTTAGTGATACATATTATACATGTTCAATGCATCCGCAGATAGTAGAAGAGAAGCCAGGTAAATGCCCCATTTGCGGGATGACCTTAATTTCCGTTAAAAAGATCCAGGGTCAGTTTGACAATACAATTATGCTTAGTGATCAGCAGGTGCAGCTGGGTAATATCAGGGTGGATACTATTGGCGTAGGTAAAATTGGAAACAGCATTGTTTTAAATGCTACCCTTACTATAGATGAAACGAAAAGCACAGCAGTAAGTAGCCGGATGGCTGGCCGAATAGATAAATTGTATTTCAAGAATGCAGGCGACTATATTAAAAAGGGCGATAAGCTGTATGATTTATATAGTGAAACATTAAATAACGCCAAGCAGGAATATATTCTTGCCCTTGAAAAAGAAAGAGTTCTTGATCATTCCATTATCGATTTTAAACAACTGGTCGAAGCTGCAAAAAACAAATTATTATTATGGGGTATGAGTCCTGACCAGATTGCCATATTGGGCAAATCAAAACTGGCATCCCCACTAACCGCGTTTTATAGCCCTGCCAGTGGTACCATCACAACATTCGAAAGTCATGAAGGAGAATATATATCCGAGGGAGGTACCATACTGCGTTTATCCGATTTATCGCAATTGTGGGCAGAAGCCCAGGTATATACATCCCAACTCTCTGACATAGATACCAGAGGAACAGTTGTGGTTCAAATGCCTGACCTTGGAAAAGAAATCACAGGAAATATTGAGCTCGTCAATCCCGAAATTAATCCGGATACCAGAATTAATCTGGTTCGGGTAGCCATTTCAAATAAAAATGGAGAATTCAAACCGGGTATGCCGGCTTATGTCACTATTAAAAATCGGGAAAATAAAGCCTTGACTTTGCCTGCTGAGGCGCTAATTCGTAATGAGAAAAATTCAATTGTATGGCTGCAAACCGGAAAAAACACATACAAGTCGGTAATCGTCGAAACGGGGAAAGAAGGCAATGAACAGATTGAGATCCTTAAAGGACTTAAAGAAGGCGATATCGTTGTCACCAGCGGAGCATACCTGCTGAATAGTGAATATATATTTAAAAAGGGTACAACGCCTGATCACAAAATGACCCAGATGTAATCCCGTGATATAAAAAATGAGCAAACTACAACAGCAATAAATCATCAGATTATGGAACACATGCATCCCGATCATCCCGAAACAATGGACATGAAATCCCCAACCATGGGGCATGCCGGTCACGATCACCACGCCATGATGATTGCGGATTTCAAAAGGAGATTTTATATCGTCCTCATGCTTACCATTCCCATCATGCTGCTTTCGGAAACGATCCAGCACTGGTTGAATATTCATATTAAATTCCCGGGTTCAAACATCCTGATCCTGATATTGTCATCTGTAGTTTTCTTTTACGGAGGCTGGCCTTTTTTAAAAGGCTGGTGGGACGAAATGAAAACCTGGAAGCCAGGTATGATGACCCTGATCGGTTTTGCAATTACGGTATCCTATATATATAGCGTTGCCACGGTTCTGGGCCTTGAGGGAATGGATTTCTTTTGGGAGTTGGCGACGCTGATCCTCATTATGCTTTTAGGGCATTGGATTGAGATGAAATCCGTTGCCGGTGCTTCCCGGGAACTGGAGTTGTTGGTCAAATTAATGCCTGATGATGCTCATCTCATCCAAGGAGATATGATCATGGATGTCAAGACGGAAACCTTAAAAGCAAATGACGTTGTTCTAATAAAACCTGGGGAAAAGGTGGCAGCGGACGGAATGATCATAGATGGAGAAAGCTATCTGAATGAAAGTTTACTCACAGGTGAATCCAAACCGGTAGATAAGAAAAGAGGCGATAAGGTTATTGCGGGATCCATCAATGGAAATGGCGCCATTAAAGTTTCAGTATTACACGGGGTGAAAGATTCTTATTTATCCCAGGTCATTAAACTGGTTCATGATGCGGAACAATCCAAATCGAAAACACAGCTTTTAGCTGATACTGCAGCCAGATGGCTTACGCTGATTGCGCTCGTTACGGGTGCGGCGACTTTCCTGGTCTGGTATCTTTCGGGAAAAGGCCTGTCGTTTTCCATTGAAAGAATGGTTACGGTTATTGTCATTTGTTGCCCTCATGCATTGGGCCTGGCTGTTCCTTTGGTGGTAGCCAAATCAACTGCCTTGTCTGCAAAACATGGGTTACTCATTAAAAACAGAACGTCATTTGAAAACGCAAGAAAAATCACAACGCTTGTATTTGATAAAACCGGTACCCTCACTCTGGGTAAGTTTGCTGTTTCTAAAATTGTTGTCTTCCAAAAGGAACTGAGCGAAAATGAATTCATGAGAATGATCGCTGCATTGGAACAAAATTCTGAACATCCGATTGCTACGGGAATTATGCAAAAAGCGAAGGATCTTTCGATCAGCATTCCACCTGTTGAAAACTTTAAAGCCATTACCGGGCAAGGGGTAGAAGCCACCGTTGAAGGCAACGCCGTGAAGGCGGTGAGTCCTGGTTACTTAAAGAAAGAAAAAATAAATGGCCCGTCAAACCTTACTCCTAATGCTGGTGAAACCATCATATTTGCCATAATAAATAATTTGGTTGCTGGTTATATATGTCTGGCTGATTCCATTAGACCTGAGTCGATTGAAGCTATTCAGATGCTTCATGATAATCATATCAAATCTGTTTTATTGACAGGAGATAACAATGCGGTTGCGGAAACTGTCAGCAAAACACTCAATATGGACAGCTATTTTGCTGAAGTGTTGCCACAGCAGAAACTGGAAAAAATAAAGGAACTGCAAAGTAAAGGAGAATTTGTAGCCATGACAGGCGATGGAGTGAATGATGCGCCTGCACTCGCGCAGGCAGATATTGGCATTGCAGTTGGTTCGGGTTCCGATATTGCGGCCGAAACGGCTGGTATTATCCTGGTGAACAGTAATCCAAAAGACATTGTCAGCCTGATTTTGTTCGGTAAGGCTACTTATAGAAAAATGATGCAAAATCTCGCCTGGGCAACGGGATATAATATTATTGCCTTACCACTCGCTGCAGGTATACTTTACAACTATGGAATATTATTGAGCCCGGCTGCGGGGGCAGCATTGATGAGCATTAGCACCATTGTTGTAGCCATCAATGCCAGTTTGTTGAAAATTAAATAATATTCAAAGTAATATCGTTGATAGCTTAAATAATTAAATTCCGGACCCGCCAGTTCGGAAAAATTGAACACTCATTGTATCAGGATCGCACAATCTCCGGCAATAACAATCTGTTAAAAGATTGAAAAGCAATATGATAAAGGTCTGGCATCTTCTTAGTTGTCAAACGGGTTGAGTCATCAACTGCAAATCCGGCAACGGGTTTAAGAACTGATCAAAAATCATATTTTATGATGAAGTATTATTCCAAAATTGCCTGGCGAAATTTAGTAAAGAATAAGATCTACTCTGTCATCAATATTACGGGCCTGGCTACCGGCATGGCCGTTGCCATGATCATCGGGTTGTGGTTACACGATGAAACATCCGCCAACAAACAATTTAAAAATTACGAAACGCTTTACCAGGTGATGATGCACCAGACTTTTGACGGCGTGCGTTACACACAACAGGCGCTGCCTTTTCCCATAGGTGATGAACTGAAAAATAAATATCCTGATCTCAAAGGCGTGGCTATGTGCGATTGGGGGCAAACGCACTCATTGATCTATGGCGAGAAAAAAATAAGCAAATTCGGACATTTTATAGGTGCAGACGCCATCAAAATGTTTTCGATAAAAATTATTGACGGCGATAAAGATCCTTTGCATGAACCCTATTCCATTGTGCTGACAAGCGAAACGGCCAAGACACTTTTTGGAAATGAAAATCCACTTGGCAAAATGGTGAAGATGGATAACCAGACTAATTTGAAAGTGACCGCCGTGGTAGAGAAGCAACCTAAAAACAGTTCTCTTGCTTTCGATTATTTAATGCCTTTTCAGGTGCAGGAGGCATTGTACAGTTGGATCAAGGCGTATCATAAGACGAACTGGGGGAACAATTCGTGGCAGACATATGTGCAGTTAAATGACAAAGCGAATCTCGCATCCGTAAACAGCAGGTTAAAAAATGTGGTCATTTCCCATTTCACAGATGAAAACACACTGAAACATATCAAACCTGAAGTGTTTATTCATCCGATGGCAAAATGGAGGTTGTACGGTGATTTTGAAAATGGAAAAAATACCGGCGGCTTTATAAAATATGTGCGGATGTTTGGCATTCTGGGTCTTGTTGTGTTACTGATTGCCTGCATCAATTTCATGAACCTTAGCACGGCGCGCTCAGAAAAAAGAGCAAAGGAAGTAGGTGTAAGGAAGGCGGTTGGTTCGGGAAGAAAGCAACTCATCAGCCAGTTTTTAAATGAATCGATATTGATTGCCGCATGCTCATTTATACTGGCACTGGGAATCGTGATTCTGGCACTGCCGTATTTCAACAAACTGACTGACAAAGACATGAGCCTGCAATTTGCGAATCCCTTGTTTTGGCTGATCATGATCTCGTTTACCATCGTCACAGGTTTACTCGCCGGCAGTTATCCGGCCTTTTATCTTTCATCATTTAATCCGGTTAGAGTGTTGAAAGGAAACCTGAAGGCTGGCCAGAGCAGTTCATTGCCGAGAAAGATATTGGTTGTGCTGCAATTTGCGAGCTCCGTTGTACTCATGATCGGAACGATTATTATTAACCAGCAAATTCAGTTTGGAAAAAACAGGCCTATTGGTTTTAATAATAAGGGATTGATATCGGTATTTTGGTCTGACGATATCAGCAAGCATTTTGATGCCATTCGACAGGAATTGTTGAGTACAGGCGCTGTCGCTTCAGTTTGCAAAAGCAATTCACCGCCATCGCAGATTTACAGTAACAACAATGGCTGGGAATGGAAAGGCAGCCAGCCGGTTGATAAATCATCCGTGTTCTCTACAATTGCCACTTCTTACGACTATACAAATACCCTCGGAATCAAACTGCTGTCCGGAAGGGATTTTTCGAGGGATTTTGCAGATTCAAATGGCGTGATTTTGAACCAGGCTGCGGTGAAACGAATGAATCTTCAAAATCCGGTGGGGGCAAGCCTGAAGTGGAATGATAAACCAATGACCGTAATTGGAGTGGTACCCGACATCCAAATGGAATCTCCTTATCGAGCCATTTCTCCTCTTACGATTATATACAGCCCAGGCTGGGTGGGTTTTCTTGATATGCGCTTAAACCCGAATATGTCGGCATCAAAAGCGATTGCATTGATTAAACCCATTTTTGACCGTTACAATCCTTCTTTTCCTTTTGAATATCAATTTGCGGATGAAGAGTACGCGAAAAAATTCAATTATGAAGAACTGGTAGGAAACCTTGCCGGTATCACTGCAGTATTGGCCATTTTTATATCATGCCTCGGGCTTTTTGGTTTGGCTTCCTTCACGGCAGAACAAAGGGTAAAAGAAATTGGTGTCAGAAAAGTGCTTGGCGCAAGCGTGCTGAATTTATGGAAACTGCTTTCAAAAGATTTTGTGATCCTTGTTTTGATTTCATGCGCCATTGCGATGCCGGTGGCAGGGTATTTTATGAATGAATGGCTGAAAAGCTATCCGATCAAAACCAACATCGGACCGGGGGTTTATATTTTGGTGGTAGCAATGTCCCTGGCCATTACATTGATCACGGTGAGTTTCCAGGCAATCAAAGCAGCCATGGCAAATCCGGTGAAAAGTTTAAGGACAGAATAACAAAAGAAGAAAAATAATTAATACGTTATGGCCCATTCCTGTGAGCCTTCAGTGTGCGACGTATTGAGAACCTTTTATGAAAAGCGGTTTCCCTTAAGTAGTTATCTTCGCGGCACGATAAATATTTGTCACGAACCAGGAACCCTGAGGTCTACCAACTGATATGTCATTCATTTCTTTGCAGTTCCTTGTTTTTTTCATGGTAGTAACGCTTAGTTATTATCAATTTCGGAATCAGCGGATGCGGATTGCCTTGTTGCTGGCTGCCAGCTGTTATTTCTACATGGCATTCGTTCCAAAATACATTCTGATCCTGGGAGGAACCATTGTGATTGATTACCTGGCCGGATTGCAGATCGCACGCAGTACCGGGAAATCGCGGAAAACCTGGCTGGTCGTAAGTATCATCGCGAACGTCGGCGTACTGGCTTTCTTCAAATATTTTAATTTTCTCCTTGGTACTATTGAACCTTTGATTCATTGGGCTTCACCCGGAACCGAGATACCCATCCTGAATATCCTTCTGCCAATCGGATTGTCATTCCATACTTTCCAGGCCATGAGCTATACCATCGAAGTGTACAGGGGAAAGCAGCCGGCGGAAAAAGATTTTATGACCTATGCGCTATACGTCATGTTCTATCCTCAATTGGTGGCAGGCCCGATCGAGCGACCACAGAATGTTCTTCCCCAGTTGCATCGGTTCCAGGAGTACGATCGTAATAATGTACGGGAGGGACTTGCGCGCATGCTTTGGGGCCTGTTTAAAAAGGCGGTTATTGCGGACCGCCTCGCTGTGATGGTCGACTACTGTTATCATCATACCTCCACGCTCTCGTCAGGATCTTTGTTGGTTGGTGCGATCTTTTATTCCTTCCAGATCTATTGCGATTTTTCAGGGTATTGCGATATCGGTATCGGAGCCGCCAAAGTAATGGGCATACGGCTGATGGAGAATTTCAACGAACCTTACATTTCCAGCTCAATCAGCCAGTTCTGGACCCGCTGGCATATTTCATTATCAACCTGGTTCAGGGATTATGTATATATCCCGTTAGGTGGTAACCGCCTGGGCGAGAAACGAAGGAAACTAAATGTGATGTTTGTTTTCCTGCTCAGCGGCCTATGGCATGGCGCCAACTGGACTTTTGTTATTTGGGGCGGTTTACATGGAATGCTGACTGCATTACTTCCTGGGAAAAGACAGGATCAGCGGAGCAATTCTTTCCTTCGAAATTCCCTCTTCACACTGGTTAATTTTGGGATTGTAACTTTGTTCTGGGTCTTTTTCAGATCGCCTACAATAAAGGAATCGCTGCATTATCTGAATCGCATTTTTAGCTGGACAGGCGGACCGTTTTACATAGGACTCAAAATAGAAGAAGTATGGGGTTCAGTTGTGCTAATCATCATCATGTTGTTGCGGGAACGGTATCGTAAAAGTTATTTTATTAAAAACGGATTGGCCTATGCTTCCTATTTCGTGTTACTAGTGGTAGTTAGTTATATGCTGGGTGTGTTTAATGAAAACCAATTTATCTATTTCCAATTTTAACAGGTGCGAAAAATAGTCTCCCTTTTTTTTATTTTTATTGGACTGGCCCTGCTGGTTATTTCCACCTCGGATACTCTCATGAAAAAAATTATCGATGAGAGATCAGGTCTGAATAACAGTTTTGGCATTCATCAGTTCCCCGGCGCGGACCTGGTATCTATCAGCTACCTGGATAACGTAAAGCGGTTTCAGGAAAGGGATGAATATAAATTTGTGAAGCCTGCCGATGATACCGGAAGCCGGAATATTGATCTTTATATTTACGGAGATAGTTACCTGAAGGAAGTTCCCGATTCGGCCTTCAATGCTGTCAGTAGTTATCATTTTTGCCGGCGGGGTTATCAGGACATGGATTATTCCCTCAACCCGCATAAAAAAAATATCCTGATCATTGAAATTGCTGAACGCTTTGCCCGCGTCGAATTCGAACTTCAGGAGACAATGCGCCATTTTAAAAAAAAGCATCCGGAGGTTACATCATTAGGGTTATCAGTTTCTCCGCTTATCTATGCAAAGTTCCCTGACCTGGATATTTTCAATCCTGATATTAATCGCAACCTGGAGTTCAATCTATATGGCTACCGTTTTTGGGACCAGGTAAAATTTGCCAAGGCATCTTTGACCTATTATCTTTTTAAACGGGCAGTCGGCGATGCGACGGTCTCAGATGACGGCGACAGGCTTTTTTTAAAAGAGACGTTGGCTGAGACCGGTCGTGCAAGCAGTTATTATCCATTCGATCCGCCGGAAGTACAGAAGATGTTCTTCCAACTAAATGCCACCTGCGCATATTATAAGGCAGACGGTTTCGATGAAGTTTACCTGTCCGTTATTCCAAACCCGGTAACCATTCTGCAACCCCAGCATTACAATGGACTGATTCCTTATCTCCAGCAGGCCGACTCATTGAAATGCATGCATATCATCGACATATACAGTCTTTACAAAAAGGAGCCGGGTCCCGGAAAATTGTTCCGAATCGGAGATACGCATTGGAGCAATAAAGGTATACAGGTGTGGCTGAAGACGGTCAACGCTGAATTAAAAAAGCAGAATCTGCAGACTGATTCAAAGTGAATTGTGAGTATCTCCATGTTACTTCTGTTGTTTTACGGTTAAATACAGAATATGATTATGTTTTCCGATACTTAAGGATATCTTTAAAATATATTTTCGGATTTAAAAACTGTTATTACACTTCATATCCAGCCCCTGGAGAATTTGTCCAAAATATTTTAACACCTGCAAGGAGTTCGTAGTCTTTTTGATCGTGTACTTGCTATTAATAAATTGAAATGAGACAACACCTTAAAATTCCAATCACAGTTTTGATACAGGTATCCTGTATTTTATTTAGCCAGATATTGGTTGCACAAAAAATTAACGGCACACCGGGTTCACCGAGTTCGACTTTTACCATACAGGGTAAGAGTCTGCCAGTACTGCCCCCGCCTTTTGAAGGAGTGATTAAGACCAGTGCGCTGGATTCGAAATCTTATTGGCCCGCCAGACTCGTCCCACCAAAAGGGGCTCCAAATATTTTGCTTATAATGACGGATGATCAGGGCTATGGCGTATCCGGCACATTCGGCGGAGTTATTCCTACGCCTGGTCTGGATCGTGTTGCAAAAGCAGGTCTGCGTTACACGCAGTTCCATTCTACTTCTCTTTGTTCTCCTACCCGTGCGGCACTGATAACCGGTAGAAACCATCATTCGGTGGGTAGTGGTGTAATTGGTGAATTGTCCACTGGATTTCCGGGATACAATTCCGTTATCGGATTGAATAATGCCAGTATCGGCGAGATTCTAAAAGACAATGGATATGCGACGTCCTGGTTTGGAAAGAACCATAATACACCGAACTTTCAATACAGCGTTGCTGGTCCATTTGACCAGTGGCCATCAGGACAGGGCTTTCAATATTTTTACGGATTTATGGGTGGTGAAACAGACCAGTGGACGCCTTATTTATTCAGGGATCATACACAGATATTTCCATTTGTAAATAATCCGGGTTACAACCTCACTACCGACCTGGCCGACGAAGCCATCAAACATATGCGGGACCTGAATGCGGCCGCTCCGGATAATCCCTTTTTTGTTTATTATGTCCCCGGCGGCACACACTCCCCGCATCAGCCAACCAAGGAATGGATCGAGAAATTTAAGGGGAAATTCGACATGGGTTATGAAGTGCTGCGCGATACCATATTTGCGAATCAGAAGAGATTGGGCGTGATCCCTGCTGATGCCAAACTCACACCCTGGCCTGAAACTATTCCACATTGGGATTCTCTCAGCTTTTTACAGAAAAAACTTTTCGCCCACGAAGCAGAAGTTTTCGCCGCTTATGCTGCCTATACTGATTTTGAAATCAACCGTGTAATTCAAAGCGTGGAAGATATGGGCAAACTGGATAATACGCTGATTATTTATATCTGCGGAGACAACGGATCCAGTCCGGAAGGCACATTATATGGTGCATATAATCAGCTGACGGCTTACAATGGAATTTTAGAAGCACCGATGGCCTTGCAGGTGCTGCATATGAACGAATGGGGATCAGAGCAGACTTATCCGCATATGGCGGTTGGCTGGTCATGGGCTTTCGATACTCCTTTTAAATGGACCAAGCAGGTGGCTTCGCATTTCGGTGGAACACGCCAGGGAATGGCGATCTCCTGGCCTGGTCATATCAAAGATGTTGGCGGAATCCGTTCCCAGTTTCATCATGTGATTGATATTGTTCCCACTATACTTGAAGTTACCGGAATACAGGCTCCGGATACTGTGAATGGTATCAAACAGAAGCCCATTGAGGGGGTGAGTATGGTGTATAGTTTCGATTCTGCCAAAGTTCCTACCAGGCACAGAACGCAATATTTTGAAATGGCCTCTAACCGTGGAATCTATCACGACGGATGGTATGCGAACACTACACCTTTCGCGCCACCCTGGCTTCTTGCAACCGGCAAGCTGCCCAACGTCGATTCTGGTTATAAATGGGAACTGTATCATATCACTGAAGATTATTCACAATTCAACGATCTGTCTTCGAAATATCCTGATACACTAAAAAAGCTTCAGGCCCTGTTTCTGAGTGAAGCTGCTAAATATAATGTACTGCCATTGGATAATACGGCCTTCTCACGACTGCTGACTCCACGTCCGAGTGCAGTAGCCGGAAAAACTGAGTTCACCTATATGGGAGAAAATGTTGGAATACCACTGGGCAATGCACCCAGTATTTTGGACAAGGACTATACGATTACGGCGCAGGTCACTGTTCCTTCGGGAGGTGCTGAAGGAATGATTGCCACATTGGGTGGACGATTCGGAGGTTATGGCCTGTTCATGAGTCATGACTACAACTGGTGGCTGAAGGGAAAATTCTTCGTAACAACCGGATTGATTTTCTTCATACTAGGTTTGTTCTTTTTCCTGCGTGGCAAGGCGAGAAACTGGAAGCGGTGGAAAATAGGTTTTGGAAAGTTATTGCTGACACTAACAGCGCTGTGGCTGCTACTGATGCTACTCACCGGTTTATTCGGACTGGGAAGAGGCAGACCTGTTTTCGTTTACAATTTTCTAGATATGGAACGTTTCAGATGGGAATCCCTTAGTGGACTCAGTTCAGGTAAACATACCATCGTTTTCGATTTCAAATATAACGGACCGGGACCAGCGAAAGGAGGAACCGGTATATTATCAGTTGACGGCAAGGAAACGGCAAGAAAAACAATTGCTCATACCATTCCGCTGATGATGACGATTGATGAAACCTTTGATATTGGTATGGATACCCGGTCGCCGGTCGTTGAGTTCGCATATGATCTGCCTTTTCGATTTACAGGTAGTATAGATACATTACATTATAAACTCGGACCTGAACAAATAGATGCTGCCGAAAAAAAGTCAGCAGTGGATGCCGCTACTAAGGCAACGGATTAATATTAATTTGCGCTGATGAGATCTTGTGCTATTGTCATCCTATTTTTTACAAATATATCCTTTGGTTACAGCCAGGCAAAAGATTCTGCAGAGTCTCATAAGAAAATTATTCTTCCCTGGTTTGTAGAAAGATTCAAAATTTCTGCCGGTGCCCTGTACCTCGTGAACAAAACGAATATCCAGGTTGGAATAAGCGGGAGGGAAGGGACAGATATTGATGCTGAAAAAGATCTGGGTTTTAACAAGGAAATCGTAACTTTTTTGGCCAATTTTCAATGGCGGATATCCAGGCGCTCGCGTATTACCCTGGATTACTACGGCATCAAGAGGAGTTCAACGCATACCTTGCAAAAAGACATTATTTTCGAAGACAATACCTATCCGGTAAATGCTTCCGTCAAATCTTTTTTCAATACGGATATTTATCAATTCTCTTACGGGTATGCCATCCTCTCAAAGCCAAAATATGAAGCGGGCCTCTTTGTCGGAACACATATAGTGGGCGCGAAGTCCGGCATTTCTCTTAATGGCAATGGTGCCGGCGGGGCAGTAAGTAATGATTTTGGATTTACCGCGCCCCTGCCGGATATTGGAATCTGGGGTGGCTATGCGACCAGTAACCGGTTTGCCATCAATGCAAATGTCTCCTATCTTTCCCTTACCATTAATACTACGACGGGCAGGTTGCTCGCATTCAACCTGACTTTCACCTATAAATTAATTAAGCAACTCGATTTATCATTGGGTTATTCAGGTCTCGATTTTAGAGTGAATACCTCCAAAAAAGATGTTACGGGAAATTTCAAATGGGGTTATAACGGTCCGGCACTCGCCGTAAATTTTTCATTCGGAAAAAAGAACTGGGAACATCCCCTAATCAAGTTACCGAAATTGTAATTTGAGCGGCCGATTTGAATGAGGCGAGCTGATGACGACGACTTTTTGGAATGTGACGGATAAGAACTATTTTTTTAACTTTATCCAAACCTTGTATCACAACCAAAACTTATTCCATGAAATATTTTTTCAGCTTCATTCCCCTGATCCTTCTTTCTGTTGTATTATCTGCACAGCAAACTGCAGGAACTGATGTGGTCGTGAAAATGAATGGTGACGAACTGAAGGGCAAAGTGCTGGAGATAACAGACGCAGATATAAAATTCTCGTACACCGGTGAATCTCTGGTTTATACATTTAAGAAAACGGATATTTTCAAAATCAATTATGCCAGCGGGAGATCTGAACTCTTTAATAAAACCCCGACTGCTGAACCGAAAGCCGATCCGAATACAGGTGCCGCTAAACAAGGCCCGCAAAAATCAACGGAGGACCATCACAACAGGGTTGCTATTCTGCCTTTTGCCTTTATCAGGGATGGTCAGCACACAGCGGATGCACTCAGCGAGAAAGTACAGACTGAATGTTTTTCCTATTTAACCAAACATGCCGGCACGTACAAGATCGTGGAACCCAGGACCACGAATGCCCTGTTAATCAAAGCCGGTATCAATAAAGACAATATAAAAGGTTACACGATGAATGATATCTGCGATATCCTGGGGGTAGAATACGTGGTCGATGGATTGGTGTCGCTAAATAAATCTGCAGAAACAGTTAATTATTCCAACAATGGCACCACGACTACCAAGTCCAATGATAAATCCTCAAATAAAGAAAAAAATACCAGTAGCTCTTCCTCAGGAACCGCTACCCAGGAATATGAAACCAGCCTGAATCTTGCGATTTATAATGACAAGGGCAGCAGTGTTTACAACCAGCAAAGGAAATCCATTCTGAGCACACAGGATGCCTATAAAAACACGCTGGAATATTTATTGAAACGGACTCCTCTATATTCCAAATAATTAATCTGATCCTTCGCTTCCAAAGATGATTCGTCGGTTTAAATAATCCGTTGGACGAGTATCTTATATCCGGGATTTATTTACCTGCAATTTTAAGTTGAAAAAAAGAGAACTCTTCAAAACACAACTTAATTCAGGTATATGCAAAAGATTTTATTTCGCCGTTTGCCTATTTTACTGCTGCTTGCAGTCAGCATTTTTTCCTGCAAAAAAAGCAATGATGCCGGTTCTACAGGTCCGGGTGGCACCAGTCCGGACAGTACATCCACGGGCACCGGTCCGGGTGTTTCAACTTTTGCCGGTAACACGAGCAGTAAGGGTTCTCTCTCGACACCGACCGGAATCTGTTTCGACAGTCAGGGCAATTTGTATGTTACCGAAGTAACATACAGTGATGTAAAGAAAATAGATGCGTCGGGAAACATCACCTTGTTTACGGGTCAGTCATCTAACCCGGGGTGTGAAGACGTTGGATCAACAGTAACTGATCCGGGTGGAATATGGTTCGCACACGATTCCATTTATGTGGCTGATCATATTTGCAGCCATGTTAAAACGTTTAGCCTGACGGGCGTGGCAAAAACATATCTGTTTAATAATCCAAGTAACTATTTTCAGGAACCCGTGGGTATTTGTATTGATAATGCCGGAAATGTATTCATAGCGAACGAATTCGGCAATGAGGGTATTCTTGAAATTACACCTGCCGGTCAGTTGATAGAATACGGAGATGGAACACAGGCTGTGAAGGATGGTTCTGCAGCCACTGCTGAATTTGGCATTGTTAGTAGTATATGCGCCGACAATAATGGCAATATTTATATCGCTGATTCACACCGGATCCGCAGAATTGCAAACGGAACCGTAACTACGATAGCTGGAAATAATAACCTGGGCGCTGCTGATGGACAGGGAGAGGCTGCATCATTCGCCGGCGCCATGGGCCTTTGTACAGATTCAAAGGGTAATGTTTATATAGCTGATATCAACAATAGCAATATCCGGATGATGACGGCCGGGGGGAAAGTAACCACGATAGCCGGCAATGGTACTGCAGGGTACAAAGAAGGTGTTGGATCGCAGGCGCAATTTTCAGCGCCTTCCGGGGTTTGCGTAGATAAGAATGGCAATTTGTTCGTAGCGGATTATGGAAATAACGTGATCCGGAAAATTATTCTTTAGGAGAATAATTTTATCCGGGGCCGGATAATTTTTATTTCGGTCCGAACGAAGGCGCACTTTTAATCAGCATGCCGGGTGCAAACCGCATTATCCAAAGACTGACTTTTTCAGCACTGAATTTTCCAATATAGGCTTCGTAACTACCCTTTGAAATCGCCTTTAAAATCTGAACAGCCGCTTTTCCCGGTGAAAGTCCTTTGGCAATATTTTCCGATTGCCTGGCATGACTGGTCCCGTCTTTTGTGATGGCATTGTATGCAACATTTGTTCGGATATATCCGGGGGTAAGGACGGTTACTTTAATATTCTGTGATGACAATTCCGCACGGAGACAATCAAAAAAACCATGCAAAGCATGCTTGGCTGCTGCATAGGCTGAGCGCATCGGGGTTCCGATTTTCCCCATCACACTGCTCATCACAACAAAATGTCCGGCTTTGCGGGATATAAAGTGGGGCGAAATCGCTTTGCTGATGGCTACATAACTAAAATAATCCACCTCCATAACTTTTCTGTGTACTTCCATTGGCGTTTCGATTACCAGGGAACGCTGGGAGATTCCGCCGTTATGAACAAGAATATCTATGTGTCCAAAACATTGAATCGCATCAGCAGTTTTATTTTCCAGTGAAGGGGCATCCGACAGATCCAAAGAAATGATTTTAACTTCTTCGGGATATTTACAGGTATGTTTAACCCTTTCCAGTTCCTCGATTCTTCGTCCGGATAATACGAGTTTTGCTCCGCGATATGAAAATGCATAGCTCAGGGCTTCGCCGATACCAGAAGAGGCACCTGTTATCCAGACAACCTTATTCCTGAATTCATTATTCATGCTCAGATTTTTATATCAAATATAACGCAACGCTAAAAGTTCACCATTTCCTATATTTGCCCCGGACATGAATAAGCGGATCCATCAGGGCATAGTCATTTACCTGGCATTCATCATTTTGATAAGGATGATGGCAATGCCCATTTCAATGATGGGATACTCTCTGAATAAAAATTTCATTGCCGCGAATCTTTGTGAAAACAGGCTGAAGCTGGAGGTTCATTGTGCAGGGACCTGTTATTTATCCAAGCAACTGGCCAGGGCCAACGAAAATCAGAATTCTCAGGATCAGAAAAGCAGTTTCAAAATATTGATCATTGATTTTTTTGAACCCATCAGCGAGCCTGCATTTGGCTGCAATAAACTGACAGCCTCTCATAAATTGTCTCCAAATACCCATCGCATTACAAACCATTTCAGCGATAATCTTTTTCGTCCCCCCATCGCTTAAGGGATCCTCCCTCTTTTTCTTTCATTAATCCTTAATTATTTCCTGATCGGCCAAAATAACCGGCAGGCAGTTGCACGGATTATCCGTGATGAACAAATGAATCTAATGATGAGAAATATTTATATTTTCTTCTTGTTATTTTTTAGTGCTGTTCCCGCTCTTTCACAAAAAATAATTTCCGGCAGGATAATCGACAAAACAAATGGCGAGCCTCTGCAATATGCTGTCATTGCCCAGGGACATAGCGGTATTCCTGTGAACAGTGATAAGGAGGGATATTTCCGGATATCCCTTAGCAGGAAAACGGACTCTCTCGATATTTCGATTATCGGGTATAAAGCGCAATCGTTTGCAGTTTCTAAAATCGGGTATCCCTGGGTTGTTCAGTTGGAAAGGGGACCGGTCGACCTGGAATCCGTTACGATTACGCCCCAGTCCAATAATGCAAGCTTTCACATGCTCAGCGCGATCGACCTGCATATCCGCCCCATTAATTCTGCGCAGGACCTGATGCGACTGGTTCCCGGATTGTTTTTAGGACAACATCATGGAGGCGGAGTAGCTGAACATATTTTTCTGAGAGGATTTGATGCGGATCACGGAACGGACGTAAATGTATCTGTAGATGATATGCCCGTGAACCTGGTTTCTCATGCACATGGTCAGGGATTTTCCGATCTGCACTTCCTGATTCCTGAACTGGTGACCAGTTATGAATTTGGCAAGGGCCCTTATTATGCGGATCATGGAGATTTTACGACAGCTGGATATGTGGCGTTTCATACAGCCGATGTGTTGGATAAAAGCACTTTAAAACTGGAGGCGGGCCAGTTCAAAACAGGGAGGGCGATGGCAATGATTGACCTGTTGAGTGAAAAAGCAAAACAAAGAGGGGAGAGTGCATATATCGCCGGCGAAGCGGCCTATACCAATGGGCCATTTGACTGGCCACAGCATTTCAGCCGGTTGAATTTGTTTGGAAAATATAATGTGAACATTAATCCCAAAGAAAGGCTGACTTTCACTTTCTCTACTTTTAGCAGTCAATGGCGCTCTTCCGGTGAAATCCCCGAAAGGGCGGTGGATGAGGGTTTGACCGGAAGGTTCGGTTATCTCGACAGCCTGCAGGGTGGCAAAACAAGCAGAACCAATATCATCGGCAGACTGAGTTCTTCCTTATCCGAAAGCTGGAATATGCAAAACCAGTTTTATTATTCCTGGTATGATTTCAGTCACCGGTACAACGATACTTTTTTCGCCGATGATAGTGTGAACGGAGACCGTCTCCGTCAGGCAGAATCCAGGAATTTATTCGGATACAATGGGAAAATAACAAACCAGGCTTATTTTAAAAACAATATTGACCTGACTTCTTCCTTCGGGCTGGGATTTCAGTTTAATAAAATACACAACAGCGAACTTTCGCATATTGATGACCAATTCAATGTGCTGGAAAATTTACAATTGGGGAATATCAATGAAAATATATTTAACGGATACGTGGATGAAAACCTGCGGATGGGAAAATGGCTTTTCAATGCAGGTCTGAGGATGGATTATCTCTATTTTAATTATGAAGACCGGCTGAATCCGACATTGCCATCGAGAAGCAAAGTTATTTTTAGTCCGAAGCTAAATGTTGAATACACGGCTAACCGGGAAATCCAGCTTTATGTAAAAACAGGCAGGGGATTTCATTCCAATGATGCGAAAGTGGTTGTTGCGAACCAGGGTCAGGAAATATTACCTGCGGCTTATGGAATTGATTTCGGATTGAACTGGAAACCAGCCGACCGTTTATTCATCAATGCGGCAGTCTGGTACCTGCATCTTCAGCAGGAATTTATTTATGACGGTGACGAGGGAACGCTTGAGCCCAGTGATAAAACCAGGAGAGAGGGGATAGATTTTTCTGCCCGCTACCAGTTCAATAGCTGGCTCTATGCTTTTTTGGATATTAATTACTCTAATGCCAGGGATATCCAGGCACCCAAGGGAAGTGATTATATTCCACTGGCTGTTCCCCTTTCCAGCGCGGGCGGTCTGAATTATAAATTTGCCGATGGTATTAACGGCGGGCTCAGTTACCGGTATATGAAGGACCGTCCGGCCAATGAGGACAATTCCCTGACAGCGAAAGGTTATTTTGTAACCGATCTCACCACTTTTTATACAAAGAAGAAATTTGAAGTCGGGATTGAGATCCAGAACCTTTTCAACACACAGTGGCGCGAAGAACAATTTGAAGTGGAATCCCGGTTAAGAAATGAACCGGCCCCGGTGGATGATATTAATTTTACAGCCGGGACACCCTTTTTTGCCAAATTGGTATTCGCGGTATTTTTCTAGTGGGCCGGGAAAATTTATTGCCGGGTCATAACTAAATTGAGATTGTTTTTATAAAAGAATTGAATGCAATGAAAAAAAAGCAAAAATCAGCAACACCCGTAACGACAAAAATTGCAGCGTTCTCCATGCTGGCCGTTCTGATCATGGGGATTATTTATTTTGTATCGGTAGGATTTGGAAACAGAAACAGGTTGCCGGTTCTGGGCGAACCCGGTCATGTGGCAGGCGCATTTTCATTTTTAAACCAGAACGGAAAACGGGTAACTGAAAAATCGGTCAGGAATAAAGTAACGGTCGTAGAGTTTTTTTTTACATCCTGCCCTTCGATCTGCCCGGTCATGAACAGTAATCTCAAAGAGGTATATGAAAAATTCAAAACAAATCCGGGGTTCATGATCCTGTCTCATACGGTTGACCCGGAAAGAGATTCGGTTAGTGCAATGAAGAAGTATGCCAAACGATTTGGCGCAGATGAGCCTGGCTGGCAGTTTTTAACGGGCAGTAAGGATTCCCTGTACCAGAGAGCCAGTAAGGATTATCTGCTTGCTGTGGAGGATTCTTCCAATTCCAGTTTTATTCATACCCAGTATATTGCATTACTGGATAAGAAAAGGCAGATAAGGGGCTTTTATGATTTCACGAATAAAGAAAACATAGTGAAATTAAATGCAGGTATAGAACAATTGCTGGAAGAAGATGACAATTAAAATTCCCCGGTTGATGGCACGATCTTAGTTTTGTACCCTAAATAATGAATGATCAGGATGGGAAATAAATCCGGCGCTGCTGGTAATGTAAAGAAAAAAGGTCCCGGGATTTCCAAATTGCTGAAGCCCTACAGGAGGATGATTTTTTTACTTTTATTTTTTGCATTGTTGAGCAATGGAATCAACCTGGTATTGCCTAGGATCATTGCCAGTGGAATTGATGCTTTCCCTTCGCACTATGTTTTGCGGCCTTTGCTGATTAAATTTTTATCGGCGGCCATTATCATATTTATTTTTACTTTTTTCCAGAGTATTATACAAACCAATACCTCGGAGCGTGTTGCCAGGGATCTGCGGGCACAGCTGGCTGCCAGAATCTCCACACAGAGTTATGCTTATATTGAAAAAGCCAATCCTTCGAAATTACTGACCAACCTCACGGCAGATGTGGATTCAGTCAAATTGTTTATTTCGCAGGCCATTGTCACCATTGCATCTTCCCTGATTATTATTATCGGGGCCTGCATCATGCTGTTTTCAATCAACTGGCGACTGGCCCTGGCCATTGTTGCCATCATACCCATTATTGGCGGTGCATTCTTTTTTGTATCTCAAAGAATGCGTCCCATTTTTGTCAGGGGCAGGGAAGTGATAGACAGATTAAATGAAGTGATCAACGAAAGCATACTCGGAGCGGCGTTGATCCGCGTTATCAATTCACAACAACCGGAATATGAAAAATTCCTGGCCGCAAATACCGAGGCAAAGGGGCTGGGATTAAGTATCCTTCGGCTGTTTGCGTGGCTGATCCCGATTATTGTATTTACGGCGAGCCTGGCAGGAATTACCATCCTCGCGTTGGGTGGTCATTTTGTGATCAATAACAACATGACCCTGGGCGACTTTGCAGCCTTCAACAGTTATCTTTCACTCCTTATTTTCCCGATCATTCTGATCGGTTTTATGAGCAATGTGATCGCCCAGTCCACGGCCAGCTACCAGCGTCTGAGCATGGTACTGGAATTACCGGAATGGAAAGAAACAGGCAC
>Ga0209863_10000337_pt1 | contig 26142 bp, 25 predicted proteins | sample OrgsoiDNA2013046_FD_185796 | JGI IMG/M metagenome (GOLD analysis project Ga0209863, IMG submission 185796) | Permafrost soil microbial communities from the Arctic, to analyse light accelerated degradation of dissolved organic matter (DOM) -... | ecosystem: Environmental > Terrestrial > Soil >...
TGGATTCGTGGTCCCAGACTTTTCAAATACCGGAGCGAATATAGCGAAGTCCGCACCGTGCGATTCGGCCAGCGCGATTTCGCTTATGCTGTGTGCCGATACGCCCACCACGCACGCGTCTTGGCTCGCGCGACTCCAGGATGCGCGGGCCTCACTGGCCGCTACGTCATTTGCCGGGAGATGGATGCCATGCGCGCCGCATCCCAGCGCGACGTCGAGCCGTGAATTGATCAACAATTGCGTTTCGGTGTGTGACGGCAACGCAGTGGCAATTTGCTGCGCCAGTTTTTGCAGCTCGCGCGTCGTCATATCTTTTTCGCGAAGTTGGATGTAATCCACGCCGGCCTCGGCGCATTCCTTGATCTTGGCCAGCAATTGCCGGATCTGGTCGGCTTCACTGCCCGCAAACTGCCGCCGGTCAGTGATGTAACACAGCAGCGCTCGATCGCGGTTTGTCGCCGCGGGAGTTGATGAAACTGGTTTAGGCAGGCACAAAGGCTATTCCTTCACGCGGCAAAGTGGCCTTTTTGGATCAGGCATTTTTAGCATGTTCTGGGACGGTGGGATTCACTTGTTTCGCAAACCTCCCGTTGAGTGGCAATTCTAGCCCACGGAGGTTGTCACTTGAAATGCCAGGGCGTGGATAAGGTTCAGGCAATTACGTCCAGACTGCCGTGATCATCGAGTTCGTCTTTGAGTTCGAATACTTCGTTTTCGCTTGTTTCGCGTTCGCTGGTGGGCTTTTTTCCTGAAGCTTCGCCGGACTGCTCTGTTGAAGGCCGGAGCAGGTGAACCAATGCCTCCCCTGCCGCTAACGTATCTTCTTGGGCGACAGCGGATTCCAGGGCGGCGAAGTGATGAACAAAGGTTGAACTGAAAAAGAATTCATCGGCACCCAGGGTATGCAGGATGCGGCGGGCTTCGGCAAAATCAGCTCGTGCCAGAACATTGGTCAGGCGGTACAGCAAGGCACGCCTTCGCCGCGCTGCTTCCAGCCGCTGCCACTGGCCTGCGTTGCCCTTCTCGTAGGCGCCCGTACGCTCTGTGCCGGCCACGGCATTCACCTGCTCTACGTTCAGCGACTTGGCCGACCATTCCATATAGGTAATCCACTGGTGAGCCTATCGGCAGGCAGACCGGTGGAACTTTAGGACAAAAGTAAACATTTTTCGGTCCAGATATTGAGTATTCATGCTCCGCCAGCTCACGTTCGCGGTGTGACCGGCAACTTCGCGGCGCCGGGGCAACTTTCAGGGCCAGCCGAACCTCTCTACTATGTGCCTCTTAGCGATCAACTGAATGTGCCGCTGGCCTCGCAGATCATTGCCCTCTTTCTCATTGCTATCCCTGTCGCATCCGTGACATGGACTGTCACGCATGAAGAGGTTTTTCGTGAGCCGCGGGACTACTGCGTTCGGCAGAGTGAGAACAATCGCAACCCTGTGCGGCGTAAGTTTTTCTATCTTTTCACCTGCGAATACTGCTTAAGCCATTACGTCGCGTTCATCTTTCTCTCTATCACACAGTTCAAGCTGCTGTACTCTGACTGGCGTGGATACCTCATTGGCGGCTTCGCGCTGGTCTGGATAGCCAACCAATACATGAGCCTGTTTGGGCGGCTTCGTCTGGACATCAAGCGTGAGCGCGTTGAGATCAAGGAAGTTGAGCAACAGGTATCTGACCCCGAAAAAAAGAAAATGCCCAGAGCGGTCTGAACTGTTTTTGCAGTTCTGCCGTAGTGAATCGCATCCGCAAAATCAGGGCAAACCCTCACCTTTGTCCCCTCTCATAAATTCTCTGTATGACATCCATAAAGTTATTTAATTGTGCGTAAGTGAGCGGGTCGCGTTACTCTATTGAGTTCAAGTCCTCTTAGAGTTTCCTTTCGACGGTCATTTAAATACTTCTGTGGAGAGCTATGTCAAACGAACTGCGTAATTTCTTGACCCACTCATATGATGAGCTGGAAGACCTGAACCTGCACGCCAAAGAACAGCGCCGCACGCGCGTTGCCCATCACAAGATTCAGGAAGAACGCATCCGCTATATGGCGGACGAGAAACGCATCAAGGCCGTGACAGTTCTCTTTAGTGATCTGGAAGGCCGGCTGCACATGCTGGACTACGACAAAAAATTTCTCATCAAGAGCTGGGACAATCTCACCTTTGATGGCTCGTCCATCCGCGGCTTCACCGCCCAGCGCGAGAGTGACCTTCGCCTGGCCATGGACTGGAGCGCGTTCTACTGGGGCCCGGCGGATATCTTTGGGCCCGGCAAAGTCCTGGTATTTGGCGACGTCATCGATAAGGGCGGCCAGCCCTACAGTGCTGACATTCGTGGTGTGCTCAAAAAATTTGCCGACGACATGCACAAGAAGGAAGGGTACACCTTGAATGCGGCCAATGAAATTGAAGGCTTCCTGTTCAAGGGTGAAGATGCTGAACGCCATTACCATGAAACCCATAAGTTTGATTACGTAAACACCGGCGGTTATTATCACTCGCTACCCGGCGATCCGCTGCGCACCTTCATTGACACCACAGCGGAAGTGCAGCGCGCCATGGGCTTCCAGAATGAAAAAGACCACCCTGAAGTGGCGCCCTCACAATTTGAAATCAATTACGGTTACGGCGAAGTGGTTGCCGCGGCCGACCAGATCCAGCTCTACAAACTGATTTGCCGCCAGGTTGCCACGCGCATGGGCTTCACCGCGTCGTTCCTGCCCAAGCCTGTAGTGGGTGTGAATGGCAACGGCATGCATACCAACGTCTCCATCAGCAAAGACGGAAAGAATATTTTCTGGAACCCCAAGGGTGAAGAGAAGCTGGCTGATATAGGCTGGCAGTTTATTGATCGCATCCTCACCAGCGCCAATGACATTTGCCTGCTGCTGAATGCCAGCGTGAACGCATATCGCCGTCTTGATCCGCACTTTGAAGCACCCAACCAGATCAAGGCTTCCCCGGTGGATCGCGGATCCATGATCCGTATTCCCATCGGCAACGAAAAGAGCTCGCGCGTGGAAGTACGTTCAGTCGCCCCTGACGCCAACCCTTACATGGTGATGTATTCCATCTTCAGGACGGGTTTGCAGGGCAGCATCTCCCGCATCAAGAATCTCCGCCAGGCGGAACGCTACCTGCCGGACAACATCTACACGGCGCTGGACAACTACCGCGCTTCAGAGTGGACCACTAAACTCTTCGGTGAAGACGTGAAGGGCCGCTATGCTGACTTGAAGCAGGCCTCGGCTGACCGTTGCCCGCGACTGCTGGGTACCTTCGTGAAGGCTCCTGAAGTCCAGTACCACCACGATGTGTATAACCAGTTCTTGTGGAACATGTTCTAGAATCGATCTGGCATTTGCAAAAAGAGGAGACCGAAAGTGGTCTCCTCTTTTGTTTTTGGCAAAAATTCCTGTTTGGGGTCGCGGCAGGCACGCGCAGGCGGACACCTAAGGGAAGCTGCCCACCCTTTACATGAACATCGCAAAAGAATGTGCGATCAAAAAAATCGAAGTTACTGTGCGGCGGGTTCTTTGGCTTTGGATTTGGCTTTGGCTTTGGATTTCCCTGCCGGCGCGGCTGGAGTTTGCAATGAGGCCCGGAGAGCCCGGTTGCGCAGCCGCTTCTTGGCGTTCGATCGGTTGCGCGTGTTCTCGCGTGCGTTAAGCTTTGGCATGAATGGGCTCCGTGGAGTGAAATGTAAATGACATCTCCCATCCTACGCTGTTGTCGGAAATTGCGCTTATTTAAACACTCGATTTACGTCAGGTGATTTATGGAGGTTTCTGACCCTCTTCCATCTTCATCCTGAACCGGGCGGCTCTTCGTACCCAAGATCGTTTATACCAACATGGTTGCTATAATCTCCCACACTTCAAGGAGACTTGGCGATGCGATGTTTAACTCTTCTGGTCTGTGTTGTTACATTCAGCTGTACGCTGTTGGCACAGCAGCCCCAGACTCGTCTGGCCACCACGAAGGTCGATGCCGTGCAAATCCGGCCGATGCCTCCTGAAATCACCCGTCGCTACACGGTTCTATCTGCAAAGATCCAGCCATCTGCAAGATCCTGGATTCTGCAGCGCGCTCGCCTTGAATCTCAAAAAAGCACTATTGATGTGACCTCGCTGAAAGCTGATGCAAAAAGCCATTTTCAGCCCACAAATGGGAATATGACGGATGGGGACCTTGAAGCTCTGGCTTTTCTGGTGCTCATGGAGTCAGCCAAGTCGTCACAAGAGGATGTAGCGAGCATCATGGCCGAAACGAAAGCAATCACCAACTCGAAGCAGGCCCTCAGAGACATTCTAAGCGAGGTGAATCGGGACGTAGCCTCATCTGATAAATCCAAGCCTTCCGCGCCGTGTAACACGCCAACGTGCCGTTCACTTGCCGTACGCGTCAGCCAGATTGAAGCTCAAGCGCCGGCGTCACCCAAAGTGCGTCGCCTGCAAGTTCGCCCGAGTCCTACTTTCGCCGACTTGAATACTGTTCAAAGTGACCTCAAGTCGAGGCTTGATTCCATGAATGAAATGAGCGAAATGACTTCCATGCGATTGCAGATGGCCATGGATCGTCGATCGAAGTTCATGGATGCGCTTTCCAATATCATGAAGAAAAACAGTGACACCAGTGAGTCAGTCGTCCAGAACATCAAGTAAAGCAATCACTCTGATCGCAACGCCTCCAGGGGATCCACAGATGCTGCGCGTCTCGATGGCAGATAGCTGGCCAGCCATGCCGTCCCTGCCAATCCAATGGTTACCACGGCATAGGTTGCAACATCCACCGGGCTTACCCCGAAGAGCAGCGTAGAAAGCAGCCTCATGGTGGCGAAAGACGCCACCAGTCCGATTCCAACTCCAATGGCGGTTAGCAGCAACCCATGGCGCACAAACATTCCGGTCAGCTCCTGGCGCTGTGCTCCCAGGGCCATGCGAATGCCAATTTCGCGCGTGCGTTGTGACACCGAGTACGCGATGACTCCGTAGATTCCCACCGTGCCCAGCAGCAGTGCCATTGCGCCCGCCACCGCGAGCATCAACAGAGTGAAAGAGCTGCGCGCCATGGAATTGCGATAGTAATACTCCTCCGTACGCACATCGGCCAGCGGCAGATTGGGATCCACTGACCACACTGCCTGTCGCACATCTTTCATCAGACTTTCATTGCCGGCCCGAGGAGTGCGCAGGACAAAGGTTACGCTGCGCTTGGCGCTCAATCCGTCCCCTTCAAAGTTTTTCATGAACACCGGCCAGTAGGCCGTTTTGGATACTTCTTTGTTCAAGCCGTCGTCATGGACGTCTCCCACCACGCCAATCACTTCGCGCCAGTCGTCGGTGGTTCCCACGCGAACACGCTTGCCCAGTGCGCTATTGGGCGATTGCCACAGTTCACGGGCGATGCTTTCTGACAGGATCACGACCGGCACTTTGTTGTAAATCTCCGTCCAGGTCACATCATGGCCTGCAACCATCGGCGTCCCCAGGGTGTGGAACATGCCCGGAGTAATCCATCGAAAGCGGCGGATCGCAGGCAGCTCGCCGGGACGATAAGTCTTGTCCTCGGCAAAAATGGGATCGTTGCTGCTGTTCCCGTTAAGCGGCGCGCCCGTAGATATTGCTGCAGACGATATCCCGGGAACGGCGTTCACTTTCTGCAGGATTGCGTCATACATCCGCACCACTTTTTCCTCGTCACCAACTTCCGCTTTGGGAATGGAAAGAGAAAACGTCTGGATGGTTTTGGGATCACTGAACCCGGGTTGCACTCGGGTGAGAGCCACAAACGTGCGCGCCATCAACCCAGAACAGATCAGCAGCACCAACGCCAGCGCCACCTGGACCACCACCAGCACGCTGCGCGCGCGATGCTGGTCACGACTCTGGCTCAGTGATCTTCCACCCTCGCGCAATCCAGTATTCAGGCGGCTGCCTGCGTACTTGAAAATCGGAATACAACCGAACAACAGGCTGGCGGACAGGGCCACGCCCAACGTGAAAAGCAAAACAGTGAGATCAATGCCAATCTCGTTGATGCGTGGCAGGCCTTTAGGCGCCATCTTGATGAGCACACGCAATGCAGCCCATGCGATACCCAGTCCAAGGAGACTGCCGATCAAACCCAGTACAACGCTTTCAACCAGAAGATCAGAAGCGATTCGACTCCAACGAGCGCCGAGCGCTGCCCGGACTGCCAATTCCTGCCGGCGGCCTTCCACACGCACCAGTACCAGGTTGGCGACATTTGCGCATGCGATCAGCAGTACCAGCCCAATGGAACCCATCAATACCCAGAGCATGTTGCCAACATCGCCCACCACGCGATCTTTGAATGGCTTGATGCTGGGTGCGAAGTGAGCATCTTCAAACAGCTTCAGGCTGAATCCGGGCGGCGCCGGAAATGTCTGGCTGACCATGGGGAGCATCCGCGCCACGTCAGAGGTGGCCTGATCAATGTTTACACCTGGCTTGAGCCGGCCAATCATGGTGTAACTGAAATTTCCCAGAAAAATTTTATTGCGATCAAATTGAAACAGCACGATCATGGCCGGATCTTCAGCATCAAAGAAATGGAAATTCTGAGGCATTACGCCGATGATCTGCGTTTGCTTGCCGTCCAGCTTCACCGTTTGCCCAATCACGCTGGTGTTACCGCCGAACTTGCGCTGCCAGTACCCATACATCAGGATGACTGTTTCGGGGCTGCCCGGTAGATCGTCCTGGCGCGTGAATCCGCGGCCCACGTCCGGCGCCACTCTCAGAGTCGGTAGTAGCCCGTCAGTCACTCGCACCACAGGAGCCTGTTCAGGCTCAGCCACGCCGGTCACGTTCACTGAGTCGTCGGTCATCATGCCGACTTCCTGAAAACTGCGGTTCTGCTCGCGGTAGATGAAATAGTTTGAGGGCGCGCTGGGTAGTTCCTTGATGTTGATTCCTCGCGCAGAGTGGGCTATGCCGACCAGCTGTTCTGAATGCGAATAAGGCAGCGGCTTCAACAGGATGCCTTCCAGGACGCTGAAGACCACCGTGTTCGCGCCAACGCCGGCCGCCAATGTAATCAGGGTCACTGCCGTAAACATTGGCGCCTTAAGCAAACGCCGAAAAACCTGCCGTAGCTGGCTCTGCAAGTAGTCCATGAGTGCACCTCGAGATTGGTCTTTGTCCAGCGCCAAAAAGCGCCCAGGCGGACGCCACTTATGACTGCTCAAGGGATGAATACGTTAGCTTTGACAAAGAAGTTGCAGAAAATATCGAAATACGAGGTTTATTTTGACGCGTGAGAATGCAGTCTTAGATCAGGTTGCGTTCTTTCACCCTTAGATACTGGTTTACCAGTGAGGTAGTCAGCTTGGAGGGATCGATTTCCAGGGCCAGTGCTCCGCGATTGCGTACGCGTGTAATCAGCGTTTCTCGCCGCGCCAGCAGTTCCTGTGCCGCCGCGATGGTAAACATTTCTTCCGCATTGTCAGGATATTGTTCAGCCAGCTTCTGCAGGTCTGACTGTGCGATCACAGCAAACAGCAGCAGGTGCTTCGCCATAATTCTTGATGCACTTTCAATCACCTCAGGCGTCATGGAAGTATCTGCCACGTCAGTAACCCAGATGATCAGTGAGCGTTGTTTTTGCATTTGCATCAAGGCAGCGGCTGCGCGCAAGTGATCTGCCTCAGCTGCCTCTTCATGGGTGTAAGCGAGACTCTCCATGATCAATCGCATGTGAGCAAGGCCGCGGCCCAGACCTACTCGCTTTTGAACATTGCGGCCGTAGACCATTACGCCCACGCGATCGCCGGAATAAAGCGCGATTTGTGCCAGTGAAAGCGCCGCATTCACCGCCAGATCGAGCTTACTCAACTCGCCCACACGCGCGCGCAGCAGCCGGCCGGCATCCAGAACAATCCACACCGCCTGGCTGCGCTCCACCTGATACAGCTTGGTTACGTGCTTGCCGCGTCGCGCCGTTGCCGGCCAGCATATGTTGCGGAACTCATCGCCTGCCTGATATTCCCGCAGGCTCTCAAACTCGCGGCCCACGCCGCGTTGCCGGATCAGCCGTTTCTCCAGCTCAATTTGTTTCGCACGCGAAAGGTAGATGTTGTGCCGCTTGGCTTCTTCGAGATCAGGAAATACACGAACTGTCTGCCCGATCTCGGCCTTCGCCCAGCGCTCGGCAAAATGTGCTGCGGTTTGGTAGCGAAGGTAAGCCGCTCCCAGCTTTACGTCTCCACGTTGCATAGGACGCGCTTTGTACACCGCCGAGCCGCTGTCCCGTCGAGCCGCTTTGATGGTGAGCGATGGAGGTTCCGGGCGCAGTGCCTCGGGCACATCGTCAAGGATGCGGCATTCCACTGTGGTGCCACTCAGATTTTGTAAGTGGATGGTTACGTCCACTGCATCACTCAGCGCGGCTGGGCCAGCCCAGGTTCTTTCCACCACGAGTTGATGCGGACGAGGCAGGCTGCTCAGGTCGATGGCCCACGCGATCACCGCAAGCGCATCCCATGCCAGCATTACCAGCAGGAACTTCGTGTCCCAGAATGCCGGGACCGCCCACAACACTCCCAGCGCGGTCAGCAGAAAAAAGCGCTGGCCAAAACCCACACCGAACCGCGGGCTTGCCTGCGCGGCGGCGGTGACCGGCTTTGGTACGAGCTGATTTTCAGCGCTGATCATTTTGTTTCGATGAAGCTACTTCGGGACTTCTACTGTCCCCAGAATTTCGGTCAACACCTTGTCGCTGTCCTGGCCTTCCAGTTCGGCTTCCGGCCGCATCATTACGCGATGGCGTAACACCGGCAGCACGGCACTTTTTACGTCGTCAGGAATCATGTAGTCTCGATCTTCCAATGCCGCCGTCCCCTTTGCCACCATCATCAGGCTGATGGCCGCGCGTGGGCTTGCACCCATGGATAACGATGGCCATTCACGCGTGCGCCGAACAATCTCCACAATGTAGCGGAACAATGCCGGCTCCACTTTTGTGTTGCGGATTTCCGCACGCGCCTGGGCAAGTATTTCAATCGGCATTGACTTGATATCGGCGGCGTCCAGGTTGTGTGAATCAAATCCCCGGTGATGATGTTCAAGAATGGTGATCTCGTCTTTCGCAGCAGGATAATCCACTTTGATCTTGAGCAGAAAGCGGTCGAGTTGCGCTTCGGGAAGCGGATAAGTTCCTTCAAACTCAATTGGATTCTGCGTGGCGAAGACGGTAAAAAACTGTGTGAGAAGGTGCGGCGTGCCATCCACGGTGATCTGGCGTTCTTCCATGGCCTCAAGCAATGCCGCCTGCGTGCGCGGAGGCATGCGGTTGATTTCGTCGGCCAGCAGCACGTCAGTGAACAGCGGGCCGCGATGCAGTGAGAATGTGCTGGTGGCCAGGTTGAGAACGTTACTGCCAATAATGTCCGCGGGCATCAGGTCAGAAGTGCATTGCACGCGCCGGAATTCCAGCTCAAACAACCGCGCAAAAGACTTGATGACCAGCGTCTTGGCAATGCCGGGGACGCCTTCCAGCAGTGCGTGTCCGCCGCAAAGCATCGTGAGCAGCGTCTGGTTGATCAGCTCCTGCTGCCCCACAATCACCTTGGCCAGTTCAGTTCTTCCGTGTTGCAGCACCTGGGACACGCTTTGCATGGGCCATAGTCTCCTGTTGAACTAGTTTCAATTTTTGCATATGTACGTTGAGCTGCTGCACCAGATTGAGCACAGTTTTTTCACTGCAATCAGGATTCATCAGCGTGGATTCAATGGTCTGCATCAGTTCCAGCAGTCCTTCATCGCGGTAGCCCAGCCGGGTTCGCAAGGCCCGTGCCAGATCTTCTGTTGGCGTATCCGGAGCGATCCCCAGGTAGCGGGTGGCAAGCGTCCGGAAACGATGATACGGAACTTCCAAGGCTGCCCGCGTAGCTTTGGCGCGCCGGTAAAGTCCACCCAGCGTCTCCACAAATTCCAATGGGGATAAGCGTGACTTTTGTGGCAGCGGATGAATCGGCAGATTGCGTCGCGAATACGTTAACACCAGAGCCAGCCCGAACAGCAGGCATTGCAGCAGGCCGTACTTGATGGGTGGCGTGCTGATGTAATCGTCCAGCGAGTGATGCTGGCTGTGAAAATATTCATCCCAGAGCACGCGCGTTTGGTTGTTATTGTTTACGCCGAGAGAATTTAAAAGGAGGGCGAGATTACCTGACTCGGTGATTCCAGCGTTGGTGAGCGGCGTTGCCGCTGCCCACCATACCACTTCGCCCTGACCCATCTTGAAGGAAACCACAATGGCACGGTTGTCGTCAGCGTAGTGTGCAAAATAAGAGGTAGAGCTGTTTTTCCAGTAACCTCGCGGCGACATCTTGATGGCTCCGCCCTGCGTCAGCCTGGTCAGGAGCTGGGGCTGATATTCCTTCCATTCCGGGGCGGGTAGATGTTCAATCTCAACTTCCTTTCCCGGAAAAAACGCAGTCGCCAGCGCGCCGGTAATCAAAACCCTGCCACCGCGGTTCACAAAAGCCTGTAGTGCTGCCACTTCTTCCTTATTGGGATAGATAGAAGGTTGCGCCAGCACCAACGTGGTGTTTCTGGCTTCATGGGGAAGTTCGGTGGGCGAATCTTCCCAGCGCTCCACATTCTTTCCCGTTTCCCTGAGTAAAAGAAAAGCCGCCTTCGCGCCTGCTGATTGCGATGAGTATGTACTGGGCACAGGCGATTCCTGTTCTTCGTCAGAAAAGAAAGTCAGGACGGAAATCAGAATTGTGACAATGATTCCGGCGAAGATCAAAAGGCGCTTGTCACTGCTGGCAATATTCAGCGGCATCCCAGTTGCTCCAGTTGCGCCAGCGTTTCCTGAAAATCAGCTTCTCCGGCATCTCGCTTGCCGTACCACACAACTTCAAATTTCCGGGTTAAGGCGGTCAGCGGACGGTGATTGGGACTGCGCGTTCCCAGCAGTCTCAGATATTCGCGTGGTGTTCTGGCACGATTAGGTTTCCAGGCTCCGCCGGCTTCCAGTGATGAAATCCCGGCCCAGTAAGCCAGGTGGATCGCATTGCGCCAGTCCTGCGCTTCTGCTGATCGTCTGGCTTCCGCCAGCCACGTTCGCCAATTCTTGGCGGAAGGGGCAAACGGCATGATCTCACGCGGTGCATCCTCTTCTTTGCGGCGGAGATTTCTAACCGTCCACAGGACCATCAGCAGAACGGCAAGACCTACCAACGTATAAACGATGCCGTGCATTACATTGCCGGTAGCACCGGAACCCACGCCTCGGAGCAACCAACGTGCCAGCCAGCGATAGATTTTCGCCAGGAACGTATCGGCCGCGTTGGGGCCGCGGACCTTGCGGAATTCGTGCCGGGCAAGAATCTCGTCCAGCTTTTGCCGTTCCGGCTTTGCTTCGCTCGAATTTTCATTGGCCGCCGACTGCAACTCACGGATGTAGTCCCTGATATGCTCCAGCCGCGACGGTTTTTGCGCGGCATCTCCTGAATTGAAGACTGCCAGATCATTCTTCAGATCACGAAAGTTCACCGTAACGCTTTGCGTCCCGGTGTTAACGGAGAGCTGATCAGGAATCTCTGTTACGAACTCGGCCGCCTGATCAGGATGTTCCTGCAGTGAACCTGCACGTACGGAATATTGGTCCAGCCGATCACGGTATTCGATGAGCGAAAGCGCAGGGCTACTATCACTGGCCAGGCAGTGCTGAAGAGTTAAAGCAAAAAAAATGACTAGAACAAATCGCGCCAGTAATTTCATCCAATCGAGTTCGGCGTTCCTGCGGAGGTTCCCATGGCCATGGGCGGCGGCGCCTGGCCAATGGCTTCCATCATGAGAGTCAGATCAAAGGCTTCTTTGCGTACACGCTGATCATAATAGACCAGGGAGATGGCGATAATAGAGATAGGAGTGCTGATTGTTCCTGCGAGAAACGCTCCGAATTGCTGCAAAAACACCCATTTCACTCCAACGTGTCCCTGGGCCAGCGCCGAGACAACAAAAAATGGGATGGAAAACGCCAGGATAAGAGCCAAGGCAACGGCGCCGCACAGCAAGAAAATCAGGAACAGTCTGCCGACAGTGCCGCTGGTCAGGGAGTAACTGCGTTTCACGCTGTCTACAGCGCCGATTTTTTCCAGCACACAGGCGGGAACCGCAATCGAAAGGCGGAGGGAGAGCCACGTCACTAAGACAACGCCGCCAAGAATTAAGAAAAATGCCAGGAGTACGAGCCCAGGCCCGCGGCTTCCACTCAAGCCCAGAGTTGCGCCTCCTGCTGCGCCCAGGACCACAGCTCCCATAACCAATCCAAAAACGATGATGAAAACAAGAGCCAGGGTAAAGAGTATGGGAAAGATTCTGTCACTTACAGCCTTGTAAGCTTCGGAAATGGTAATTCCCTTGCCAAGATGGGCACTAGAGACGGCATAGACGCCGGCTCCGGTTGCGAGCGCGTAACCTGCCAAGTAGAGCACCAGCCAGATCAGGCCACCCATGCCTGCGGCAATAAACGAACCTGCTGACCGATCTGCGGAGTTATTTGACAAAAACGGAATGGCAAGCATTCCCGCCTGGCCCAGAAATCCCAGCGCCGGAGGCAGGGCAGCGATTCCGGCAAATAACAAAAAGTTCGCCCGGTAAAGAGAGAATGTTCTATCCAGCACCTGGGAAGTGCTCATGGGACGCAGATCTAAGTTCATTTTGTTCTCCCTGAAAACGCGCAGATACTATCACAGAAGGTTGTTACCGGGACTAATAGTTTTACCCGGGAAACTTAGATGGTTCCGCTAGCTGATTGTGTAGAAGCTTCCTGTTTTACCGGTGGATTCCCCATGGCTTCCATCATCAGTTGCAGATCAAAAGCTTCTTTGCGGACCCGCTCATCGTAATAGATCAGGGCCATGGCAATCGCGGCAATGGGTCCGGCAAATAACGAACCTATAAATTCGCTGGTGTAAATCCAGGCCAGCAAACCCGGCGTCAAGTGCAGACCTGCTCGAAATGAAAAGCCACTTGAGGCATAGACAGGAGACTGCAGCAGGGTTTTTACGGCTACCGTAATTACTCCGGTCAGAAAATAGACAGCAAAGACCCTGCCCAGGCTACCTTTTGTCAGAAACCTGCTCCGGATAAGCGCATACTTCACCGGTAAACCTTCAATGGTGCAGGCCGGCACCGCCAGCGCGTAGCGGCAGTAAGTGATCACGCCCCAGACAAATCCAGCCAGGAGTCCGACGAGAATAAAAAGCATCATCACGGCCACGCCGATCACTGCTCCTGGGTTTCCCGCTCCACCTTTCGTGGCGCTGATCATCGCTAAAGAAAAACCAATCAGCAGACCGTAGCAAACCAGAGATGGGCCGCCTGCCTTAAGCAGGATTCGACAAACAAGTCCCATCAATCTGCCCCAGATCGGAGTTACATTTTCATAGCATTCCTTGATGGAAGTAGTGCGGCCCAGATGCAGCATTGACACTGCACGCACCGTGGCACCGGAAGTGATCGCGTATCCAATGGTGTAAACCACCAACCCGATTGCAGCACTGATTGCTATTCGCAGGAAATAAGCTTGCATCGCTCTTCCCGGGTCACCGCCAGCAAAATTGGGTGCAACCGGCATGCCGAAAATCGCCAACTGGATCAGCTGTGCAATCAGACTCAGCGTGGGCGTCACCACGGCAATCCCCGCGAAGAGGACAAAGTTTTTCCGATAAAGAAAGAACGTGCGGTCCAGCACCTGTGACGTGCTCATTGGACGCAGGGAAGATTCCATGAATTTAATCTCCGGGCGGGGGTAGACGAATCTTAGCACATCATCCTTTCTCCTCTGTTAGCATTACCAACTTGTTCAAGAGGTGAATTTCGATGAGAACCCCAGTCCTGATTGCCGCTCTTGCCTGCTTTTTTCCCGCGCTGGCCGGCGCGCAGACCAAAGCCAACGTACAGATTCCGGCTGCTGTCCGTGTCATCCGCTGTGGTGCTCTATTTCAGCCGGAAAACGGGCAGATGCAGCGCAACGTACTTATTACCATTGAAGGCGAACGCATCAAGGAAGTGCGTGAAGGCGGATCACCGGCAGCAGGCGCACAGGTGATTGATCTTTCTGATCGCACCTGTCTTCCCGGACTGATCGATACGCACACACATGTGCTGCTTCAGGGCGATATCACCGCTGAGGACTATGACGTCCAGTTGCTCAAGCAGTCCACCGCCTATCGAGCAATTCTTGGTACACGTTCGGTGAAGCGGGCCCTTGAGTATGGCTTTACCACCATTCGCGATGTTGAGACCGAAGGCGCCGGATACGCTGACGCTGATTTGAAGAAAGCCATCAACAACGGCATCATTCCCGGTCCTAGGATGAAGGTTGCCACCCGCGCCATGGATGTAACCGGCGCTTATCCCTTGCAGGGATATTCCTGGGAGATTCAGGTGCCACATGGTGTTCAGCTCGTCGACGGTCCTGACGAGGCACGCAAGGCCGTTCGTGAGCAGATCAGCTTTGGTGCGGACTGGATCAAGGTCTACTCTGACCGCAGTTATTTCGTACGCCCTGATGGCGTTCTGGATGACATACCAACCTTCACCATGGATGAATTACGCGCCATTGTGGATGAAACGCATCGCCAGAAACGTAAAGTTGCGTCGCATGCCATGGCGTTGAATGGAGTTCATAACTCCGTGGAAGCTGGCGTGGATTCAATCGAGCACGGCAATTACATTGCTGATGCTGACCTGAAGACTATGGTGCAAAAGGGAATCTTCTACGTCCCGACGATTTATGTTGGTGAATACGTTGCTGAGGGTCGCGCTGCCGCCGGTGCAAAAGTCTGGCTGGATATGATCAAGATTCATGGTGACACGATTCATCGCGCACTCAATGCCGGAGTAAAGATTGCTTTTGGGACAGACGCTGGTGGCTTTGACTGGGCCGTGAATCCAGCCGTGGAGTTCCCTTACATGGTCAAGTACGGCATGACTCCCGCACAGGCAATCCGTGCGGCAACTTCCACCGCTGCGGAATTGTTAGGTATGCAGAATGACGTTGGGTCTATCTCACAGGGAAAATTCGCCGATATCGTTGCCGTGAAGGGTGATCCGCTTACCGACCTTACTCTGCTCCAGAAACTCGATTTTGTAATGAAGGGTGGAGAGGTCATCAAGACGCCAACTCGTTAAGAAGCAAGGCAATTTGAGAGAACAACCTGCCGGCGCCGTGAAGAATCTATTTTTAAGGCTATGTTGCTATGGATCTTCATGGTGCTGGGCTGGGTGCTTGTCCTGGTTTTAGCCGTAAGCGTTTTCCGGCTGGCAGGTTATGCTGAACGCAAGCTGCGTGCCCGTTCCCTGCGTGCGCGTCGCCGCCAGGATCAGGTGGCCTGACGAAGCTGCCACCGCTTCGCTTCTTCGGCTCCCGCTGTTTCATCGGAGCCGAAGTCAAACAATCCCGAATACATTCTTGCCAACGTAAATTGCCTTTATGCAATGCCTGGGCTGCGCAGACCAGCAGCATTGCCAATGTTGTAGTGGTAAAGCTGGAACCGTATTGCCATTAAAACCGAAGAACCTTTAGAACCGGAGTAGCTTTAGACTCGGAGTTGCTTAGAACCGGAGCAGCTTAGAATCGGAGTACCAGGCCGCCACCAACCAGAAGGTTGTGTCGAACCTTGATGTTCACGGTGTTCAGGTTCGGAATACCGGTGTAGAAATCGCGAACTTCAAAGCGAAACGCCACGGGCAGCAGCGGCGGATGGAAATCTGCACCAACGCCCGCCTGCACCGCGCTCTTGTTTGTGCTGGTGGTTGTTACGGTGGTCCCAGCCTGTGTGGTTGATCCAGGTCCGAAATGGGCAAGACCGCCTCCGGCTGAAATCCACGGGCTGAATGGAGTCTCAGGCAGGATCTTCAACCGCAGCGACGGTGTAAAGAAGATGGAACTATAGCTCTTTACCGCAGCCAGGTTAGATGTAGTCAGGTCCGTGGATGGTGACGCCACAAATGGGAATTCCAGATGCAGTGAAACTGCCGGGACGTGTGCAAGTTGGGTCGCGTAATTGCCCTCAATGGCAAAGTTGGTGGCAAAGGTGGTTTGGTTGGTGGTGCTGCCGACTTTTGGCGTAATTTTCGCGCCGGCAATTACCGCCAGTTCATTTTTCTGCGCAAAGCCGTTCAGACAGAAAACTGTTAAAAAGCTGACGACAAGAAGATTTTTTCGCATGGCGAGATACACTTCCTCCTGCTCCATTTAGACACAGCGCACCGGGCAAAGTCTCATAAACTATTGTCACTAAAGGACGTGGCCCAATCCTGGGGTGGACTGGGTCTTTGGAAGTTAGCTGATGAAGTCAGTGACGGAGATCCGCGACCAGACCTATTTGCTGGTGACAATCCACTGGGGAGAACCGTTCTGGCCGAACGGTGAATTCACCACCGTACCCAGGGATCCATCTGGGTTGATCAGGAATGAGGCTACGCCGTTAGTGGCAGTATTCGATACAAATAAGAAAGTGCTGCTCGCATCCACAGTGAGGAAGCCAGGGGCGGTGGCCGCTATCGTTCCGACACCAAGCGTCGTGAACGGCGAGCCGGTAACCTGTGCCAAAACGCCAGCCGTTGACTTGAATGCCGAGACGTCGTTCGATCCCTTGTTGGAAACGTAAACAAATGCCCCGGTCCCATCCACGGTCACGGCATTGGGATTTGTGCCGGCTATAAATGGAGATCCGGCCACCGGCGTCAGAGCGCTGCTGCCCGCGGCAATGTTCAAGCTGATCACGTTGCCGTTGCCGAGGTCCGTTGCGTACATGAACTGGCCTTTGGGATCAACGGCGATGCTGGTGATGTTGGCATTCGCAGGGCCAGTGAAGTTGCTGGCTGGCGCCGCGGTGATGGTTCCGTTGGCGGCAATTCCGAACACAGAGATAGTGCTGGGACTACCTGCCGCCACGTACAGCACTGAGGTCGGAGACAAGAGCATGTATTGCGGATTGGCCGGGGCGGGAAACGGCGATCCCGCAATTGGTGTGAGAAGTCCGCGAGTGGTATCGATGGCAAATACTGAAATATTGCTGGTGCCCTGATTCAGCACAAAAAGAAAATGGCCGGTGGGATCCACCGCAACACTGATTGGCGTGGTACCCACCGGAGTGGGGGGAAGCGCCTCACCGATTGGCGTGAGCACTCCAGTTGTGTGGTTCACGGCGTAGCCGGAGACTGTGTTGGACGTGAGATTGGCGACGTATAGAAAATCTTTTGCGGGCGTAAAGGCCAATGAAACCGGGCGCGGATTGGTATTGAAGAAAGGAACAGTCAGGGACTTGATTTCGCCATCAGATTGTTCAGAATAACCTTGAACAAAGTTGGCTCCCTGGCCAACCACGTAAACCAGGCCAATTTGCACCGTCTTGAACGAAGAACCACAGCCTGCAATTGCCAGGGCCAATAACACTGCAAATATCCGAAAGATCGCCTTCATTCTCTTGTCTCTACCTCACCGGGAAGTTAAGCGCACACCCCGCACAAGACTGGTGGTCCTGGGATTTCGCAGGGAAGCTTTTATTCGTGTTCATCAGTCTAGCTGTTCGTCCTTGTTCTAGCCAGTGGCAGACCGGCAGGAACAAATCGAGCCGCCGGAAAATCCGACGTTCTAGAACGCTTGGGCCTGTGAATTCTTGCTGGCTAAGTTCATGGTGGCCGGTTGGCAAATGAAAAGCAAAACCTGTCACCGACGCGGGACCGGTTGCGGAATGGAGCCAGTGCCGCGCGGAAGTACCCTTACCGTGAGGACTCTTTTTCATCAATTCCTCATCGAGCCGTTAACTTTCGAAAAGCTGCTCCGTCTTGCGCGTTTCGAACTGGAAGAAAGTGAAATTGACGCGTCCGCCCAAACTCCTGCGCACATATCTGGCACTGGGCGCGAAGATCTGCGGCCCACCCGCGTTTGACCGAGAGTTCAAGACCATCGACTTTCTGACCTTAATCGATTTAAATAGTCTCGCACCGGCAATCCGCAATCGATTGCTGGAAATCGTGACCAGGGGTTAGCGCGGCGAAACAGCCTTTCCTATTTGCCTGTAAAGGTTTGAGCTTCCTGTGTACCTTGGCGGGATGTGCTGCTGAATTCTGCCTGCGCGCCGCCTTTACCCGCTTTACTCCGGAACAGCGTGCTGCATTACTGGCGGGTTGGTCATCGCGAATCCTGAGAACGCTCAATCTGAAAATAAGTTTCACCGGCGAGCCGCATCCTGAAGGCTTGATCGTCTCCAACCATCTCAGCTATCTCGATATTCTGGTTTTCAGCTCGATCGCGAACTGCGTCTTCGTCTCTAAGTCTGAAGTGAAGTCGTGGCCGGTGGTGGGTTGGGTAGCCACGCTGAGTGGCGCAGTTTACGTGGACCGCTCTCGCCGCACTGATACACAGTCAGTCCAGCCGGAAATGAAGGCCTCGCTTTCCCGCGGATTGCGCCTTGCCATGTTTCCTGAAGGCACCAGCACAGATGGTTCGCGTGTGCTTCGTTTTCATTCATCTTTATTTCAGCCCGCCATTGATCTCAATACCCCGGTGACGGCCGCGGCCATACGCTATTCCGTTGCGGACGGAGATGCCGCCCAGGACGTATGCTACTGGGGTGACATGACGCTGGGTCAACATCTCTTCAAGCTCTTACGGAAAGATTCGGTGAGCGCGTCGGTGCGATTTTCAGAGCAGCATTTTCATTTTGCGGACCGCAAGGAAGCGGCGCGTATCATGCATCAGGAAGTAGAACGACTTTATGCTGACCAGGATATCTCCAGCCTCGCCACATAAATGGGATGAATCTCTCTTATGTCCAACCATGTAACTGAAGTTGATGAGCTGACAGCCCCCGCCGTTCGCGGCTTTTTGCACACGCCCGAATCAGCAAATGGTAACGTGCTGGTTCTGGCCCACGGCGCAGGAGGAAACTGCAATGCCAAATTGCTGGTGGCTGTGGCGGAGGCATTCTGTGAAGCAGGTTTTCTCGTTCTGCGCATCAATCTGCCGTTCCGGCAGGAGCGTCCGTCTGGTCCGCCTCCTCCCGGAGGCGCTGCTCGTGATCGGGAAGGCCTGAAGCGTGCCGTTGAGTTCATCAGGAAGAAGTCACCGGTGAAAGCCTTCCTGGGCGGCCATTCTTATGGCGGCCGCCAGGCGACCATGCTGCTGGCGGAGAACCCTGGGCTTGTCGATGGTCTTTTGCTCCTCTCGTACCCGTTGCATCCGCCGCGCAAGCCGGAACAATTACGAACCGCCCATTTTCCCCGGCTCAACACGCCTTCACTCTTTGTGCATGGCTCGCGCGATCCGTTCGGCATGCTGGAAGAACTCAGGCCTGCACTGGAGTTGATTCCGGGAACGCACGGGTTGCTGCCGGTGGAAGGCGGAGGTCATGATCTGGTGGGTAAAAAGCCTCTGCCAGATTTCCCTGCAGATTTGGTGAACACCTTCCGACAATTCTTTGTCGTCTGATGGAGGAAAAACAAAAGGGGCCAACGTTCTGGCCCCCATCTGCTAATTCGCTTTCTCGCAAAATTGAGAATCATTACTTGCGGACATACTTCTTCTCCTGCATAAACTTTCTTTCTGTGTTTCTCGCGTTTATTGCGCGAAAATTCCCGCCAGGTTCTCTCGCCGCTGATAGGCCACAATGAACCAGCAGATAGCGGTGATCAGCCCTGGCACAATGCCCTTGGGATCCATCAGCAGGTGATAGAGCAGAATATTTACGATGATCGGACCGAGTATTATGAGCCCGAGCGGAACATAGCGGCCGATCAGCATCAACGCGCCGCCAATGACCTGCAACGCGGCCACCACTACAATGTAATGTGAGCGGACTAATATCCCGGCAAAACGGCTGGCGTCGTTATCTGGCATCGGCGGAGTGGGAATAAAATGCAAAAAGCCGTTCAGCCCGAATACAAAGAAAGCCAGCCCCATCAGAATGCGGGCGACCATCGCTACAATTTTCATGGATTGTTCCTCTCCTTCAGTCAGTTGTTGAGTGAACCCTGCTTGAGGAGCGGGACAATCCCGCTCCCGTAAATTACGCACTGAATCTTACGCCTTCAGTCCAGCCAGATACTCGGCAAGCCGGTGCGCCTTAGTTGGCGCGTTTTTTTCTGCCATGGTGCTTCTCCCTTTTCTTTTCTTTTTTCAGCTCTTGCAGGCAGGCGTCCAGGCGATCAAGACTCTCTTCCCAGAATTGACGATACTGCTCCACCCATCCGGCTACTTCCTTCAACGGCGCCGGCGCCAATCGACGCGGCCGCCACTGCGCGTCAACTCCGCGGGCAATCAGCCCTGCTTTTTCCAGGACCTTCAAATGCTTGCTGATGGCCGGCATGCTCATCTCAAACGGTTCAGAGAGTTGCGTGACAGAAGCCTCGCCTGAAGCCAGACGAGCCAGAATCGCGCGCCGTGTGGGATCGGCAAGGGCGGCGAAGGTGATGCTGAGCTGATCGTCTGTCATTCGTATTGAACCAGTTGATTAAATAACCTATTAGTTAAATACAGCACGTGCTCGTCAGCTGTCAAGTTGCCAAGGAAAAGGTTTTTGGGGAAGGAATTGCTAAGACTTCGCGAGACCTGTTCAGGTCTGCTGGCAGGTTATTGCCGCGGCGTGTCCAGGTTAAACATCCGGTTCACGCTGAATTTGTTCGTGACCATTCCGGGTCTGGCGGCCCGGAACGTCTCCTAAACTCAACAACGATGAGGAAATATCCAAAGCCTGGAAGTGAACTAGAACACCTTGAGCCGAACAAACTCGTCGCGGATCAGGCAGTAGCACTCGCAGGCGATTTTCTCCAGCCCCTTGCGATCAAGGATGTGGACGTGGCCTCGGGAATATTTAATGAGACCGGCAGACTGAAGTGACCCTGCAGCCAAGGTAACCGTGGTGCGTGGCGCGCCCAGCATCTGGCCCAGAAACTCATGTGTCAATTTAATGAGGTCTGAGTCACTGCGATCACGGCAGGTAAGGAGCCAACGAGCCAGCCGTTCATCCACATCATGGCGGCGGTTGCAGGCGGTAATCTGCGAGGTCTGGACCCACTGTGCGTGGAAAAAAAGAAGCAGCTTGTTGCGGAACTTCGGGGAACGCTCAAACTCCCGCATGATCAAGTCTGTTTTGATCTTGAACCCCGCACCTGCCATCTGAACAAAGCTATGAAACGGGATATTGGGTGCACCCATCATTGCAGACATACCGACCATACCTTCCCTGCCCAACAGACCGACCTCCAACGTAATTCCGTCCGCGAGGGTGGTGACCACGGAGGTGATTCCATCTTCCATGAAGTAGGCGAACTTGGCCTTTTCCCCAGCGCCCAGCAGAGTGTCTCCCTGCTCAAAGGTTATGCGCGAAAGATGGGGCAGGATGCGATCTGAATCCGTCTTCGACAGGGAAGCCAGAATACGGTTCGAGAATTTTGTGTCTGAACTTACACCAACCATTGCATGCTCCTTTAGCACCGGGCCCCCTTTGGACCAAAGGGGACCACACCACACGGGCAAGAGGCTAAGCTGGAATTTTGTGAGAATCGCAGAGGAGCAGGATTGCGCGAAAGGATGTCGTCTCAATCATACCCCCGCGCAATGTATTGTGCCGGACATAACGCTTGAGCTACTCTCGATCTGGTATTTGCCAAAACTCCCAGTAAAATTTAAAATGAATTCACTTCCCTCCTTAGATTTATCTATCTCGCCGTCAATCGTTTACCACCTTCTTAGTGGCGGCTGCTTGATTTCTTAACCGGTTAAGACTATATTCAAGGTAACGATTTCACATTCAAGCCAAAGGGACCGGGGAAGCCCTTTCAGCAGGGAGACCATGGCGGCAACTCAGTCGAGCATTTCTGCACCCAAAGTCCCAAAGACGGACCATTCCTATTCCACCCATGTGAATCCACAGTGGGTGCGTTTACTCAACCTGCTCCAGATGAACGTTCGCTATACGCGGTGCGTTGGAGCAGAGCTGTTCACGGAAGACGGAACACGCATCCTGGACTTTCTGTCTGGATATTGCGTTCACAATCTAGGCCACAACCATCCTGCGGTGATCTCAGCCCTGCATGATGAATTGGACCGTTGCGGTCCGGCCATGCTGCAAAGCCATGTAGCAGAGCTGGCTGGTGAGCTGGCCACCGAACTTACGCGACTTGCCGGCAATGGCCTGACCAAGGCTTATTTCGGCAGCTCAGGCAGTGAAGGCGTTGAAACGGTGATCAAGTTTTCCCGCGTCCACACCAAGCGGACGGGTCTCCTTTATTGCAAAGGAGCATTTCACGGGCTTACCTGCGGCGCACTGTCACTGATGGCAGATTCACAATGGGCGGAAGGCTTTGGGCCATTGCTTCCCGGAGCGGAGAGTGTCCCTTTCGCGGACCTCAGTGCCCTTGAACAGAAACTTAAAACGCGCAGCTTTGCCGCGTTCATCGTAGAACCGGTGCAGGCGGAAGCCGGCATCTGTGTTCCCACACGAGAATACCTGCAACAGGCAGAAGCGCTTTGCAGCCGTTACGGAACTCTGTTTGTTCTGGATGAAGTCCAGACCGGAATGTATCGGACAGGAAAATTCCTGGCCGCGCATCATTACGGGCTGGCGCCGGACATGGTGGTCCTGGCCAAGGCATTGAGCGGCGGACTGGTCCCCAGCGCGGCTGTGCTCATGACGGATGACATTTACGAATCCATCTACAACACCCTCGGCCGTTCCATCATTCATACGTCCACTTACAGTGAAAATAATCTGTCCATGCGCGCCGGGCTGGCGACGCTGCAGGCGCTCCATGACGAGCGACTGGGTGAACGCGCAGAAAGGCTCGGCGCAGAACTACGTGAGCGGCTCACGGATGCACTGGCTGGATTCGAGATGGTGCAGGAAGTACGCGGACTGGGAATGCTGAACGGCATTGTGTTCCGTCCGCCAAGCAAGCTCCAACTCCGGATTCCGTTTGAGGCGTTTCGCAAGGTGCATGAAGGCATGTTTGGCCAGATGCTGGTCATGCGACTTTTCCGGGAAAAGAAAATCCTTACGCAGATCTGCGGCAACAATCTCATGGTCCTGAAAGCTGCGCCACCCCTCATGGTCAGCGAACAGCAATTGGATGAATTCGTCAGCGCAATTAAATCCGTGGTGGAGACCATCCATTCATCTTCATCATTCTGGCTGGATGCACTCTATCTGGCCCAGAGGGCAATCAACGTTTAGCCTCGCCGTCCCTCAACCTCAAGTCAAAATTTATAAACAGGACTCAATATGCAAATTGTCAGTGCAGGAACGGCTTTTCCGGCAAACAAATACGATCAACAAGCCATCACGGCCAGACTTCAGCAGCAATGGAGCCAGCAACTACCACGTCCTGAAACCCTGAGCCGTTTGCACACGCGTTGCGGAGTAGAAACAAGAAATCTGGTGCTTCCGCTCGAGGCTTATGCAAACGTAAACAGCTGGGGCAAGGCGAACGACGTCTGGATTGAAGCTGCTCAAACTCTTGGACGTGACGCCATCTGCCGCGCCATTACTCCAGCCGGGCTCATGCCTCATGACATTGACGCGCTCTTCTTCGTCTCCGTGACTGGCGTTGCCAGCCCGTCCATCGACGCGCGACTGGTCAACCGCATGAACCTTTCCCCGCGCATCAAGCGTGTGCCCATGTTTGGACTCGGCTGCGTTGCCGGCGCGGCAGGTCTGGCGCGCGCGGCGGATTACGTTCGTGCATTTCCGGATCACGTAGCCGTGGTGCTGGCGGTGGAACTGTGCTCGCTCACCTGGCAACGCGACGATGTTTCCGTCGCCAACCTCATTTCCACCGGCTTGTTCGGTGACGGAGCTGCCGCGGCGGTTGTCGCCGGCAGCAACGCAGGTTTCGATGGTCCCGAAATCGTTGCCACGCGATCCGTCTTCTACCCCAACACGCAGGATGTGATGGGCTGGAATATCTCTGAAGATGGCTTCCGCATTGTGCTTTCACCGGATGTGCCAAATGTCATTCGCGAAAATCTGGGCAACGACGTGGACACTTTTCTGCATGACCATGGTGTCCGCCGGGATGAGATTGCAAGCTGGATCATTCACACCGGAGGACCACGCGTGCTGGAAGCAGTCTCCGAAGCGCTGGACTTAAAAGAAGGCGCCCTCGATGCCTCCTGGGATTCGCTGCGTAAGGTCGGCAACCTCTCGTCGGCGTCAGTGCTGGTGGTGCTGGAAGAATATCTGGCCCATCGCCGCGGAGAACCTGGCACCTACAGTGTGCTTGCTGCCATGGGACCGGGGTTCTGTTCAGAACTCCTGCTGCTGCGCTGGTAACTGTGAGCGAAAGAATCTGGTGTAACTAATAATGACGAAGTGCTTCGAAACAGACGTATTCATTGTGGGCGGCGGGCCGGCTGGATTGGCCGCAGCCATTGCGGCGCGCCAGCAGGGTTTGCGCTGCCTGGTGGCTGACTGGGCTGCTCCGCCGATTGATAAAGCCTGCGGAGAAGGCCTGATGCCTGACAGCCTTGATGTTCTTCACAGCCTGGGCCTCAGTCTGGACGGCCATGAAACCGGCAACTTCCGGGGCATCAAATTTGTTGGGCAGGAAGGCTCGGTTGCTGCCTATTTCCCGAACGGCAGCGGCCGAGGCATTCGTCGCGTGCTCCTGCATCAGGCTTTTGTGGATCACGCCGCTTCGCTGGGCGTGGAAATGCTGTGGCAATCACGTGTGTCACGTGTGAAGACTGAGAATAATCGCGTGTCACTGCTGGTGAACGGTTCGCCGGTTGATTGCCGTTGGATCATCGGCGCTGATGGACAGAACTCGAAAGTCCGCCACTGGGCTGGATTGGATGAAGGTCGCAAGTCCATGCAACGGGTAGGGCTACGGCAGCACTTCCGCATTCAACCCTGGAGTGAATACGTGGAAATCTACTGGGGTGAGACTGGACAAGCCTACGTTACTCCCATTGGACGCGAAGAAGTTTGTGTAGCGCTGATCTCGCGCGAAAAGTTCAGCTCGTTTGACTCCGGCCTGGAACAGTTTCCCGAACTGATTGCACATCTTCATGGAGCAGCGCGATCGACTTCCGTTCGCGGTTCACTCACCATCTCTCGACGTCTTGAGTCGGTAACGAAGGGCAACGTAGCTCTTATCGGCGAGGCATCCGGGTCAGTGGATGCAATTACCGGAGAAGGTCTGGCGATGGCGTTTCGCCAGGCACTAGCTCTGGCGGGGGCGATGAAAAGCGATGGCCTGAGCAGCTATGAAAAAGCGCATAAGGAAATTGTGAACCTGCCGGGATTTATGGCGCGGAGCATGTTGCTGCTGGATGGCAAGCGCTGGCTGCGCCGGCGGACTTTGCGGGCATTTTCCCGCGAACCACAACTTTTTGAGAAGCTACTCGCCGTCCACGTGGGGGAAATGCGTCTGGGCTCTCTTGGAGTGAGTGGGCTGGCCAACCTTGGATGGCATGTGTTGAGAGCATAACGCTCGCAAATTCAATTTTGAGAAGAGGTTCAAATAATGACGAAGAAAACGGCTCAAATGAAGGTACGGACGCTATGTGTAACGTTGGCGGTTGTATGCATGGGCCTGACGGCCTCAGCCATTGCCGAGCAGAAGACGTTTGAACTTGATCCCGCGCAAAGCACCGTGTCATTCACACTGGGTGACGTGCTGCATACCGTCCATGGAACGTTCAAGCTGAAGCGCGGCAACATCCATTTTGACGATGCCACTGGCCAGGCCAGCGGAGAACTTGTGGTGGACGCCACCAGCGGAGACAGCGGCAGCAAAGCGCGTGACGGAAAAATGCACAAGGAAATCCTTGAAAGCCAGAAATTCCCGGAGATCATCTTCACCCCGCAGAAATTCAAAGGCACACTGGCTGGGGCCGGTAAGTCACACCTCGATGTGGAAGGGCAATTCACCATCCACGGTGAAGCGCATCCGATGACGCTGGGAATCGATGCGGATTTCGGCAACGGCGCCACAGCAAATACTTCGTTCGATGTGCCCTACGAGAAATGGGGCATGAAGAATCCCAGCACGTTTATTTTGCGAGTAAATGACAAGGTGCAGATCAGCATACACGCCGTGGCGCGAACGGCAAACGCCGGCACGCAGCAGAAGGTATCAACCCAGGC
>Ga0209863_10000338_pt1 | contig 26009 bp, 20 predicted proteins | sample OrgsoiDNA2013046_FD_185796 | JGI IMG/M metagenome (GOLD analysis project Ga0209863, IMG submission 185796) | Permafrost soil microbial communities from the Arctic, to analyse light accelerated degradation of dissolved organic matter (DOM) -... | ecosystem: Environmental > Terrestrial > Soil >...
CCATCGCCTGGACGTCACGCTCGCTCAGCGGGCGGAGCAGCAGCCGCTCGGTACGGAGCTCGGTCACGTCGGGCGGCGGCCCCGAAGGACCTCAGCGAGCACGTGTCCGGCAACGCATGTTAGGCCAAGCCAGAAGGCCGCCTGCCCCGCCCACGCAAGAATCAGCCGGCCCCTGTTGTCCCCGCCACCAGACACGCTCGGCAGCGCGAGCGTCACGACCCCGCTGAGCGCGAGCAATACAATGCCTCGTAGCAGCAGGCTTGCCCGCTCCTTCGTTTTGGGGTCCGTTTCCGTTGGTTGGGTCATGAGCCGGCTCCCCGTGTCGTAGTCAGGCGCGGAAGATCACGAAAGCTAACACGATCCGTTCGGTGTCAGCGACGACCTGCTCCCCGACCTGGGTCATCGAACTAGCGATGCATCGCCCGCCAGCGCTCGCCCTGCGACTTGACGACAGGAGCCTGAAGCGCCCGATCCAGCTGCCGCTTCGACCACGCGCGGCCGATCGCGACCGCGCGGGTGGCTGTTCGCCGCGGCAAGGATGCCTTACTGGCACCGAACGCGGTAGCAACGACCGCGGTGGCAACGAGGAGCTTCACCCCGCGCCCGTTGCCCTTCGGTCGATCCTGACCCACGCCCATGTGCAACACCTCCCACGAAGCACACCGACGAGAACGATGCAGTCATGCGGGCGTCACGATAACTCGTGGTGCGCGAATCGGCTAGCGAACGCCGGCGGCCTCCATACCGCGAAGTTCTTTCTTCAGATCGTGGATCTCGTCGCGCAGCCGGGCGGCCAGTTCGAAATGCAGCTCGGTCGCCGCGGTGTGCATCTGGTCGGTGAGCTGGGCAATCAGCTCGGCCAGCTCTTCACGGGGCATGCCGGCAAGCTCGCGCGAGTGCGCCCCCGCGCCAGCACCGCGAGACGACAACCCCGGCACCGGCGTCTTGCCCCGACTGATCTGCCGACCGCTGCCACCGATGAGTGCTTGCGTGTCGACGTCTTCACGGACGATCGAGTCGAGGATGTCGGCGATCTTCTTGCGCAACGGTTGCGGGTCAAGGCCACGTTCGACGTTGTAGGCGACCTGCTTCGCCCGGCGCCGGTTGGTCTCATCGATCGCATGGGCCATCGACGCCGTTACCGTATCGGCGTACATGTGCACTTGGCCGGAGACGTTGCGGGCGGCCCGACCGATGGTCTGAATCAGCGAGGTGCCGGAACGCAGGAAACCCTCCTTGTCGGCGTCAAGGATCGACACCAACGACACCTCGGGCAGATCGAGACCCTCGCGCAGCAGGTTGATGCCGACGAGCACGTCGTACTCGCCCTGCCGTAGCTCGCGGAGCAGCTCGATGCGGCGCAACGTGTCGACCTCGCTGTGCAAATAGCGCACCCGGATGCCCAGCTCAAGCAGGTAGTCGGTGAGGTCTTCGGACATCTTCTTGGTCAAGGTCGTGACCAGCACACGTTCGTTTCGTTCGGCCCGGAGTCTGATCTCGTGCACCAGGTCGTCGATCTGGCCCTTGCTCGGCTTGACGACGATCTCGGGGTCGACAAGACCGGTCGGCCTGATGACCTGTTCGACGACATCACCCTGAACGCGGCCGAGCTCGTAGGGGCCCGGCGTAGCCGACAGATACACCGTCTGCCCGATGCGATCGACGAACTCTTCCCAGCGCAACGGCCGGTTGTCCATAGCGCTCGGCAACCGGAAACCGTGGTCGACCAGGTTGCGTTTGCGCGACATATCGCCCTCATACATGCCGCCGATCTGCGGCACGGTGACATGCGACTCGTCGATGACGAGGAGAAAGTCTTCTGGGAAATAGTCGAGCAACGTGTGCGGTGGAGTACCTGGCCCGCGGCCGTCGATGTGCCGGCTGTAGTTCTCGATGCCAGAACAGCTGCCCACCTGTCGCATCATCTCGAGGTCGTAGGTAGTACGCATCCGCAGCCGCTGCGATTCGAGCAGCTTGCCCTGCTTCTCGAGTTCGGCCAGCCGCTGCTCGAGTTCAGCCTCGATGCCGGCGATAGCCCGCTGCATGCGCTCAGGGCCCGCGACGTAGTGCGAGGCCGGGAACACGTACAGCTCTTGGTCTTCGGTGACCAACTCGCCGGTCAGCGGATGCAGCGTCGAGAGCCGCTCGATCGTGTCGCCGAACATCTCGATGCGCACCGCGAGCTCTTCGTACTGAGGAATGATCTCGATCGTGTCGCCGCGCACCCGGAACGAGCCACGAGTGAAGGCGACGTCGTTGCGGGTGTACTGGATGTCGACCAGCTTGCGCAGCAGCTTGTCGCGCTCGATCTCTTGGCCGACCTTCAACCTGACCATACGGTCGACGTACTCCTGCGGAGTGCCGAGGCCATAGATGCACGAGACGCTCGCCACCACCACCACGTCGCGGCGGGTCAGCAGACTATTCGTGGAGGAGTGCCGTAGCCGCTCGACTTCGTCGTTGATCGACGAATCCTTCTCGATGTAGGTATCGGTCTGCGGGATGTAAGCCTCAGGCTGGTAGTAGTCGTAGTAGCTCACGAAATACTCGACCGCGTTGTTCGGGAGCATCTCGCGCAGCTCGTTCGCCAGCTGGGCCGCGAGCGTCTTGTTCGGCGCCATCACCAGGGTCGGTCGCTGCAACCGCTCGATCAGCCACGCCGTGGTAGCCGACTTGCCGGTGCCGGTGGCGCCGAGCAGTACCGCATCGCGATCGCCACGCCGAATACGGCGCTCCAGGTCGTCGATAGCCGTCGGTTGGTCACCGGACGGCGAGAAGTCGCTGACGACGCGCAGCGGCGCGACACTGCGCACAAGATCGGTGATGGGTCTCACGCTGACCAACCTACGTGGTAGGTCCGACAGTTTCCTGCGCGACCGAACCGGCCCGTTCTGGCGGCCGCTAGGGAACCGGACAGGTGATGTCCTGATGGGCTACCTGCGCGGCGACCACCACGACAGTCACACCAACACAGCCGGTCACGACATAGCTGCCCGGTGCCAGGGTGAATCGATAGCCGCCATCGGACCCGGTCACCGTCGACGCCACCGGCCGGTCGTTCTGGGCCGCCGTGAGCGGCACGTCGAACGCGCGGGTTCCTTCTAACGCCATATGTCCGTTGGGCAGCAGCGGCCCGCCCCACTCCCGCGCCACGCCGGCCAGAGTGCCGGTGCTCGCGTTCGGCGGGGACGCCGACGAGCTGCCGACAGGCGATACCTGCACACCACTGCGATTGGACGCCGAGTCGCCGGCCTCAGCGGACTGCGACGCGCAGCCTGCAGCGAGCGTGAGCAGCACGACCGCGGCCGGCCATCTGGGTGGGCTCACGTTCATAGGGGTCTGACGTAGGTCACGGTCGCACGGTTGCACGCCACACCGCCACTTCGCAGCTCTGAGCGTTGCTGACATAGGTGCCGGAGCGACACGGCGGGCTGCGACGTCGATTGCGCAGACCCGGGAGCCTTTGTGGCCGCTGGCAACGGTTGTGGCGGACGGTGTCACATGGTGTCGCAGTGGCCAAAGATTCTCGAGAATTCGCTTCCTTGCAAGGGATTGTTACCCTAACGTTTCGTCTCGCAAGAAGTGATCCGCCGCTCCTGGGCAACTGGGAAGACCCGCCGCTGGCTTCGGCCGACGGTGGCAGGCGGGGAGCCACTTGCAATGTCACCCCCTGAGCCTCGGCCCAGGGGGTGACGTAATTCCGGCACCCGACGCTGGGCTCCCGGAGCCTCCCGACCGAGCTCGCTACGCAACCCGCGCGCGAAGCTGCACCCACAGCTCGGCTACCCGAGCGCGCAACTCGTCAGGCATTCCGTCGTTGTCGATCACCCACGACGCGACGGCTCGCCGGGCCTCATCCGATGTCTGCGCCGCGATTCTGGCGAGCGCGTCCGCGCGGGCCATGCCACCCAATCGCAGCCGGCCCAGCCGCACCTCGATCGGCGCCTCCACCACCACAACCACGTCGTACTCCCCCGAAAGGCCTGCCTCGACGAGCAACGGAACAGCATTGACGACGATCGCATCGGGCGCCGCCTGCCCGATCAGGCGCCGGGTTTCGGCCCGCACCAGAGGATGCACGATCGCCTCCAGCCGCGCCCGCGCATCGGCGTCCGCGAAGACCATGGCCGCGAGCCGCGTACGGTCGATCCCTCCCGCGCCGTCGTCGACGTCAAAAGCGTGCAATACCGCAGCGCACCCGGCGGTGCCGGGAGCAACCACGACGCGAGCGATGTCGTCAGCCTCAATGCCGACGGCACCCAGAGCAACGAGGTCGGCAAGCGCGGCGCTCTTGCCCGAGCCGATGCCGCCGGTCAGTCCGACGGTCAGCGCAGGCACGCGGAGCTCATGCGGCACTCACAGGCTCGGCGTCGCAGACCCGCTGGCCGACGCCGACGGTCGACCGAAGAGCAACATGGCCTGAGCGATCGCCTTCAGTGCAGCCACGGCCTTGTCAGGGTTGACCACGAGCGGCGACACGACGACCACAAAAGTTCGCGCGCCGTCGCTCATGAGCAGTTCGCTCGACTTGGTGCCGATGACGATGTCCGCCGGCTTGCCGCTCACCGTAGTGGGCGTGACGACCCCGCTCGCGCCGTCGGCCTCAACAGTGGCTTGCACGCGCGCAGCGGCGATAGCCGCATCGGTGTAGGTGATGTACGACACCTGGACCAGCGGAGTGCTACTTGTCGTCGGAGCCGAGGTCGACGGGGACACGCCGGCCGTCGTGGTGGCGGGATTGCCGTAGCTGCAGGTAACCCGGCCGGTTCGACCAGATTGGAGAACCGGTGCCGCCCGCAAGTAGGTCACCTGGCCGAGGACGCCGAAGCCGAGGATGCGGTCGAGCGTACCGAGCGGCAAGATCTGTGAGCAGCCCGTCGGCAGCACCGGCACGGACGACGCTGATGAGACCGCCGCAGCCGGGCTCGAAACCACCGGCGGCGGCGGCGCGCTCGGGGTAACCGACACCGTGACAGTCGGCGGCTGGGCCTGCTGTGAGCCGACCGTACAGCCGGCCAGGACAAGCCCGCCAACTGCCGTCGCGCCGGCCAGCAGACCCGCCAGCGGCGCGCGCGTTTCCGGTGCGGACATGGCCGCAGGTTAATGCTTTCGGCCCGTAAATGCCGGGACGTGGGCGGACATGACTGTGGGCCCCGCGCTCGCGAGGCCCACAATCGAGGATCGGATCAGCTCAGCTCTCGCCGCTCGTCAGCTTGCGGCGGAGCTCCTCCAGCTGTGCGTCGGAGGCCAGGCTGCCGGTCGGCGCGTCGGGATCGGCAGCGGGTACGGCCGCATCGCCGTCGATAGCCGCCGGGCTCGACGATGCGGACGACGAGCTCGACGACGAAGACGAGCCGGACGACGAGGAGCCGGCCTCTTCGTCGGTGCCGGCGGCCGCCTCGGCCTTCTGCGCTTCGACGATTTGGCTCTGGTGCGCTTCGAATCGCGCCCGTGCTTCGGCGTACTGACGCTCCCACTCGGCCTGCTTCTCTTCGTGACCAGGAAGCCATTCGTTGGTCTCGGAGTCGAAGCCGTCGGGATAGATGTAGTTACCGGCCTCGTCGTAGTTGGCCGCCATGCCGTAGAGCGTCGGGTCGAAATGACTGTCGGTGGTGGTGTCGCCCGTGCCGCTCTCGTTCGCCTGCTTCAGCGACAAGCTGATGCGACGGCGCTCGAGGTCGATGTCGATGACCTTGACGAAAATCTCGTCGCCGACCTGAACGACCTGCTCGGGGATCTCGACGTGCCGCTCCGCCAGCTCGGAAATGTGCACGAGGCCTTCGATGCCCTCTTCGACCCGGACGAACGCACCGAACGGAACCAGCTTGGTGACCTTGCCGGGTACCACCTGGCCGATGGCGTGGGTGCGTGCAAAGGCCTGCCACGGGTCTTCTTGGGTCGACTTAAGCGAGAGCGATACGCGCTCGCGGTCCATGTCGACGTCCAACACCTCGACAGTGACTTCGTTGCCGACCTCGACAACCTCGCTCGGATGGTCGATGTGCTTCCACGACAGCTCGGACACGTGGACCAGACCGTCGACGCCGCCGAGATCGACGAAAGCACCGAAGTTGACGATCGAGCTGACGACGCCGCTGCGGATCTGGCCCTTCTTCAACGTCGTGAGGAAAGTCTGACGCACTTCGGACTGGGTCTGCTCGAGCCAGGCCCGGCGTGACAGCACGACGTTGTTGCGGTTCTTGTCGAGCTCGATGATCTTCGCCTCGAGCTCGCGGCCGACGTAGGGCTGAAGGTCGCGCACGCGACGCATCTCGACAAGCGACGCCGGCAAGAAGCCGCGCAGGCCGATGTCGAGGATCAGGCCGCCCTTGACGACCTCAATGACGGTGCCGGTCACGATGTCGTCGTTTTCCTTGATCTGCTCGATCGTGCCCCAGGCGCGTTCGTACTGGGCGCGCTTCTTGGACAGGATCAGCCGACCCTCCTTGTCCTCCTTCTGGAGAACCAGGGCCTCGATGTGGTCGCCCACCTTCACGATGTCGTTGGGGTCGACGTCGTGCTTGATCGACAACTCACGCGAGGGAATGACTCCCTCGGTCTTGTAGCCGATGTCGAGTAACACCTCGTCGCGGTCGACCTTGACGATGGTGCCGTCGACGATGTCGCCGTCATTGAAGTATTTGATGGTCTCGTCGATCGCGGCGAGGAAGTCCTCGGCCGATCCGATGTCGTTCACCGCCACCTGGGGAGAGATGTGAGGTGCGGCTCCGAGGACAGTCTCGGGTCGTACGTAGGTGCTGCTTGTCATAAGGGGGTTGGTCTCCGGTCACGGACAACAGGTCGGCAGTCGCGCACGGGCCCGCCGTCTCGGCCGCGACACCGGCGGCCACACTGCGTCTGTTAAGCGCGGGAGGGGTTACCGAATTCGGACCGAGGCGATCGCGAGCCTGCTCCATACCGAGGCGCACGCAGGCCCACGCGCACCCGCTACCTTACGTGGCACGCTGCGAACGGGTCAATCTGAGCCCATCGCTTGATCGGGTACAGAAGGGCCGCAGTGGCAGCTGAACAGCCGAGAGTCGGACGCCGAGGGGTGGGCGCCGACGAGACCGTGGCGGCCAACCGACGATGGTGGGACGCCGCCGCGGACGACTACCAGGCCGAGCACGGCGAGTTCCTCGGCGGCGGCGACAAGGCACGCTTCATCTGGGGGCCGGACGGTCTCGACGAGGCGACCGCGCAGCTGCTCGGCCCCACCACGAGCTTGGCAGGTCGTCGAGTGCTCGAGGTCGGGTGCGGAGCGGCCCAGTGCAGTCGTTGGCTCGCCGCTCAGGGCGCGACGACGATCGGATTCGATCTTTCGGCGCGACAACTCGGACATGCGAAACGGATGAACGGCGGGCCGGGTCTCGCCGTCCGGCTCATTCAGGCTGACGCGCAGGCCACCCCCTTCGCCGACGCCAGCTTCGACCTGGCCTGCAGCGCGTACGGCGCACTGCCGTTCGTCGCCGACTCCGCGGGCGTGCTGCGCGAGGTCTTTCGGGTGATGCGCGCCGGCGGCCGGTTCGCCTTCTCGGTCACCCACCCGATCCGCTGGGTCCTGCCAGACGATCCAGGGCGTGCGGGCCTGACGATCAGCTCGTCGTACTTCGACCGCACGCCCTACGTCGAAGCGGACACCGAGGGGCGGGCGACCTACGTCGAGCACCACCGCACCCTGGGCGACCGGGTGCGCGAGATCGTCGGCGCCGGCTTCACGCTGACCGATCTGATCGAACCCGAGTGGGCGGCCGACAATCCGCACACGTGGGGCGGCTGGTCGCCGCTGCGCGGCCAACTGGTACCGGGCACGGCGGTGTTCGTCTGCGACAAACCCGGCGGCTAGCTACCGCGACTGGCGGTCGCCGCCGGGTCTGGCGACGCGTTCGTCAGCTGGAGCCGGCCGCTGGAGCCGAGCCGCTGATGCCGGTGTCGATGCCGCAGGTGTTCTTCGTGTAGGCGTCTAGGCGTGCTTCTGCGGCAACGACCGCCGGCGCTGACATTGAGGTAAGCGACGTTGGGTCAACCTTCGTGTAGTCGTAGTTGGCCTTCGCAAGCGCGGCGTACAACTGGCTTACCGCCCCGAATACGGTGGCGATATCGGCCTTCAGCGAGGAGGGTGCCGACTTGAGGACCTCGCTCTCAAGGGCTTGGAAACGCTGTGCTTCCTGCTTGAGGCCCGCAGGACCGCTCGCGACCGCCGCCTGAACAGCAGAGGAGTTGATGGCGCCCGCGATCTGCTGGCAGAACTTGCCGCCGCCGGTGGCCTTCACCGTGGCATCGGTCGGTGCCGAGGCGGCCGCGGAGGCGACCGCAGCAGCCGCGCTCCCTGTCGCGGCGGCGGAAGCACCCGCTGCAGCCGACGCGGGCACCGCTGATGCGGCGTTGGAAGCCTTCTTCGACCCGCAGCCGCTCACCAGACCGGCGATCGCGATTGCGGCGAGAGTAGCTGCGCCAAAGCGCTGGAACGAGGTGTTGCTCACGTGCGTCTCCCCAGTTAGGTGGGTCAGGGTGCCTGCGACCGGTCGTGGTGCGACCATTGCGTAAGAGCCCCCGTATCCGCCGCTAGATACATTCCGGCACCGCGAGTGGCGGTCGGACGGTTGAACGCCATGAAGATACCCGCGTACCTCGGCTTGGGATAGGCGGGGATCCGCCGAGCAGCGACTTGAGGTCAGTGACCGGCGGCATCCCAGGTCGCGCCGACGCCGACCGAGACGTCGAGCGGAGCTTTTAGCGGATAGGCGCCCGCCATTTCGCGGCGCACCAGCAACTCGACGGCCGTCCGTTCGCCTGGAGCTACCTCGAAGACGAGTTCGTCATGTACTTGGAGGAGCATCCGCGAGTTCAGCTTTGCCGCCCGCAGCGCGCGATCGACGTTGAGCATGGCGACTTTGATGATGTCGGCGGCGCTGCCCTGGATGGGCGCGTTCAGTGCCATCCGCTCGGCCATCTCACGGCGCTGTCTGTTGTCACTGTTGAGGTCGGGTAAGTAGCGGCGTCGGCCCATGATCGTCTCGGTGTAACCGTCTTGGCGGGCGCGCTCGACGACGCGGCCAAGGTAGTCGCGAACCCCGCCGAACCGTTCGAAGTATTCGGCCATTAGGCCACGCGCTTCATCGGCGGAAATGCCCAGCTGCTGCGACAAACCGTAGGCAGACAGCCCATACGCGAGCCCGTAGTTCATGGCCTTGACCCGGTTTCTCAGCACGCCGTCAACCTGGTCGAGCGGTACCCCAAAAACGCTCGCTGCAGTAGTGGCGTGAAAGTCGAAGCCGGAACTGAACGCGTCGACAAGCGCGTCGTCGCCGGAGAGGTCAGCCATGATGCGCATCTCGATCTGGCTGTAGTCGGCCGTCATCAGTGACTCGAAACCGGCACCGACGACAAACGCCTGCCTGATGCGACGGCCCTCCGCCGTACGGATCGGAATGTTCTGCAGGTTCGGGTCAGTCGACGAGAGGCGGCCGGTTGCCGCGATCAGCTGGTTGAACGTGGTGTGCACCCGGCCGTGGTCATCGATCATCGGAATCAACGAGTCGACGACCGTCTTCAGCCGCGACACGTCACGGTGGTGCAGCAAGTGCTCGAGCAGTGGATGTCCGGTCTGGACGAGCAGGGTCTGCAAGGCGTCAGCGTCGGTCGTGTAGCCGGTCTTGATTCGCTTCGTTTTAGGCAACCCGAGTTCGTCGAACAGGATCTGCTGGAGCTGCTTGGGCGAGCCCAGATTGAACTCACGACCGACGACCACGAACGCCGCCTGCTCGGCAACCTTGACCGAACCGCCGAGCTCACGTGAGAGGTCGGCGAGCACCTCGAGATCGGTAGCGATGCCGACCTGTTCGAGACCAGCAAGGACACCGATCAGCGGGAGTTCGACCTCGGTGAGCAGCCGGGTGGCCCCGCGCTGGTCGAGATCGCCGTCGAGCGCGCTGGCCAGATCGAGAACAGCCCGCGCCCGCACGATGTGGTGTAGCGCATTGCCGTCTTCATCGAGGCCGTCGAGCGACAATTGACCCCCACCATCACCGCTGCCGTCACCACCGTCGGCACGCAACTCACGATGGAGGTAACGAAGCGCCAGATCGCCCAGATCGAACGAACGCTGGCCCGGTAAGGCGAGGTAGGCCGCGAGGGCCGTGTCGCTGCTCAGACCGGCGAGCGCCCACCCGTGGGCCGCCAACGCCAGGATCGGACCTTTGGCATCGTGCACCGCCTTCGGCTGCGTCGGATCGGCGAGCCAGCCGGCCAACGCGTTCTCGTCGGCCTCGGTCAGCTGGGTGGGATCGAGATAGGCGCCCGCACCGTCGGGTGCGGCGAGCGCGAGGCCAGTCACGATGCCGGTGCCGCGACCCCAGCTGCCGGCGACCGAAAGACCGAGCCGCACTCCGACGACGCTGTGTTCGGCCAGCCAAGAGGTGAGCTCGTCAGGCCCGAGTTGGCCACCTTCGACGTCGAAGCCGGCCTCGGCTTCAGGTTCAGGCGCCGACAACGTGGCGTACAGCCGGTCGCGAAGGACCTTGAACTGGAGGGAGTCGAAGACCTTGTGCACTTCTTCGCGATCCCATTGGCCCAGATGCAGATCGTGCGGACCGACGCTGAGCGGCACCTCGCGCACGAGCTCGGTGAGCTGGCGATTGCGCAGCACACTGGCCAGGTGGTCACGCAGCAGGCCGCCTGCCTTGCCGGGTACGTCGTCGACCCGATCGACGAGCCCCGTCAGCGACCCGAAGTCACGCACCCACTTGGCCGCCGTCTTCTCGCCGACCCCGGGAATGTTCGGCAGGTTGTCGCTCGGGTCGCCCCGCAGCGCCGCGAAGTCGGCGTATTGGGCCGGCGTGAGGCCGTAACGCTCCTCGACCGCGGCTGGCGTCATGCGCGCCATGTCGGAGACACCCTTGCGCGGATACAGCACAGTGACGTGTTCGCTCACGAGCTGAAACACGTCGCGATCACCGGAGCAGATCAACACGTCGAGGCCGTCGGCCTCAGCCTGGGTCGCCAGTGTGGCGATGACGTCGTCGGCCTCGTACCCCTCCGCGGTGACTACCGGGATCGCGAGCGCGCCAAGCACCTCCTGGATCAGGCTGACCTGGCCCTTGAACTCGTTCGGTGTCGCGGCCCGATTGGCTTTGTAATCGGCGAACGCCTCGGTGCGAAAGCTCTGCCGGGAGATGTCGAACGCGACCGCGATGTGGCTCGGTCGTTCGTCGCGCAGCAGATTGATGAGCATCGACGTGAACCCGTAGACAGCATTCGTCGGCTGGCCCGTAGTGGTCGAGAAGTTCTCGACCGGCAGCGCGTAGAACGCCCGGTAGGCGACCGAATGCCCGTCGATGAGCAGCAGGCGCGGCCGCGCCTCAGGGGCGGGATGCGCGGGGGCGCGGTGCGCAGGGGCGGGGAGCAGAGGGGCGGCCACGCTGGTGATCCTAGGCACTGCGACCGACATCGCCGCCAGTCGAGCTCAGGCGACCCGGTGGTTCAGAGCGCTCGGGCGCTCAGGCGTCGTGCGGTTGCTCGGCGACCGCTGACGCGATCGCCATCCGGCGAAGCGCGGCGCGCATTCCGGCGCGGGCACCGGTGCGGTTTCCGAGCGGGCGCCTCGCGACCGAGTCATGGCCGGACGGGCTGCGGTCGAGAGTGGCGATCCGCCGCCGCAAGGCCGACGCGGGTGCGACCCGGCGTACGGACAACGGGGTCAAGCCAAGTTGGGCGTAGAAACGGTTGGCCTCGCGCGACATCGGCGACACGCTCACGGTGACTTGGTCGGCACCGATGTCTTCGGCAAAGCACGCGGCAGCGCCCATCAACGCGCGGCCGACCCCTCGCCGACGAAATGCTTCGGCAACGACGGTGTACTCAACTTGCACGCAGGCGGTTTCGTTGAGGGCACCCAAAGGGACGGTGGTCACCATCGCCATCCCAACCGGTTCCTCGGCGATCAGCGCCAGCAGGATGCGCCCACTGGGCCGGCTCAGCAGTCGCCGGACCCGCTCCTCAATCCGACGATCATCGGTCAGCGCTGCCAACCGGGAGCTCAGCGCGCCACAGCGCTTCAGTTCGGCCCACAACACGACGAGCGCAGCGACATCGGACTCTTCAGCGGCTCGCACCGTGATGTGAGAACGAGTCACCGTCAACTCCCAAATCGCTGTTTACCTGAAGCCGGGAGCGTAGCGAGGATTGGGAGCGCTGTGCAGGGGCTCTGACAAGAAAGATCAAGCACCTCGCCAACACCGGCGTGTCTGCTCTTTTCGACCGATACATGACAAGTACCCCACGCCGAGTCGCGATGAGGCGAGCGTTTCGCGACGTTCATCCATACTTGCGGCATGGGCTTGTTACGTTTCGAAGTGACACAGCTACTGCACGTGTCCATCGCCTGACCCGGTGTCCACTAAATTTCTCACCCGCACCAGCGATATCAGCCGACTCATCGGGTCGAGCAGTCGAGGTAAACAACTGAGGAACGGTTGCGGTCGGCGGCGTGAAAGGAATCTGTCGCGAATCGCCGGGATGTTTTGCCGTGACCCTCAAGACCTCGCTACGGTGTCTCCCGACGAGCCCGGGTACCGAGTAGAGAACGTCCAAGACCGGGGAAGGCTTGGACGGCGCCAAAAGTGCCCGGGCTCGCTCCGCTGAGGTTGCACTGTCGATGTCAGCTGGCGATCTCTTCGCCGAGATAGGCAGCCCGGACCCGGTCATCGGCGAGGAGTTGGGTGCCGGTACCGGTGAGGACAATCTCGCCGGTTTCCATGACGTAGCCGCGATTTGCGAGCGCGAGAGCCTGCGCCGCGTTCTGTTCAACAAGCAACACAGTGACGCCATCATTGTTGACCTGGCGGACGATCTCGAAGATCTGGGCGACGATCAGTGGCGCGAGGCCCATCGAAGGCTCGTCAAGCAGGAGTAATCGCGGCTTACCCATCAACGCACGTCCGATCGCAAGCATTTGCTGCTCGCCGCCGGACAGCGTGCCGGCTTGCTGCTTGTAGCGCTCGCGCAGGATGGGGAACAGCGCGAGAACGTGGTCGAGGTCGTGACGATCCACCGACTTGAAGCGGAACGCGCCCATCTCGAGGTTCTCGGCGATGGTCATCCGCGGGAAGACATGCCGCCCCTCGGGTACGTGGCAGATCCCGAGCCGAATCAGCTCGTGCGCCGGGATCCCATCGATTCGTTGTCCGTCGTAGACGATCGCGCCGAGCGTGGGCCGCAACATCCCCGACACCGTCTTCTGCGTTGTGGTCTTGCCCGCGCCGTTGGCCCCGAGCAGGGCAACGATCTCGCCCTCGGCGACCTCGAAAGACACCCCCTTGAGAGCGCGAATGTTGCCGTAACGCACCTCGATGTCGTCAACCCGCAGCAGCGTCATGAGCGCTCATCCCCAGCTTCTTCAGGTTCGACATCGATTAGATGGAGCTCGGGCTGCTGGTCGACCTCCGCCGCCGCCTCCTCCGCCGACGTGCCGAGGTAGGCGGCCACCACGACGGGGTCGCGCTGGATGTGCTCCGGCGTCCCCTCAGCGATCTTCTGGCCGAAGTTGAGCACGACGATTCGGTCGGCGACCGACATCACCAGTTTCATGTCATGTTCGATCAGCAGCACGCCGACGCCGTCATCGACATTGATGCTCTTGATCAAGGTCGCCAGCTCCCGCTTCTCGACCGGGTTGGTGCCGGCAGCCGGCTCATCGAGCAGGATCACGCCGGGGCTCGTTCCGAGCGCCCGCGCGATCTCCAGGCGCCGCTGCTCTCCGTATGCCAGCGACGACGCAAGATCGTTGCTGCGCCGTTCAAGACCTACCCGCCGAAGCAACGCGTAGGCCCCGGCCGTGCTCTCCCGCTCCTCACGGCGCTGCCACGGCATGCCGAGCATTGCGGCAACGGGGCCGGACTTCTGCCGCGTTTCGATGCCGACTTTGACGTTCTCCAGCGCTGTCAGAGCCGGAAACAACCGGATGTTTTGGAAGGTTCGTGCAACCCCCAGGCGGTTGACTTTGTGTGTGGGCATGCCGAGAACGCTGATCGGAGGATCGCCGGTGCGCCCCGACAGCATGATCGAACCCTCCTGCGGGGTGTAGACACCGGTCAGGGAGTTGAACAGCGAAGTCTTGCCAGCCCCGTTCGGCCCGATCACCGCGAGGATCTCCCCGCGGCGCATCTGCAGGGACACCGCGTTGAGGCTGGTGACGCCGCCAAATCGCAAGGTCACTCGGTCGACCTCGAAGACGATGTCGTCAGCGACTGTCGACCCGACCGGGCTCTCGTCGGCGGTCACGTCACAGCCCTTCCGAGGCGGGCACTGCGAACGTCTCGGCTGTTGCCGGGGCGTCGAGGCCGTGCAGTTCAGCGGCCCGACGCCTGGCCGGAATGAGTCCTGCCGGTCGGAAGATCATCATCAATAACACCACGGCACCGATCCACATGAGCTTGTCAGCGGGCGGTACTTGATACTTCAAGAATTGCGGCAGCCAGGTGAGCATCGCCGCCCCGGCCAATGCGCCCGACAACGACCCCATTCCACCGAACACCACATAAGCAACGATGAGGATCGAGTTGTTCAGCACGAAGTTATCCGGCGTAAACACGCCGATCTGACTCGCGAAGAAGGCGCCCGCGACCCCCGAGGTTGACGCACCAATCGCGAAAGCAGCGAGCTTCACCTTCGTGGTGTTGATACCGGTCGCCTGCGCCGCGACCTCGTCCTCTCTCACGGCCGCCCAGGCCCGCCCCAAGCGCGACTGCTCCAGCCGCCGGAACGCAAGGATGATGAGCACCAGGAATACCAACAACAAATACCAGTACTGGAGCTGATTGAGGCCCCAGTGGATATGCAGCGGCCCCAGGTGAACCGAGGGGTTTGGCACCGACTTGGTATGGCGTTGGGTGTCGTTGGTCAGGCCCTCGCTGCCATTGGTGATGCCTTGGGAGTTCACCGCGCTCAGATGGATGATCTCACCGAAACCGAGGGTCACGATTGCGAGATAGTCGCCGCGTAGCCGCAAGGTGGGTGCGCCGAGAGCCAGGCCAGCCAACAGACATACCAGGACCGCTAAGGGGATGGTGAGCAGCGGCGTCACGATCATCCAGTGCGGTGGCTTGATCGGGAGCGAACCGACGAAGTACGCGGTTGTGTACGAGCCGATTGCGTAGAACGCAATGAAGCCCAGGTCGAGCAGTCCGGCCCAGCCGACGACCACGTTCAGGCCAACGGCGAGCAGCATCGAAATGCCGATCTGGGACACCACGACCTCCTGCCAGAACGGCGTGGCGGTCGGTGGGTAGAACAACGCGGCGGCGACGGCGATGAGGAGCGCGGACCGGGCGGCCCCCGGGGCGCTGAGGTACCCGACAGCCTTCTGCCGCGTGCCTTGCTTCGTCGCCCCGATGACGTCGGAGCTGGTGTACCCGACACCATCGCTATGCCCAGGTCTGCCAGGTGCGTCCAGCGAGCTTGCGCTTTCCCGCGGCGCGGTGGCCGCGATGAAACCCGCCGCACCAAGGAGGAACAGCCCACCGCAGGCCATCCAGCCGCCGGCGCCCAGGTTCTGCCAAGGTCCGGTCGCCGCGTCGACCTTGTCGTGCGCGGCAAGCTTGCTGATGTCGTACAGCGTGGTCAGGGTGACAAGAGCTCCGACCGCACCCGTGGCAGCCGCTACCCAACCCAGCCATCGACTGCGGAGCCAGGCAGCCGCCCCAGCGACGACCACCGCTGCCGCGAACAGCACCCAGTTCAGCCAGCCCAAATAGTCGTACGCAATCGAGCTGAGGCCACTCCCGCCGAACAGGTCATGGGTCGCTGAGATCGTCGTGTTCCTGTTGCCCGGTGAGAACCATCGTGCGTCGAGGAAGGCGATCAGCGTGAGAACGGCACCGAGGATTACCAGCGGCAGACCGGGGCGAAATCCCAAGATGCGGCCAACGAATGCCTTGCTCTCGAGTTGTTCAGCTCTCGTGGTCGCCGACACGAGCATGGCGCAGGCGATGACCAGGTATCCGAGCATCGCTGCTGCGTAGCCGAGAGAGTGATCGACAAGGTGGCCACCGGAGTTCGCAACGGCCTGGTGCGCGAGATAGCTGATGATCGCAGCGACAACCGCTGCGGTGGCGACCACAAATGCCAGTCGGCGCAGACCCAAGATGATCGACGCACCGCCGACGATGATGATCGCCAGGAGTTCGGTCCAGGCCAGCCAGCTGAAGAAGGCCGAGGCCAGTGCAGAAATGTTCGACGCGCGCCTCACGACGTCGGCCGTTGCGGTGAACTTGCCGTCACCGGCCGGGTCGTACCAGTGCATCAACGTGATAGCCGCGACCCCGGCGAGCGCGCCAGACACCAATGGCCAGAAGCCCGGCCGGGTGAGGTACGGCACGATGGCGGGCCAATAGGTGATGGCCACGAAAAGCAGCACGCCGATGCCCAAGAAGACGACGATGCGCGGCTCGAGCACAGACTTACGGAATGCGTAGCCGTAGTCGGTTTGCGAGCCCTCCTGCGAGCCGACCATCATGGCCAGCACGACCCCACCCGCGAGACACGCGAGCAAGCGTTTCACCAAGACGGTGCGTGGCGAGACCGCGTGCACGACGGCCCGGCGCATCGGTGCCTGTGGAGCTTGGACGTCGGTCATGCCGGCCGACCCACGCGCTCGCCGAGGATGCCGGTGGGCCGGAACATCAGCACGCCGACCAGCACCACGAAGGCCACCACATCGGTCCAGCTTGCGTTGAATCCCGGGATGAGCAACACGAGATTCTCGACGATCCCGAGCAGCATGCCACCGATCATGGCGCCGCGAATGTTGCCAATACCTCCGAGAACAGCGGCCGCAAACGCCTTCACACCTGGAGCGAAGCCCATGTTGTAGGCGAAGCTGAAGTTGAGGCCGAACAAGAAGCCAGCCGCACCGCCCAGCAGGCCGCCGATGATGAACGTGCGCGATATCGTCTTGTCGATGTCGATACCCATCAGGGCCGCGGTCGGCGCGTCCTCGGAGACTGCGCGGATACTGCGGCCGAGCTTGGTAACGTTCACGAGTCGGTCAAGAAACACCATCATCGCCAGGGCAGAAAGCACGATGAAGACCTGAAGAACCTTGACCTTCGCATGGTCGATGCGGAAAAGCGTGGCGTTGTGATCGAAGAACGTCGGGAACTGATTGGTCGTCTGGCTATTGAACAGCTTGCTCGCCAAGGTGGATAAGAAAAAGGACGCACCAATGGCGCCGATCAAAAAAGCTAGTTTCGGTGCACCTCGTCGTCGCAGTGGGCGGTAGGCCACTCGCTCGAGGGTCCAGGCGATGCCGGCGGCAGTCACCGCTCCGCTGAGCATGCCGACGACGATCACGATCGGTACTTCCCATGACGCCGTTCCGAGCCCATCACCGACAATGAAGTGGACGACGATGTAGCTGCCGAAGGCCCCGGACATGAACACCTCGCTGTGCGCGAAGTTGATCAACTGCAAGATCCCATAGACCAGCGTGTATCCGAGGGCGATCAGGGCGTACATCGACCCGCGCGTCAGCCCGAGGATCAGGTAGTCGAAGAACTGGGTCATCCCTGGCGCCCTTCCGGCGGAGCCCTGCTGCGGCGAAAGTATGCAACAAAGTCACGGTGGAGTGAGAGGCGCCCCGATATCCGATCGATCTGGATACCGGGGCGCCTTCAGCTACCCGCTCGCGCGGACGGTGCCTATTGCTTGGAGATGTCGCCCAACAGAACGATCGCGCCGGCTTTCTGCTCATACAGGTTGACCGTCGCCTGAGCGACTTCGCCTGTCGGAGTGAACTTCACCGTCGTCGTGATGCCCTGGAAGTCCAGCGCATTGACGGCGGTCTCGACGGCCGCCCGGGTAACTCCGCCGGCCTTCTGCGCTACCGAGATCGCAGAAATCATCGCGTTCGTGGCGTCAAACGCCTCGGGCGAGTAGGTCGAGGATGGCGTCTTGAACATCGCCGTGTAGGCGTCGTTGAACGCCTTCGCGGATGGAGCAGTCGTTCCGTCGAGGCAACCACAGGCAAAGTAATACCCGTCACCCGCTGCACCGGCAGTCGAGGTGAACACGCTGGACTTGCCGCCGTTGCCCGAGATCTCGAAGCCCTTGTACGACGCGGCCTGGAGCGCCTTGGCCAGCAAGCCAGCCTGGGCGTCATAACCGCCGTAGTACATCGCGTCATCGTTCGTCCCGGCCACCTTGGTCGCTACGGCGCTGTAGTCAGTGGTCGGGGCGATCGACTGGGTGTCGACCTTGATGCCCTTGGCCTGCAGCTCCTTGGCCACCACCTGGGCAACTCCGGCACCGTACGTCGACGTGTCGTCGACGACGAAGACGGTCTTGAACTTCTTTGCCAGGTAGTCGGCCGTGGCGATGCCCTCGATGCCGTCGGTCGGAACGATGCGGTGGAACGTCGTGAAGCCCTGACTCGTGAGTGTTGCGTTCGTGGCGGACGGGCTGATCAAGGCGATACCGGCCGCGGCGTACTTGGCGCCGACGGCTGCTGTCGCGCCCGAGAACGCCGGCCCAATGACGCCGACAACCGCAGAGTCCTGCTCGAGTGCAGCCTCGGCGGGAGGCGCACCCGCCGCCGTGCCGAGGTCATCGGACTGGAGGACCGCGAGCTGGAAGCAGAGGTTCTTCGCGGCGTTTGCCTGGTCGACGGCCAGGTTCACCGCGTTGATCATGTTGATACCGAGCTGCTTGTTGTCACCCGTGAGCGGGCCTTCGTATCCGATCTTGTAGGTAGTGCCTGTGCCATTGCAGGAACCGCCGCTGGCGCTCGCGCCAGTCGACGCGCTGAGGCCGCCGGCGGCGCTGCTCTTCTTGCTGCTGGAACAGCCGGACAGCACCATCGCCCCGATCGCGCCGACGGCTACGAGTGTCGTGATGACTTTTTTCTGCACCGAGGTGCCCTCCAATGAACAACGCACGGACGTGGGCCGTCGTGCTGATGACTTCGTCGGACACTATCCGACCTGCACGCGGCGAAAAAATCCGTGGGCCGGTAAGTTTTGCTCGTAACCAAATCTTATTCGGACCGTGACGTTGCACCGCCGTGTTTCATTCCGGACGGCTCAAAGCGAGCCGTTCCTACGCCTCGCCTTGAGCGCCGGGGGCGGCAAGCAGCGCCTCCGCGACAGCCCGCATCGAGACCCGCTGATCCATCGCGGCCCGCTGAATCCAGCGAAAGGCCTCCGGCTCACTGAGCTTCTGGGTGTCTTGCAGGAACCCCTTGGCACGGTCGACTAGCTTGCGAGTCTCGAGCCGCTCGCTGAGGTTCGAGACCTCGACCTCGAGCGCAGCCACCTCGGCGTAGCGGCTCAACGCCATCTCGATTGCCGGCATCAGGTCGGCCGAGCTAAAGGGCTTCACCAGATAGGCCATCGCTCCGGCGTCGCGCGCCCGCTCGACGAGGTCGCGTTGCGAAAATGCGGTCAGGATGACCACCGGCGCGATCCGCGCACCCGCAATGCGGCGGGCAGCCGAAATGCCGTCGAGGACAGGCATCTTCACGTCGAGGATCACCAGATCGGGTCGAAGCTCTTCGGCGAGAGCAACAGCCTGCTCGCCGTCGCCCGCTTCGCCTACCACGTCGTAGCCAAGCTCTTGAAGGGTTTCCTTCAAGTCGAGCCGGATCAACGCCTCGTCTTCGGCGATCACGACGCGGGGCCGAGAAGGGGCCGAGGCGACCGGGGTGGCAGCTGGCGGCGTCCCGGCGGTTGGCGGTGGCGGTGATCCCACCCGCCGTGGCCTCGCAAGGTCGGCTGGCGTGGGAGTCAGCTGCTTTTCACTCTGGTCGCCAGCCTGGTCCTCCCGCACGCAGGCACCTTACCGGGAACGATAGATTGGCCCGGACACAGCACGGACGCAGCACGGATACGCCAGCACGCACAGCCAGGCCGGACTCCGGCGGCGGCCCCGGTAGCCCAACGGCAGAGGCAATGGTCTCAAACACCATCCAGTGTCGGTTCGAATCCGACCCGGGGTACCGAGCTTGCGAGGCCGGGGCGGACGCGAACTCCGGCCGGCAACAGCGTCGGTTCGAATCCGACCCGGGGTACCGAGCTTGCGAGCTCCTCACGCAACTTGTCAGTACGTGAGCGCTTTCTTGGGCGTCAGGAGACTGACAGGTCGGGCACGTTACGAGTAGGCCGGTGCGTCGTTTTCGAGAGTGTCGCCGATACGGTGCACCCGCAGCGTATTGGTCGAGCCAGCCATCCCGGGCGGGCTACCGGCCACGATCACCACGACATCGCCCTTGCTGCAGCGCTCGAGGTCAAGCAGCGCGCGGTCGACCTGCCGGACCATCTGGTCGGTGTGCGATACCGGGGCGACCAGGAACGTCTCGACTCCCCACGTCAGCGCCAGCTGGTTGCGCGTCGCGTCGTCGGGGGTGAAGGCCAGCAGCGGAATCGGTGACCGGTACCTCGCGAGGCGGCGGGCACTGTCGCCGGTCTCGGTAAACGCCACGAGGAACCGAGCATCGAGGTCGGCGCCGACCTCAACGGCGGCGTGCCCAATCGCGCCGCCCTTCGTTCGCGGCTGACCGGTGACGCCCGGAATGGTGTCGAGCGCCTGATTCTCGACTGTGGTGATGATGCGCGCCATCGTGGCAACGGCGAGGGCGGGGTGGACGCCGACACTGGTCTCCCCCGACAACATGAGCGCGTCGGCACCATCAAGCACCGCGTTGGCGCAGTCGGAAACCTCAGCGCGGGTGGGCCGAGACGCGCTGATCATGGTCTCGAGCATCTGCGTAGCCACGATCACCGGCTTCGCATTCCGACGGGCGAGCGCGATCGCCCGCTTCTGCACGATCGGCACCTCCTCGAGGGGCATTTCCACGCCGAGGTCACCGCGGGCGATCATGACGCCGTCGAACGCCCTGACGATCTCCTGGAGCCGATCGACGGCCTGGGGCTTCTCGATCTTGGCGATGACCGGAACCCGCCGATGCTCTTCATCCATGATCGTCGCAACCGCATCGAAATCATCGGCCGACCGCACGAACGACAACGCAATTAGGTCGGCGCCGATGCGCAGCCCCCAGCGCAGATCCTCGACGTCCTTGTCGCTCATGGCGGGCACGGACAACGCGGCGCCCGGCACGTTGATGCCCTTGTGGTCAGAGATCGTGCCGCCCTCGATCACGACGGTGATCACCCGCGGACCATCGACCGCCACGACCTCGAGGCAGACCCTGCCGTCGTCAATCAGGATTTGCAGACCAGGTTGGACGTCGCCGGGCAACCCGGCATACGTCGTCGACGCCAGCACCTTGCTGCCCGGCACGTGGTCGGTCGTGATAGTGAACTCAGCTCCGACGACCAACGTCACCGGGCCGCTCGCCAGCCGGCCCAGCCGGATCTTCGGACCTTGGAGGTCGACCATGATTCCGATCGCGCGGCCACTTTCAGCGGCCGCCGTGCGTACCAGCCGGTACACCTGCTCGTGGTCGGTGTGGGTGCCGTGGCTGAGGTTCAGGCGCGCGACGTCCATGCCCGCATCGACGAGATCGCGAATGGCCTCCGCAGAGTAGGTCGCCGGGCCGAGCGTGCAGACGATCTTGGCGCGGCGACTCATGATGCCACCCTAGGACCGGCGGCGATTGAGCCCACGGCCGGGCGTGAGCCGCTCAGGTGAGTGGACGCGCTGTCGGGGCGATGGGAACTGGCAACCGGTCGAGTCCGGTAAGGAATCGATCGACCGCGGCGGCCGCGGCGCGGCCCTCAGCAATGGCCCACACGATCAGCGATTGACCCCGCCCTGCGTCGCCGGCGACGAAAACGCCCGGCACGTTGCTCGCGTAGGACGAGTCGCGCGCGATGTTGCCCCTCGTATCGAGGTCGAGCTGAAACTGTTCGGCGAGCGTGCGTTCGGGACCCAGGAACCCCATCGCCAGCAAGACGAGCTCAGCGGGCACCTCACGCTCGGTGCCGGCGATCGCCTCGATCGTGCCGCGCGCCATTACCACCTCGACCAATCGCAGCGCGCGCACGTTGCCGTTAGCGTCGGCGAGGAACTCTTCCGTGTTGACGGCGAAATTGCGTTCACCGCCTTCTTCGTGGGCTGACGACGTGCGCATCATCAGCGGCCAGGTCGGCCATGGCGTGATCTCGGCCCGGCTACCGGGAGGCTGCGGCAGAATCTCGAGTTGGGTCACCGAAGCCGCCCCCTGACGGTGCGCGGTGCCCAAGCAGTCGGCGCCGGTGTCACCGCCGCCGATGATGACGACGTGCTTGCCTGCCGCGGTGATCGTCGGCTCGGCAAGGTCACCTTGTTGCACGCGGTTGGCGATTGGCAGGTACTCCATCGCCTGGTGGATTCCGCCGATGTGGCGGCCGGTTACCGGAAGGTCGCGGGCGACGGTCGAACCGATCGCGAGAACGACCGCGTCGTAACGCGCTCGCAAGTCACGACCGGTGATGTCGAAGCCGATCTCGACGCCGGGCCGAAACCTTGTGCCTTCGGCCGACATCTGCGCGAGCCGGCGGTCGAGCACCGCCTTCTCCATTTTGAACTCCGGAATGCCGTAGCGCAGCAGGCCACCGATCCGGTTGGCGCGTTCGAACACAGCGACGGTGTGACCGGCGCGGGTCAATTGCTGTGCCGCGGCAAGACCGGCCGGGCCCGATCCAACGACGGCAATGGTCTTGCCGGTCTGGCGCCCCGGCACCTGCGGCGTCACCCAGCCGTCGTCCCATGCGCGGTCGGCGATCTCGTGCTCGACCTGTTTGATCGTGACCGAGCCGCCGGTCTGCGCCGGATCGATCGCCAGTACGCACGCCGACTCACACGGCGCCGGACACAGCCGGCCGGTCACCTCGGGAAAGTTGTTGGTCGCGTGCAGCCGCTCAGCCGCCTCGCGCCAGTCGTGGCGCCAGACCAGGTCGTTCCACTCGGGAATGAGATTGCCGAGCGGACAGCCGTTGTGGCAGAAGGGAATTCCGCAGTCCATGCAGCGGCCGGCCTGCTTTTCGAGGTCGGCGTGTGGATACGCGTAGTAGACCTCCTTCCAGTCCATGATGCGGACGTCGACAGGCCGGGTCTGCGGCGTTTCGCGAGCCGTCGTCAGGAAGCCCTTCGGATCAGCCATGCGATGCCGCCATGATCTGCTCGTCCACGTCGAGACCCTCGTGCTCAGCTTTTGCCTGCGCGGCAAGAACGCGCTTGTAGTCGCGCGGCATGATCTTGGCAAAACGAGCGAGGGAGCTCGGCCAATCGGCGAGCAGCTCGGCCGCAAACTGCGATCCCGTCTCAGCGGCGTGCTTACCGACCAACTCTCGTAAGACCTCACGATCGGCAGCCTCGAGATCTTCGACCTCGACCATCTCGGCATTGACCCGACGAGAGTCGAGGTCGAGAAGGTAGGCGACGCCACCGGACATACCGGCCGCGAAGTTACGCCCGGTAGCACCAAGGACGACGACGACACCGCCGGTCATGTATTCGCAGCCGTGGTCGCCGACTCCTTCGACAACCGCGCGCGCGCCCGAGTTGCGCACACCGAATCGCTCGCCGACGACCCCGCGCACGAACGCTTCACCGGACGTCGCGCCGTACAGCAAGACGTTGCCGGCGATGACATTCCGATGTGCCGCGAAGGGCGCGCTGCCGGCGGGTCGCACGATAATGCGTCCACCCGATAGTCCCTTGCCCACATAGTCGTTTGCGTCACCGATAAGCCTCAGCGTGATGCCGCGCGGCAGAAATGCACCGAACGACTGACCAGCAGAACCGGTGAACGTCACGTCGATCGTGTTATCGGGCAAGCCGACGCCCCGGTAGCGCTTCGTCACCTCATGGCCCAGCATCGTGCCGACCGTGCGGTTGACGTTGCGGATCGGAATCTCGAGCTTCACAGGCAGGCGGTCGTTGAGCGCACCCTCACACAAGGCGATCAGCGTGTTGTCGAGCGCCTTCTCGAGCCCGTGGTCTTGGCCCGTCAGGTGAGAACGCGGCTCGTCACGGTCGTCGGGTGCGTGCAGGATCGGTGTGAGATCGAGACCACTGGCCTTCCAGTGCGCCACCGCATCGGTGGTGTCAAGGAACTCGACCTGCCCGATCGCTTCGGCGATCGAGCGAAAACCCAGTGCAGCAAGGTATTCGCGCACCTCAGTGGCGATGAACTCGAAGAAGTTCACGACGAATTCCGGCTTACCGCTGAAGCGCTTGCGGAGCTCGGGGTTCTGCGTTGCCACCCCGACCGGACAGGTGTCAAGGTGACATACCCGCATCATGACGCAACCCGAGACCACGAGCGGCGCGGTCGCGAAACCGAACTCTTCCGCACCAAGCAATGTCGCGATCACGACATCGCGCCCCGTCTTCAGTTGACCGTCGGTCTGGACCACGATTCGCTCGCGCAAGCCGTTCGCGATCAGGGTCTGCTGGGTTTCGGCGAGACCGAGCTCCCACGGGCCGCCGGCATGCTTGAGCGACGTCAGCGGCGACGCGCCGGTGCCACCATCGTGACCGGAGATGAGCACGACATCGGCGTGCGCCTTCGCAACGCCTGCTGCCACCGTGCCGACGCCGACCTCGGCGACCAGCTTCACGTGCACGCGAGCCTGCGGGTTGGCGTTCTTCAGATCGTGGATGAGCTGCTTGAGGTCTTCGATCGAGTAGATGTCGTGATGCGGAGGGGGCGAGATGAGTCCGACGCCCGGCGTCGAGTAGCGCGTCTTCGCGATCCAGGGATACACCTTGTGCCCAGGCAGCTGGCCACCTTCACCAGGCTTCGCACCTTGCGCCATCTTGATCTGGAGGTCGTCGGCACCGCTGAGGTATTCGCTGGTCACGCCGAAACGGCCGCTTGCCACCTGCTTTACAGCCGAGCGCCGGTTGTCGTACAGCCGCTCGGCGTCTTCGCCACCTTCGCCGGTGTTCGACTTGCCGCCGATCGAGTTCATCGCAATAGCAAGGGTTTCGTGAGCTTCCTGACTGATCGAGCCGTAGCTCATAGCGCCGGTCGAGAACCGCTTGACGATGGAGCTGACCGGCTCGACCTCGTCGAGTGGCACGGGCGGCCGCACACCGGTGCGCAGCTGGAACAAGCCCCGCAACGTCATCAGCTCGCGGGATTGATCGTCGACGAGCTTGCTGTAGTCCTTGAAGACGTCATAGCGGCCAGTGCGAGTGGAGTGCTGCAATCGAAACACTGTCTCAGGGTTGAACAGGTGCGGCTCACCCTCGCGTCGCCACTGATAGTCGCCGCCGACCTCCAACCGCCGATGCGATTGCTGAACTCCCCCGAGCGGATACGCATGCGTATGACGCGACGCGCACTCGCTTGCGATGACCTCGAGGCCAATGCCACCGAGTTTCGATGAGGTACCGGTGAAGTAGCGGTCGATCAACTCGTGCGAGAGACCGAGCGCCTCGAAGACCTGCGCGCCGGTATACGACGCCACGGTCGAGATGCCCATCTTCGACATCACCTTGAGCACGCCCTTGCCGAGCGCCTTCACCAAGTTGTGCACGGCGGCGTCGCTGGCAACCCCAGCAATGGCACCAGTGCGCGCCATATCTTCGACCGTCTCCATCGCGAGATAGGGGTTGACCGCCGCGGCTCCGTATCCGATCAACAAGGCCACATGGTGCACTTCGCGCACGTCGCCCGTCTCAACAATGAGACCGACTTTGGTGCGCGACTTCTCGCGGATCAGATGGTGATGCACCGCCGACGTGAGGAGCAGCGACGGGATCGGCGCGCGCTCACGGTCGGAGTCACGGTCGGACAACACAATGATGCGGGCGCCGCTCTCGATTGCCGCAGACGTCTCGACACAAATCTCGGCGAGCCGCTGCTCGATTCGGAAGACGTCGACGGAGAGCGACTCTCACTCTTGTTTCAATCATCTCTCGCCGAAGCGCTCGAAGAACTGCTGACCAATGCCGCGGCCGCTGTCCGCAACGGCGCGATGTCGCTCGTCCTCACCGACCGCGGCATCGACGCCTCGCACGCGGCCATCCCATCCCTCCTCGCGGTCTCGGCCGTGCACCAA
>Ga0209863_10000339_pt1 | contig 25989 bp, 15 predicted proteins | sample OrgsoiDNA2013046_FD_185796 | JGI IMG/M metagenome (GOLD analysis project Ga0209863, IMG submission 185796) | Permafrost soil microbial communities from the Arctic, to analyse light accelerated degradation of dissolved organic matter (DOM) -... | ecosystem: Environmental > Terrestrial > Soil >...
ACATGATCCGAAAGCACCATCACTTATAGTGAATGAAGAAACGGTGTATTCTATACCTTGTAAAAGAGTAAACACTATGGCTAGTATAACTGTCGCAACTAATCCATATAAAGCCCCACTTCTATTACCTTGTATTAGGGAATGATGGGCGTAAGTAACTGTAACACCTGAAGATAATAAAATAACTGTGTTAAGTAAAGGTAATTCAAAAGGATTAATAGCTTCAATTCCCATTGGTGGTCATTGAGCTCCTAATTCTACGGTAGGTGATAAGGCGCTATGAAAGAATGCTCAAAATATAGCTAAGAAGAATAATATTTCCGATACTATAAATAAAGCAACACCCATATTTAATCCTCTTTGTACAGCCAATGTATGATTCCCAATATATGTACCTTCACTGATAACATCTCGTCATCATAATGACATTGAAAGAACAACAGATACAAAAGCGAACATTAAGAATGTATTTGCATTACTAAAACCATGCATTGTTAAAACACCTGTGGTTGTTAATGTTAATAATGAAATACTAGTAAATATAGGTCAAGGTGATGGTGATACTAAATGAAAAGGATGAGCCTGAAAATTACTACGAGTTAAATTTGTCATTGTTATATTTTCAATATATATATAATCAATAATAATAGTTCCATTTAAATTCATCATATGTATTTCTTACTCTTACACAATAAATTTATATAATTAATTAAAAATAAATGCGTTAGTTTATTTTTTTTTTATTTAAAATTATATATTAAAAAATATAATAATATAACCTAAATTTTAGGTTATATTATTTACTCTATTAAAACCTTTACAAAGTTAAAAAATAAAGAAATATTTATAACTATTTTTGTAATTAATCCTATCATAATAGGTAAACTATTAGGATGCAGTTTATAAAAAAGACTCACGTAAATATTTAATAAAGTGATGCATATTAATGGTTTCCAAATTTATTCTATAAATATCGTAATCAATGTAAATACCATACATAGTATTAAACAAAAGTAATTACCGATCAGAAAAGTTAGAAATAATTTTTTTTTACGGATTGTAATAAGATTCGATTGAATTTTAAAAACAGATATTTTCATTCTTGAACTATTATTTTTAATTAATTTATGATAATAGTTAAATTTATCATTAATGATAGTAGTTAAAATTATATATTTATTGTGTCTCTTTTATATAACGTAATATTATTAAATCTTATATTTATAATAATATGGTTATATTATTATAAAAAACACTATCAGTATTTGGCTTAAAGATAAATTTAATTATTAAATAACTTAAATTATATTAAATACATATTTTGATTAGACTTAAAGATTTATTTATATATTTAAGAAGTATATAATTTTAACTATTACCGTTTGCATACCATAGGTATATAATTAGATATAATAAACTCATATTAATTTTATAGTTATAAATAGTTTATTATATAAGGAATAGGTGACTTGAACACCTAACCTACCGTGTGTAAAACGGTTGCTCTACCATTAAGCTAATCCCTTTATTGTATCGTGTACGGGTTAAGCCGGACTTGAACCGACATAGTATTTCTTGACGAGAAAGTTCATTACCAATTATAATATTAACCCTTATAATATAGTAATTTAGACTAGTAATATAGCATTAAATATTAGTTTAAAATTTTATATTACACAAATAAAAAACAGAATTATTCTGAATAAATATTTAGATTTAGTTTTTTTGTTTTATCGTTATAACTATAGCCCCAACCATTGCTAATAATAATATAATAGAAGTTAATATCAATCACATGCTATAACTACTATACATTATATTACCTATGCTTGTTATATGACTAGTTTCGGCTAAATATCCGTCTCATATTTTGCTAGTAACAAATGGTATTTTATCATTATCCAACTTAGTATTAGATAATTTCAATAATTTAATTAAATTATTACTATAATTATTATATAATGTATCACCTAATGTAGTATTTGAATAAAAAGTGTTCTCATTAAAAGAAGTAATGCTGTTAGGTAATATTTTATAAACAGGATAATTAAATGAAATAGCTATCAATATCGCTAAAGGTATACTATTATTAGGATTACTTAATAATTCACTTAATCTAACATTAATCAACATTAATATAAAAAGGAATAGAATAGATACAGCTCCTACATAAACTAATAAGTAGGAAAGACCAATAAAATTTAAACCTAATACCATAAGATAACTAGCTATACTTAAGAATAATCCAATTAAAAATAAAACAGAAACAATCGGATTTTTACTGATAATAACAAGTATACCAGATAAAATAGCAAACAATGAAATAACTATCAAAACATCTCCTCTATAACCATTAGTGTAAGTTTCATTTAACAAAAAAAGACTATTCATACAAAAAATAATATTATACCTCACTATCTTTTTATTAAAGATCAATATTTTTATTACCATTGCTAAAATAAAAACCTTATTTTAACAAAAATGAGGAAAGGGTAATTAATATTATAAAACTTAGACGTGTACAAGATTCGAACCTGTAATTTTTGTGGCCGAAACACAACACTTTACCAATTAAGTCAACACGCCCTTACTTTGTTGTTTAATCTAGCCCTTAAGATGAATTGAACATCTATCAAAATATTAACAGTATTTTGCTCTACCATTGAGCTATAAAGGCATATTATATGCCTTTATATATATATTAATAAATAGGAAACAAGAGATTCGAACCCTTAAAAGTTAATTACTATTGAGTTTACAGCTCAACCCATCTTACCAATAATGGAAGTTTCCTTTATAAAGGCTATAACTATCTGCAAATACTCTTCTCCTTTATTCGTTTTTAGGTAAGCATATTAATGTCTATAACTTTAAACTTGCCTTGAGTTTTAAAGGAATTCATCTGAAAACGGATTAATAATAATATCATTTATATATTAATATAGTTAATATACATTTATTACATTAAATACAAATATGTGTAGTAATATAATTACTCCTCAAATTAAATTAGTGATGAATTTTTAGACACATAATATATACTACTGCTCATGCATACTTCGTAAAGCAAGTAAGAAAAAATATATAATTTACTAAATTATACACATTTGTTTATAATATCGCTTAAAATTTAGTATAAATATAGGTTTAATATGGAATAAAAATGCACTTAAATACCTTATATTATAGTAAGAAGGAAGAGAATCGAACTCTTATATTGTAAAACCTTTGACTACAATACTATTGAGTTTACAGCTCAATCCGTCATACCAACAAACGTAACCTTCCTTATAGTTTATAAACATAAAGTCTATAAACATTTTTCTTTTATTGTTCAAATTAATCAATCCCGTGCAATTTCCACTACACGAACCATATTTCGACTTAACACCAATAAAAGTCACGCATACGAAGATCTTCCATAAAAATAACTAGAACTAATTTTCTAGAGTAAAAGGATATGAAAAACCAAACTTATTGCACATACTTCTTTCAGCGTCTGACGAGTAGTTAGTACCTATCTGAGATTAAATTCACCGTGACGTGGTGATTCACGATTACTAGTAATTCCTTATTCATGTAGTCGAATTTCAGACTACAATCCATATTTTATCCTACTTTATTAGATTAGCTCATACTCACGTTATCGCATCATTTTGTATAGGAAAATGTGGCACGTCTATCGCCCACAACATTTAGGCCATGATGACTTGTCTTGGTCCCTGTTATCAAATCCAATATAGAGGTGAACTGCTTTATTTCTTTTTTTATAAAATCGCAAATAAAGCAAGGGCTTCCGTTAATTTAATGGAATTAACCAATATCTCACGACATTAACTGAAGACAGCCGTGCAACGCTTGTAATCTTTATGTAAAAAAGATAAATCATATATGGCTAAATAAGCGGTTAAACTGAGATAGCCTTTTTATTTAACTGCTTTACATAAATCATATTCAAGTTGTGGTAAGGTTTTTCGCGTGCTTACGAATTAAATAACATACTTCACTACTGGTTTCAGACACGGTCTAATGATTTCAGTTCCTGCGTTGCCGCATTACTCTTGAGGTGAAATGCTTACACTTTCATTTATAGACTAAATAAATATCTAACCTATGGCATTCATCATTCTCTGCTTGGACTACTAGGGTATCTAATCCTATTCGTGACCCAAGCCTTCGTCCCTCAACGTCAGTTATTAGATAAAAGGTTGCTTTCGCCGTTACCAGTCCTTATGGTATCAAAGAATTTCAACTCTACTCCACAAATACTCCCCTCCTCATATATAACTCTAGTATAATCGTATCCTTTTAAGACTAATTATACCGTCTAGGTACCCTTTAAACCTACTAAAGATGAATAACACTAGTCTTATACGTATTACCGCGACTGCTGGCACGCATTTTGGTCAAGACATATAGATAGAAATTTGTCATAATCAATAATCTATCTAGAACTTTATTCGATAAAATCGATCTTATACCTGTCCATGAAAAAAAAAATAAATTTCCATGGCAAATTAATTAACCCTAATCTCCGTTAGAGGTACTCTCCATTCGGGGTACTTTCCATTAGAGGTATGTGTAATACATCATACGGTTAAATTGAATAATTAATTAAAAAAAAAATCAATTGATTTTTTTTTTAATTAATTAAACAGCCAAGCTTAATTAGCTCCGACTCCGGAGCTATGCATTCCCCCAAGTTGCTGGTTCAGCCGTTAGGCTATTGACCAATATTCCCCACTGCTGTACAATACGTATTGGGGTTTTTTCAGACCCAATGTGATCGATCGACCTCTCAGCCTCGACTACGGAATTTCAGGCTAGTTAAACCATTACTTTAACTACTACCTATCCGAAACATTTATTGTCCTCTTAAAGCGGAAATTTCTTTCCTTTATTTATTATAATCTAATTATCAGAATCTTTTGCAAGATATTAATAAACTATAAGGTATTTATAAACCTTACTTTAAGGCAGCCAAAACATTATATACTCACCTGTACACCACTTCTAATGAAATTAATTATATAATTAATTAAAATAGACGTTCGATTAGCATGTGTCAAGCACTTGGATAGCGTTCATTCAGAGCCATCATCAAACTCAATTTATTGGTATAGTCGATTTGCATCGAAATTTTACTAATTTTTTTTCTATACCATTACTAATATTACCTTATCTTAAATAAGGTAAATTCTTATCTTATTAATTATATGTAACTTTGTTGACTTAAAATTACTATAATTTAACTTTATTAACTTATAGTTACTATTATTAGTAGGATACCTTTAAGCCGGGTCCTGTTATAGTCATTAGTCTATATTAAGGCCTAACATAAAGCTTGTATGTTCGCTTAATTTCTTTTACTGCGTAGCAAATAAAATTAATTTATATTTAACTACACATTTAGCTAAATATATTACTTTAGAAAGATATTAATTATTTTCTGTTCAATACTCGAGTTTTTACTCAACACTCATTGTTTATGTGTTTACGCCTAATAAGCTCCGGACTTTCCTATACTATAATAAATACAATAATTATACTATTAGTATCACAAAACAAATCGTATAAAAAAATTTATTAAAAAAAAAATTTTTTTTATTTAGTATTGGTTAAATATTAATTTTAAAATAAATAAGAAGTAAATTAAATATTTAGATCAAAAACAAAATTATAATAAGCGAAAATCGGCTTTATATAATGAATTATTATACTATTAGTATAAGAAAACAATTAGAATTCTTTTTATCGAAACAAGTAGCCCCTATTAAACTAGTGTAAGTCTAAAGCATCTTTAATATAACTACTAGTTAAAACAACAAAAACCTGAGCTTGTATAAAAGCAATACCTAATTCTAAACCAGAAAATGCTATAATAAATGCTAAAGGTATTAATCCTAAAAAGAAAAATATAAAACCAGAAGTCATTATATTATAAGTAAAACCGGCCAAAATATTCAATAACATATGACCACTTAATATATTAGCACCTAACCTAAGACCTAAAGAAACATTTCTCGATAAATATGATATAAATTCTATTAAAACCAATAGAGGTAATAAAGCCAAAGGACAACCAGCTGGTACTAATAAAGAAAAGAATTCTAAACCATGTTTTTGGAATCCTAATATTGTTGCACCTAGTACTACAGTAAAACTAAGAGCAAAAGTCAATATAAAATGACTTGTTGATGCAAAACTATAAGGAATCATTCCTATTAAATTATTTATTAAAATAAAGATAAATAAAGTATATATAAATGGAAAATATATTTGTCCTCGTGTAGGATTTATTTGATTAGTTACGATACTATGTATAGTAGCATATAATGACTCTTGACTTATAGATCAACTGTTACTAATTACTTTATTATAATTAGTTGATAAGACATTTAAAGTTAGAACTGCAAAAGCACCTATTGTTAAGTATAAACCAATATTTGTTAATGATATTTGCAAATCACCCAAAATTGGAGCATCTAAACTTAATAAATTTCGTATTTCAAACTGATTTAATGGACTACTTATGTAAGTATATTTATACATTAAATTTTTTTTAGCATATTAATAAAATTTTTGAAATAATAAAATTGTTTTTTTTATACTTTATATATATTCTAGAAGAATAAATTATAAAGACAGATAAGGTACACAATGAGTCTTCCAATAACTGACATAGATACTATAACTAGACAGTATGTGATATAATCATTCATTTATGTTTATAGGATATATAGATAATTATTTCAAAAAAGGAACAAGAGTAAGTTTTGCATAAACAAGTATAATATATCATATATTAGCGATTATAATTTAGTTAAAAATATTCGAGAAATAAATAAACGGACAAATCTTGGTAATATGTATTTTGAGAATATATATATCATTATTACAAGTAATATAAAAGTATATACTACTTGATTAATAAAATAAAAAGGTACTAATTGTGGCATAATATGAGGTGCTTTTGATTTTAATTATATAATTTGAATATAATAAATTAAAATCAAGCGAGTACTGTCATAAACACATCTACATAATCCCCAGTATCAGATAGATTTGTTCATAAGGAACTTTCTGTAGAAACACTCATGGCATATTCGCTAATAGCAGTAGGATAAGGTCAACAAAATTCTCACTCTTCCATTTATATTATTATAATCATTATAATGATATAATTTGAATATAAATTATAACATTAAATTTGAATTTTTAATATTATAAAGTAGTGTAAGGTGATTAAACCTAGGTAAGAAATACATACTTACTAATATTTACATATAATATATTACATGTAAACAATTTATAACACTACTATTTACAAACTATTTTATATTTTATTATCTAATTAAAGATAAAAATTTTATAACACTGGGGCTATTCTTATTCAAGACTCGAACTTGAATCTAGATATTAGGAATATCCTGCTCTACCATTGAGCTAATAAGAATATTATTAATATATTTAGTTTTAGACAAGATTTTTTTTGTTTGTGCGTAGCAAAACATTATAAAGTAATTATATTATATAAAAAAATGACGTTAATTATATAATATATTTACTGGTGTAAAATAGCCTAAAAAAATTTAATATAGACTATTCTTATTCAATAGTTTTGTTAAATATTAAGTATAATTATTGTATATTAAAGACGAAACTGAATAATGTAAACCATCTAAAATAGGAGCAGGATATATACCTAATATGACAGTAAATGCTACTAGTGTAAGTAATATAAAAAATTCACGTTTGTTAATATCACTTATATTAGCTTCAAAAAACTTACTAAATGATCCTCCAAAAGTTATTCTATTAAACATATATATAGTATATGCAGCAGAGAACACTATAGATGAACTAGCAAAAACACCTAGTAAAGGCAATCTTTCAAATACACCATAAAGAGACATAAATTCTCCTACAAAATTTAAAGTAAGAGGAACTCCACAATTACCTAAAGATAAAATAAAAAATAAGATAGAAAATAAAGGCATTATTTGAGCAATACCTCTGTAGTAACTAATTAATCTAGTTCCGGATCTATCATATAATATACCTCCAGCACAAATAAATAAACCACTGGAAACAAATCCGTGAGCTAATCCTAAAGCTATACCACCCTCTATACCTTGTATAGTATTACTAAACACACCTATAAGATATACAGCTGCGTGTGATACAGAACTATAAGCTATAAGTTCTTTAATATCTATTGTTCTTAAAGTACTAAAGCTAGCATATATTATAGTTATAACACCTATAAGGTATATTATATATGTATAATCTAAAGAAGCTTTAGGTAATAATGGTAATATTAATCTAAATATACCATATAAACTTAATTTTAAAACAATAGCTGCTAATATTATACTACCACCTAAAGGTGATTCAACATGAGCTTTTAGTAATCAAGTATTTAAAAATATAGTAGGAGTTTTCACAGCAAATGCTATAAATATACCGTAAAATAAAAACAACTGTGTAGAATAATTAAAATTAGTTTTATATAAAGCATCAAAATCTGTTGTTCCCATTATCGAAGACATGGCTAATATGGATAATAATAAAAATAATGACCCGAACAATGTATATAAAAATAAATAGAAACTCGCTCTTACTTTATTACTTGATCCAAATAGACCAATTAATATAAATAACGGGGGCAATATACTTTCAAAAAAAATATAAAACAACAAGATATCTAATACTAAAAAAACTGCTAATAACAAAGTCTCTAATAATAAAATAATAATGACATATGATCTTACATTATCCTTAATAGAATTTCAATTACTTAATAAAGCAATGGGAGTTATTATAGTTGTCAACATAACAAAATAAATAGATAGCCCATCTAAACCTAAGTAAAAGTCGAAAGAACTAATTTCATGATATTCTTGGACAAACTGGAATTGATTATTACTAAAATCAAATAGTATAAATACCATCAAAGAAACCAAAAGATTAACTATAGATGTACTTAAACCTATTATTTTAATACGCTTAATGTTTAAAAAGGATAATTCATAAGACATACCTGTGGATATACTAAATACTCCTAGTATAGGAATTAATAATAAAAATGTAAGTAACATAATAAAAAGCATAAATAATATTAAACTAATTTCCCTCAAAATTAAATATAAGATTTAATTTTTACTAACACTATACACAACTGTATAGTAAAAAACACAATTTATATAAAATAATATAGTTAAATATAAAGACATTATATTGGTATGGAATATTAATATAATACTAAAGCAATGTGATATTAGAAGGAATTATTTCAAAACTATATAAAATACAAGGTACTAATATTACAAAAGCAATAACTATAGGTAACAATATTGTTCAACAAAAAGACATTAATTGATCAAAACGTATTCTAGGAAATGAAGCTCTAGTTCATATAAATACAAATATCATAATACATGATTTGATACCTAAAGTTAAACCATATAACAATCCTTCCATTAAAGGACCTGAAAATAAACTTTCATTATATAAATTATTTATATAGTATTCAAAATTAATATATTGCATTAAAGTAAATAAAGGTAAATAATCATATAAATAACCACCTAAAAACAAGATACTTGTTAATATACAAATTAAAACAATACTAGCATATTCAGCCAAAAAAAAGAAAACGAAAATAACAGCCGCGTGCTCTGTCATAAAACCACTAACAAGCTCTGATTCCAAAATGTAGTGTTGTATATTGTTCAACATGGACTTGAACAAAGTTTATGCAAATAACAATAAAAATTATAAACTTTTTTTTTATTATACTACTTATTATTTACTTAAAAACAATATATTTTAATATAAATAAACCATAATTTAAACATTTACTGAGTTAACTTTTATATGTTTAAATAACTTGGCTATTACACGTTATTTTTAAATATTAAAAAAGATTATATTAAATATCAGTTATTAACGACTATTTTACTCAGTAAAATAAATACGCTAAAATATAATTTAAGCTTACACTACTCCATCTCTTACGAGATGAGTTGGACTATATCTTATTAAATGGGTTTAAACCTGTTTAATGATTGCGTAAAGTCTCTGAAGATCCTACTAGGATTATAACTTTTTTTAAGCTATATATCCGTTGGTTTCCTGCTGATTGTCCTATTTTGTTGATCCATCAACCATAATCGTATACTAGCGAAAGATAACTTTAAATAGGGTTTTCCAGCACATAGCAATCTTTTACGAGACCAAATCATATTGTGATTAGTCAATAGCCTCGGCCAAATCAAAAGGAGCTCTATTAGTTTCCGCTATAGATCCTATAAAGAATATAATAAATATAGGGAATAAAGGTATTATGAATCATACAGCTCTCTGAGCTTCTATGTTAACAGTAAGATTTAAACTTCCTGTTAACATTACAACAAGTAATATAGCAGAACTTAATATTAATTCGTAACTTATTAATTGTGCTGTACTTCTAAGTGAACCTAAAAAAGCATACTTACTATTTGCACTTCAACCGGCTAATAATATACCATATGTAGATAATGAAGAAACTGCTAACATGTACAGTATACCCAAATTAAAATCACTTAATGCTAAACCAGGACCATAAGGTACTACTAAATACCCTAGTAATGAAAAAATTAAAGTTATAATCGGACCAAGGAAAAATAAGCTTAAATTAGCTTGTGTAGGTGAAACATACTCTTTCAAAAGAAGTTTTAAGGCGTCAGCAAATGCTTGTAAAAGACCATAGTATCCTACTATATTAGGACCTAATCTTCTTTGCATACTAGCCATGGTTTTCCTTTCGGCTACAGTTACATAGGCCACAGTCAATAAAACAGGGATAGTTACTATTAAAACTTCTATTATAGATATTAAAGTTGGTATATAAAACATCTTTTTTTTTTTATGATCTATATTTAATACATATTAAATATATTAATAATATAAATATATTTTATTATAATAAAATATTAGGTTAAAAATAACTTTTAAAATTTAAAGTAATATATCTATAAGTTATCTATTATTATTTAAGATTATTTAATTATATCTTGGAATTAATAATAGAAGCTATATTTAATTTCCAATATTGCAATTATTTAACAAATTCTTATCCAAGACTCGAACTTGGATCTAGATATTAGAAGTATCCTGCTCTACCATTGAGCTAATAAGAGTATTATTTTAATTAATAATATATTCAATACTAAATAATGTTTTGTATTATATAAATATTGCTTATATATATTATAAGAATATAATTATATAATTATAATTATTATTATAATTAAGCAAGGTGAAACATCTGGTAATATAATTTAATTCCTTACTTTATAAAAAAAACTAAATAAATAAAAATAAAATATAAATAATATATTTTATTTATTATTGCTCCGTAAGTTTCATACTATTCTGTTCAGCCTACTTTTGTCTTACGTATCACCTTCGTGTTTTTTAATTCTGTAATTAAAAGAGGGTAAAAAGAGCTGTTTTGAACGACAATCATAAATTAAAAATGTTTATCTATAATCCGATAGCGATTATATAATAGACTTCTATTAAGAGAAAAATAATATTCTTTGCATAAGGAAATCATTATAAATTTAAATTCCTCTAATTATATAAGGCATTTATGGTATATAATAATTTAAGAATTATATTTAATCTATAATATAATTATCTAAATTAAGTAAGATGAGAACTTATTTAGGGATATGGAGGAATTGAACCCCTTATTAGTGATCTGCAATCAAAATGTAAAACCATTTACGCATATCCCTAATATATATTTTAGAAATTAATAAAATATATACCAATCTCCCTACATACTTTGATAAATAAGAAAAAAAAAATCTTTACACTAAAAAAATTTTATTGTTGTTCATTTGAATTTTTATTAATTTCTATAAACTGTATTCTAGAATTCAATAGAGTAGCTCTGGCTTCTGCCCTAACTTTATGTCTATTTAATTCATCTAAATCTTTTAATATTTGATTTTTTAATTTAAATTCGTATTCGGTAGTAGGAATTGTAGGTATTTTTGATAAAACATCTTGTGCGTATGCAATTTTTGTTTGCATAGCTTCAAATAGTTTTAAGTTATTATCTCGCTGCTGTATAGCAGTTTCCAAATCCATTTTTTTAAATTGACTTAGTATATGCGTGTTATAATCAATATGTTTACATATTTCATCACGTATTGGTACTTCGCCCCCAGGAACATTGAATCCTGGAGTAAAATTAATCTTCTTAGGGAAAAAGAAAACTTGAGGGTCAACACCAGGATGAAGTCTATATCAATGAGCCATATGTGGTTCCACTGCATAACCGGGTCCTAATGTAAATCGTGATACAGATTTACCTTTGTTTCCATCATAAGTTGGATCTGTCGCTCTATCTTTATCTTTGTCTAAACACATAGCATCGGTATCAGCTTCAGTTTCAAAAGACTTATTGTTGTCTGATGAACCTTTATCTATACCTTTGCCTTTATCTAAACCTTTACCTGAGTTTAACCCCTTGTCTGATTCCATAGCGTTATACAATTTGACCTTCAATTCTTTAGAAGAATTGTCACCTAAGGCCATTGTATTATATCCATATAAAAATTGGTTTAAGTTAAAATTAATACCTTTAATACCTAAATATTCGGTTAATCAAGCTATAACCGCAGTATTAATAGTTCAACCTAATAATCCAACTCCTACATTATTCCAAAATTCACTATATTCTATGTGAAAATTACCTGAAATACTGTATTTAATCATTGCTACTATAGTAATAGTAAACAATGCTCCAGTAAATTTAGCTAAAGTAAAACGAAATAAATTTTTATTTAATTGTTTTACTAAATTATTTATAAAAAATTTTTTGTACATTTTTTTTATAACTTATTCTCTATCTTTATATGAATATATAAAAAGAGTGTCATAAGATGAATATTTGCCTGTTGTTTTCCATCTCCACCCTCACAGTGTTTCATTAAATAGAAATATAAAAAAAAAAGAATGAATAAGCTAATTTGCCAAATTAGCCTAAGCTTACTATATTGAAAACAACTTTATTATTAACAGAACGATAACTTTTATATTCAAATGATGCTAAATATATAGGAACATTATCTTTAATCTTTATATAATATATATAAATTTACGCCTATATATAATTAAACTTATGATCTGTAATAAAAATGTATAATCCTAAAGACATAACCCTAATATATAGATTTTAAACAAATATTTAAATGTAAATTTAAACTATCACTTATAAATATATTATATTCAACAATAAGTTTATAAAAAAAATATTTTTATATTTGATGGCTTTAACTAATCTAGTATTATTATTTTAAGCTTAGTCTTCTCCTTTCTTTCTCTGATGCTCCGCAAGCAAGTGTCAGAGGATCTTATTATCTATAAACGTAGTAATATATAATAAGGTTTTTAAACGAAAATAACTTATTTAAAAATATTTATAATATACTAATTATTCAACAATAAATTTATTAATATAATATTATATAGTATTACTTTAAAATAATATATACGCTCATTTATGTTATTTTTTTTTATTTAATTTAAATGTATCAACTAATTGTAGATAAACTAAGTATAAAAATAGTCATGTAGCAACCATATTAAAGATACTATGTAATTAATCAATAATATTTTTATTATTCTAGATTTATCATGAACTAATTTTAAATAAAGGGTATTTAACTTACTTTTCATATAATTTTAGGTGATAGTTCCCATATAAGAGAACTAGCCCTATGATTTGAACTAAAAGCTTCTTGACATCTTAACATATTTCCTTTTATTAGCTCATAATCTCCGCTAGCTTTATCAAAGATAGCTTGATGATGAGACAAATAAGTAGGATCCCTCCAAGCAATACCGTCATTTGCACTATGTAAAGATTGACTCATAGTGGATGATATATCATTTAAAGTACCTAAATGAGAAAATCACTCATATAAATAAAGTTGATGAATACCTCCAACCTGCCCATAATCATGAAGATAACTTAATCACATGGATGATATATGTGATTGTAATGGAAGACTTACAAAGGCGTGAGGTTTAGGTGGACTTGTTAATGCTCATTCTAAACTGTTATAACTTCTGTTTAATAAGGTTTGTAAAGTATCACTATAGAATTGTGGAGTTAATCATGGGTATCTACTTGTAGCTTTACCTTCAACTAATTGTAGATATACTATATGTAAGAATAATCATGTAGCAACCACACTAATAATACTACCGAAACTACTTATTAAATTTCAACCTGCAAAAGCGTCAGGATAATCACTAATTCTTCTAGGCATTCCTTGTAGCAATTTATTTTAATTTTATATATTATATATAGTTTACTTTAAGTATAATATTTTATTCTAACTTTATAACTAGAATCCATTTATAAATGTTTAAATGTAACTTTAAACTTTTACTTATAAAGATTTTTTTATAATCTACTAAGTATTCAACAATTAGTAAAAAAAAAATTTTTTTATACGATATTAAATTTATTTATACTTTAAATTTATTAATAAAATAACGAGATAATAAATCATCTAATCTATAAATATATTAGGCAAATGATTTAAATATATATTTAAATATATATCTTGATGTTTGTCTAGGCCATCCATTATAGATAAACCCGTGTGAGGTGATTTAGTATAAATAGTCTCTTTTAAAGCGTAAACTTTTAAATCATTACCTATATAATGACCAGAATGAGGTTTAGTTTTATCTAGCTTCCAATATATATCATCACAATATTGAGTTAAAAAGCCTAAAGTAGCATTAAATAATAACATTTCTTTGCTATTAAACTCCAAATAATCTTTATTAAATACTGAACTTAATAAAACATTACAATTATTAAACGGTGATCATGTACTTTGTAAGGGTAAACTTACAAAGGCATGAGGTTTAGGTGGACTTGTTAATGCCCATTCTAAACTGTTATAACTTCTGTTTAATAAGGTTTGTAAAGTATCACTATAGAATTGTGGAGTTAATCACGGATATCTACTTGTAGCTTTACCTTCAATTAACTGTAGATATACTATATGTAAGAATAATCATGTAGCAACCACACTAATAATACTACCGAAACTACTTATTAAATTTCAACCTGCAAAGGCGTCAGGATAATCACTAATTCTTCTAGGCATTCCTTGTAGCTATATAAATTATAAAAAAAATAAATAAATATGTAATAAAAGAGTTTTTCATAAAAATAGGTTATATAATTAAAAAGTATACATAATAAATAAAATTAAAAAATTTTTTTACATGTATTACTACATGCGATGGACTATACCATTATCCTTTTTTATTCTAGGATATAGCGTTTCTAGTCTCTGAAGATTCCACATTTATCTTAGGGCTTCCCTGCTGATAGCCCTACATATTAATATATATAGGGTTTTCCAGCAATTTACGCTATACATAATATATTGTTACCAATATAAAGGGCCTACAATTTGACCTAAGAAATGTTGTGGAAAGAATGTGACGTTAACCCCTATGAAAAGTATTCAGAAATGTACTTTACCTAACATAGTGTTATAATCTAATCCTAATATTTTAGGAATTCAGAAGTATCATGCACTAAATAGTGCGAATACTGCTCCCATACTTAATACGTAGTGGAAATGCTTATTTAAAAATTAATTTAAATTGTGGACTATATCTTTATCTAATTTTATTCACGAAGGGTACTTTATATCATACAGGGTTTCTATACTGGATTCAATTTAATATAAAATCAGAATATATTTTAAACTCGATGCTATCTTTCGGATCGTTTTTATAATCTCTTACAGTGATGAATTGTTTTATCTTAGATATTCTATAAAATTTAAAATCACAATATAATCTATTTTTCATGAAGTAATCATATAAAAACACCATACCTTTAACCGTTTGAAATTTAAATGCGATTGAGTAAAAAAAAACTTTTCCTTTAGAAGATGATTTATGTTTTCTTAATAAAATACATGGTTTATAATTAGGTATAACGTTATCTAAATTAAGTTTTTTGCTATAATCATTATATTTAATTTCCAAATTACATTCAATTCTGTTCCCACTATAGTTATAAACTATAGTACCATCAGTATCAATTAATCCGGAAAAATAAGGATCAAAAGCAGCAATATTATAATTAGCTTCTATAAACTTTACTCCAAGAAAATGACATGCTTTTTGAAAACTATCTACTTTAATTCTAATTAAACCATTTAGGTTATTAATTAAAAACTCTATTTCTTCTCTTTTAGATATAATTCATAGCGAGTGCGGTTTATTTTTATCTGCTCTAATTCTACCCATATGTAATTCATTTTGAATACGAGTTAAAATTCTTACATCTCTGTTATGTAATTTAATTCTAATGGCTTTTAATACTAGTTTAGAGTTTATTTTTCTAATATCAAAATTACCATCCCCATCTATCACACCTGCCAATCAATTAATAAAAAAATAATTTAATTTATTAGATCTCTTGCTTCGCACACACATTCTTTTTTTCTTTGCTTCGCACAAAGTAATAGGAGAAATATATGATTGTTCTAACTCAGTATGTGTATTAAATTTAGATATTTGACGTATAGTCTCTGAAAATCCTTTACAGTTTTCTGCTGATTGTATATTTGTCTGTTTGGCATTATTATTGAAATAATTAAACACAACAGGTTTCTTATTATTTTCACTATATATAGAGATAAGATTCTGATTTATTTTTTCATCTATTTTAAAAAGATAATATAATAATGTATATAGTAAATAAGAACCTAAAAACATAGTTTCCAGCATATAGTCAAATGCATAATAATATAAATTATTAAGGCCCTTTCCAGTTTGAGCGACTACGTAATAAGTATCGTGAAATGCAATATCTAATGATGCGTTCGCTAAAACAACACCTGATAATCCACCTATTGTGAACATGAAAACGAAACCTAAAGCAAATAACATTGAAGGTGTTAATTGTAAAGATCCCCCATAACATGTAGCCAATCAAGAGAATATTTTTATTCCTGTTGGGACAGCTATAATCAATGTAGCGGCTGTGAAATAAGCCCTTGTCGTGTTTCAGAATTTAACCAACATATATAGGTAAGGGTTATAAGGGGAAAGGAGAAGAGTATTAATAATATAACACTACTTACTTCATCCTATACAGAAAGCATGATATAATGTCTTGGCAGATACACAAATATTAAATGAAGAGGATATTTGTAAGTGGCTCTCAGAATTTTACCTATGGAATACGCTTCTGGATACCTATTCCAAAAATTAAATTGCTGGATGTGACAGGAATTTAACCTGTACACCCCTACTTATTCATTCCGTCCATTTATAGCCCCCCCTTGAGCTATACATGTGGTAACATAATAGTATATAAATTTAAAGTTGATTAATAGTACAGAGCATTCCTTTAGATTGCTACGCTGCGGCCAGTGAGCTTAATCGTAGAAGCATATACTACTATTTTTTCAATATTATATGTAACCTGCCTACATCATACAGGAAAGTAGGTTATAACATCTCTAATTTCAGCCTCTTATATTTATTAAGCTTTTTATGCTTAATATTGGAAAACCCATTGTGAACTACATTATATGTTTTTTCATATATAATATTTATAAATATTAAATATATAGATTAAGCTATCTTATTAATTTAATTATCCTTTATTTTACGTAGTATTATTTATATTAATTTCTTAATAATATAATCCGATTAATTTATTAATACGTTTTTAGAAGATAAACCTCTTTCAAGGCTACTAGAGTATACCTTAAACATAAAAGATAAGATTTTATCTTTTATATCCAATGCCGTCTACTCGTTGCTCTTTTACAACTTTTTTTCTATTGCTCATGCATACTTCGTACAACAAGTAGCAGTCAGATAAAAAAGTGATTTAGATCCGCGATTGCCCATTTAACTTTCGTACATACCTTCTGATATTACTATATCTGTGGTCATTAACACAGCCACACTTAACCTTTTGAATTAAATGTTTAGTTAGAAGGGCTTTAGGGGGTCCCCGGAGTTTGACACTGATGGACTAAATTAAACTTGCTTAAGGATTATTAAATCCACATCTAGACCTACTGTATACCGTCTACAAATTTGTCCTATTAATTAAAAGAACCGTACCGTAAATGATACTTAAGCCATAAGTATCATATTATGGGGGAATCCGCATATTATATTTATCACTTTTCTTTTTCAAAAAAATATGGTAAAAGTAATATTTGCACTCTAAACCTTTCCAAGTTTAATTAATTTTTTTTTCTTTTTTTTTTACCGGAAAAAACACTAATGTTACGGACTGGCTAATGTAGTAACTTTAATCTGGGGTTACTTAAGCATCATTTTTCTCCCACAGAGCCTATTTCTAGGTGACTAGAGTACACCTTAAGGTAACACAATATTTACTTTTTTTTACGGAAATATTTTATTACCTAAAAACCATCTACTCGTTGCTCTTTTACAGACACATTTAGATCTATCATGTCTGATTTAGATCCGCGATCACCCATTTACATTTCTGTAATCCCTAGTGATATTACCTTACCACTGATCATTACTCAGGCCAGCTAAATTGTTTCCAATATAACTTTGGTTACTAGGGCTTTAGGGCTTCCCCGGAGTTTGGCTTTTTTACACAAATATGAGTAACCTACACTCACTTTATGTGATGACTTCAAACAACAAAACCTAATACACCTATAGACATCATGGCATAAACCATCCCTAAATATCCAAAAACACTCTTGTTAGAGCTAGCGGATATTGTAGTACTTATTATACCAAATCCTGGTATAATTAATATATAAACTTCAGGGTGCTACATATAATATTTATTATATATAACTTATATAGAATATTTGAATGTTTATCTAATTATTTAGAATTATTCTCTAAATTGTTTTAATTCATTTAAAGACATAAAGTTATAACAATTATATTTTCTTAAATCATAAAGACATTCATACTCAACATTATATTTTTTATAATGCTTACTGATAATAAATTCCAATTCTTAAAAAAATAATTTATCGTTATTAATATAATTATTTACCTTAGTGTTAGTTAAAATACTTTTAGCTAATAAAATATTTAATAAAACATATAAAATATCTTCCGATATCTCCCTATTAAGAGAGTCTCCATCTAATCATAAAGGTGGAATATAATTTAAACCTACTAAATCATTTTTACCATTTATATATAATAAATTATGATTATAATTTAAAATTATAACTTGTCTTTTTTTTCAAAAATCATAAGATTCTTTAAATTCATTTGACAAAACAATAGATTGCTTATTATTTAAGTAAATTCATGCTTTTCTTAAATAATTATATTCTAAAATAAGCATAAATGTAGAAACCTTTCATTGATCATATATATCAGAAGGACTTTTACTATCCATGCCATTTAAAAATCCTGTACCATGTAATGGTGTTATATAAGTGGATTTAATACTAGGTGTATTATAACCTAATTAATCTACTAATTTTTTAACTTCTTTATCATGTTTATCCTTATCGGGTAATTTTAGAGCTTTATTATGTTCTAAAATTACATCATTAAAATCTGAAAGTATAATATTAATATCTTCTAATATTCTACTTTCTTCTAATCGTGAAATATCTTTATTTTTTGATAAAGTATTAACCATATCATCTTTGATAATATCTAACATAGGATATTTTTTATGTAAATCCAAAATTTTTTGTTGTTTATCCATAATCTTATTAGAATATAAGAGATAATAAGGATCAATATCCTTGATGTTTGAACTATTATTAAAATTATCAAGATATTTTATATGTCTAATCTTATTTAATTTATTTATTAATTTGTTAATAACATTTAAATTAATACCAATAATAGATATTTGTGTAGTATAATGCATATTATATATAGGGCTATATATTTATCCTCTATTATTTCATTTATTTGAAAAAATTAGTCATGCTTTGTTAAGAGGGCTATTAGGTAAAGCAGAATAAGCTTTAAGATTTACTAATTCATAATATTTATTTGTTAAAAATAATCTTTGTTTTTTATTAGAAAATGACGGATACTTTAAAAGATAAGCTTTAAAAAAATCTATGTCAGTTCTTCCCTGTATTGATCATTTATAATAACCATTTTGGCTTTTATCGAAATAAACATTACCTCCAAAAATATGTTTGAAACTAATTACATCTACTTGTAATTTATTAGTTACCGAGATAGTTAACTGAGGATAACTATTTTTCATAGAATAAGTTATAGTACCATCTGCATCAAAAAAACCTGAAAACCAACCGTTTTCAATGGTAATAGTTTCAGGATATTTTATCTTTATACCTAAGGTTAAACAAATGGATTCTAATTGTTTAATTCTTGATGTATGCCTTATGTTACCATTAACTCTATTAATTAGCTCTATCATACCATTTTTATTATGTAATCTATATCTTAAAGCTTTTACTCCCGATCTTAATTTAATAGATCCACCTAATTTTTGTTTTATAATAGCTAAAGCATGTTCGTCTTGTAAACCCATTGTAATTTCACAGCTAGTATAACCGGTCTTACTAACTAAGAGACATCCATCTCCATCAATAAGTCCAGCTAGCCATTCATTTCAAGACTTCTCCTTTAATGTAAAAAAAGGTTTAGAGGATAATGGACGTGTAGTCTCTGAGGTTCCTACTAAGAAATTAAATCTTTTCGTTACCGGCAGATCACCTGAGATTAACAAAGTTTTTACTTTATAGGGGTAATAATATAAAAATATACCACTTACTAATAAAGTACCTATTAATGAGTAATCAGGTTTCCCGCATATAGTCCATTTCATTAGATAAATTACTTTACCTAGGGGCCATTTTTGTCAACCGAAAAATCAGAAAAGATGCTGATAAAGTATAGGATCACCACCACCTGCAGCTTCAAAGAATGATGTATTAAAATTTCTATCAGTTAAAAGCATAGTAATTGCACCGGCCAATACAGGTAAAGATAGTAATAACAATACAGCTGTAACTACTACAGCTCATCCAAATAAAGCTAATTTGTGTAATCTTATACCAGGACTTCTCATATTAAGTATGGTAGTTATGAAATTTATAGCACCTAATAAACTACTTATACCTGCTAGATGTAAAGCAAATATAGCCAAGTCTACACTAGGTCCACTATGACTTTGTACTCCACTTAAAGGAGGATAAACTGTTCAACCAGTACCTACTCCATTTTCTATACCACTAGAAAATAATAATAATATTAAACTAGGTGGTAATAATCAGAAACTTATATTATTAAGTCTAGGGAATGCCATATCTGGACCTCCAACTAATAAAGGTAATAAAAAATTACCAAAACCTCCGATTAAGGCAGGCATAACCATAAAGAATATCATTAATATTGCATGAGCAGTAATGATACTATTGTATAGTTGATTATCTGCAATATATTGAACACCAGGTCCACTTAATTCTAATCTAATTAAGACAGAAAAAGCAGTACCTAATAATCCAGAAAATAAAGCAAATATTAAATATAATGTTCCTATATCTTTAGCATTTGAAGACAAAAATCATCGTTCTGTTCATAAAGATAAACTTGTCTTCAATATAGGAAATTTAGGCTCATTTGGCTCATGAGGTTCATTATTTTTATTGTTTTTTATGTTTCAATTAAATAAAACATTGTGAGGGTGGAGATGGGAAGCAGGCAAACATCAACCCTAAGACACTATTTATAGAATATAAAACTAAAATTATATTATTATGATAGGTCTTATTCTTATTTAAATACAACGGGATTTTATGTTAAAAACCGCACCTAAGAGATTATCTACTTAGGATAAAACCAAATGAAGAAAAAAGAAGAATAAAAAAAGGCTACATGTGTCAAACGCTTGAATAATGTTCATTCAGGTTCAAACTTAATGGTATACAAGATTTGTATAGAAAAAAAATTTTTTTTAACTTTTTTTTCTCTACCATTACTAATAACACCTTATTAGTGTTGGTCAAAAAAAAAATAACTTAAAATAAGTTTTTAATAAAACTTATTTTAAAATTTATATAAAAAACTTATCTTAAATTTTTACTTTGTAAAACATTTATAGATGAATGTTTTATGTTATTTGCAGCACTACCTAAAATCTTTAATATCTAATATAATTATTAACAAATAAAGCAACATGTCATATTAAAGTAGGCTGTAATAAATTACCTCCAAATAAAACTAACTTAAAAAGAATAACAAGTAATATAGTAAGAACAAGTCTTATTATTCTATATAGTGTAAAATATTAACTTTGTAAAGCTTAACTTACAAATATATTAGCTTTGTAACTACTTAATTCAATTAAGCTATTTTCTATTAAACTAATTAAAGGCACTATTATTAAGAAGTGTGAAAAATAAATAACAGTACTTATTTGTCCAAATACTATAAATGGTGATTCTACGTGTTTAGCACCTAAAACCATAAGAATTAAGAAATTAGCAACAAAAATATAGAAAGCTATTTTACTTAAAGGTCTAAATTGTATACCTCTAGATCTACTTAAATCTGTGTATGGCATAGCTAATAATATAAATATAGCACTAAACATAGCAATAACACCTAACAATTTATTAGGTATAGATCTTAGTATAGCATAGAAAGGTAAAAGATATCACTCAGGAACTATAGCAGGAGGAGTTTGCATAGGATTAGCCATAACATAGTTTTCACTATCTCCTAATACGTTAGGCATGAAAAATACAAATATACTTAATACAATAATAAATATAAATATTGTAACTAAATCTTTAAATAAAAAATAAGGAGCAAAAGGTAATCTATCGTAGTTACCTGAAACACCTAAAGGATTACCTGATCCAGCGCTATCGTGTAAAGCAATTAAATGCATTAAAACTAAAGCAGCTAATACAAAAGGTAATACGAAATGTAAAGCAAAGAATCTATTTAAAGTAGCATTGTTAACTGAGAAGCCACCTCATAAAAATTCAACTACGTCTTGTCCTATTCAAGGTATAGCACTCATAAGATTAGTTATAACTGTTGCACCTCATAATGACATTTGTCCATATGGTAATACATACCTATTCACTTAATATAAAAACATTTATAAAAAGCTGTAATAACTTTGAGTTCGTTTATTACATTAGCTCTAGCCATAGCAGCTATCTATACTTCGTCAAAGCAAGCCTCATATGTAACTAAAACTAAGAATTTCGCCTGTGCATTAAGCATCATTTCAGACACCCATTGGTGACCCAGTCTGTAGAGACATTACGGACCGCCGACGATCTCTAACCTTTAATATCCTGTGTATTTATTGATTAGACGATATTAAGTAGGATAATAAAGTTTCTTTAATCGTATTCGCCAATGTCGCCAAAGAAACTTAAAAGTTTCTTCAATATCCCTATCTGGATATTCTACTTTAATTTTCATTTCTCTCCGTAGATTGCACGAAAAATTTTTACTTGTAGGACTATAATTTAAATTAATAAAGCGCTTAAACGCACAACAACAAATATTTAAATTAATAACTAACGTTTAAATATAAACAAATATTTAAACATATAACTAACGTTTAAACACACAATAATAAATGTTTAAACATACTTAATAATTCAACGTCTTTTTAATATCTTTTTAGGGGTTTGTAGAGTCCTACGGATAGTCTTTTGATCACAACCTAAATATTTAGCCGCGTCTACTATACTGCTAAATTTACCATAAACTGTGTAATCCTTATTGTATAGAAGTATAGCCTTAGAATTTTTTTTCATATTATTAAGAGCTTCTACAGAATAAATAGGTTTTGTTCGGTTTAAAGCTGCTTCTCTCATTAATTCAAGAGTTTTAGGGCTTAAGCTTTTCCCTTTATTTAAGTTACCAATAGCTATTCTACGCTCTTCACTGTAGTTAGCTTTCATATTTATTCTAGTTATCTCAGTATGTTTATAACCAAAACTTGAACCAGCTTCAGTCAAGATGTTATAGTTAGGTAATAAAGATTTTAAATAGAAGTCTTCCAAATCTATTAATTCTTTATTGTTTTCTTTATTGACTATTTCAGGAAACAATTCTAAAATTATAAAAGCAAACGAAGATATTCCGTACTTTTTTACTGCCAATTTTACTATTTTGCTACCATTATAATTAAATAAATGATTAATAAATCTACCATATATTTTTCCCGTAGCAGCTGATCCTATATAATAGTCCAAAGTAATTTTATTTAGTATTAAATATATACCACTTAAACCACGTGTTTCATTTAAAATGCGCGTTCTAATATCAGGGATTGACAAATCTTCATATATAAAACATGGCTTTAGATTTTTATCTTTTATAAAGCTAGTTACTTCTTCGCTTTGAGATATACAAGGTAATATAGTTGTATTAAAAGTTATCTTACTTGAAGTAGATAAATTTCTTGTATTTATTTTATTAAAAGGATTTACCTTACTTAATTTATTAAAGCTAGGATTATATTTATGTTTATATTTATTATTGTTGTAATTATTATTATTTAATTTAAATCATTTTGGGCTATGTAAACCCAGAAAGCCTGTAGCCATCATTAATACAAATATTACTGTACCTAATATTCATACTAATGTTCTAGGTGCTCTATATGATCCATAGTATAAACCTCTACCTATATGTAGATACACTAAAAAAAAGAAAGCTGATGCTGTATTACTGTGTAAGTAACGTATTAATCATCCATTATTTACATCACGCATAATATGTTCTACTGAATTAAACGCTTCTAATACACTAGGATTATAATGCATTGCCAAAGTAACACCTGTAATTATTTGTATAATTAAACAAACAGCTAATAAAGAACCAAAATTTCATAAATAACTTAGATTAGATGGTTGTGGGGAATCAATTACATAGGAATTAACCAATTTTAATAAGGGATGACTTTTAAAAATTCTCATTATTGAATCTTGAGATTGTTTGTTCTTTTATACTAAAAATTAAAAAGGTATGTTTGCACGCATAAAAAAAGAATTAATTTATATATATTGGTACTTTAGTAGTTAAAATAAACTATATTAATTTAAAACATTAATCATATTTCATTAATGTTTTAAATTAATGAAACATGATTATATATAGCTAGTATATAAAACGTATTTACCGAAAATACGTTACTATTTATACTTTAAACATTTATTAAACAAAAACAATTTTAAATAAAAATAGATTATATTAAATAATATACCTATATTTTATATACACGTCGACATAAATGTTAAGTATAATAAATTATACATATTATGAGTAATATGATGAAGGTCAAATATAAGAAATTCAGTTAAAAAAAGCTCTGCTTTCCACAAATAGTGGAATAAATACGTTAATAATATTTATATTATTCATTAATCAAATAAGAATATTAATACGTAAAAATAAAGATTTTTTTATGTATAATTTTAATAATATAACTAAAAAAAAAAAGAATTTTATTAATATTATATAAACAATTACTTATAATCTTAATCAAGTAACCAAACAAATAAGTTTATTATTTTAAATAAATAAACTTAAATAAAAGTAAACCATAAACATAAAGTTAAAATAAACTCTACTCCAAGTATATAAAACATAAGTATAAACCATATAAATATTTACAAAACATTATATTAAATTTAATAAATTATATAAATAGGTATTAATATTTATAAGTGTTAAAACGTATATACAATTAATTAGTATAATTCTTAAAAATATTTTAAAAATATTTTTTTAGGAATGCTTTGGGCCAGTATCAGGAGCAAAAAACGTCAATTAGTATAAACATATTATACAGATAATTTGTAAAAAGGATAATTAACTCAATAATTAGCTTTGTATACTATAATTAGTCCCTCTTTCTGCTCTATCAGCTAAATCAGCTATAACCTGATTCTT